>Ga0206126_10000624_pt1 | contig 46814 bp, 39 predicted proteins | sample Helgoland_Spring_5_FD_148621 | JGI IMG/M metagenome (GOLD analysis project Ga0206126, IMG submission 148621) | Pelagic subsurface seawater microbial communities from Kabeltonne, Helgoland, North Sea - Helgoland_Spring_Bloom_20160412_1 | ecosystem: Environmental > Aquatic > Marine > Epipelagic ...
CCGAACATTCTCGACGAGGGCAATAGATGGTGACAGCGTGTCCCGGCTTCCGGGTCCACCCGTGACCATGTGCTCAACCGTTGTGTAGAATGGGTAAGGAGCACGGCTGTTGCTGATGCCGTTTTCGCGGATACCCGCGAGTAAAGTGACCGGACTGCTGCCCGCATCAGCAGGCAGAATGGGCACGATTGCAGGCAATGGGAACACCCCCAACACATCGGTGGCGCTGTATACCCATAGGTCCGTGATGCTGGTAGACGACGTGCCTTGGTCTTCAGTCGGTTCAAAAGACAACCCTGGCACAATGAGGTAGGCCGGAATGTCTTGCTGTGGGTCCATCATAGAACACCCCCAAAGGCCGATGAAGACCAGGGTCAACTGAAGGGGGGCAGAACAGACACTCATAATGCGGCGAATGCGCATGTAGGCTCGGGTTGTGATGATTGAAAGACGCTCTACACAGAAAGGCAGAGACCTCTTTCCACAGCTCGAACGCATCTGATTCAGCTTTTCATGTGCGCGGGTGCTCATAGTTTTCCACATCACGTATCGTGGACAGCGACGCTCAGCGCAGCATTTTGATATGTCCCGTCTTCCTGATGATGCGGCGCACCACCGATGTTGGATCTCGGTAGGTGACTTGGAACGCATAGATCCCATCGCGCACATAGAACAGTTTCGCATCCAAGGGCCGGTCATCCTCTCGGAATCCACCCGTCCAATACTCTTCGGGGTTCTGGCTTTGCCAAATCAGCCCTCCCCACCGGTCAAAAATCTTCAGGTGATACTCTTCGGGCTCACATTCAAAAACAGGACGCCAAGCATCGTTGATGAGGTCACCATCGGGCGTAAATCCTGAAGGAGCAAAGACGGCGCACCCACAAGGAACCTCCACCACGAGAATAGAATCTGCCACCGTACCACAGTCGGTAGAATGGGTGGCTACATAAAGCCCTGACTGCGAAATCACCCGGATGCTCCCCGTCTCTCCGTCATCCCAATAGACCGGATCTGGCGTGCCCGTATTCACGGTTTGGGACTGACCCTCGCAGAGCTCGATGTAATCGGGCAAACCCATGGGTGACAATGCTCCTGTGGGCACTGCAATGGCTCCTGCAACATCGCATCCGCTGGCCGCTTCGTTGGCCACGAAGAAATAGACACCGGGATCGGTCACGGTGAGCCCGGAGGGGTCAGCAATGGTGCCGTCCACTTCCCATCCAGCCCAGCCCGCAGGCCAAGGGATAAAGGTGAAATCACCGGGACACAACGCGGGCACTTCGAAGGTTGGAGCGACCGCATTTTGAGGCGAAACGAAAGTGCTGTCCTCGCCAGGACATTCGGGCAACGGGGCGACAGTCACTGTCTGCCATCCCGCAGCGTCTCCTGTCCACGACCATCCTGTCGAACCATCAGACCAAAGAGGTGCAGCCACGCCAGCCAGCGGCACGATGTCGAGTGTCGCTTCTTGACCTGGGCAAACAATGACGGTGTCTGGCAATCCAGGATTGGGCGTTTCGTACACCGACACTGTGGTGGTCAACGTGGTGATGCTTCCACATACATCGGTCACCTCTGCATCGAATACGGTGGTCACAGATGGTGTTGCAAAAGGCTGCTCGGCGCTAGCGTCATCGAGGGCTGTGACAGGTGACCAACTCACTGTAGCACCGGCCCCAGCATTGAGCAAAAGGCTCACTCCGGATCCGGCGCATGCTGCAAAAGCATCGGGCAGCACGGGAACCTCTGCGAGGAGGAGATCAATGGTGAACTCAAGTTCGAGGGGGCACCCTGTTGCAATGTCCGTGTAGGTTAAATCAAACGCCCCTGCTTCTGCGGCCCACGGCGAAGCCACGGCGACACCATTGACCGTCCAATTCTCTGCCTCGGGTGGCCACACAATATCCTGAGCCGAACCCGCGCACAAAGGGCCCACAGCGGGGAGTGACGCCACATTCGGGTAGAGTGCGGCGATTGTTGTGCTGGCCGAACCCGAACAGCCTCCATCTCCGGTGACTACGACCGTTTGAACCCCTGTAGCATCTCCGGTCCATTCTCCGCCCATCGTACCATCGGTCCATTCTGCAGTCCCCCCCATCGGTACGGTCACAGACAGCGTGACTTCATCGCCGGGACAGAACTCAGCCGTCGCGGGAAGGGTCGGCTGGGGAGCCGGCAGGACCTCTACCGTTGTTTCTTCGGTCAGTACGTCTCCGCAGACATCGGTCCACACCACTTCGTAGTCTGTGGTCACCAAGGGCTGCGCATAGGTCACTGCAGCGGCAGGGTCGGACAAGCCATCGATGGGTGTCCAAGAAATGGTGCCGCTTTGGGCGCCTTGCAATACCAAGTCAACGCCATCTCCCTCACAGACCGAATGCTCTGGCGGCAGCCCCAATGCAGAAGTGGTCACACAGACCTCCTGGGCGTTACTGGACCCCCCGGTAGAGCCCGTAAAGCCCCACCAAACTTGAGTTTCTCCTTGAAAAATTTCGCCCGACAAATCGCCCGACCAAGAGAGCCTAAGCTCACAATCGAAGTACACTTCTAACAACTGCCCCACAGGATCCCACTCCACTTTGAACTGGTGCGGTTGGCCGTCTTCAATATTGGCTCCATCGGACCGCGCCGAAACAGGCCCATCTAAATTGTAAAACGGAATGTTGTGGTTGTTGACCCCGTCCCGAAAGATGCAGACATGGTCCTGAGCAGGGTCGGCGAAGTTGCTGTTTTGCCAAGTGTCTATCTCGACGCCAAGGCTACTCCCTGGCACATCTGACCCTAAAAACTCATTGATTCCGCCCAAGGCAAAAGGGCCAAAATCCTGCATCACAAAGGCAATGCCGTCGGCTCCTGTTGCGTCTTGGTTGCCCAAGTACAATTCCGCTCGGATTGTAAATTCTTCAGTGAGGTCCACTTGGTCATTGAACCAGACGGCACCAACCTGTTGCAAGACGTTTTCAGTGATGGCATAGCAACCATCTCCCAGCCCCACTGCATCGCCTACAAAAGTGCAGACGTCTTGAGCATGTGAAGCCGCCCACAGCATCATTCCTGAAAACAACAACAACAACCGCGCCTTCATACTACAAAGATGAACGCCGCACCGGTCGTTTCGTTGCTTTCTGTAGGATTTTCTATGGGTATCGTGTGAATTTATGCCGATACCGCAGCGGCCGCTTTTGCGTGGTCTGCAAGGAACTTCTCGAGACCACTGTCTGTGAGGGGATGCTTGAGCAATCCTTTGATGGCACTCAAAGGTCCAGTCATCACATCGGCACCGATTTCGGCACAGTCGATGATGTGCATGGTGTGGCGCACACTGGCTGCCAAAATCTCAGTCTTGAACATGTAGTTGTCGTAGATCCCACGAATCTGTTGGATCAACTGCACCCCGTCGCTGGAAATGTCATCCAACCTACCGATGAAAGGACTGACGTAATCCGCTCCCGCCTTTGCCGCAAGCAAAGCCTGGCCCGCAGAGAAAATCAGCGTGCAGTTCGTGCGAATGCCCTTGTCAGAGAAGTAACGCAGGGCTTTTACCCCGTCTTCGATCATGGGCACTTTGACCACGATGTTGTCGTGGAGCGCGGCCAAAGCCTCGCCTTCCTTGACCATATCTTCAAAGTTGGTGCTGATGACTTCTGCACTGACATCACCATCGGTGATGTTGCAGATGTCTACGTAGTGCTGACGTACGGCAGCATCGCCAGAAATTCCTTCCTTGGCCATCAAGCTGGGGTTGGTGGTCACACCGTCGAGGACGCCGAGGGCTTCGGCTTCGCGGATTTGGTCGAGGTTGGCGGTATCGATGAAGAACTTCATGTGGAGGGGTTATGAATCGCGCGGCTAAAGTAAAATGCAAGCTTGCCACACGCCATTGGAAGGCCTTCACTTTTGTCCACGCCGAATACCGGGTTCAACGAAGAACTTGGACAGCCTTCCACCCTCCTCCATTGTATCCGAGCCAAGCTCCGCCTAAAGGCAGTGTTGCCGAAAACCGACCGCCTTCATGATGCCAGGCCTTTAAAAGGCGCCCAACACCATCGCGACACTCTATCTGTCCCGCTGGGACGTCCCAGTGCACCATGCCGTAAGTCGGATTGGGATATGGAAGCGGCACAAGACGGTCCTCATTGATGCCCACAGTTGCGTCCTCTCTCCACTTGGACAGAACCCAGCTGCTGGCGTTCGGCGAATCCTCAGCGAGGGTGCCTGCGATGTACAAACGGGGGCCAATGGTGTAGACGGCGCCTACCCTCTGTCGCTCGAACTCCTGATCCTCCGTCCAATACGCCGGCGTTCCAAATGCGGACCCATAGGAAGTCCACCATGCCGGGTGGCATTCACCATCCCAAGCCACAACATCCCCCAAGGTCCCCACTGCGACCTGTTCATCTTCAAACTCCCAGCCATACCCTCTGGCCAATCCCATTGCCCGGAGTGGCGCTTGAATCGGCAAACCGGGATTGATGGCCTCTGTTGGCGCGTACCCCATTTGACCGTGCAAAGGCATCCACCCTACCGACATGGTCCCTGCCGCCAAGGTGGCTTCCCCTTCGGGCACACCGACCAGCAATTCTATGCCTGCTCCTACTTCGTACCCATTCCATCGGTGATGCATGTCTTGGACGCCGTGGTTGAGCCCCGCATCTTCTAGCCACTCGAGGATGCCCTCGTTGCCAAATTCTGTGTCCAAAGACCCGTCCAGATGAAAGCGGGCCACAAAGGGATGAAAAGCCCCATTGTTGGCCACTGACCCACCGGCGAGAATCCGAAATTCTGTCGGCGAATCGAACGGTGACCCCCCCGAGGTGGGCACAAACAACACCTGATTGAAACGGCCACTCCATTCATGGCGCACACTGTCTTGAACCCCCCAACCATTGGGGTCGAGCACAATGCGGCCCGCCTCACCAAACTCAGGGTGAAAGCTTCCGTCTTCGGTACTCAACACGGCCAATGCTGGCAGCTCCCTGTGGGCGCAACAGCTGTCTAAGGCCGCTCCAGCCACCACCATCCAAGGTCCGATCAGTTCTGCCTTGGTAAAATCGTCGGCCGGGCCGACCATGTCCATGCTGCCGCCGTCATGCCAAGGGCCCACGAATGCGAGGTCCACCGCGCCTCCCTCACCCCAGCTCGAGTCCGGGACATTCCCCTGGAAGGAACGGATGCGCCAAACATTGGAAAGCGCGGAATCCGCGCCTACCTGAGCCTCAGTGTAGAGGAACCAACGGTCCTGACTCGCGCTGGTCATCAAATCAATGGGAACTTCTCCCTGAAACCCTGACCCCGACCACACTTGCGCCCCGCTGGCTTGCGAGAAAGCCTTCCACCGGGATTCAGGTGTTCCAGAGGAATCATATGCAGCGCTCAACAAGTGAATCCGCGTGAAGTCATGGCTCATCGCCACGGGCACTTCCCAGCGGTTGGACGACCCGATGTACCGGCCACCTTCTGCCCACTGGTTATCCAATACCCACTGTGCCCCTGCAGTGAGATACAGTCCCAAACAGAAGAGCACAGTCAGTGGGCGCATTGTCATGGATGCAATATCAGCAAAGTGTGCTGACCCGTTTCTACGTCTTTGCAACAGTATGTTCCTGCAGGCCAGCCGGACAAGTTCACCCCCTCAACCAATGTGTGGGAAGACCATTGGGCCATGCAACGCCCCAGAGCGTCGAACACCGCGACTGTACCGGGCAATTGACCAGCGAATCGGACCTCGTTCCTAACCGGATTGGGATAGGCATAGAAACCGGCGTGCCCACTTACAAGGGATGACACTCCGCTGACATCACCTCCTGACCAGGTTTCGACCGGCTCATCAATGGTCACATTGGTGCCACCACCGCCACCTGGACCCGGCCCGCCACCAAAATTGTCGGTCTCCACCACACCGCGGTAAGCGGGAAAAAAGTACGGGTACTGACCATTGTGGTCTTCATCAACTGTAGCGTAATAAGCATAAGTGCCTTCGGGGTATTCCGGGGTCACCGCAAACCGCCCATTGAATGCATCGAGATGGCCTGACCCTGCCACGTATTCGTGGTCCTCAATGTAGGCGCCCAAAACCGCTGCAACCGGAGCCGCGCCTGGCGGAATCGGTGGCGTGACCATCTCCCCCACGTCTGGACCATACTGATTGGGGGCGAGTTCGGTGCCATCGGGAAGCGTCTGTCGGACCGTGATGTCCCGCAATTGCCACCCTGTCTCCATTCGTGCGATGCCGCCGGACCCATCCGCATTGGCGAACGCATAAGGTCCATAAATGGGATAGCCATCGAAGGCATAGCCAATGAGAGGGCTGTGCGCCCCCATGTCAACGGTGAACAAGGCTTGACTTGGAAAATCCTCGCAGACATCGCTGGTGGGTGCGAAGCTGTCGTCGAAAGACGTCGGTACCTGGTGATGGTGATATTGCCCCATAGCGGGGTGGCCTTTGGCACAATCGAACCCATCATTTTCAAAGAACCCTCCATTTTGGTGCCACACACCTTGGTTGTTGTAGCTAAAAGCGTCCTGTGCGTTAAAAATGACCACTCCATTGATCAAGACACCGGTGTGCCCCAACCCTGTGGCTGTTCCGCCTGTGACCCCCTCTTCAGGTTGGCGCGGGATTTGAAACAGATAGTCCTGGACCGTCGCTTGTGACGGATTGCCATCAGGAAAGGGCGCGGTAGGATACCGTGGAATGCCATTGGCATGGATGTATACAAAGTCCTCGCTGTATTGGACCAATTGCACATCACACTCGTCCTGCATTTCCACGAGGTTGTTGCCGTTCCAGAATTGTCCAGTGGCACCATCCGTATTCACCAACCACGCTTCGAGTTCTGGCTGCGCATGCAGTGCGGCCGTCATTAAGAAGCTAAGAGAGAGTACAATGTTTCGCATGGGCAGATAACGCATCTGCCAAAGATTGGTTTAATTGCCTCATGCTGTCCAAAGAAGAGAAAGATAAAATCAAGGCCGCCATCGAAAAGAAGGCCCACGAATTGGACCAGCGCATTGCAGAATACCGCGAACTGACCAAACCCATTCCACCCAGCGATGCCATTGGCCGGGTCAGCCGGATGGATGCGATCAACAACAAATCGGTCAACGAAGCCGCACTGCGTCAAGTGGAGAAGCAGCGTCAAGGATTGGACCGCGCTTTGCGACGGTTTGACGACGACAGGTTTGGACTCTGTGCAAGGTGCGGCCAACCCATCCCAACCGGCCGATTGCTCTTGATGCCAGGAGCCATTTCCTGCGTGCGCTGCGCCGGATGATTTTTTTAGAAATTGTGATGAAAGACTGAGGGATTCTGTCGAACTTAATGAGATGCTCATTGACATCCATCCAGAAAACCCAGAGGAGCGCAAACTGGCTCAAGCGGTCTCCTTTCTAGAGAAGAACGGCGTCATTATCATCCCCACTGATTCCGTGTACAGTTTTGCTTGCGTATTGGGCTCCTCTAAAGCTTTGGAGCGGATGGCCCGCATCCGCGACATCTCATTGACGGAAGCCAACTTCTCTCTGATTTGCAAAGACTTGAGCCAAGTCAGCGAGTACACCGCCCCCGTTCCACAGCCGACTTTCAAGCTCATGAAGCGTGTGCTTCCTGGTCCATTCACCTTCATTCTGAATGCCGGCATTCAGGTCCCCCGAATCTTCAGGAAATCCAAGCGAGAAGTTGGCATTAGGATTCCCCACCACAACATCCCCTTGGCGCTCATTGAGGCCTTGGGCAAGCCACTTGTGGTCAGCTCCGTGCACAACAACGAGGCCGAGGTAGAGTACATGACGGACCCCAGCCTTGTGCACGAGAAATACGAGACCCAGGTAGATGCTGTCATTGGTGGCGGCATCGGTCACGTTGAAGCCTCAACTGTGGTAGACTGCACCTCAGGCGAGGCGATTGTAATCAGAGCAGGTAGAGGAGAGCTCTGAATTTTGGGAACTTTCGGCAACAGCTGCTATTGAGATATCCCCTCTGAATTTTTGCAGAAGGCCCGCCCCTTGAGGTGGGCCTTCTCGCTTTCGTTAAGGACTATGCGCCCCAAACTGAGGTGACATTTGTCACCGATGGTGTGAAATCTGAAGCGTGGGGCTAGCTTGTATATCTATGGCAGCTCCTCGATTCTTTCTTTTCATACTTCTTCTATCGGTGTTGGCTGCACCCGCACAAATGGCGGTCAACAGAGCAGACTTTTTGGATGCCAAGACCTTGCCTGCAGCACTGAACCCTACGAGCGGAACCCACTCCGTTCGCGGCCTCAAATTGGATGCTTCTGCTTTTGAAGATTTTAAATCGACGGCCCCGGACCGTTTTACCTGGACGGTCCCCTTTCCCAACGGCACCCAAAAGACACTGCGGTTCAAGCGGTTCGATAACCGCTCCGAGCAACTCGAAATCGCTGTCACGGATGCGTCCGGATTCCACTTCACCAACGTGCAGCCCCGATTGGTCACTTATGCATTAGAAGGCGGTGATGCCCGCGGCTCCCTCATCCTGATGAATGACCATGTGATCTCTAGCTTTTCCATGGATGGACGGCGTTGGGAGATCAACCACCGAGGAGGTGGATGGCACGCCCTCTTCCCCATCGATGCTTCTACAGATGACCGGACCTTCACCTGTGGCGTAGAAGACGCGGCCCAGCTGCACACTCCACAAGGCGACGCGGCTGCATTGAGCAGCTCCGCTTTGCTCGAGTGCGTCGAAATCGGCATCGAAATTGACCAGTTCACCTACAATGCACTGGGTGCAGACGTTACCGACGCCGTGGATTGGGCTTTGGCCATCCTGTCATCCGTGGATGAAATCTATCGGAATGAACTGAACGACCTGGTGACCCTTCAAGCGCGGTTCATCCATGTTTGGACATCACCCGACCCGTATGCTGCAGTGGTCAACGATGGCGGAGGCCTTCTGGGCGCGTTCAACTCCGAATGGAACAACAACCCCGACTTCAACTCCATTCCATTGGACTTGAAGCACTTCTTTACCATGCGGACCAACATTGGCACCGGCGGAATCGCCTACCTCAATGGCCTCTGCAACAGTTTCAATGCAGGGGTTAGCGGAAACCTCACCAGCTCCACTTCTTACAACATCAACACCTACGCTTGGAACCTCGACGTCGTTGCCCACGAAATGGGACACAATTGCGGCGCCAATCATACCCATTGGTGTGGTTGGCCTGGAGGCCCCATCGACAACTGCGGCAACTACGAAGGGGACTGCACAGGCTACACCAACAACCCGACGGGCCAACTGGGCACCATCATGAGCTACTGCCATGCCATTTCAGGCGGAAGTAAAAACCTTGCGTTTCACCCCACAGTCGAAAACAACGCCCTGATTCCCACCTTCAATGCGGCTTCCTGCATCGGAACCTGCGGCGACCTGGTCACCGAGTCCACGAGTTTGTTTTGCGGAGACCCTTCCGCATGCAACTACACCCCGGGCGATGCCAACAATGAAGGCTGCATATACCCTGACGACTGCTCGGAATGTGGGCCCGATGGCGGATTGATCGGTGGACTCAACGCCCCCGAACTCGTCGCAACACTGGCCGGCGGCAACAATGCCAGCACCACCTTCAATGCTACCGGTGCGGCTATGGCCTTCAACATCGACCTGGTTTTCAACAACCCACAGAGCAGCGGATCATGGCCTGGCGATATGTTGCTCGGCCTGTGCGCTCCTTCTGGCACCTGCATAGAGGTGGGGGGGTATGACCAATCTTTGGGGTACACCTCTGCTGGAGCATGGCCCGGTACCTGGAACGTATCTGCAGCGGGCACCTACACCGCTAGCGTCAGCTTGGGCGAATCGTTTGCCAATGAAACCGGCGATTGGACGCTGATTGTGGCCAACGGATGGTCCTCTTCAGGCGCAGTCGATTACACCGTCAATGTTGAATTTCCCGGTCTCTGCGCCTCGAATTTGGAGGGCTGTACCGACCCCGACGCCTGCAATTATGATGCCTTGGCCAATTCCGATAACGGAAGCTGTCTCTACGACGATGTCCTCGGTGTCTGCGGGGGCGATTGTGCCGCCGACATCAATAACAATGGCACCTGTGACGATGAGGAAGCTTGTGGCGAAGCGGCTTGCGGCAGCGGAACATATTGGAATACTGCTACAGGGTTGTGCGTATCGGTTCAACTGCAGTGTCTGGGTGATGTCGATTTTGACGGGCTGGTCACAGTCACCGACATTCTCAACACCCTGGGGAGCTTTGGCAATGTTTGTCCTCCACTGCCCACGCCCCCATCAGCATGCGGCAGCATCATGTGCTGTGACGAGAATACTTGTGGAACAGGAACAGTCTGGGACCCGGTCCTTGGACAGTGCATCTCCAACCTGTTCGACTGCCCAGGAGACATCGACTTTGATGGCATCGTGACCGTCTCTGATGTGCTCGGAGTCCTCGCCGGGTTTGGCGAGTCCTGCGATTAAGCGGTATGTCCTGAACGAGCGGCCAGCATAGGGACAAAGGCAAAGGTGCCATGTGTCTGCCGGGTGAATGTCGCCTCTTCAACGCGGCGGACTTCTGTCATGATTTGCTTTCCCTCGCCCACGTTCGGGTCGTCCAATGGGATGATCAAACGGCCCCCAATGGCCAACTGGCCCAGAAGGGCTTCGGGTATGAAAGGCGCTCCACAGGTGACCAAGATGCCGTCAAACGGTGCAAAAACAGGCTTTCCTTTAAAGCCATCTCCGTAGTAGCAATGCGCCCTGTAGCCCATCTTCTTGAGAAAGGGCGTGGTGGTGTCGTAAAGGGCTTTTTGCCGTTCTATGCTGTGGACCTTGTAGCCCATCGCGGTCAATACTGCACATTGATATCCGCTTCCCGTGCCTATTTCAAGGACGTTTGCTCCTTTGGGCAAGCCGAGCAATTCTGTCTGTTTGGCGACCGTGAACGGGTGGCTGATTGTTTGGCCAGCACCGATGCGAAAGGCTTTGTTGTCGTAGGCAAAGTGGATGAAGGCATCGTCCATGAAGTAATGGCGCGGCACCCTATCCATGGCGTCGAGCACGGCCTCATCGGCAATGCCCATGGCCCTGAGTTTGCCCAGCAATTCTCGGCGAAGGCCCTTGTGGCGGTAGCTGTCTGTGAGGTTGGCGGCGGAGGCGGACATGAGCTGACCAAAATACCGAACGTGGCATCGGTATTCGATGTGGAAATCGTGCCTTGCCAACATGAGGCCCGGTGGAAGTCCACCGGGTAACTTCGTGTGTCCATGTCTTCCCCACTGCGCATAGGAGTTATCGGAGCTGGCCACTTGGGCCGGATTCACCTTCGGTGCCTGCAATCCTTGTCTGACCGATGGGATACTGTGGGATTCTACGACCCTGACGAAGCTGCCGCTCAGGCAGTGATGACCCTGGCCAAAGAAGAGCATTGGGCAGCCACACCCTCGGCATTTCCTTCGGCAGAAGCCCTGCTGGATGCCGTGGATGCGGTGGCCATCGTGACCCCAACGCCCTTGCACGCACTTGTTGCTGAACCCGCCCTGGCACAAGGGGTTCATTGCTTTATCGAAAAGCCCGTCACGAATTACCTGGCCGAGGCGGAAGCCCTCATTGCTGCGCGGGACTCCGCACAGTGCGTTGTCCAAGTTGGTCATGTGGAACGGTTCAACCCTGCCTTCGAGGCAGCCCGCGCCCACTTGGATGCGCCCCGTTTCATTGAAGCCCACCGCCTGGCTTCTTTCAACCCTCGTGGTCTGGACGTCCCTGTGGTCATGGATCTGATGATCCACGACATCGATCTGGCGCTGCATGTCTTGGAGGGCGAGGTATCCCGTGTCGCTGCGAACGGTGTTGCCGTGGTCGGCGACAGCGTGGACATCGCCAATGCCCGGTTGGAATTCAGCTCAGGCGCTGTTGCCAACCTCACGGCAAGCCGTGTCAGCATCACCCCCATGCGCAAGGTCCGTCTGTTCCAACCCGACGCCTACCTCTCTGTGGACTTGCTGAACCGCAGCGCCCAAGTGATGCATTTGGAGGATGTCGACAAGGGCGTTGAGCGCGACCCCTACGGTCTCTATCTCGACGTTCCTGGCCGCACCACCCGCAGGCTGCACATAGAAGAGCCCCAAGTGGGCGAAGCCAATGCCATCGTCGATGAGCTGGCCGACTTCCATGCAGCCTGCAGTGGACAAGCACCTTGTCGGGTGCCGCTCGAAGACGGTCTCGCTGCTTTGCGGGTGGCCACAGAAGTCATGGACCGCATTGAACAATCATTGACCCCATTATTATGACCAGAAATTGGTTCACCTGTGTGGTGAAATACGTGCGCCATGGCGCCGACGGAAGCGAAGAAAAAACCACCGACCAGCTCTTGCTGGACGCCTATACCTACACTGAAGCTGAGGCCCGGCTTGTCGGCATCGTGACCGATGTCTGCTCCGGCCCGTTCGAGGTGCAATCCATCACCAAAAGCAACTTCGCAGAGGTCGTCCGTTGGGATACCGGCGACAAGTGGTTCCGCATCAAGGTGGCCTTGACCAGCTTCGATGAGCGGAGTGGTAAGGAAAAGGAATCCAACCAGTACTTCCTCTTCTCTGCAGACGACGTAAAGGACGCCTATGACAAGACCAAGGAGTTCCTCAAGGGCTCTGGCATTGGATTCCTCATCCCCGCCATCAACTACACCAAGATCAGTGAGGTCTACCCTCAAGGTGAAGAGGGCTCAACCAACATGACGGCCGCAGATGGATACGGTGCGGTCCCTGCCGACCACCCCTCCATTGCGCAGCCTGCCGCTGAAGAAGCCGTGCCTGCAGGGGTCGACCCTGAAACGGGTGAAGTCAACTGAACTGATCCCCTTACTCCACAACCGCAGTTATGGCATGCCCCACTCCCAGCAGGAGCGGTAGGCACCGGTGGTCTCGCAGTGCTGGGTAAACCCGGCGTAGAAGTCGTCCGCCCCGAGGGTGGCGCTGTCTCCGATGACGAGCAGGTGCATGCGGGCGCGGGTCATGGCCACGTTCATGCGGCGGTATTCGGACAGGAATCCGACCGTGCCTTCGGCATTGGAACGGGTCAGGCCAATGACCATGATGTCGCGCTCTTGGCCTTGGAAACCGTCCACAGTCTGGATGGACAGGCGCCCACCTGATGCTGACCGTTCGGCATGGAGCAGGTCCTCGAGCAAGGTCACTTGGGCGCGGTATGGCGCGATGACACCTACAGTGGCGTCGGGATGGTCCGTCATGAGCTCGCGCACCCGATCCACCGTAAACTGGCCTTCCTCCGGATTGCAGATGCTCGCGTGGGAACGACCGGTGGTACTGGCTTCGGGAGAGGACCGTTCCTCGTCCCAGCCCCGTCCAGCCGTATCGATGAACGTGAGGGGAGGCAGTGCACCGAGGGTGCGGTTCACCACCGAATCATGGGCCTGTAGACGGCCTTCGTAGAAGCGCGCGTTCGGGAAAGCCATGATGTCTCCGTGCATGCGGTATTGGGTGTCGAGCAGGTGCACGTTGCGGTCCCTTTGAATGGCCTTTTCGAGCAAGCTGACACCCAAGCCTGCCTTCACGGCGGCGGGGTGCTTTACCGTGGGCGGCAACTGTGCGGCATCCCCGGCGAGCACCACACGTTCTGCCAAACGAATGGGGATCCACGCTGCCGGCTCCAACGCCTGGCCCGCTTCGTCGAGCACGAGCGTACCAAATTTGCGGTCCGATAAGTGCCGGTCTGCCGCCCCCACGAGGGTGCAACAGATGACTTCGGCACCATCCACGACACGCTCTGCCAAAAACGCTTCCAAACGGTTCGCCTCCTTCCGGAGTGCGCGGGCCTCGGCATAGGCCTCGCGTCGGGCAGTGCGCTGCTCCGAACCAAAAGAACGGAATTGCTTTTCTGCTTCTCGGGCGGCCTCCTCGGCCTGCCTTCGGTACAACTTGACCTGTTTGTGGTCTGGATCGGCCTCCACCAAACGGTCCAATGAACGGTCCACTACCGCAGGGTCAATCCGCATGGGATGGCCGATCCGCGCCACCTTCACCCCTGCAGCTCCCAGGCGTTCCACCATCAAATCCACTGCAGCATTGGAAGGCGCTGAACACAGCACTTTTTCGCCACGGCGCACCAACGACTTGATGAGCTGGACCAACGTGGTCGTTTTTCCCGTCCCAGGAGGGCCATGAAAGGTCGTGACTTCATTCGCAGCCAAGGCAAATGCCACAGCAGCGCATTGAGACGTATTGAGGTTGGGATTCGTGTAAGGCTCGGGAGTAGATGGCTCTGGGCGCGCAAATCCCAGCAGCACCTCACGAAGCGTGGCGAGCCGACTGGGCTTGCCATCCCCGCCCGCATTCAACACATCAGAAAGTGCACGCGCCATTTCCTGAAAACTGCGTTCATCAAAACGGGCGTCAAGGGTCCAGGTCCTATGGCCCGCCTGGTCCGGCAAGTCTTGACCATCGAGGACCACTTCGGCTTCCAGTCCACGCGATGAGCGCACAATACCCCGGTAGGTTACGGCCTCTCCTTTGTCATCAGCCGACGACATCTGCACGGCAGAACCCGACCGAAAAGCGCCCACCAACCCTGCATCTGCCTCCACTTCTACAGTCGGTCTCCCCCCCATCGTAAAGCCAGTCCGGACCACCTTGACGGGCGACCAAGACAGCCCATCGGCGCGTCGCCGTGCCACGGGTTGCTCTTCCAAAATGGACCGGTACCGCGCCTCCTCAGCGCGGTGCTCATCGACCAGGGCTTCCGTCAATGCGGAGAGCTCCGCGATGCTGTCGCGGTGCTTCACGACCGCCTCACTGTCTGGACCGCAGAATCTCCAGGGACCCCACGTATCGGAACCCCTCTCCCACCTTGGTGATCACACCTTTGTGGTCAATGTCTTCTATGGGCAGCGAATAAGAGTTGATGTCCAGCGTCAAGTAATACGCTCCATCGGACACCTCATCTTGGTCGGGTGACCAGGTATTTTCGTAGTCCTGTTCGAAGTGGATGAGCTCCCCCCAACGGTTGTACACTGATATGGTGGGGCCCAATGAGCTGATGGCGTTCCCCTCGATTTCAAATGTGTCGTTTTCGCCGTCCGAATTGGGTGTGAAGACATTGGGTATGCTCTCAATCGCACAAGGACCAAAGTTTACATCAAAACTCATCGCGGCGGTGCCTATGCAAGGCGGCGCCATGTTCACGACCACGTCGTAAGTGCCCGTGCTGTTCACCGTCAAAGAACTACCGATCTCAGCCAAGGTGCCATTCGCTTGAGAACTCCATGTGAATTCCAAGTCCCACTCTGAAGGCGGCAATTGCGGAACCAAGATGTGGTTGTCGCCAAGGCAGAGCCCGTAAATTTCTTCATCCGGCCCCAATACTGGCGGAGCGTAGATTCCCACCGGAACGGTAGCAGAAGCCAAACATTCGTCGATGTCACCTCCTGTCAAGTTCATGGTCACCGTCACTTCAACGGGCGCGTCCAAGCCATCGACTGCAGCTGTGGCTCCATTGTTGCTCCCCGTAACGGGCTCAATGTCACCGCCGGTGCTTTCCCAAGTCCATTCGACATTCAGGTTCGACGGAACCCCGGTCGTATTGGCATTCAGTCCAACGGGCACACCGCACCAGTTGTCCTGTGCCGTGAGGCTCACTTCAGGTGCGGGCTCCACCGTCACGACCATGGTGTCATAAGAGGTGCACCCAAAATCATTGGTCGCCGTGTAGACGTATTCGAACACCCCCTGGTTCTCCGGCAAAATGGTGATGCCGTCGCAGTCGCCCCCATCGTCCACGATGAAAGGCCCGGTCCAGAAAGAACTGTCACAGTCTGCCCCTATCTGTGGCGTAAAGACAATGGGTTCTGGGTACAGATCGGGGTCAAAGTTGATGTACCAATCAAAGATGAAGCCGTTGTCTGAACCCCAACTGTCGCAGACTTCGATGGTCCAGGTTCCATTGAGCGGGCAGCCTTCGAGCAGCGTCCAAGGCTGGGCTGACTCGTACGTACCGCTTGGCAATGTTCCCCCGGCGTTGTCCGCCCATGTGCCATTGGTTGCGGTCGGTGACCAGTAGTAGTCATAGCCGACTCCAGCGTTGTCGGGATCGGCATCGTTGTCTACAGGCTCACCCAGGAAAGTCCCGCCTCCACCTTGCTGATGAACCCCTATGGAACTTCCATCGGGGCAGATAAAGGCGACTGTGAGGTCACCCATAAAACTGTGCTCGAAGTTGATGAAGAAGTCCTCGAAGTCATCGGCTGACTGAATCACCTGTCCTGAGTTGAACGCTGTCAACACGATGGAAGAACTAAAGCACTGCGTTTGGTCGTCTGGAATGAAGAGTCCGCCTCCCAAGTCCACGTCTGGCTCGCTGTCGTACGTGATGCCTTCTGCGACACCAACCACAGGGTATTCCTCTCCTGCACAAATCTGCAGGTCCTGTGTCGTTCCTTCAAAACTCGTCGGCGTGGACACCAAAATGAGATGGTCCACAAGGTTTCCATTGGGACAGTCGTTGTTGTCTACGAGGTAGAGCTGCACGTTGTAAGCCCCCGGCTCATCGAAAGTATGGGTCACCAAAGGCCCACTGTTGTCTGTGGTACCGTCGTCAAAATCCCAATCCCAAGTGGCAATGAGAAATTCCTCTGCCGCAGTCGATCCGTTGCCATCGAACTGGATCTCTTCTCCTGCACAGACTTGCAATGGAACCGTTTCTACCGCGCCATCAATGGTGGTCACCACGTTGGCTTCAGGCCGCTGACATGGCTCCTCGCAAACGACCTCTGCTGTCCAGTTGGAATTGTCGGTCGCGTCAGAAGTAAACTGCCAGGTAATGCATCCCGAAGCGTTGGTCACGTCGTCCATCTGGCTCCAGATGTCCACTCCTTGCAAATCGAAGCCTGTGTATACCCCATCGGGTGCACCGGATGCCTCATCAGAAAACCACACGTTCATGACATCGCCCTCGCCCAAGGCAAAGAGGTTGAAGTAAAAACTGATGACAGGGTTCGACACCATGTCGGGACAGAACGTCATGGTGAAATCAGCGTTGGGAGACGCATCATCCGATGTGAGGCCGTTGTCCACAAAAAAGAAATCACAGCCCGTGTAGGTCCCCCCTTGAGCAATGGACACTTCCTGAGCTTGGACAGCACCCAATCCCACGATTAAAATCATTCCGAGTGCCTTGCAGAGCACCTTTGGAAAAATCGGTTTCAATATCCTGCGCATTATTGATTCTTGGTCTTTTGGGCGAGGTAGCGGGCATACAAATCCTGGCAACGCTGTGCACTGTGGAATTGAATCACGCCGCGGTCTCCAATGTTGAAGTTGCTCGGCAACGTGGGGTCCGATTCAAAGGTGATCCTGTAATTGCGAGGATCAAATGAAGCCGGATCGAAGTCCTTTGAACTGAACGGAACTCCACCTTCTACCGCTGAAGGCGTCCCATTCAGGTCGGGATACCCTGCAGATTTTGTCTGATCTTCATTGAATACCCAAGCCTTAGTTGCCACAAATTCTTCAAATTCTGGGCCGGAGTAGGACTTGCCTGCAATGGTCGTTTTTACTGGCGCTTTCACCGCTTTTTGAGCGACCATTGGAGCCGAAACAAAGGCTGCGCACACCAATAGCAAGCAAGGAATGAGGTGGTTCTTGTTCATGGATTCCATCTTTCCAACACAAAAGTGGCTGTTGGAGTTGCTCGAAAGTAGCACATTTGCCACCCTTTGATTTCCCACCTTATGCGACTTATCGAGGTTCAAGACGAGAAAACCCGCAACGCATTTCACGCGGTACCCAGGCGGATCTATTCCGATGACCCCACGTGGATTCCTCATTTGAAACAGGATGTCGACAAGGTTTTCGACCCCAATGGCAACCGGCTTTTCAAAAAAGGCGGCAAAGCCAAACGCTGGTTGGCACAAGACGATGCCGGCGAATGGATTGGCCGTGTGGCCGCCTTCGTCAATCCGAAATACAGCAAAGGCATGGAGCAGCCCACTGGAGGTGTGGGCTTTTTCGAGTCAACCGACGATGACGCCGTAGCCACGATGCTCTTGGACGCAGCGGAAGCATGGCTCACTGACGAAGGCATGGAAGCCGTTGACGGCCCCATCAACTTTGGAGAGAAGGACAAATTCTGGGGACTGCTGGTCGACAATTTCGAAGCCATCCCGAGCTACGGCATGAATTACAACCGCCCGTACTATGAGCGGTTCTTCAAGTCCCGCGGTTACCAGGTCTACTATGAGCAGTTCGTCTTTGGCCGCAAAGTCAGCCTTAAAGTTGAAACCGCCTTTGAGCGAAAGCGCGCCCAAATTGAAGCCAGGGGCGGATACCGGGTGATCACAGCAAACGACCTGAACGAAGCGCAATTGGCTGAGCACTTCTGCACGGTTTACAACAACGCATGGGGCGGCCACCACGGCTTTTCAAAAATGCCCTTGAAGCAAGCGCAGCACACCGTCAAAACGCTGAAGCCCGTCATGGACAAGGACATCATCTTCTTTGCCTTACACCATGACAAACCCGTCGCGTTCTACGTGAACATTCCTGAACTCAATCAAATATTCCGTCACGTGGATGGCAATTTGAATGCTTGGGGCAAGCTCAAATTTCTCTATCATAAATGGCGGGGTACTGCCAACATCATGGTGGGGCTGGTCTTTGGCATCGACCGTGAATATCATGGTCAGGGTTTGGACGGCTTCCTCATCGACATTGCAGGAAAGCAATTGCAGGCCAAAGGGCGCTACTTGACGACCACATTGACCTGGATTGGAGACTTCAACCCCAAGATGATTCGCATTGCGGAGAATCTGGGGACGGAGCGTGTCCGAACCTTCCAAACCCTGCGTAAACTCTTCGATCCAGAGCGGCCATTTAAGCGCGTCCCCATTGCAAAATGAAGCCAGATTTCAGGGAAATGCCTCTGGGTGTTTGCCGGGTCGACATTCCCTCTATCTTTGCGCCCCCTTCTGGAAGCCCCAACGGGAGCAATCGGAGGAATTGGACACCCCCTAGCTCAGCTGGTTAGAGCATCTCACTTTTAATGAGAGGGTCCTGGGTTCGAGCCCCAGGGGGGTGACCAGCCCAGGTGCTGAAATTGGTAGACAGGCATGGTTGAGGGCCATGTGTCCTTTAGGGCGTGCGGGTTCGAGTCCCGCTCTGGGCACAAGCACTATTTGAGAAAGACCGCGATATACGCGGTCTTTTTTTTCGTCCCTTTGGGGAAACTCCTGTAGATTTTGCTGTTTGCCGACCTGATTTTGTGTCATTTACGGCTCACTTCGTGTCCGAAGTACACTCTTACTTACCTCATTATTAGTTAGTTAAGGTTGATTCGATTCGCCTGTGGCATTAGATTTGCTCCGCAGCCAAGCGTCCGTAATTCAAACTTGTAATGGGTAGAAAAGTCAATTTCATCGTCCTCACGGTGTTGGTCCTCATTTCATTCATCACCGGCATCACCGCCAGCCCTGGCGCGGATTGGGCCGAGGTCGTGGAGTCCAACCCGGGCGATGTAGCATGGATGGTGGTCGCCAGTGCTTTCGTGCTCCTGATGACGCCCGGTCTGGCCTTTTTCTACGGTGGCATGGTCGATCGAAAAAATGTGATCTCCACCATGCTACAGAGCTTTGTGGCCTTGGGGGTCATCAGTATTTTATGGGTGGTCGTAGGCTTTAGCCTATGCTTTGGAGACAGCATTGGGGGCATCATTGGAAACCCACTGACGTTTATGAATTTCAAAGGCGTCGGAGCGGCCCCGCACCCTGAAATTGGGAGCAGTATTCCGTTCCTTCTGTTCGCCTTGTTCCAATTGAAGTTCGCCATCATCACACCCGCCCTCATCACGGGAAGCATGGCCGGCCGCATCCGTTTTCGCAGCTACATCCTGTTTATGGTGCTGTTCTCCCTCTTCATCTATGCCCCCCTTGCCCACATGACGTGGCACCCCGATGGGCTGCTGATGAACTTGGGTGTACTCGACTTTGCAGGAGGCACTGTGGTGCACATGTCTGCAGGGTTTGCTGCCTTGGCAGGCGCTGTCTTTTTAGGCCCCCGCAAAAACCCCCGTTTGGACCACGCCAATATCCCCTTCATCATTCTCGGAACGGGGTTGCTGTGGTTTGGTTGGTTCGGGTTCAACGCCGGTTCAGCCTTGGGCGCAAATGATGACGCGGTTCTGGCCTTCGCCAATACCCACTTCGCCTCTGCCGCCGGCATGATCACTTGGATTTTCTTCGAGCGCTTTCAGGGACGAAAAATGAACGCTGTGGGCGCCTGTATTGGTGCCATTGTAGGTCTTGTAGCGATCACCCCCGCTGCGGGGTTCGTCACCATACAAGAGAGCATCCTCATTGGATTCACCGCTGCACTGGTCTCCAATTGGGCCATTGCCCGTCAAAAGCGCGGTGGCTTGGACGACACCCTTGACGTCTTCCCTTCTCACGGTGTTGGCGGCATGGTCGGCATGGTATTAACGGGTGTCTTTGCCTCAGAAGTCGGCCTAACCTCGGGAGAATACGCCACCTTTACTTGGCACCTCATCGCCTTGATTGGCACGGCTGTTTTCACCTTTGCAGGAAGCTATGGCATCTTCAGCTTGGTGGACCAGATCATTCCTGTGAGGGTCAGCGGATGGCAAGAAACCTTGGGGCTGGACGAAAGCCAGCACGGGGAGCAACTGGATTGACCGTCCACAATGCCATCGGCAAAACAGCTGCCAACTTCTGCTTATTCATCGTGGTAGCCAGCAGTTGAAGGCTATCTTTGTAGCACACGGCGCAGGCGTGTTCCCACAGTGGTAGAATCATGAAACCGCGCCAAACCCTATTCTTTTGACAGATTTCAATTCGCTCGGTCTGAGCGAACCCATTATGAAGGCCCTCGTTCCACTTGGCTACGAGACCCCTACCCCCATTCAAGCTCAAGCCATTCCTTACGTCCTCGATGGACGTGACGTTTTGGGTGTGGCCCAAACCGGAACCGGAAAGACAGCAGCGTTTTCGCTGCCCATGCTCCACAGGCTCAATCGAAAGCCACAAGGAGATGGCCGCCGCCCCATTCGGGGACTGGTATTGAGCCCCACACGCGAATTGTCGGCCCAAATCGGCGAGAGCATTCGGGACTATACGCCCAACCTCCCCATCACCCATACGGTGATTTTTGGTGGTGTGAAGCAAGGCAAACAGGTGGCCGCGCTCAAACGTGGTGTGGACATCGTGGTGGCCACTCCAGGACGACTGCTCGACCTGATCGACCAAGGCTTTATCAACCTCCGCCAATTGGAGTATTTCGTGCTCGACGAGGCGGACACCATGCTCGACATGGGCTTCATACACGACATCCGCAAGGTGATCAAGCTGCTGCCACCCCGGCGACAGTCTTTGTTCTTCTCTGCGACGATGCCCCAGAACATTCAAGAACTGGCCGACACGATCCTCATCGACCCCGTCACGGTCGAAGTGGAGCGGCGCAGTTCCGCTGCGGAATCGGTGGACCAACGTGTCTACTTTGTACGTCAAGCTGAGAAAAAGCACCTGTTGGTCGATGTTCTCAAGGCCCCCGATGTATCGAGCGCTTTGGTCTTTACCCGCACGAAGTATGGCGCAGACAAGCTGGTTCGGCACCTTCGCAAAGAAGGGGTCCGGTCCGAAGCGATTCACGGCAACAAGTCTCAGCCCCAGCGCGAGAAGGCTATGAAGGCATTCAAGCGCGGCGATCTGGGTGTATTGGTGGCGACCGACATCGCCGCTAGGGGCATTGACGTGGACGACTTGAGCCACGTGGTCAACTTCGAAATCCCGAACATCCCCGAAACCTATGTGCACCGCATTGGCCGCACAGGAAGGGCTGGAGCAGAAGGCATCGCCATCTCGTTTTGCAACGAAGACGACGAGCGCACCTACTTGCGTGACATTCAACGGCTCATCCGCCGCGAGGTTCCACTTCATGTGGACCACGAGTACCATTTGGCACTTCCCGCGATCCCCTTGGACTCTGGAAAACCAGGAAGCAGTGGTGGCGGCGGGAAATCCCGCAGCAAAAAAGGCGGTGGCGGTGGCGGTGGCCGCGGCAAGGGCGGTCATCAAGGTGGCGGTTTTCGCAACCGGAACAGCCGCGACGGTCAAGCGGGGCCGAAGGGCAATCGCTCCGGGTCGGGCCGCAACAAACGCAGACGGCCAGGAGGAGGCGCTCCCAAAGGAGGGAACTCCGGGGGCGGCCAATAAACCTAATTCTGTCCATGCACCCCTGAGAGTTCTGGGGTGCAGCGCATTGAAACCGCTGAATCACGAGGGCATCATCCTAACTTGCCCCTGATGAGTGCATTCATCCCATCCATAGGCTGGATCAAAACGTATAGCCGAAAGGACTTCGCCGGAGACCTTCCTGCTGGCCTGACCGTTGGCGTCATGCTGGTTCCACAGGGCATGGCATACGCCATGATCGCCGGCCTTCCCGTTGTGTACGGCCTTTATGCTGCCCTCATCCCACAAGTGGTGTATGCCTTCCTCGGAAGTTCACGCCAACTCGCTGTCGGCCCGGTCGCCATGGACTCCCTACTGGTCGCCTCTGGCCTCACGGGACTTGCCGTAGTAGGGTCGGACCGGTACATCGAGCTTGCCCTCATGTTGGCGCTGATGATGGGGATCATGCAGCTCGCATTGGGCGCGCTGCGCATGGGCTTTTTGGCTCAGTTTCTCTCGCGCCCGGTCATCAGTGGATTTACCAGCGCTGCAGCCGTGATCATTGGACTGAATCAGTTGCCCAGTTTGCTGGGGATTCAAATGGAGCGCAGCGCCCAATTGCACGTCTTGATCTCTGAGGCGATCTCTGCCAGCTCCGATGTGCACCTGCCTACGGCTTTCTTGTCGGGAGCGGCAGTATTGGCCCTTATCGCTCTGCGCCGATGGGCACCCCGCGTTCCAGGCGCACTGGCAGTGGTGGCTGCAGGAATCGCCTTTCTCACCTTCGCAGGAGATAGTGACATGGGCATCCGTTCAGTCGGTGACATTCCTTCCGGACTTCCGGGCTTCCGCATGCCAGGGCTGTTGTGGGAAGACCTGCGCACCCTCGCCCCTGTAGCCGCTACGCTCGCCTTTATCGCCTTCGTGGAAGCCTATAGCCTGGCGCAAACCGTTGCCCAACGCAGGGCAGACCACGACATCAACGCCAATCAAGAATTGCGGGCCCTTGGCCTCGCCAACATCTTTGGGTCCATGTTCGGAGCCTACCCCACCACAGGAGGCTTTTCGCGCACGGCCGTGAATGAACGAGCGGGGGCCATGACCGGTGTGAGCGCCCTTATTTCGGCCACAGTCGTGGCTTTGACCCTGGTCTTCCTGACCCCAGCCTTCGGCAATCTGCCACAGTCAGTGCTTGGAGCGATCATTGTGGTGGCCATTGCCGGGCTGGTCGATGTGCGCTACGCCAGACAGCTTTTCAGCAGCCACCGCGAGGAGGCGCTCCTCCTGTTGGCCACATTTTGTCTCACCGCCTTTGGAGGCATGGTCATGGGCATTGGATCTGGCGTTTTTTTGAGTCTGGTGCTGACTGTTTTTAGGAGCACGCGGCCTCATGCGGCTGAACTCGGTGCGATTGCGGGCGTCTACAGGAATGTGGAGCGCTTTCCAAAAGCTCAACGGATCCCGGGTTGGCTGATCATACGCTACGACGGCCCCTTGCATTACGCCAGCCAGGCGCACTTCAAAGGGTTCTTGAAAGAGCGGCTCGATGCGCTCCCCTCACACAGCCAACCTGTGCATACGGTTCTTCTCCACGCAGAGTCAATCCCGTATGTGGACGCTTCAGCTTGTGCCATGCTCTCCGGTTTGATCGACGAATGGCAAAAACAAGGCGTCACCTTTAAGCTGGCCGGGGCCATTGGCCCCACCCGCGATGCCCTGCACCGCGCAGGACTCATGGACCGCATTGGAGCAGACCATTTCCACACAGGGGTTGAAGCGGCCTTGCAGGCGCAGGAGAATAGCCAACAACGGCAAATCGCCACCCAGACCGTCCTGTCCGAAGGCTAATCTCCTCATCTTTATTTCCGAAATTTGCACCCTATGAAAGTCGAACAGATTTACACCGGATGTCTCGCCCAAGGCGCCTACTACATCGAGTGCTGTGACGAAGCCGTTGTCATCGACCCGCTGCGGGAAGTCCAGCAGTACATCGACCGCGCGGAAGCGGGAGGCAAGAAAATCAAGTACATCTTCGAAACCCATTTCCACGCCGATTTCGTGAGTGGACACGTCACCCTGGCCGAAAAGACGGGAGCCCCTATTGTTTTTGGCCCCAATGCCCAACCCAAATTCCAGGCCCACATCGCAGAGCATGGAGAAGTCTTTCAGGTGGGCAAGGTGACCATCGAAGTCATCCATACGCCCGGACACACCATGGAGTCCACCACTTATTTGTTGCGCGACAAAGCGGGCAAGCCCCATGCCATCTTCACGGGCGACACACTGTTCCTTGGAGACGTAGGGCGGCCGGACTTGGCGCAAAAGTCTGCCGATATGACCCAAGAAATGCTCGCTGGCACCCTGTTTGACAGCTTGCGCAACAAACTCATGACTTTGCCCGACGAGGTGATTGTCTATCCAGGGCATGGTGCGGGTTCTGCTTGCGGCAAAAACATGAGCTCTGAGACTGTAGGCACCCTGGGTGACCAGAAGGCCAACAACTATGCGCTCCGAGCCGACATGACCAAATCAGAATTCGTTGCGGAGGTTACGAATGGCTTGCTCCCCCCTCCGGCGTATTTCCCCCTGAACGTAAAACTGAACAAAGAGGGCTACGTCTCCATCGACGAGGTATTGGCCCAAGGTGGCCGAGGCTTGTCTCCCGCAGCATTTGAGGCCGCAGCCAACGAAACCAACGCCGTGATCCTCGACGTCCGCAGCATGGATGCCTTTGCAACGGCACATGTTCCGCGCAGCACTTTTATCGGTCTTGACGGCAACTTCGCTCCTTGGGTAGGCGCTATGATCGTCGACGTCAAGCAGCCCATCTTACTCGTCACCGATCAGGACAAAGTGGAAGAGGCCATCACCCGACTTTCCCGTGTAGGCTTTGATCACGTTTTGGGCTACTTAGAAGGTGGCATTGCGGAGTGGAAGAAGGCCGGAATGGAGGTTGATGCGATCACTTCGGTTGGCGCTGAGGAATTTTCCCGGTTGCGCAAGAACAGCGACATCAAAGTCATCGACGTACGCAAACCCGGAGAGTACCTCTCAGAACACATCGTGGAAGCGGAGTCTATTCCCCTTGTAGCCTTGAACGGGCATTTGGCAGAAATCCCCGCAGAGGGAGACTTTTATCTCCATTGCCTGTCCGGCTACCGGTCATTGATTGCCATGAGCATCCTCAAAGCGCGTGGCTTCCACAATGGCACCAACGTCCTCGGCGGCTTCAACGCCATCAAAGAGACAGACACTCCGTTGAGCGATTACGTTTGCCCTTCGACGCTCTAATTGTCTCGAGGCAGCAACACATGTCGGAGATAGCAGCTTAGGCTTTATTTTTGGCCCCCCAAAGCCGGCTAAGGCTGAAGGACCACCCACCCAGGTGGCGAAATTGGTAGACGCGCAGTCTTCAGGTGGCTGTGCCTTCGGGCGTGCGGGTTCGAGTCCCGCTCTGGGTACAAGGAAAGAGGCTCCAATAGGGGCCTCTTTTTTTTGTGCAGCTGTTGTTGTCTTTGGCGTTTCCCTCTTCAAATTGAGCACATCCGCCTCCCCTTGATCACTTGTTTGTTGTCGTTTCTCAACTATTGTGGCGATGACTGCGGGACAACTTCCACAGGGGCAAACATGGACCCGGAAGCTCCAAAGGTGTTGGCTACTTATGACATTCTGGGTGGCCCATCCGGCATCCGCACTGCCGCGTTGCTCAAACAGCATCTCGACAACGGGCAAACCCGAAAAGTGAGCATCTCAAATCAATGAAAGCCCGCACAGGGCTCTGAACCGACTTCTGATCAGGTGTACAAGACTCCTGCGGCAACCGTCAACCTCGTTCCCGGATCGACGAGGATAAACGAACCAGTTGCGCGGTTCCGGCGATAGTCGTCCACCAGCAACGGTGCTGCTGTTCGAATGCGTACCCGCGCAATGTCGTTCATGCCGATGCTTAGGTCCTCTTCCAGGCGGTGCAGCGTATTGATGTCCAGTTTGTAGACCACTTCTTTGACCACGGCCTTGACCTCGCGGGAAGTGTGGTGCAATTCGAAACGGATTCCGGGACGCATGGGCTGCTCACCCAACCAGCAAATCCTCGCGTCCAGGTCTTGGATTGAATCGGGCTGGTTGTTTTCGCGAACCAGCATGTCGCCTCTGCTCAAGTCGATGTCGTCCGCAAGGGTCATCACCACGCTCTGAGGCGGAAAAGCCATGTCCATCTGCTTGTCTCCAATCGCAATCGAGGTCACCTTGCTGCCCATCCCACTGGGAAGGGCCACGACGGCGTCGCCCACTTTGAACACCCCACCGGCCACGCGACCAGCATACCCCCGGAAGTCACGGTGTTCATCGGTTTGCGGACGCACGACATATTGAACCGGGAACCTACAGTCCTGCATATTCCGGTCCGCAGCCACATGTACGTTCTCCAGATGATTCAATAGGGTTGGGCCATCATACCAAGCCATCCGCTCTGAACGGTCGACCACATTGTCGCCTGCCAAGGCACTGATGGGAATGAACCGAATGTCCGGTATATCCAAGCGGCTGGAAAAACTGCGATAGAGGTCCACAATCTCATTGTACCGCGCCTCATCCCACTCCACCAAGTCCATCTTATTGATGCAGACGACCATGTGCTTGATGCCCAAGAGGTGGGCGATAAAGCTGTGCCGGTGGGTTTGCTCGAGCAAGCCCGCACGGGCATCGATGAGAATGATGGCAAGGTCGGCCGTGGAGGCGCCTGTCACCATGTTGCGGGTGTACTGGATGTGTCCCGGAGCGTCCGCGATGATGAACTTGCGCTTCGGCGTGGCGAAGTAGCGGTAGGCCACGTCGATGGTGATGCCTTGCTCCCGCTCGGCCCGCAGGCCATCGGTGAGAAGGGAGAGGTCGGCGCCATCCGTACCGCGCTGGTTGGAGGCCTGCTCGATGGATTCGAGCTGGTCTTCAAAGATGGTTTTGCTGTCGTACAACAAGCGTCCAATCAACGTGCTCTTGCCGTCGTCTACGCTGCCTGCCGTAATAAACCGAAGGAGTCCCTGTGCCATGATTTCTTGCTGCTCTATTCCTTATGAAGGGTTTAGAAGTACCCTTCCTTTTTACGGTCTTCCATGGCGGATTGACTCCGCTTGTCGTCCATTCGGCCGCCCCGCTCCGTCTTCCGGGCGGCGGCCACTTCGGCCACAATCTTTTCTAGACTGTCCGCATCGCTTTCGACAGCGCCGGTGATGGTCAGGTCACCCAAGGTTCTGAATCGAACCTGCAACTTTTCGGGAACCTCTTCTGGCCGCAGATTGAGGTATGCACTGTTGGCCAAAATCTGCCCTTCGCGACGGATGATCTCACGCTCATGGGCGAAATACAGGCTGGGAATGGCGATGTTTTCTCGGAGGATGTAGTTCCAAATGTCCAACTCCGTCCAATTGTTCAGTGGAAAGACTCGGAAATGCTCGCCGGGCTGGTGCTTTCCGTTGTACAAGTCCCACAACTCAGGACGCTGGTTCTTGGGATCCCACTGGCTGAAATCATCCCTGTGACTGAAGAAGCGCTCCTTGGCACGGGCCTTCTCTTCATCCCGGCGTGCCCCACCCACACAAGCATCGAATTGATGCGCCTCAATGGTAGAAATCAGTGCGGGCGTCTGGATGCGGTTGCGCGAGGCATTGAACCCCTTCTCCTCGGTCACTTCCCCCTTGTCGATCAAATCTTGGACACTGCCCACAATCAATTGTACCCCCAGCTCTTGAACGAGGTCGTCACGAAACTGAATCGTCTCAGGGAAATTGTGGCCCGTGTCGATGTGAACCAAAGGCATGGGGATCCGGGCTGGAGCAAAAGCTTTGCGCGCCAGGTGGGTGACGCAAATGCTGTCCTTTCCCCCGCTGAATAGGATGGCCGGGCGGTCAAATTGTGCCGCTACCTCTCTCAGTACATATATCCCCTCTGCCTCGAGCTCATCGAGGTGGCTCAAGTTGTAATCACTGCTCATTGCTCTGTTCTTTACTCACTGCAGTCCGCCCAATGTTTCCGTAGCGGAACCATGCCCGCTCATGGAAATAGTACAGCACCATTTTGAGGATGCTTTCCACGACCATGATTCCTCCGGCGGCTTTGACGTCCCCGAAAACCACATATACAAAAGTGAAGGTCGTGACCGATGCGATGACGCGCCAAGTAATGGTTTTGGCGATGTGCCGCTTTCGGGATTTCTTTTCTTCTAACATGTTAGTCCAACCCTACAAATGAGCGAATGGCTCCCACCCCCTCTTCTACCGAAACGTCTGTAGTGTCCAGGTCCAAATAATCGGATTCAGGAGCGCCATACGCTTCGGAATGATAATGCTCTCGTCCGCGGACCTCTGAGGTGTGTACAAACACCTCTTTGACAAATGCCCGGGCCTTAAACTCCTCTCGCAACCAACGGAAAGGAGCCACCACCGCAACGATCGCAATGCCCCCCTGACGGCTGAGATAGAGGGCGATGTCTTGGGCACGGCGGATGTTGGCTTCCCGGCCAGCCGGACTGTAGTCCGCATTTTCTGTCAACGCGCGGAGGTCGTCACCATCAACCAGAAAGGCATCTTCTCCAGCCTCCTGCAACGACTGCAACAGCGCACGCCCAACGGTCGACTTGCCTGCACCGGGCTGTCCGGTGATCCAAATGATAGGCCTCTCGTTGGTCATCACACAAATATAACCCCCTCTTCATCAGGAGTTGAGCTCAAAACCGAAGAGGATCAAAAAAAAATATCACCCTCAACTTCCTGTATTTAAGCGCATTACAATTTTTTCTTGATTTTTTTTTCAAGAAATGAAACCCTAAAGGAGAGGCCACAGTAAAGGGTAATGGTTTTGGTTACAGCCGCTCCCGCAAGGGAACAGGCGATTTGGTGAAACGAAGGGGCTCTCGAACGCGAGGGCCCTTTCTCATTTTATGCCCTTTTTGTTTTACGCCTTGCGCTTGAAGCGCACAAAGAAGTGGATCCAAAGGGAACGACTCAAACGCTGTATGGGCGGGAGGAGGACCAGCAGTGCAGCCACCCCCGAATACAGAAAGGTTTCCGGCTGGTCAAACATCCCAGTAAACTCAATCCATCCCAAGGCCCCAAAGGTGTGAAGTGCCACGAGTACGGCCACCCAGAGGGCCACTGTCATGCCATAATTGACATATGCCGCACCAAAATAAAAGCCGGGCTCCCGCAGGAAATTCTCTCCGCATTTTGGACAAGCAGGATGCAGTGCATTGATGGTGCGCCATCGATAAGGATTGCGCACTGTGAACAGGCGTCCCTCGCGGCAAGCAGGACAGTGGTTGCCAAGAATGCTCGCGATGAATGAACGTGGGGACTGCACCCTACAAAAGTACCGACGGCAGGGGTTGGTCCGACCCGCCCGTCAACCTTCCAACTGCTGCAAGGCTACCATACCATGGTAAACCCCTTTTGCCGCCATCAGCTCCTCATGGCTGCCCGATTCCGCGATGCGACCACACTCCATAACGATGATGCGGTCAGCCCGCCTTACGGTGGACAGACGATGGGCAATCACCACTGCAGTCCTGTCTTCCATGACCCGCTCTATGGCGGCTTGAACCAAACGCTCTCCTTCGGCATCCAAGGCGCTGGTGGCCTCATCGAGCACCAAAATGGGAGGGTCGTGGTACAAGGCCCGCGCGATGGCAAGACGCTGACGTTGGCCACCTGAAAGTCTTCCACCACCGTCTCCTATCGTCGTTTCAAAACGTTCTGGAAGTTGGTCGATGAACTCCATGGCGTGGGCAATCTCTGCGACGGTCTGAACGCGCTCAGCATCGAGGCCCTCATCGAACAAGGCGATGTTCGCCGCTACCGTGTCGTTGAACAGCAGCGGGTCCTGGGTCACAAATCCAATCTTGCTCCTCACCGCTCCGGTTGCAGCCTCACGCAGGTCCAGGCCATCCATGCGGACATGCCCTTGTTCTGGATCGTACAACCTGAGCAACAAACGCGCGACTGTGGTTTTCCCGCTGCCCGAAGGCCCCACCAAAGCGACAGTCTCCCCTTTTTTAACCGTCAAACTAAAACCGTCGAGTGCCCATTCTGAAGCACCGGCATAACGGAAGCTGACCTCATCCAAACGCACCTCATCTTGAAAATCCACGGGGACCGGTACGGCCGGTTCGGCGACAGTGACTTCGGCCTGAAGCACTTCATCCAAACGGTCGAGCGACGCCGCTCCTTTTTGGACTTTAAAAATGGCATCGCTCAACGAACGTGCTGGAGGTATGATTTGACTAAACACCACCAAGTACCCAATGAACAACTCACCTTCGAGCCCTTCTCCGCTCAACACGAGTCGCCCCCCCACAGCAAGCAGGATCGCGATGACCGTCATAGAGACAAACTCACTCACTGGCGAACTCAGGTACTCCCGCTTGTAGAGCTTGCGCATCAGCTGGAAATACCCTTCGTTGTGTTCTGCGAAACGGCCCCGAAATCGCGGGGCAGCATCAAAGGCCTTGACCACCATCATGGCGCCCAGCGTCTCTTCCAGTCTGCTGATCAAATCTCCAAGACGCGCCTTTCCCCTTCCGGCGGCACCCCGAAGCGCTGTGGCAATACGTGAAATAATGAACCCCGACACCGGCATGAATACCAAGGCAAAAAGGGTGAGTTCCCAACTGATGGCAAACAAGGTCACGAGGGACAGCACAATCATGATCGGCGCCTTGAACAAGACTTCCAGCGTCCCGATGACGCTGAACTCCACCTCCATCAGATCATTGGTCATTCGGCTGATTAAGTCGCCTTTGCGCTGCTCGGTAAAATACCCGACAGGCAGGGCCAGAATGCGATCAAACAACTGGCTACGCATGTCTCGAGCGACACCAGTCCGGATGGTCGCCAAGCTGTAGAAGGACAAATAAGTGACGGCATTCTTGATCAAGGCCAATACCGCGATGGCCCCGCACATGACGAGCAAGGCCTGCTCCGAGCCGTTCGCCGCAACGTACTGGTCCAAAGCGGAAGTGACCCGGTCAAATACTGCAGGGGTACTCCCCCCGGTTTCCGCCGAGCCATCCGTGCGAAACAGGATTCTCAAAAAGGGAACAATGGCCAAAAAGGTGAAGAGCGAGAGGACCGAACCGAGGGCATTGAATACAATGTTCCCAATGAGGTTCAGGCGATAGCGCAACACCAGCCCGAAAAGGTCCTTGAACCTCCTCATGCTCCGGTCGTCCCGATATAGTTGTGCGGAGTGATGGCCCGCAATTCAGCCCGCACAGTATCCGACACCGGAAGTCCGGTGATAAAGGCTGCGATCGAATCCGCGTCGATGCTGGCATTGCCGCGGGTCAGGTCTTTGAGCAACTCATATGGCTTCTCGACCCCTTCCCGGCGAAGAATGGTCTGAATGGCTTCGGCGACCACTGCCCACTGTGATTCGAGGTCCGCCTGTAGCCTGGCCTCATTCAACACAAGCTTGCCCAACCCTTTGCGCAGGGCATTCAACGCCACCAAACTGTGGCCAATGGGCACCCCGACATTGCGCAAGACCGTGCTGTCTGTGAGATCGCGCTGGAGCCTACTGATGGGAAGTTTTCGGGCCAAGTGCCCCAATAGAGCATTGGCCATCCCCAAGTTTCCTTCGCTGTTTTCGAAGTCGATCGGGTTGACTTTATGCGGCATGGCTGAAGACCCCACTTCTCCTGCGACCACCTTTTGCTTGAAATAGTCCAAGCTGATGTAGTGCCAGATGTCGCGGTCCAAGTCAATGAGAATGGTATGGATCCGCTGCAGTGCATCGCACCACGCTGCGAGGTAATCGTAATGCTCGATCTGCGTGGTGGGGTGGCTGCGGTGAAGGCCGAGCTCCTCTTGCACAAACTGCTCTGCAAAAGCGTGCCAATTCACCTCGGGGTAGGCCACATGGTGCGCGTTGAAGCCACCTGTTGCGCCACCGAACTTGGCCGCAAACGGAACCGCTTCGAATTGAGCCACTGCGTGGTCCATGCGCTCCACAAAGACGGCAAGCTCCTTGCCCAACGTTACCGGGCTCGCCGGCTGGCCATGTGTTCGCGCCAGCATGGGCACCGCCGCCCATTGCTCGGCCAATTGGGCGAGGTCATCGCGTACAGACTGCAGGGCGGGCAACAACACATCGGTGGTGGCTTCGGCCATAGACAGTGGTATGGCCGTATTGTTGATGTCCTGCGACGTCAATCCAAAGTGCACGAATTCCGACCGTCCGTCCAGTCCCAATGACGCCAATCGGTCCTTGATGAAATACTCTACGGCTTTGACATCGTGGTTGGTGGTCCGTTCGATGCCCTTGACCTCTAGGGCGCCTTCAGTATCAAATTCCACATAAATGGCGCGAAGCCCATGGACTTGCTCGGCTGTCAGTTCCGGCAGTTGGGCCAGCCCTAAACCGTGCAAAGCGATGAAGTACTCGACCTCCACGCGGATGCGGTATTGAATGAGGCCAGCCTCGGAGAAATAAGCGGCCAAAGGCTCAGTGTGGCGACGGTAACGGCCATCAATCGGACTGATGGCATGAAGGGCTGCATTTTCGGACATCGCTGCGGGCGGGTTGAACGCCGAAATTACAGACTGAAGCTCAGGCGACACTTACCTTTCGCATATGTTGATACACACCGTTTCGCACGGACTTTTCAAGCTCGATGGTGGCGCCATGTTCGGCGTGGTCCCCAAGCCGCTCTGGTCCAAGGCTCACCCAACCGATGAACGAAACCGATGTGACTGGGGTTTGCGCTCCTTACTCATTGAAGAAGGTGACCGCCTCATGCTTGTCGACTGCGGCATGGGAGACAAACAGGACCCGAAGTTCTTTTCACATTACATGCCTCAACCACAGGACCTCGATGTCCAGCTGCATGCTTTGGGATATCAACGCAGCGACATCACCGATGTCTTTTTGACGCACTTGCATTTTGACCACTGTGGCGGTGCCATCCGGAGAAGGTCAAGTGATCCCGACACATTCGAACCCGCCTTCTCCAACGCCATTTTTTGGAGCACCGAACGCCATTGGCAATGGGCCACTGACCCGAACCCGCGAGAAAAGGCGAGCTTCCTCAAGGAGAACATCCACCCGCTTGAAGCTTCCGGACAGCTTCAGTTCATCCCCCGGGCCGAAGGAACCACCGATACCCGGCAGCCCATTCCGGGATTTCCAGACCTGGACGTGCTGTTCGTAGATGGGCACACCGAAAGCCAAATGTTGCCCCTACTGAAGAAAGACGGGCGCAAGGCCTTGTTTACTGCGGACCTCTTGCCAGCGACCACCCACATCCCCACAGCGTGGGTGATGGGCTACGATACCCGGCCTTTGTTGACGGTCACAGAAAAAGAGCGCATTTTGACTTGCGCAGAACGTGAGGAATGGACGCTTTTGTTTGAGCACGACGCCCACAATGAGGCCGCTACTGTGCACCGCACGGAAAAAGGCGTTCGCCTTCAGAGGGCAGGAGCGCGGAGCGACTTTGGCTGGTAGACTCAGTTCCGGAGTCCGGAAAGGCAAGTCCGTACAATACCTGGCCCTGTGTAGACCATGCCACTGTACACTTGAACCAAATCTGCACCCGCGTCTATCTTCTCTTGGGCCGAAGGGCCGTCTTCGACGCCGCCTACGCCAATGATGGCAAAGTCCCCGCGGTCGCGCAAATAACGGACCACCTCTGTGCTCCGCTTGCGAACAGGGGCGCCACTGAGCCCTCCTGCACCAACGGCCTCCACTTGAGCGCCCGGCATCTGCAGCCCCTCTCGGGAGATGGTCGTATTCGTGGCAATCACCCCTTCGATGCCCGTATCAGCGACCAACCCCACAATGTCATCGAGTTGGGCATTGCTCAAATCGGGCGCAATTTTCAAAAACACAGGACGCTGAACTTCTTGGGCTCTGTTGTACTCCTGCAAACGGTTCAACAGCGCTGTCAATGGAGCCCTGTCCTGCAATTCGCGCAGCCCGGGGGTATTGGGAGAACTCACATTCACTGCGAAATAATCGACGTAGGGGTGCAGTCCCTTGAAGCACGTGAGGTAATCGTCAGAGGCCTTTTCGTTTGGGGTGACTTTATTCCTGCCAATGTTGCCCCCCACGATCAGGCCTTTGGGCCTGTCCTTTAAACGTTCGACCAACCCTTCGAGCCCCCCATTGTTGAAGCCCATTCGGTTGATCAAGCCGCGGTCCTCTTTAAGCCTAAACAGCCGCGGCTTTGGATTGCCAGCCTGGGCCTTTGGGGTAATGGTGCCCACCTCGACAAAGGCAAACCCCATGGTCGAAAGCTCCTTGAGCCACTTTCCGTCTTTGTCGAAGCCGGCAGCCAAGCCAATGCGGTGCGGAAATTTCAGGCCGGCTACCTCTGCGGCATCACCAGGTGCCGTTGTCACTCCCAAAGAATGGCGCAGAATGCCCCCAAAAAATGGTGTCTTCAAGGCCAACCTGAACAGACCCATGGTTCTGTAGTGGGCCTTTTCGGGATCCATCAAGAACGCCAAAGGGCGCAAAAAGCGCCGGTAAATCAAGTCTCCGAAGGATGCTGCTCTCATGGATGGCAAAGATGTTAATAAACATGTGGACACGGAAAATGAACCCTCCGCGATAACCCCCTTCAAGTGAGGATAGATTTGACACAGTCTGAAAGATGTTGTTCAACTGGGGAAAGAAAAAACTCAAGCCTGAAGAGGTAGCACGGATGTTTGTCCATGCAACCCTTGACAGCATTGAGGATGCCTGGCCAGAAGTGTTAGGCTTGTTGCGTGAGACGCCACACTTGGAACGCGCTCCGGAAATAGAGGAATCTGAAGTAGGTCCTTTCTTGTTGGTCGTGATGGCTGGCAACCTCGATTTCATCCCGCACTTTTTTGATACTGGAACCGATCAGGTGCTCGTCGAGGCGATTCTTGCAGAGTTGTCCGTGCAACTCGAGCTCCCCGTCCAGCAATTGGCACCCAAGATTTCGAAAATGCGTGACGCCATGGTCAAGCTCAACCAGCCTTCTAAGAAGACTTTGAGCGCTATGTCACGCGGAGTGTACATTGGGTATGGGCTCAACGATTGTCAAGAAGAGTATTTCCGCTCTCTGTCCGTACCCAACCCCCGTTTCTTGATGCAAATGGAGGACGTGCTGCAGCATTTCCTGTGGGATTGGTCCGCCTTCAATGAGCAGTACCGGGTTCACGCGCAGAGCTATCAAAGCGCCACGGTTTAAGCCGCCTCCCCTATTTACCCCCTTCTGTCCATCTCTCTGGCTTGGTCCCTGTCCTTGATGGTGTGCCGCTTGTCTACCAATTTTTTGCCCTTGGCCACAGAGATGTCCAGCTTGGCATAACCGCTGCTCGAAATAAACAGCCGGGTCGGCACCACCGTTACCCCCACGTCACGCAGCTTTCTCTGAAGCTTGTTGAGTTCAGTTCGCTTCATGAGCAACTTCCGAATGCGACGCGGCTCATGGGTGACATAGCCGGCATTCCCATAAGCGTCGATGTGCATATTGAAGATGAACAACTCGTCTCCATCGAACTTGCAATAAGCCTCTACAATGCTCGCTTTTCCTCCTCGGATGCTCTTGATTTCGGTACCGCGGAGCTGTATGCCCGCCGTGTAGCTGTCCGTCAGGAAGTAGCTAAAAGCTGCCTTTTTGTTCTTGATCTCCACGGACATGGTTTCGAAATTACGGCCAACTGCTCAAGAGGCAACCTTTTGAAATCCCTGCTCGTTATCTCGCCGCAAGAGAACTGTGACTTTATTTGCATCGACATCAACGACCATTCACAATTTGGCCTTCACCAAACACATTGCACTCTCCTTGCTGATCACCTTCTCGGGATGGGGAGTGCATGCTCAGACCGTAGGACTTTTTGAGAACGGCCCGGAATCATTTGATGGTTACACGCTGGTTTCGGCGAATGGCGCGACCAGAACACATTTAATCGACAACTGCGGACGGGTGATCAACCAGTGGGACAGTGATTACCGCGCGGGAGAATCGGCTTACCTCCTCGATGACGGTTCCTTGTTGCGCACTGCCCGCATCAATAGCCAGACCTTTAATGGCGGTGGAATCGGAGGCCGCATCGAGCGGTTTAACTGGGAGGGCGATTTGATATGGAGCTATGAACTGGCCACCGATACGACCCACCATCACCACGACATGGCTTGGCTCCCCAATGGCAATGTGGTGCTGATGGCCTGGGAGTACAAGAGCCCTGAAGAAGCAGCGGCGGCTGGCCGGATTGCAGACGGCCCGTTGTGGCCGCCTATGCTGGTTGAAATCGAGCCCAACGGTCCAGAAAGCGGCAATGTGGTATGGGAATGGCATGCCTGGGACCACCTCATCCAAGTCAGCAATCCGGACCTACCCAACTATGGTCTACCGTCAGAAAACGTGACCCGCTTTGACGTGAATTACGGCAATGTCTCGGGCGGTGGATTTCCAGGGGGCAACGCAGGTGGTGATTGGTTTCATTGCAATGGTTTGGACCATGACCCCACACGCGATCATTTGATGCTGAACTCTCGCAACTGGTGCGAGTTTTACATCATCGATCACGGCACCACCACCGAGGAAGCTGCGGGACCAGCCGGCGACCTGCTCTACAGATGGGGCAATCCCCAGACCTACGGACGAGGAGACGAGGAAGACAAGGTCTTCTACCAACAACACGATGCCCACTGGCTGGTGGACGAAGCACCCGCCATCAATGGTGGCGACCCTGCTCAAACTGTACTCGTCTACAACAACGGCAATGGAAGGCCCGGCGGAACCGGGAGTTCAGTGGACGAATTGACCCTGCCATGGGACAGCGACAACGGGGCATATTTGCTGCCTTCAGCCACCGATACAGAGGAAGCTTTTGCGCCGGCCGGACTCGATTGGATGTGGCCCGAAAACCCAAGCTCGGCGTTTCACAGTTCTAACATTAGCGGGTCTCAAAGACAACCCAATGGCAACACTTTGATCTGTGAAGGCTCAAGCGGTCACCTGTTCGAAATCACGCCCGAGGGGGAAATCGTTTGGGAGTACATCACGGCCTACAGTCAATTCGGGGCGGCGACTCAAGGTGAGAACCCCTTTGGAAACGCCACTTTCCGCGCCTACCGCTATGCTCCGGACTACGGGGCTTTTGAAGGGCGCGACATGACGCCAGGAGAACCGGTCGAACTCAACCCCCTGCCCTTCGATTGCGCCCTGTATCCTGCGCCGGTTGACACCACTACGGGCATCCCCAACCACGACTCAGTGCGCCTTTGGTCTGCATACCCCAACCCTTCAAATGGTGGATTCACCATATCCAGCCCGGAAGCCGGCACGTGGACCCTTACTGATGGACTTGGACGCACATCTGCACAAGGGAACCTTTATGCAGGCAACTCCTTTTACACCAACCATCACATCCCTGCAGGTATGTTCGTACTCGCGCTCTTTGATAAGGGTGGCCACCTCATGGGCAAACCACAACTGCACATCATTCGCTGACATACACTGACCAAAATCGCAACATGAACCGTTTTCTCATACCCCTCCTTTTACTCAGCGCCAATGTGTTTGGTCAAAACACGGTCGGCACCCTCTCTTATGATCCCGCATTGTACACCGATGGGTACACCATGATCTATCCGCACAACCAAAACCGCGCCATGCTCTTGAATGCATGCGGGGAAGTCGTGCATGACTGGACATTGGACATTGACCGCCGGCCAGGCAACACATCTTACTTGCAACCCAACGGAGACATCATCATGACTTCTCGCCCAGCCTCAATTGGCGAGGACGCCATTTGGGCCGGTGGCGGTGGTGCCACGATTGAACGCCGGACTTGGGACAATGACGTGCTGTGGAGCTTTACCGCGAACAACGATAGCGTGCGCTTGCACCATGACATTACTGTCACACCAGAGGGCAATGTGATCGCCATTTGCTGGGAGGCCATTGACAGCTTAGAGTGCATTGCCAATGGCCGCAACCCGGAGCTGCTTGAGGGAGGTGTTTTGTGGAGCGACAAACTCATCGAGCTTCAGCCCGACACCCTGGGCGGCGCAGACATCGTCTGGGAATGGCGGGCTTGGGACCACCTTGTCCAAGACTTCGACAGCACCAAAGCCAACTATGGCGTGGTGGCTGACAATCAACAGCTGATTGATGTCAATTACGGCAGCATCGGCAGCCAGCCACGCGATTGGCACCACATGAATGCCATCGACTACTTTCCTTTTTACGACACAGCTGGCCAGATCATCGTCAGTGTCCCAACCTTCAACGAAGTCTGGGTTATTTGGCACGATTACCAGTTTAGCGACGACCTCATCTGGCGCTGGGGCAATCCCGCTGCTTACCAACGCGGTGACAGCACGGATCAAAAGCTCTTTTACCAGCACGACATTCACTGGGGCAATGGATTGGGTGTGAACCCTGGCAACCCGGACTTCACGAAGTTCTTTGTCTTCAACAACCGTGTGCCCAATGTCGACACCACTGGAACCCACAGTGAAGTGGCGGTCATTTCTCCCATTTTCGATGAGTACGACGGCGGCTATGCCTTCAACACCAGCACCGGACAGTGGGGACCAGAAGACTTCGAATGGACCTACACCCAACCCGGATTGAACAGCACAGGATTGAGCTCCTTCCAACGCTTGGGCAATGGTGGAAGCCTCATCTGCAACGGCCGCACCGGCGAAATCACCGAAATCACTGAAGACGGTCAGACTGCTTGGGAATACCGCACACCACTTTTGCAAGGCGCTCCCGTGGCGCAAGGCACGGAATTGGCGTTGAACAACAACCTCACTTTCCGGGCGGACCGTTACCCTGCCGCCTTCCCCGCTTTTGCAGGACAGGACTTGTCCTCTGGAATGGTGATCGAAGTTGACCCCACGCCGCTTGAGGTGTGTCAACCTTTGGCATGCGAAAACGAACTGGCTTGCAACTTTGGAGAAGCCGGCGACTGCGTTTATGTGGATACCGACATCGATGTGGTGGGGCCCATCATGCTTGGCCTGGTGGACACCGTTTTATGTCCCAACGGCTATGAAGTTACCGACGACGGATTCGTCACTTTGGTGCCTTCTTCTGGCGGAATGGATGCCGGTTACGAATGGTTCATCACACCTGAAGTCGCGGACTTGATGTTGGCTACAGGTTTTGACATCCTCTACAATGACTTGATTTCGCAGAGCGTGTATGTGTGTGGCACTGAACTGACCGCTGTGAGTGGGTTTTTCGGAGACACCCTCACCACAGTCTATGATGGAACGGGATGGTATTGGCCACTCTACAATGGTTATACAGCTCCTGCAAGCAACTTCGACTTTGGATGCAACGACCCGGAAGCGTGCAGTTTTGACCCCTGTGCCCTTCCTGACTCGAGCCTGTGTACGGAGCTCACAGCCACTTTTACAACGTCTCCATTCTTCCAAATCACAGTTTCTGGTGGCACCCCGCCTTACAACTTCACAGTTACCGATGGCGACTTGAACGCCACCGGCTTTCCTCCAGTCACAAACGACGACGGCATTCTTGCACTCGTAGGGGGACCCGACGGCGTGTACTGTTTTCAAGTGGAAGACGCCAACGGTTGCACTGGCCTGTTTTGCGACACACTCGGGACCGTATCTGTGCTCGAGGAGCAGCTCAGCGCTTCATTCTCCATTTTCCCCAACCCCACTTCATCCTCGGCCCAATTGATGTTCCCTACGGATTGGAATGTTCAAGAAGTGCTGATTCGCGATGCGGCAGGACGTTTGGTGACCTCATACGCCGCGCCTCAGAAAGGACAGGGTATTCAAGTCGAGGATCTGGAGCAAGGCACATACCTCGTGGAGGTGCGCCACACTCAAGGATCGGCCTCACGAAGGCTTGTGGTCGCGCGATAAAAGCCGCGCTACATTGCGGACAATGCCTAACGACAACATTCTTGAACTCAGGGAAGGTGCGGTCCTGACGTTAACCTTGAACCGGCCTGCTGCATTCAACAGTTTCACGCAGCCCATGGCCGCAGCCCTTCAAGAACAACTGCGTTCAGCCGATGCTGATGCATCGGTGAGGTGCGTGGTTTTGACGGGGGCTGGCAAGGCCTTTTGTGCAGGGCAGGACTTGAAGGAAATCACGGGTGAGGACGCGCCCACGTTCGAAGAGATTGTGGGCGGATCCTACAACGCCACTGTGCGGCTCATTCGAGGGCTCAAAAAGCCCGTGGTCGCCGCGGTCAACGGCGTTGCGGCAGGTGCGGGTGCCAACATCGCCTTGGCATGCGACCTGTGTGTGGCTGCCGAAGGCGCCAAGTTTATTCAGGCTTTCTCCAAAATCGGGCTCATTCCCGACAGTGGCGGCACATGGATGCTTCCCCGGCTAGTGGGGCTGCAGCGCGCCACGGCCCTCGCCTATCTAGGAACACCTGTAGCGGCTGAAGATGCGGCTGCCATGGGCATGATCCACCAAGCCATTCCCGTGGAGGAATTTGAAGCTGGTGTTATGGCATTGGCCACCCATCTGGCCGCGATGCCTACGCAAGGCTTGGCCCTGACCAAGGAAGCCTTCAACCGGGCTTTCGAACAGGGATTCAGTGCCCAACTCGAGACCGAATTGGAACTTCAAGGCACAGCTTCCCGTACACGGGACTACCAAGAAGGTGTGTCGTCCTTCCTCGAGAAGCGCAAACCTACTTTTAATGGCCATTGATCATGGAAGACCATTCCGATACCAGCTCCGGCTGGATTGACTGTGAGGACCGCCTCCCAAGCAATGGGCAGCGCGTCTTGGCCGTGGTACCAAACAATGAAGTCTTGATGCCAGGAAAGGCGAGCTTTGAGATGCGGGACGTGATTGTGCTCCGCTTCATGGAGAATTTCTTTTCCTCCCAGTCTGACCGTGCCGACAGCCATGGCCGTCACTTTTGGTCAGGAGAAGGCGCTTCGAATCAGTACTTCAAGGCCGTTACCCACTGGATGCCCATGCCCCAAGCTCCCCGTCCCACCGACGAGGATCAGGATGGCCGCGATTAAGCGCTGGTCCTAACGCGATTTTACTGGGAAAAAATGTCCCGCTACGCCCAAAAAGACATGGGGGTCTCCAGCGATATCGATGGAATAAACTGAAGCGAAATACCAATCTTGTCGCTCGGCCAATTGTGCTCCGGCCGCACCCGCGATTTGGCCCAACCCCTTGCGCAACTTTTTACCCAATTCCGTTTCTCCCGGAACATCGTCTGCCAATTCCTCCTGAACATGGTGAGAAAGGAACACTGAGAAAGACGCGCTGTCTGGGTTTGTGACGTACAATGCGCCGGCCGCCAGCACAGCGAGGAGGATCAGATAGAGGGATTTCATGGCTGAGAATTGATGATGTGAAATGCTTGAACAGCATAGATGGCTGCTGTTTCCGTCCGCAAACGGTGCTCCCCCATGGTCACAGGCGTAAAGCCACTCGCTCCAAAGCGCTCAATTTCTTCGGGACTAAAATCACCTTCGGGCCCAATCGCGATCACAGCGCCTTTCCCCTTGGGAAGGGCCTGAACGATGGACTGTCGCTCCCACTCAGGGTGCTCAGGCACAGGACAATGCGCCAATCCGCGCCACACACCTTCCTCCAGTGCTTCCAAAGCCGTTTGAAGTGGAGCAGCCGGCGCCAGTTCTGGCAACCACGCCCTTCTCGATTGTTTCATAGCCTCTACCAAGGTGCGGTGCCAGCGTTCATACTTCTCGACCTTGCGCTCGCTGCGCACCGTCCAAATGGGTTGAATCCGTGAAACCCCACATTCACAGGCTTTTTCCAAAAACCACTCAAACCGATCCGTGTGTTTGGTCGGGGCGACCAGCAGCGTCAGGTGCGGTGTGGGTTCTGGATGGCATTCCGGCGCGCCCACCATGAGCAGTGCTTCTCGCTTTCCCATTGAGACCACTTCGGCAGGAAAGACAGCGCCGCGGCCATCCGCCAATTCCACTGAGTCACCCAAACGCGCCCGCAACACCTGAACGAGGTGGCGCGCTTCGTCTGGCCCTAGCGTATGCGGGCCGGGTTGAATATTTGGAGCGTAGAATCGACGCATGAAGACAAAGAAAGCCATGACCCGGGATGGTGCACCCCAGGTTTTCAAACATCATTCACACTGCGTGGTCAGCTGACGTAGGCCATGACTTTGGGGGCGGCTTCACGCACCGACTCCGTCACACCAGCTGCAAACTGCAAAAAGTTGGCGTTAAAGCGGTCAGCCAGCAAGTCAGCCTTGGCATCGAATGCATTGTGATCGGCCCACGTATTGCGAGGGTCGAGCAGGTTATCGTCTACATCTGGCGCACTCAAAGGCACCTCCCATCCAAACCGCTCGCAGCGGCGAAATGGCGCATCATCCATGCTTCCATTCAATACCGCGTCGAGCAAAGCCCGCGTATCCTTAAGCCGCATCCGGTGGCCCTCGCCGTGGGGGCCTCCGGTCCAACCGGTATTGACCAACCACACCTTAGCCCCATGAGCTGCCATGCGCTCTCCGAGCATATCGGCATAGCGACCTGGATGCAGCGGCAAAAAGGGGGCACCGAAGCACGCACTAAAGACCGCCTTGGGCTCGTCGACACCAAATTCCGTTCCCGCCACTTTTGCAGTGTAGCCGCTAATGAAATGGTACATCGCCGTTGGCGTATCCAAGCGAGCGAGCGGTGGCAAAACGCCAAAAGCATCGCAGGTCAAAAAGAAAATGTGCTCTGGGTGCCCCCCCTTTCCAGAAGGCTTGGCGCCTTGAATGTGGGAAATGGGATAACTGACGCGGGTGTTTTGCGTCGTTTGAGCATCTGCATAGTCTGGTGTTACACCGTCTGCTTCGAAACCAATGTTTTCCAGCATCGCTCCGTGATGGATCGCCGCATGGATGTCAGGTTCGCGGGCAGGATCCAAATCGATGGTCTTGGCGTAGCATCCGCCCTCAAAATTGAAAATTCCTTGAGGACCCCAGCCATGTTCATCATCTCCGATCAATTTGCGCAGGGGATCACTTGACAACGTGGTCTTTCCCGTTCCCGAAAGACCGAAGAACACCGCCGTTGTACCATCAGCCCCCTCGTTGGCAGAGCAATGCATGGGCAAGACGTTGGACTCCGTAGGAAGGAGGAAGTTCATGGCACTGAACATGCCTTTTTTGATTTCACCTGTATACCCTGTTCCTCCAATCAGTACGCGGCGATGGGTGAAATCGAGAATGGCAAAATTGGCTTGGCGAGTCCCATGCCTTTCTGGATCGGCCATAAACCCTGGCGCACAGACCACATGCCAGTCTGGATCAAAAGTGCCAACCTCCTGGGCTGTCGGCCGAATGAACATATTGAAAGCAAACAGATTGGACCAAGCCTTCTCCGTCATGACACGCACACCTTTCCGGAATTCAGCGTCCGCTCCTATAAATGCGTCGCGAACGTACAGGCCTTTGCCATCGATGTACTTCATCATATCGGCATGCAGGCGCATGGCTTGTTCGGACTCAATGGGCTGATTCATGTCTCCCCACCACACCTCCTCTCGGGTCGCGTCGTCTTTGACAATAAATCGATCCAGTGGACTTCGGCCTGTATATCGGCCAGTCTCGACGGCGAGAGCGCCAGTAGAAGTCAGTTTGCCTTCGCCTGCGAGCAACGTCCTCTCAATGAGGCGTGCTGGGGGAAGATTCCACCATATGTTGCGAGCTCTGCGCAATCCAATCTTATTCAGATTGGGGTGGAAAGGGGTGTTTCCTTGGTGTACCATGATGTGAGGCAGATCATTGCTTGCCTGGGCCAAAGATATCGCATCAAGTGCGTTTGAGCAGGAGGGTCCCTATCAGAAAAATCCTGTATTTATTACTGCCTCACCCCCTCTTTCCGAATCGAATCATCCACAAGAGCCACCCCACTATCATCAATGTTCCTCCCAATGGCGTGACAGGCCCCCACACATCCGAATAACCCCAGCTCCAGTAACGGTCGGCTACCAAAAGAAAGATGCTGACAGAAAATAACCATGCGCCGCACTGCACCCAGGCCAGGCCACGGTGTTCCCCAGTGGCCCACGCTCCGGTCAACGCTGCTCCCATCAGGAGCGCATAGCGCGATGCCGTCTCAAAAGACGCCATGCCCCGCTCGTCCAATACCCCCTCCAAAGCATGTGCCCCAAAAGCGCCGGCAACGATGCCCAACACCATCAGGAATCCTGCACTGCGGATGTGCATAAGGGCTGTGGCTCTTTCTTTCATGACGGAGTATTTTGCACGCAAAGAAAACCCGCGCCCACCTCATCTTTGGTGCTACAACATCATTTCCCCCTCTCCCATGATTTCGCGACTGTTCCCATTGATTGCCCTCCCTTTTCTGCTCGCCAGCTGTTCCGGAGATTCCGCGCCTCAAGAAAGCGCCCAACAAGAGGAATCCGCATCCATTGAAAAGCCGAAAACCACGGCCAGCTCAAAGCGGAAGGCATACACTGCTGAAGAGCTCAACGCGCCGTACAGCACCGTGAGTCCTTGGCGCTACATCGTGACCAGTCCTGAGACCCAATATTTCGAGCGCTTGGTGGGTAAGTCTACCATCGCCAGGGCCGTGCATGGAAGCGGGCACGCCATCCTTGTTCCCCAAGATGAATCGTTCACCCAGAACGCTGATTGGAAAGGCATTCTTGAAGAGGGTCAGGAAGAAGCTTTGGACCGCTTTGTAAAAGCCCATGTGATCATAGGTATTGAAGGACCAAAAATGCTGGAGGGCATTTATGAAAACCTCAATGGAGCGATGGTCTCTATCGAGAAAAACGATAAGGGTGAACTCGTCTGCGGGGGCGCACGCCTCATGGGACGAGAAGTCGAAACCGACGGAGGATTGGTCATTCCCGTCATTGGAATGGCCGAAGACATTCAGTGGAACTGACCGGGGCTCTGCAAGGGGTGTCACGTTTTGCGTAAGTGTCAGGTAAGGGGGGTGGAAACCGCTGTCCACTGCCTGCACGCAACCACTCCTCCCTCATCAGGTTAAACCAATAGTTCGCATAAGAATCCTTTGAAGTCGCCATGAACTTTCTTCCCACCCCTTTGATATTGGCTATTGTGCTCACTTTGGCTGCTTTTTCGCCTCAAGTTTCTGCGCAAGAATGGGGATACCAACGGTGGGATACTGTGCCCGTCTGGGGCGTCGACGGGAGCATGATGACCAACCCTTGGACAGGAGGATTGTCTGCTCCTCAGTTTTCAGAGGCCGACCTCGATGGAGATGGCGTGGGCGACCTGTTTATTTTTGACCGCGAAGGCCACCGCATTCTAGCGTTTCAAGGCTGTGTATCTGATGCACCCGAAGCCCCACTGACCTATTTCCACCGCCCCGATTGGCGCAGTGCGTTTCCGGAAGGCTTGCGGAACTGGGTGCTCTTGCGAGATGCCAATTGCGACGGCGTGATGGACCTCTTTGCCAACAGCCAGAGCGGCCTGCGCATCTGGAATGGGGCCTTCGAAGCGGGATTCACCCAGTACCCCAACGCCCCAACATCTAACGCTGTAGCAAACTGGGACTTTGGCTCTGGAGCGCAGGAACTGCCTATGGTGTGCCTCAACACTGACATTCCCGCATTGGGTGACTTTGATGGCGATGGTGACCTGGATATGGTCACCTGGACAGAAACGTCATCTACGTTGTACAGCTATACAGGACGCGGAGCCACTCCCGGATCGGTAGGCTGTGGCGACACCCTGATTTGGGATGTAACCAACCGGTGCTTTGGTATGCTCGATGAAGCCTCCGAAGACAACACTGTGTTTATTGGAGCAGAGCACGAATGCGATTTCAATGTGGCCGATCCGCGCGCCGCGGAAGGCAATGCAGAGGGGGCATCGACCATGCGTCACGCAGGAGGAACCACCGCATTGCTTGAATTGGATGGTGATGGTCACCTGGATCTACTCCTGGGTGATGTTTCCTACAATCAGTTTGTCGCCTGCTACATGACCGATGCCGTCGATGGTCAAGACAGCACCATGTTTACGACGAACCACTGGCCCGCTGACCTGGGTGATGGAGACACGCTCGACATTCAAAAGTTCCCTGCCGCCTATCACTTGGACGCAGACCAAGATGGGGTGCGCGATCTCATAGTGGCCCCCAACATCACCTTTGAAATCGACGGACGGCATGGAAGCTGGTTCTACCGCAACACCGGTTCTGAGTCCGCGCCCGAATGGACGCTCAGCACCAAGGCCTTTTTACAAGAAGACATGATTGATTTGGGCAGGGGCGCCTTTCCTGCTTTCACCGACTTTGACGGCGATGGTGATTTGGACATGGTGGTGGCCAACAAGGAACGCTATTTAGGCCCTGGCAACACCCCCGCGCTCCTGGCGCGCTTTCGCAACGTAGGCTCAACCACGGCACCTGCTTTTGAGCAGCTTGACACGAATTGGCTTGCCCTGTCCGATTACAGCTTGGAGAGCGTGGCTCTGGCTTTTGGCGACCTCGATGGGGACGGTGATGATGACCTCATCTTGGGCGATGAATTGGGCAACCTACACCGTTGGGAGAACACCGCAGACCTGGGAGAGGACATGGCCTTGGTGTTGACCGAAGCTTCTATGCCCGACGCTGCTGGAACGGCCATCGACGTGGGACAATTTGCGACACCTTGTCTCTATGACCTCGATGGCGACGGGGACTTGGACC
>Ga0206126_10000627_pt1 | contig 46701 bp, 42 predicted proteins | sample Helgoland_Spring_5_FD_148621 | JGI IMG/M metagenome (GOLD analysis project Ga0206126, IMG submission 148621) | Pelagic subsurface seawater microbial communities from Kabeltonne, Helgoland, North Sea - Helgoland_Spring_Bloom_20160412_1 | ecosystem: Environmental > Aquatic > Marine > Epipelagic ...
GGTTTTTCTATATTCTGGGAATCTGCTATTGGTCCATTACGGTTTAACTGGTCTAGCCCTATTAAAAAAGAAACAAATGATGTAACAGAAAACTTTAGGTTCACTATTGATACTAGGTTTTAATTATGCATCTAAAAATATTTAAATATGTTTTTATAAATGTGTTATTAATTTGTTTTACTAACATAAGTTATGCGCAAACTTATCCTGTATATAAGAATTCTTCAGCAATAGCAGTTTTGGACCAAGATGCATTATTTTCTGAAAGTGAATGGGGTAAGAAGGTATTAAAAAATGTTGAAAAAAAAGTTTCAAAACTATCTGATGAGAATAGATCTATAGAAACAGCGTTAGAGTTAGAGGAGTCCGAACTTACTAAAGTTCGAAAAACAATTTCAAAAATTGAATTTGACGTACTAGCAATTAAATTTGATGAAAAAGTAAAAAAAATTAGATTAGAACAAGCAGATAAACAACGAAAAATTAATATTTTTTTAAATGAAAACAGAAAATTATTTTTTGAAAAAGTAACACCCATATTACTAGATTATATTAATGAATTAGGTATTGAAGTGCTTTTAAACAAGGATACGGTTGCATTGGCAAGCCTTGGAAGTGACATAACAATATCAGCAATAAATAAAATAAACGAACAATTAAAAAATTAGTATAAAACTAATTATAAGGATTATAAGATGTCAAATATTGATCCAGAATATCAAAGTGCAGATATTCAAGATATAAAACGAATGATACCTCACAGATATCCGTTTTTATTAATAGATGCTGTTAAAGAAATAAAATTAAATGAAAGTGCTATAGGAATAAAAAACGTAACTTTCAATGAACCACATTTTCAAGGACATTTCCCCGAAAGACCTGTAATGCCTGGCGTTACAATCGTTGAGGCTATGGCTCAGACTGCTGCTGTGCTTGTCGTTAAAACATTAAATATGATTGATAATAATATGCTAGTGTATTTTTTGACAATTGATAAATGTAAATTTCGACATGTAGTATCTCCCCCTGATCAATTAGAATTACATGTAAAAGTTTTAAGAGGTCGTGGAAAGTTGTGGAAATTTTATGGTGAGGGTAAAGTTGGAGATCTTGTTGTTGCTGAGGCAGAATTTACTGCAATGATGGTTCCACCAGAAGAGGCATAATAGAATGTCTATTGATAAAAGTGCAGTTGTTCACCCAAGTAGCGTAATAGATAGTGGAGCTATAATTGGTGCTAATGTTACCATTGGACCATTCTGTCATATAGGCTCAGAAGTTACTTTAAATGATGGTATAGAGTTGAAATCACACGTTGTGGTGTCTGGATGGACGACTATTGGAGAGAAAACAACTATATTTCCATTTGCTTCTATTGGTCATATTCCTCAGGATTTAAAATTTTCCGGTGAGCGGACAAAATTAGAGATTGGTAAAAGAAATAGAATCCGAGAACATGTTACTATGAATCCAGGGACTGATGGTGGGGGTGGATTAACAAAAATTGGTGATGATGGACTATTTATGATGGGGGTCCATATTGGACATGACTGTATTGTAGGTAATAATGTCATTATGGCTAATAATGCATCATTAGGTGGCCATTGTATTATTGAAAATAACGTTGTCATTGGAGCTTTAGCGGGTGTTCACCAATTCTGTAGGGTAGGGCGTGGTGCAATGATCGGTGGCTTGTCTGCGGTAGTTGCTGATGTAATACCAATGGGAATGGTTATTGGTGAAAGAGCAAATCTTGATGGATTAAATCTTATTGGGCTGAAAAGGGCAGGTGTTGATAAAAATCACATAAATGGATTAAGAGCAGCATTTAAACTTATTTTTCAGAGTGAAAGTACTGTTAGGGATGCTATTAAGCCAACGCTTGATCTATATAAAGGGAACCCATTAGTTGAAGAAATGATTTCTTTTATCACTTCAGAAACTTCACGATCCCTGACAATTTCCTCAAAGGATTAGTCAATGCAAACAACATGTTTAGCAATTGTTGCAGGTTCAGGTGATTTACCTATGAAAATTGTTGAATATTGTAAAAAACATCATTTAGATTTTCGAATAATACATTTTGAGGGAGTGGAATTGAACTGGTTGGATGATTTGCCGGTATTAACTGCAAAATACGAAAAACCTAATTCTCTATTTGCATCTTTAAAGGAAATGGGCTGCAATCAGGTAGTATTTGCTGGAGCTATGAAGCGGCCAAAATTAAATCCATTAAAGTTTGATGCAAAGTTTTTAAAGATTGCATCAAAACTTTTACCTGCTTTAAAAAGTGGTGATGACACAACATTGAAAATTATAGCCAAAATTTTTGAAAAAGAGGGATTAGAAATATTGGCAGCTAATCAAATTTTAAAAAATTTATTTGTTCCAGAGGGCAATTTAACCAATCTAAAGCCTTCAAATAATGACTTAAGTGATATAATGCGTGGTTTTGAAATCTTAGATTGCATTTCAAAGATTGATATTGGGCAAGCCTGTATTGTTGGCCAGGGTTTATGTTTAGGTATAGAAACCATTCAAGGTTCAGATGAACTAATTAAATTTGCTAGCACAAATAAACATAAATACCTTTATGATGAAAATGGTGGAAGAGGTGTATTCATCAAATCACCAAAAATAGACCAAGATACTCGAATTGATGTTCCCTCAATAGGTGTAGAAACAATTAAAACTATAGCTGATGCAGGTTTTTCTGGCCTTGCAATAAAAGCAGATAGCGTTCAGATGATTGATAAAGATGATTGTATTGATTTAGCAAATCATCTTGGAGTGTTTATTTCATCCGTTTCGACAAATATTAAAAATGGATAATTTAAAGTGTTTTATGATAGCTGGAGAATTATCTGGTGATAAGCTTGGGGCTTCTTTAATTGAAGGATTAAGGTATGAAACAGATCAGAAAATCATATTTTCTGGAATTGGTGGTCCGCTTATGGAGGCTGCAGGACTTAAAAGTTTATTTAACATATCGGATCTATCGTTAATGGGATTGGCCGAAATTATACCCAAAATACCAATGTTGTTGTCCCGAATAAATACGACAGCAAATTCTATAATAAATCAACGCCCTGATGTATTAATTACTATTGATAGCCCTGATTTTTGTATGCGAGTAGCAAAGAAGGTCCGTAAGGCTCATCCAAAAATAAAAATTATACATTACGTTGCACCATCAGTCTGGGCTTGGCGACCTGAAAGAGCTGCCAAAATGTCAAAATATGTTGATCATGTTTTAGCTTTGTTGCCCTTTGAGCCTCCGTATATGGAAGCTGAAGGTATGACGAGTGATTTTGTAGGACATCCTGTGGTTTTTAGCCCTAATGTGACTGTAGAGGCTCAAAAAAAATTCAAGAAACAACATAATTTACATGATGGACCAATAATAACAATTTTACCTGGCTCAAGAATAAGTGAAATAAATAGAATGTGTCCAATTTTTGATAAGGTTACTAGTAATATTCAAAAATTGTACCCTAATGTACAATTTGTTTTGCCTGTTGCCTTAACAGTGGAAGAAGATATTTTGAAAGTTGTAAGTTCTTGGAATGTAAAGCCATTATTGCTTTTAAACAGTGGTAAAGACCCGAAACAAATAGAATATGATAAATTTATAACTTACTCTATTAGTTCGGCAGCATTGGCGACATCAGGAACTGTTGCATTAGAGTTGGCTGCAAAAAAATGTCCAATGGTTATTGCTTACAAAGCAAATTGGCTTACTACTAAAATGGTTAAGCGTTTAGCAAAAATAGATACAGCTAATTTGATAAATATTATTACAAACACAAAAGTAATACCTGAACATTTGTTTGAAAATTGTACAGTTGAAAAAATAACAAATAGCCTTAACTCATTATTAAATAGTGATAATAATCAAATTTTGGCAATGTCAGAAACGATGAATAAACTAGGAATAAATCAAGAAGATAATCACTTATTAGCTGCAAAATCAGTATTAAAGATACTAAAATAGTTATATGATTTTACGTATTTTTATTAAATAGTGACGTGATTAAACTGTTCTAAATATTCAAACATTATTAGAAATTTATAGATGAACTAGGAAATTGCTATGGTTTTTAAAGGAAATCTCAGTATAGACCCACGTGGTATGATATTTGAGTCATATAGAATTGATGGAATAACTATTGAAGAATGCCGAATGATATTTTTAGATTGGGCACTTGAAGGTTCCAAAACTGATTTAACAGAAGATATCAATATTTTATTAGAGGAATACCAGGGAAAGTTTAGCAATCATCCAATGACTAGTGTACTTCGTTCAGGATTATTAAAATCTAAAAAAACTGGTAGACGAGGCGGTAGATCTGCAAGGAAATCAGGTACTTAATGTGCTAAGCTAAGGCGTGCAAGATTCTTACCCAAGATCTTATGCCTTTGTGAAAACTTCGTATGTCGTATTTTTCGTTTGGTGAATGTATTGAATCATCGTCTTGAGCAAATCCAATAAGCATAGTTTCTAAGCCTATTATGGTTTGAAAATGCCCAGCAATTGGAATTGAGCCACCGCAACCCACGTATACACCAGAGTTTTCCCACTCTGAAGATAAAGCATTTCTAGCAATTTCAAATGATGGGTTATCAATTGCCATGTTTGATGCCATGGAAGAACCATGTAATTTATATTCCAATGTACAATCTTCTGGCAAATACTTCTCAAGATGTCTATTAAATGCTGATTGAATTTTATCGGGATTTTGTTTTCCTACCAATCTAAAACTCACTTTTGCATGGGCTTCGCTTGGCAATACTGTTTTAAAGCCTTCTCCCGTGTAACCTCCCCAAATACCGTTTATTTCAGCTGTTGGTCGAGACCATATCTGCTCTAAAACTGATCTATCTTTTTCGCCTGCTGGAATTTTTAAACCTACTTCTGATAAGAACGAATTTTCATCAAAAGATAAATTATCCCATTGTTGCATAATTTTTTCAGGTATTTCTTCAACACCTTCATAAAACCCTTCAAGTGTTACACGACCATTATCGTCATGCATTGCTCCTAGAGCCTTTGTAAGGACTCTTATTGGGTTTATAGATGGACCTCCATACATTCCAGAATGTAAATCTTTACTTGGGCCTTTTATTGTGATTTCTTGGCTAACCATGCCCCGAAGCATTGTAACGATGGATGGTGTGTCTTTTTCAACCATTCCTGTATCACAAATTAACGCAATATCAGCTTTAAGTTCATCTATGTGATCTTTCAAATATGGTACCAATGATGGTGATCCGCTTTCTTCTTCGCCTTCAAAAAAAACAGAAATTCTATTAGGTAATTTACCTGTAACTTCTTTGTATGCCCTGCATGCTTCAATAAATGTCATTAATTGACCTTTATCATCAGATGCTCCACGACCTCGAATTACTGGACCTTTTTTAGTTTCCTCCAACTTAGGTTTAAATGGATGATTATTCCATAATTCGATTGGATCAATGGGTTGTACATCATAGTGACCGTAAAATAATGTATGAGTTCCTCCTTTGCCACCAGTTGCCATAACCATAGGGTGTCCCGGAGTTTCCCTAATCTCTGCATTAAATCCAATAGATATTAAATCATCTACAAGCCATTCAGCTGCAGCAACACATTCATCTGAATATTGTGGATCTGTTGAAATGCTTTCAATACGCATTAAATCCATTAAGCGAGCAATTGAATTTTCAAGATCTCCATCAACATGGTCTAAAATTGCATCTAATGACATTATCCAACTCCATTTTTTACTCTTTTGATCACTTTTATTATCTTGAGCAAGATCAAAGTAATATTTTTTAATTTAAATTTTTATATCTGTTTAAAATGAGACAGGGTAAGAATTACTAAAAAACCTTATTTGAATGTTGGCTATATTTTTTATTACGCATCAAATCAGTTTTACTAATTGATAAAAAATAATAAAATTTATCGACATTTGAAGCACCATCAAGCCGAAATAAAAAATTGCAACAAATAGTTATTTATTTGTGATCCACCCGCCACCATATATCCTGGTACTTTCATTATCATAGAAAACACATGCTTGTCCTGGTGCTATGCCTTCTTCTGCCATTATTAACTCCACGGATGCAGTTGTTTCAGATATTGGCCTAATAATTGCTTCTTTCGGCGATCGAGTAGATCTAACACGAACTGACAGTGAACGCTCTTTCGAATCTAGAAAATTGTCTTCACCAAGCCAATTGATCTCTTTAATTAAAATTGTTCTGGTAGCAAGGGATTCTTTTGGCCCAACAATAACTTGCCTGTTATCAGCATCAAGTTTGATTACATATAGTGGATCTCCACCCCCAATACCAAGTCCTCGGCGTTGACCAACAGTATAATTTATTATTCCTTTATGTTCTCCCAATACTTCTCCGCTTTGATTAATTATTTGACCTGGGTTTGCTGCTTCAGGCCGCAATTTTTCTATTACTGCAGCATATGAACCATTTGGTACAAAACATATATCTTGGCTATCAGGCTTATCTGCCACTGGCAGTCCATATTTATGGGCTAATTCACGTGTATCTTTTTTTGACTTAAGGTGGCCAAGTGGAAACCGTAAATAATCTAGTTGTTTTTGTTTGGTTGAGAATAAAAAATAGCTTTGATCTCGATCTTGATCTGCGGCTTTATGCAACTCTGCTTTTCCATTTTGAACAAACCGCTGAATATAATGCCCTGTAGCCATGCAGTCAGCATCTAAATCTTTTGCTGTCTCTAATAAGTCTCTGAATTTCACGCGTTCATTGCATCGTATGCAAGGAACTGGTGTCGCCCCAGCTAAATAAGCATCTGCAAATTCGTCAATTACACTTTCTTTAAATTTATTTTCATAATCTAAAACATAATGTGGAAAACCCATTTCTTCTGCCACTCTTCGAGCATCCTGGATATCTATTCCTGCACAACAGGCTCCTTTCTTAGCTAAGGCAGCACCATGATCATATAATTGTAATGTTACTCCAACAACGTCATAACCTTCATCGCAAAGCATCGCTGCGACTACAGAGCTATCTACACCTCCTGACATAGCAACAAGAACACGAGTATCCTTAGGATCCTTAGGAAAGCCCATTGAATTAAGAGCTTTTGTGCTTTGTTTCATATTATTGTCCATTTTTTGTTGCTTATAGTTTAATCAATAACTCTCTCAAGACATTATTTAGTCTTTTATTAAATTAAATCTCTATGACTTTATAACTTTATTTTTTAAGTTTATACTTTACGCTTGGCTAACTTAATCTTAAATTTTATTAAATAACATATACGTAGGTTTGCTAAATGTTAAATGATTACTCTGTTGAAGATTTAGATGAGGTTGAGGCCAAGAAAGAGCTTATTCGACTAAATGAAATATTAGATAGAGCTAATAGTGATTATTATAATAATGATGCGCCTAATTTATCTGACTCAGAATATGATATATTAAAAAAGAGAAATTCAGACATTGAGTTAAGATTTCCAAACCTTAAGCTTCAAAACAGTGTGAGTAATAAAGTAGGTTCAAAACCTTCTAATTCATTTAAGAAAATAAAACATTCGGTAAAGATGCTATCCTTAGCAAATGGTTTTGATGAACAGGATATAATTGATTTTGATCATAGAATTAAAAAAATCCTTGGTCATGAAGACACAATTATAACATATGTCGCGGAACCAAAAATAGATGGCCTTTCATTATCATTAAAATATCTTGATGGTAAATTGTCTCAGGCGACAACACGAGGTGATGGAGAAGTTGGTGAAAATGTAACAGAAAATGCCAAAACAATACAAAACATTCCAAAAAATATTCATAATGCACCCAGCATATTAGAGGTTAGAGGTGAGGTTTATATGAGTATGGATGACTTTAATAAATTAAATATTAAACAAGAAAAAAATAATGCTAAAGTATTTGCTAATCCGAGAAATGCTGCTGCTGGATCCTTACGACAACTTGATAGAAGTGTAACTGCATCACGACCTCTGAAATTTTATGCGTATGCATGGGGTGAAGTTTCTACTCCAATTTCTGACACCCAATATAATGCCATAAATAAGTTAAGAGATTTTGGATTTTCAACAAACGACTTAACAAAAAAATGTTATGGACCAAAAGAATTAATACATCATTACGATAAGATATCAAATAAAAGAGCGGATCTTGGCTATGATATAGATGGTGTTGTTTATAAAGTTGATAATCTATTGTTTCAAGATAGATTAGGTTATCGATCTACCACTCCTAGATGGGCAATAGCACATAAATTTCCGGCTGAAATTGCAAAAACTTGGTTGCAATCTATTGAGATTCAGGTTGGCAGAACAGGTGCATTATCTCCTGTTGCTCGATTAAAGCCTGTAAATGTTGGTGGGGTTATAGTTTCAAACGCAACACTTCATAATGAAGATTATATTAAAGGTAGAGACTCAAAAGGAAATCTCATCAGAGGTGGAAATGATATCCGAGAAGGTGATTGGGTTCATATATACAGGGCAGGAGATGTAATCCCGAAAATTAGTGATGTAGATATTTCAAAGCGAAATTCAACAAGCAAACCTTATTCATTCCCAACTCTTTGCCCGGAATGTAATAGTCCGAGTGAACGTATTGAAGGTGACAGCGTGGCGAGATGTATCGGTGGAATAACTTGCCCCGCCCAAGCCGTCCAGGGTTTAGCTCATTTCGTATCTAGGGGTGCTTTTGACATTGAAGGACTTGGCAACAGACAAATAGAACAATTTTATGAATTGGGATGGGTTAAGGAACCTTCTGATATATTTAAGTTAAAATTGCGTTATGAAAATGGGATCCAGCGTTTGGAAAATAGAGATGGTTGGGGGAAAAAATCGGCAAATAATCTATTTAATGCTATAGAAGCAAAGCGAAAAATACCATTAAATAAAATGCTTTATGCCCTTGGAATACGCCATGTTGGAGAAAATTCTGCTTCATTATTATCTAAACATTATAAATCTTTTGATAATTTAAGAAAATCAATGGATGAAGCGAAGAATATGGAAGATAAAAAATGGTCTGAGTTGTTATCTATTGATGGGGTGGGTGAAATATTAGCTAAAACTATTGTTCAAGTATTTTGTAATCCATCCCAAAGAAAAATAATCGATAATTTAGTTGATGAACTTGAAATTGAAAGTGAATTAAATGTTTTAGTTTCGGATAGTGCTGTTGACGGTAAAGTCGTTGTATTTACAGGAAGTTTAGAGCGCATGACACGTTCTGAAGCAAAGATTTCTGCTGAAAAGTATGGAGCAAAGGTTTCAGGTTCAGTATCTAAAAAAACAGATTTTGTGATTGCTGGTCCAGGTGCTGGCTCAAAAGAAAGAAAAGCAATTGAATTAGGAGTAAAGGTTTTATCTGAAACAGAATGGCTGGATTTAATAGATATAAATAAATTAGCAGATGCCAAGTAGACCTCAAATACTCTTCCCATTATTTGGGCAATTAACTCAATTTTCAGGAATAGGTCCCAAGATTGCATTAAATTTATCGAAATTAGATATTAATTCACCGCGCGACCTTTTATTTAATTTGCCTTATTCGCTTCTGACTAGAAATAAAGTTGATACAGTTTTTGGCAAATCAAATAACGATATAATCATTGTAGAAATAACTGTTGATGAACATATTGAAAATCTACAAAAAAATAGGCCCTACAAAATAAATGTAAGTGACACAAAAACATCATTTCAACTAGTTTTTTTTCATTCGAAAAAAAAATGGTTACGAGATTTGTTTCCAATTGATCATAAGGTGCTGATATCTGGAAAATTAGAGTATTTTGAAGGTAGAGCGCAAATTACTCACCCAGATTATGTTTTGAAGCCTGGCAACGAAGAACAAGTTCCGCTTATAGAGCCACTATATTCTTTATCTGCAGGAATTACTCAAAAAACAATATCAAAAGCTGCCAGGCAAGCCTTAAAATTGGTTCCAGGCTTAAATGAATGGATAAGTCCATCAATTATTAATAAATATGCATGGCCTACTTGGGTCGAAGCTTTGCAAGATTCTCATTTGCCAAAAAACATAAATCAAATAAATTCTGACTCAATTAATCGTTTAAGATTAGCATATGATGAATTGCTGGCACACCAATTAACATTAGCAATAGCAAGAGAAAATTATAGAAAATCTAAAGGAATAAAAAATATAGGGAATGGAACTTTATCATCAAAAGTAATTAAATTACTGCCATTTGATCTTACAAATGCACAGTTAAGAGTGATTGATGAAATTAGAGATGATATGTCTCAACCTTTTCGAATGAATAGGCTTTTGCAAGGTGACGTTGGATCGGGCAAAACTCTTATTGCTTTTTTATGTATGCTCAGTGCGATTGAAGCGGGTGGTCAAGCAGTTATAATGGCGCCAACTGAGATTTTAACAAAGCAACATGAAGATACTTTAAAACCATTAGCAGCCAAGGCAGGAATTATACTCGAAAGTTTATCTGGCCGAGATAAGGGAAAAGAGCGTAAATTTAAAATTGAAGCAATAGCTACTGGTAAAATACAGATTATTGTTGGCACTCATGCTGTTTTTCAAGAAAGCATCAAATATAATGATCTGAGATTGGCAATAATAGATGAACAACATCGTTTTGGTGTTCGTCAACGTATGGACTTAGGTAAAAAAGGTAATGCAGTTGATATTTTGGTTATGACTGCAACTCCTATTCCTAGATCATTAGCATTAACCAATTATGGAGATATGGAGCTTTCTGAACTAGATGAAAAGCCAATTGGGCGAAAGCCAATAAATACTGTCATGGTTTCAAGTTCAAGAATTTTTGAGGTAATTGAACGCCTAAAAGCCGCTATTAAAACTGGTAACCAAATCTACTGGGTATGCCCACTGGTCGAAGATAGTGAGTTTCTTGAGTTAACTTCAGCTGAAGATCGAGCAAACAAACTTTCAAAAGTATTAGGAAGAGATAATGTTGGGCTAGTCCATGGTAAAATGCCTGCTGAAGAAAAAGACAAAGTAATGTTGGACTTCATTAACAACAAAATAAAAATTCTTGTAGCCACAACTGTAATAGAAGTTGGAGTTGATGTGCCCAATGCAACTATAATCGTCATCGAACATTCTGAAAGATTTGGATTAAGTCAATTACATCAATTGCGAGGACGGGTTGGAAGGGGATCTGATGCTTCTACGTGTTTGATGTTGTACGAGCCACCACTTGGCAAAACAGCTAAAAAAAGATTGGAAGCAATTCGAGAGACAAATGATGGATTTAAAATTGCTAATGTCGATTTAAAATTACGCGGTGCAGGTGATGTATTGGGCGTGGCACAATCAGGCCTACCTAAATTTCGCATAGCTGATATTGAAGTTCATTCAAATTTAATGGAATTGGCAAAAGATGAAGCACGTCTAATTATGGCAAAGGATCCAACATTAATGAGCCCTCAAGGAAACGCATTGCGTAATTTATTATATATAATGGGTGCTGATGAATATATAAAACTATTATCAATAGGTTAGAAGATTAAGTTAAAGTGAAAATATTATTATTATAGCTTTTTTGTATTTGCATAAGCATCTATAATTGTTTCAAAGCTGAGCATAATTGAAGCATGTCTGTTTTTGTATGCAACCGCGGGTAGAAGCACTTCTAAATTTTCAAATGGATTTTGAGGAATTGGTCCATTTTTTGTAAGCATATTGAATAATTGATCACGCCCAAGTTTAACTTGATCTATATTTAATCCTATAATTTGCTCTGCTATGATTGCTGAAGACGCTTGTCCTAATGCGCATGTTTTCACTTCATGGCTAAAATTAGTAATTTTGCCTCCATTAACTGTAATCCATACTTGTAAATTTGATCCACACATTGGCGAACGCCTTGTGGCAGTTCCTGAAAATGTATCAAGAGGAGTTGTGAGAGGAATATTTCCTGCGAATTCGAGTATTTTTTTTGAATAAAGGTCTATCATTTCAGAATTATCAGACATATTAGTATACATTCATTAATTACACCTGACATCTTATTAGATCATGTAAATTAAAGATAAAAGGTAAAGGGGCAAAAAATGGTTAAATTTGATATTTCTTCATTGAAATATGACGATAAAGGATTGATTCCAGCAGTAGTTCAAGACTCTTCGTCACTTGAAGTTCTTATGGTTGCCTGGATGAATAAAATATCTCTAGAAAAAACAATTAATACAAATCTGGCAACTTTTTGGTCGAGATCAAGAAATAGTTTGTGGGTGAAAGGTCTCACTTCAGGAAATACACAGAAAGTAGATGAAGTGAGAATTGATTGTGATAGAGATTGTATCTTGTTGTTAGTTACTCCAAAGGGGCCTGCATGCCATACCAACAGAAGAACTTGTTTCTATACAGAATTAGTTGCAGATACAGAAAAAATTATTTTAAACCCAGAAGTTTAATTTAACATTTTTATTATTTTTTCGCGTGAGTATCCAGATTCTCTGTAATTTTTTATTGACCTTGCATCATCTCGCTTAGCAAGCCTTTTACCAAATTCATCACGAATAAGTTTATGATGATGATACACTGGAGTGGGGAGGTTCAAAATATATTGCAATATAACATGAATTTTAGTTGCTTCTAACAAATCCTCGCCTCTAGTAACATTTGTTATACCTTGAAATGCATCATCTAAAACAACAGAAAGATGATAGGAGATCCCAATATCTTTTCGAGCAAGGATAACTGATCCAATATTTTCGATTGCTTCTTCTTTAGTAAATGAAATCTTTCCATATATTTTATCAAAAAAAGAAAAGTTATTTTTATCTAAACTATTTAAGTTTAATCGAAGAGCCGTTGAAGGCATTTTTTTTGATCTAATCTTATTTAAGCATGTATTAGGATATATAATTCCATCTGGTCCATATAATGTCTTTTCATTAGGTGCAGAAGCAATATTGATATCTTTTCTTGTGCAATCACAGCCAAATAAATAGTTATTATCCCATAAATTCTGAAGTGTTTTTTTATAAAACTTGAATCTAGAAGACTGTTTTAATATTGGCTTTTCATGATTAATTCCGAGCCATTTTAGATCATCTAATATTTGCTCTATAAATAATTTCTTACATCTGATCTGATCTATGTCTTCAATCCTGATAAAGAATTTGCCACCGGATCGAATTGCTGAGTTATAAGCTAATAAAGCAGAGTAAGCATGTCCAAGATGTAATAAGCCAGTAGGCGAGGGTGCAAACCGTTCTATTTTCATTATTCACCCACCTCCAGGATAATAATCTATGAATTATTTAACCATGTAGTCCAGTCATTCTTTGCTCTATCTGTATAAGCTTTATAGCGATCTTTACGATTACGACGGCCACCTTTCACATTATTAACAGGTGGAAACAAACCAAAATTTACATTCATTGGCTGAAATGTTTTTGCGTCTGCACCCCCTGTAATATGGCTAATTAAAGCACCCATTGCGGTTGTGTTGGGTGGACTATTGATTTTCTCAGCCTTAATTTCTGCTACTGCTAGCTTTCCAGCAAGTAAACCCATTGCAGCACTTTCGACATAGCCTTCCACACCAGTAATTTGGCCTGCAAATCTTATTTTTGGGCGTGATTTTAATCTCATCTGATCATCTAATAATAATGGGGAATTTATAAAGGTATTTCTATGAATACCTCCTAATCTTGCAAACTTTGCTTTTTCGAGACCAGGTATCATAGAGAGTACTCGTACCTGCTCACTATATTTCATTTTTGTTTGAAAGCCTACAATATTAAAAAGTGTTCCAAGTGCATTATCTCTTCTTAACTGGACAACAGCATGAGCTTTAATTTCAGGTTGGTGAGGGTTTGTTAAGCCTACAGGTTTCATTGGTCCCCATCTGAGCGTCTCCCTACCTCTTTCGGCCATGATTTCAATAGGTAAACATCCATCAAAATATGGAGTGTCTTTTTCCCAATCTTTAAATTCTGTTTTTTCAGAGTTTAACAAAGCATCAACGAATGCATTATATGTATCTTCATCCATTGGGCAATTAAGATATGCTGTGCGCTCTTCTTCAGTTTCTCCTTTATCATAGCGTGATTGCATCCATGCTTTTGACATATCAATGCTGTCTGAAAATACAATTGGTGCAATCGCATCAAAAAAAGCTAATGATTTTTGATCTGTATTTTTCAAAATATCATTTGCTAAATTTCTTGATGTTAATGGTCCTGTCGCAATAATTGTATGCCCCCAGTCACCTGATGGAAGGTCATGAATTTCATTTCTATCAATTTTAACTAGAGGATGATTAGTAATTTTTTTTGTAACTGATGCAGAGAAAGCTTCTCTATCTACAGCTAAGGCTGATCCAGCTGGTAGTGCATGTTTATCACCCATTTCCATAATAATTGAATTTGCTGCGCGCATTTCCCAATGAAGTAAGCCAACAGCATTTAATTCATCATCGTCAGATCTAAAAGAATTTGAACAAACAAGTTCTGCCAAGTCATGGGACTGATGAGCAAAAGTTTCAACTTTTGGACGCATTTCATGAAGGACTACTGGTATTCCAGCAGAAATTATCTGCCATGCTGCTTCAGATCCTGCCATGCCGCCGCCGACTATGTGTATAGGTTTAAACATTATTTTGATATATTTCTACTGAGTAAAAAGAAAAGAGCCATTTTATGGCTCATTTTCATTATTTATTTTCATCTTTTTGTGTGAACTCTTCAGTGGAGTCTTCTTCATCTTCTGTTTCTGCAATATACGCTACTGAAACAACTTTTTCACCATCTTTAGTATTAAATACAGTTACTCCTGATGAAGATCGGCCTTGTAATGATATTCCAGAAACTGGACATCTGATAGATTGCCCAGTCGATGTGGCTAGCATAATTTGGTCTTCTTCATGCACCGTGAATGCAGCAACAACTGTATCATCTCTTCTGTCTAAATTTGCAGCAGCTACACCTTGGCCACCTCGGCCAGAAACTCGATACTCATGTGCCGAAGATCTTTTGCCAAATCCACCTGAAGTGATAATTAGTATCCAATCTTCAAGTTCAGATAATTCTTCATAGCGTTCTTGTGTTATATCATTGCCAGGTGTTTCGCCATCTGAGATTGCTCTTCGCATTTTAAAGTAGGCAGTTCGTTCTTCAGATGAAGCATTAACATGTCTGATTACTGCCATAGAAACTACTTTATCTTCAGTAGCTAGCTTAATGCCTCTAACACCTGTTGAGTCTCTCCCTTTAAATACTCGAACATCAGTTGTTGGGAAGCGAATAGCCTTACCTAGGGATGTGGTAAGTAAAAAGTCATCATTTTCAGTCGCAATACGAACATTAACTATAGAAACACCATCTGGTAATTTCATAGCAATTTTGCCATTTGATTTTACATTAGTAAAATCAGACAACGCATTTCTTCTTACACCGCCTGCATCCGTAGCGAATACAATATGTAGGTTGCCCCACTCTTCATCAGGTGCATCAATTGGCATTAATGCAGCAATTGAAACACCTGGATCTATTGGTAGAATGTTAACAATAGCTTTACCTTTTGCATTTCGACCACCTAGGGGTAAGCGCCATGTTTTAAGTTTGTAAACCATTCCATCTGTTGTGAAGAATAGTAATGCAGTATGTGTATTCGCTACAAACATATTTGTAACAAAATCTTCATCTTTGGTGGACATGCCTTGTATGCCCTTACCACCTCGTTTTTGTTCTCTAAATTCAGCTAAATTTGTGCGTTTGATATAACCTGAGTTGGTTATAGTAACAACCATATCTTCTTTTTCGATAAGATCCTCATCGTCCATATCCCCAGCCCATTCTACTATTTCGGTTCGGCGAGGTACCGCAAATTTTTCACGTACTTCTTTTAGCTCATCTGAAATTATAGACATGATACGTTCTCTAGAACGTAAAATTTCCAGATAATTTTGGATTTTACCTGCTAACTCTTCTAGCTCATCAGTTACTTCTTTTACCCCCATTGCGGTAAGACGTTGAAGGCGAAGCTCTAGAATTGCACGTGCTTGGGTTTCTGAGAGATTATATGTTTTATCTTCATTTAGAGTGTGGCTTGGATCATCTATTAAGGAAATATATTGAGATATATCTGCTGCAGGCCAGCGGCGAGTCATAAGTTTTTCACGGGCTTCCGCAGGATCATTTGATCCTCTAATGGTAGCAACTATTTCATCTACATTAGATACAGCAACAGCCAATCCACAAAGAATATGACTTCTTTCTCTTGCTTTATTTAATTCAAATGCTGTGCGTCTTGCTACAACTTCTTCTCTAAAACCAATAAAATAACTTAAAAATTTGTATAATGTTAATTGTTCAGGTTTCCCGCCATTTAATGCCAGCATGTTGCAACCAAATGATGTTTGAAGAGGCGTAAATCTAAATAATTGATTTAGAACAACTTCAGCTGTAGCGTCGCGTTTTAGTTCAACAACAACTCTAACGCCAACTCGATCAGACTCATCCTGAACATGTGAAATTCCCTCAATTTTCTTGTCTCTTGATAATTCAGCAATCTTTTCAATCATTGATGCTTTATTAACTTGATATGGAATTTCGTCTATAACTATTGCATATCGGCCACTACGTATTTCTTCTACGCGTGTCCTTGCCCTTATAATTACAGACCCACGTCCTTCATTGTAAGCTTTAATGGCTCCAGATCGACCAAGTATTACAGCGCCAGTTGGAAAATCTGGAGCTGGAACATATTCCATTAAATCAGAACTTGTTAGTTCTGGATTGTCTATTAAAGCCAGTGTTGCGTTAATAACCTCTCCTAAATTATGGGGAGGAATATTTGTAGCCATACCAACTGCAATACCACCAGCACCATTTACAAGCATATTTGGGTAGCGAGCAGGGAGAACAGTGGGTTCAGATTCTTTTCCATCATAGTTGTCTTGAAAATTAACTGTGTTTTTATCGATATCTAACAGTAAATATTCTGATGGTTTGTCTAACCGAGCTTCAGTATAGCGCATTGCAGCAGCATTATCACCATCCATTGACCCAAAGTTACCTTGACCATCAATTAAAGGCAAAGACATAGAGAAATCTTGGGCCATTCGTACGAGAGCATCATATATGGCGCTGTCACCATGCGGATGATAACTTCCCATAACATCACCAACTGATTTTGCAGACTTTCTGTAAGATTTGTTATGCGTGTAACCATTTTCATGCATCGCATAGAGTATTCTTCGATGAACAGGTTTTAACCCATCACGCAAATCAGGTATTGCGCGACTTACAATAACTGACATTGCATAATCTAGGTAAGAGGTTTTCATTTCCTCTTCAATTGTTATTTGTGGACCATCGTATGTTGGTAATTCAGGCGTATCATCCGTTGGTGTTTTTATTTCATCAGTCACTTTATTTTTACCTGCTATATTTTGTATATTTTATAACATATACTGTCATAAAGCGCAACTTGTAGTGCTTTATGAAAATTTTATTATTAATTTACATAAAAATTATTTTAATCAATTAGTAACAATGGTTTGTAGGCATAAATTAATGTAAAAAACGTCAAGATTTTGGAATAACCTCATATCCAGTTTCTTCTGGTTCATCATCTGTCATTTCGGAAGGGAATCCATCAGCTAATATACTTAAGCCAGTTGCATCTTCAAGTCGTCTTATTATGTTGGGCGACCACTCTCGAGGGCCATATCTTTTAATTCCATCTTCAAAAATAGTATTCAATAATGGTGATATTTCGAGTGGAACATTATGGCTTTCAGCTATATTTTGAAATAGACCAATATCTTTTGCTACCAAATCCATTGTGAAACTTATATCCCTTGAGCCATTAAGTATTACCTGGCTTTCAGTTTCGTGTACAAATGAATTACCAGAACTTATCTTAATTGCTTCATATGATGTACTTAAATTCATACCAGCAGCTTTACAGGTCACTAATGCTTCTGCGCATGATAATAAATTAGCAGTTGCTAAATAATTAGTAACAACTTTTAGAACTGATGCAGTTCCCAATTCGCCAGTGTGTAAAATTCTACGTCCCATTTTTTTCAGCAATGGCAAAATTGCATCGAATATCTCTCTTTCACAACCAGCAAAAATAGCAATATTACCAGTATCTGCACGATGACATCCGCCAGAAACAGGGCAATCAACTGCGGATCCTGATTTTTCGTATATTAATTTACCTAATCTTTTAACTTCGTTTTGATCTGTTGTTGACATTTCCATCCAAATTTTACCGGATGACATGCCTTCTAATAAACCATCTTTATCTTCCATTACAGACGCAGAAGCGGCTGGTGATGGCAAACAAGTAATTACTGCATCGCATGTTTCCATTAATACGCGATTATTTATACATGTTTTTGCACCAATATCTGTAAACTTTTCAACAAGATCCGCATTTAAATCACGAACATACAAATCTACATTATTTCTTAAGAGGGAACCTGCAAGCTTTCCACCAACATTTCCCAATCCAACAAAACCTATTTTCATTATTTTAACCCTTTAAATTTGAATTAAGGAAATAATAAAAATAGAAATAAGTCATATTAAAAAACGACATATTTAATGACGTAATTTGTTAAAAGTTTTTTTGAACTGTTTAAATTTTAAAAGATCTTAAAAATTATATTTTAAAATGGAATATCATCATCAAGATCACTTGGGCTAGGCATAGATTGATTTGCCTGATCAAAAGAACTTGATGATGAGCTACTGCTTGCTCCACCAATATTATACGATGAACCCGAAGCATTTTCACCTCCAGATCTTCCATCAAGCATTGTAAGTGTTCCACCATAACCTTGAATAACTACTTCCGTAGAATACCGGTCATTCCCAGATTGATCTTGCCATTTTCTAGTTTGTAGTGCTCCTTCAATGAATACTTTGGAACCCTTTTTTAAATATTGTTCGCAAATTCGAACAAGTCCTTCCGCAAAAATTGCTACAGTGTGCCATTCTGTCTTTTCACGATTTTCACCTGTATTCTTATCTCGCCATCTGTCTGAGGTAGCTATTCGAAGGTTGCAAACTTTCCCACCATTTTGAAATGTTCGTATTTCAGGATCTGCACCTAAATTACCAATTAACATTACTTTGTTTAATGAACCTGCCATATTTATCCTCGTCGAATCTCTAAAATTACATTGCTAAATGAAGCATAGTGTCTTGAATGACGAATAAAAGGTAAAAAAACTTAAATACTTATTTTTTTATAATCATTTTGAAATTCTATAAATATTAAGATTTTATAAAAAAACTATAGCTTATTATTAAAGTTGCCTTAAATATCACTTATAAATTTAAGGCATAATTATGACTGAATTAAAAAAGATTGAAATCCGCGGTGCACGTGAACATAATTTAAAATCAATCGATGTCGATATACCTCGCGATAAGTTAGTAGTAATAACTGGCCTGTCGGGATCTGGAAAATCATCATTAGCTTTTGATACAATCTATGCTGAAGGTCAGCGTAGATATGTAGAAAGTCTATCTGCTTACGCACGACAGTTCCTTGATATGATGCAAAAACCTGATGTCGATCACATTTCAGGGCTTTCTCCAGCAATTTCAATTGAACAAAAAACTACTTCAAAAAATCCCAGGTCCACAGTTGGCACTGTCACTGAAATTTATGATTATATGCGTTTGCTTTTTGCAAGAGTGGGGACACCCTATTCACCCTCAACTGGAAAGCCAATTCAAGCACAGCAAATTTCTGAAATGGTAGACCGAGTAATTATGATGGAATCCGGTACACGTGCATACCTATTGGCTCCAATTGTTAGAGACAGAAAAGGTGAATATAAGAAAGAGTTTAAAGAACTTAAAAAACAGGGATTTCAAAGAGTAAAGGTGAATGGTGCATTTTATGATTTAGATGACGTACCTGAATTGGATAAGAAATTTAGACATAACATTGACGTCGTAGTCGATAGAATTGTCATAAAAGAAGGTATTGAGCAAAGGCTGGCTGATAGTTTCAGAACGTCGCTTGATTTAGCCGATGGAATTACAATATTAGAAATTGCATCAAATGACGAAAACCCAGAACGCATAACATTTTCAGAGAAATTTGCTTGCCCAGTTAGTGGATTTACCATTCCAGAGATTGAACCCAGATTATTTTCTTTTAATGCTCCTATTGGAGCTTGCCCTGAATGCGACGGGTTGGGTGTAGAATTATTTTTTGATGAAAGGCTTGTAGTTCCAGATCCTAATTTAACACTATATAACGGTGCCTTGGCACCATGGGCGAAGGGTAAATCTCCTTACTACCGTCAAACAATTGAATCTTTAGCAAATTTTTATGATTTCGATACAAGTGCTAAATGGTCTGATCTTCCAGAAAAAATTAAGAAATTAATGCTTTATGGATCAGCTGATGATGAAATAAAATTTAGATATGATGATGGTGGAAGAGTTTACGAAGTTACTCGAAAGTTTGAAGGTGTTATTCCAAATATGGAAAGACGATATCGCGAAACTGATAGTAACTGGGTAAGAGAAGAGTTTGAGCGTTATCAGAACAACAGAAGCTGTGGTTCATGTAATGGATTTAGATTAAGACCTGAAGCATTAGCTGTAAAAATATCGGGTATTCATGTTGGCCTTGCGGTTCAAATGTCAATCAGTGAAGCGTTAGAATGGATAAAATCTATACCGGAAAATTTATCAGATCAAAAAAATGCAATTGCTCATGCAATCTTAAAAGAAATTCGTGAACGTCTTGGCTTTTTAGTAAATGTTGGATTGAATTATCTAACTCTTTCTCGGTTTTCTGGAACTTTATCAGGTGGTGAAAGTCAGAGAATAAGGCTTGCTAGCCAAATAGGCTCTGGATTAACAGGTGTTTTGTATGTTCTAGATGAACCTTCAATTGGTTTACACCAGCGTGATAATGGCCGCCTTTTACAAACACTTAAAAACCTTAGGGATCAAGGAAATACAGTTATTGTTGTAGAACATGATGAAGAAGCTGTTAGAAGTGCAGACTTTGTTTTGGATATTGGGCCTGGTGCTGGCGTACATGGTGGCGATATTATTGCCAAAGGAACGCCAAATCAGATAATTAAAAATAAGAAATCAATAACTGGACAATATTTAAGTGGAATAAAAAAGATAAATATTCCTAATCAAAGGCGTAAGGGTAATGGAAAAAATATAGAAATTATCAATGCATCAGGTAATAATTTAAAAGGTATAAATGCATCATTTCCATTAGCTACTTTCACATGTGTTACTGGAGTTTCTGGTGGCGGTAAGTCAACATTAACTATTGAGACTTTATTCAAAACAGCATCAATGCGTTTAAATGGAGCTAAACAAACTCCTGCACCTTGTGATGATATCAAAGGTCTTACTTATCTCGATAAAGTAATTGATATAGATCAACGTGCAATTGGTAGAACCCCAAGATCAAATCCTGCAACATACACTGGTGCTTTTACACCTATAAGAGAGTGGTTTGCTGGTTTGCCTGAGGCAAAAACAAGAGGTTATAAGCCTGGTAGATTTAGTTTTAATGTAAAAGGTGGAAGATGCGAGTCGTGTCAAGGAGATGGATTAATAAAAATTGAAATGCATTTTCTTCCTGATGTTTATGTTGAATGTGAGACATGTAAAGGAAAGCGATATAACCGAGAGACTTTAGAAGTTTTATTTAAAGGCAAGAGTATAGCTGATATATTGAATATGACTGTAGAGGATGCTGAAGAATTTTTTAAAGCTGTTCCAAGTATTCGCGATAAAATGACTGCTTTGATGCGAGTAGGTCTAGGATATATAAAAGTAGGTCAATCTGCTACGACACTTTCTGGAGGTGAGGCTCAACGGGTGAAATTATCTAAGGAATTGTCTAAAAGATCGACTGGCAGAACACTTTATATATTGGACGAACCAACCACTGGATTGCACTTTGAAGATGTGAGAAAGTTATTAGAAGTTCTTCATGAATTAGTAGAGCAAGGTAACACCGTAATTGTTATTGAGCATAATTTAGATGTTGTTAAAACTGCAGATTATTTAATTGATATAGGACCAGAAGGTGGAGATGGTGGTGGAGAAATTGTTGCATCTGGTACACCAGAATCTGTTGCTAATTCTGTCGAAAGCTATACCGGTTTTTATCTTAAAGATATGATTTGAGTAGCATATAACTTACTGTAATATAAAATATAAATTGAATGCCATGCTCAAACTAAATAGATTGTATTAAGTTTATTTTAATGTAGTTAGTAAAATATAATTTTTATGTAAAACAATATTCTTAATCTATAATCCGAGGTATATAATGCGTATTGGTCTTTATCCTGGAACATTTGATCCCATAACAAGAGGTCACTTGGATATTATTAAGCGCGCGTGCGTTTTGGTGGATAAATTAGTAATTGGTGTGGCAATAAACAGAGATAAAAATCCATTTTTTTCACTCGAAGAACGTGTTGAAATGATTGAAAGAAACCTTTCAAAGTTTGAGCACAATGAAACAAATATAATTGTCGAACCATTTGAAAACCTTTTAATTGATAAAGCATCAGAAGTGGGTGCGCAAATCGTAATTAGAGGTTTAAGAGCTGTATCTGATTTTGAATATGAATTTCAATTAGTTGGTATGAATAGAGCTATGAATGATAGCATTGAAACAACTTTTTTGATGGCTGAAGCAAAGCATCAAGCAATTGCGTCTAGGCTCGTAAAAGAAATAGCTAGATTAGGTGGTGACGTCTCTAAGTTTGTTACACCTGGTGTTGAGACTGCATTAAAGAAAAAGTTTAAACATAAAGCATAATTTTTAAGCTTTATGTTTAGTGTAAGTAAATTTAAATAATATTAATATAAATCTAAAAAGGCGAAGAAATGTCAGATAATCAAGATCTTGAGAATACAATTATAATTGAACTAAAAGATGGACCTGTCCATATCACTCTGCTTCCGGAGGTAGCACCTCTTCATTGTGCTAGAATGAAAGAGCTCGCAAGGTCAGGTCAATACGATAATGTATGTTTCCATAGAGTAATAGATGGCTTTATGGCGCAAACTGGTGATGTACAGAATGGAGATATGGAAGATGGTTTTAATTTAGGTTCTGCAGGAACAGGGGGGTCTAGCCTACCTAATTTGCCTGCTGAATTTTCAAAACTTCCACATGACCGTGGAACAATCGGTGCAGCTAGATCAGCAAGTCCTGACTCAGCAAACTCTCAATTTTTCATAAATTTCAGTGATAATAATTTCCTTAATGGTCAATATACGGTTTACGGTCGTGTAACATCTGGTATGGAGCATGTAGATGCAATTGTTAGAGGAGAGCCTCCTCATGCACCAGACAGAATGATTTCAGTTAAAGTTGCATCAGATTTATGATAAAATTACTTAAATTTTGCGTTATTTTGTTCTCTTTATTTTTTTCGAGCGCTCTTAATGCTGTCGAGCCTGAAAACATCATGGTAATTGAAGTTGAGGGTGAAGCTAATGGTGTAATTGAAATTGAATTGCTACCAAATATTGCACCATTACATGTTGAACGTATTAAAATATTAGCAAGAGATGGATTGTATAATGGTGTAGTTTTTCATCGTGTTATTGATGGCTTTATGGCCCAAACTGGTGATGTGAAATTTGGTAAAATTGAAGGATATAAGCGCCGATATGCTGGTCAAGGGGGATCTAATTATCCTGATTTAGACGCTGAATTCAGTAGCATAAAATATGAAGAAGGTACTGTTGGAATGGCTAGAGCTCAAAACCCAAACTCGGCTAACTCACAGTTTTTCATAATGTTTAATAGAAGCCCCAATCTTGATGGAAACTACACCGTCTTCGGTAAGGTAATTAACGGTCAAGAAATCGTTAATTCTATTAAGCGAGGAGCAATGAGTGATAATGGATCAGTCATTAATCCTGATATTATGAAAAAAGTTTCGATAAAATCAGATAAATAATAAAATTACATTAGCCAAATTTTACTTGGCTAGTGTATTAAAATTCAATAAATTTTCATGATCGAATTATATTCAACAATCTATATGACTTTTATTAATGCGTGTTTCTTTTTAGATGCACTAATCTTGGGTGTTTTATGTAATTCAGCAGCATCAAGCATATAGCCAGCATCATTAATTACCTTATCATTAAGCTTAGCGCCACCACCTGCAATTATACGTTTTGCTTCTTTGCCTGAAGAAACTAATCCGGTTCTAACAAGTGCTTGAGTAAAGCTAATACCATCTATGATTTCTAGGTTAGATATTTCTAATGTTGGTAAGTTCTCGTCAGATCCATCTTCTGTAAAAACTTTACGTGCAGTTTTATTGGAATTTATTGCGGCTTCCTCGCCATGACACAATTTAGTTACTTCATTAGCTAAAATTACTTTAGCTTCGTTTATCTCCTGTCCTTCTAAAGACCCTAACCGTTCACATTCAGATACTGGTAATTCTGTAAATAATTTCAGGAACTTGCCAACATCTGCGTCTAGTGTATTTCTCCAGAACTGCCAGAATTCATATGGAGATAATTTATCAGAATTTAGCCAAATTGCACCATTTGCAGATTTACCCATTTTTGATCCATCTGCTTTTGTTAGCAATGGTGTTGTTAAGCCAAAAACTGATTTTTTATTTAATCGCCTTGTTAAATCAATACCATTCACTATGTTTCCCCATTGGTCGGATCCACCCATTTGCAAAGAAACATCATATCGATTATTTAATTCCATAAAATCATATGCTTGAAGTAACATGTAATTGAATTCTAAAAATGTTAATGGTTGTTCTCTATCAAGGCGAAGTTTTACACTTTCCATAGAAATCATCCTATTTATTGTGAAATGTTTACCAATATCTCTTAAAAATTCAATATAGTTAAGTTTATCCAACCATTCGGCATTATTTATAATTTTTGCATCAGTTGAACTTTCGCCAAAAGATAAATATTTTTCAAAAACTTTTTGGATTCCATTAATATTTTCATTAATTATTTCAGTTGTAATTAATTGTCGACTTTCGTCTTTTCCTGATGGATCACCAATCTTTGTTGTCCCTCCCCCCATCAAAGGAAGTGGCTTATGACCAGTCCTTTGTAGCCATCTTAGCATCATAATCTGAATTAAAGAACCTATATGAAGACTATCTGCAGTTGCGTCAAAGCCAATGTAAGCCGGCATACATCCTTCAAGAAGTTTTTCGTCTAATCCTTGCAGATCTGTACAATCTTGCAAAAAGCCACGTGTTATCATTTCTTGCAAAAACTCTGATTTAGGGTTGTAAGTCATATAGGTTTGCTTTCATTTATACATACATATGCCCTTTTAGCGCCAATTTTGCGAGTGGCAAGTAGGAGACGTCAGTTTATGATTTATAAGTGCTTAGGATTAATGTCAGGGACATCCTTAGACGGTGTTGATGGTGCTATTTGTGTGACAAGTGGTCGTGATATTATTAGGTTTGGAAAAACTTATTTTCGGCCTTACAGCTCAAAAGAGCAATTAATTCTTAAGTCTAAACTTAACAGCTGGCCTGAAAGTGCCGATTTAGAAGAAGCATCAAAAATAGTTCAAAATGCACATTTAGATGTAATTAAACAATTTCCTGATGTAGATTTAGTTGGCTTTCACGGCCAAACCTTGAATCATAATCCCATTTTAAAAAGAACTTTTCAATTAGGTAATGGTGAAGAATTGGCTAAATTGTCAGGAAAAAAAATCATATGGGATTTTAGAACTTCTGATATTGATAATGGTGGAGAGGGGGCCCCATTATCACCTTTCTTTCATTTTGCATGTACAAAATTTTTAGATATTCAAGAAACAGTTGCGTTTGTAAACCTTGGTGGTGTTGGCAATATTACTGTAGTAAATAAAGATTCACAGACACCAGAAGAAGAAAACTCTCTTATTGCTTTTGATACAGGTCCTGCAAATGCACCAATTAATGATTTTGTATTTTCTAGATTAGGTTTTTTATACGATAAAAATGGAGATTTGGCTCACCGTGGAAATGTTGATAAAAGAATAGTTGATAATTTTTTGAAGCTAGATTTTTTTAATAGAAAACCCCCTAAGTCATTGGATAGGAATGATTTTTATTTTCTATCAGAATTAGTGTCTAATTTATCAGATGAAGATGGAGCAGCAACATTAACCGCAATATGCATTGAAACAATTTGTATGTCGCTCAAGCATTTGCCATATAAACCATCTAGATGGTTCATATGTGGTGGTGGTAGAAATAACCGAACAATCATTAAAGGATTACAAAAGAGATTGAATGCACCAGTATTGACTGTTGAAGAGGTCGGTCTTGATGGTGACATGTTAGAAGCGCAGGCTTTTGGTTATCTTGCTGCACGCGTAGTTAATAATCTTCCATTATCAAGTCCAACTACAACTGGATGTAAAAGACCCACAATTGGCGGAAGAATATCAAAGCCATAGCTAAAAAATTATCTAGTATTTTCTGTTAAGCGGCGTCTGACATATGTGTCAACTGATCCAATCATGGTGTCCATGTGATCATTTTCAAAAAAATGACCTGAACCTTCTATTACTTCGTGAGTAATTGTAATACCTTTTTGTTCATGAAGCTTACCAACTAGTCCTTCAACGTCTATAGGCGGAACAACTCGGTCAGATGAACCGTTTATAATTAATCCTGATGCTGGGCAAGGGGCCAAGAAACTAAAATCATATGTATTTGCAGGTGGAGCAGCCGAAATAAATCCAGAAATTTCTGGCCGCCGCATTAAAAGTTGCATGCCAATCCATGCACCAAAGCTAAAACCAGCAACCCAACAATGTTTTGCATTTGGATTCATTGCCTGAAGGTAATCCAATGCAGATGCTGCATCTGATAATTCGCCAACACCTTGATCATATTCTCCTTGAGAACGACCAACGCCTCTAAAATTAAATCTCAGAACAGTAAAGCCCATGTTATAAAAAGCATAGTGCAGGTTATACACTACTTTATTATTCATTGTTCCACCAAATTGTGGATGCGGGTGTAGTAAAATAGCTATTGGTGCATCTTTTGTCTTTTGGGGATGATATCTACCTTCAAGACGACCATCTGGACCTGGAAAAATTACTTCTGGCATAATATTATTGCTTCTCTCACTTTTGCTTCTCTTTACCATTTCAATTGTTGACTAAAATGGTCAGTAACTTTAGAATGGTTCTAAATTGAGGTTATGTCTCCTACTGATCTCATTGACTAAGGATTTGGTAGGGTTTCGTCAACTAAATAGGGCTCGCGTAAGCATGAAACTTAGCACAAAAGGCAGATATGCAATGATTGCCTTGGTTGACTTAGCTATTGAGGGTGAAAAAGGTCTGGTTTCTTTGGGCGAAATTTCTGATCGTCAGAACATATCATTGAATTATCTAGAACAATTGTTTCTAAAGCTGAGACGAAAAGATATTATTGCATCTGTACGTGGTCCTGGTGGGGGCTACAAATTAGCAAAATCTGCTGAGGCTATACGTGTTTCTGATATTTTGACTGCTGTTGATGAAGACATGAATGCTCTCTCAAAGGGAGCTGGTGTCTCTGGTGCATCTTCTGGAACAAGAGCTCAGTCATTAAGTAATAGGCTTTGGGAAAGTCTTTCAGCGCAAGTATTCGTTTATTTACATGCTACAAGATTATCCGATCTTATAGAAAATCAAATTGCACCGTGTCCCGCTGTACCATCTCTTTTTCAACTTGTTGATGAAGGTTGATATCAATGTTTGTGTATATAATTATAATTGGTTTGTTTTTATCATGAGGCGTGTTTATCTTGATTGGAATGCGACAGCCCCATTGCGCAAAGAAGCACGTGAAGCAATAATTTCTTCGCTTGACATAGTTGGTAACCCTTCAAGTGTTCATTATGAAGGAAGGCTAGTTAAGGGATTAATTGAGAAAGCTCGGTTGCAATTATCCGAGTCATTTGGTTGCAATCCTAATGGAATTATTTGGACAAGTGGAGCGACAGAAGCAGCAAGCTTAATGATGCATGACAAAAAATTAAATTGCTCTGATATCGAGCATGATTGTGTAAAATCTCATGGAATTAATAGGCTGAATGTAGATCAAAATGGTATAGTTGAGAATCTTGACGAATTTGTTCTTCAAGGAGCAAACAGTGAAACCGGTATATGCCAAGGTGGAAATATAAAAGGGGCCATTATGAGTGATCAGGTGCAAACCTTTGGTAAATTACCCATTTCATTCAATTGGCTCGGTGTTGATAGCGCTATTTTATCTGCTCACAAAATTGGTGGCCCAAAAGGAGTTGGTGCACTAATTTTAGCTGATGGTATTGATGCAATGTCATTTATTAAAGGTGGAGGACAAGAACAAGGTAGACGGTCTGGCACTGAAAATTTGTTTGGAATTATTGGTTTTGGCGCTTCATCTTTAGCTGCGGTAAAGGATCTTACTGATGGTGTTTGGGAGCGCGTGGCCGAATTAAGAAATAAAATGGAAATGAGAATTGCCGATATTGCAAGTGACGCTATCTTTATTGGAAAGGATGTTAAAAGACTACCAAACACGAGCAATTTCTCTGTGCCTGGATGGAAAGGTGAAACTCAAGTGATGAATATGGACTTAGCGGGTTTCGCTATATCTGCAGGATCTGCTTGTTCTAGTGGCAAAGTAAAATCAAGTCAGGCCTTGAAGGCCATGGGTTATAATGACATTACCGCATCAAGCGCGATAAGAGTCTCACTTGGACCAAGTACAACAGAAAAAGAAATTATGAGTTTTGTAGATGCTTGGAGCAAGGCTTACAAAAAATACGCGGTAAAAACTGCTTAAAGGACGAACTATATGACTGATATGATTGCAAAAGATGGTGTGGAGGCTGAAACTGTAGAGGCGGTAAAGTCTTTGAGTGGTAAGTATAAATATGGTTTTTCAACTGATGTTGAGATTGAATATGCTCCTTTGGGCTTAAGTGAAGATATAGTCAGATTAATTTCTGAAAAAAATGATGAACCAAAGTGGATGTTAGATTGGCGCTTACAAGCATTTGAGCGATGGAAGCAAATGAAAGAGCCAGATTGGGCTATGGTTGATTATCCTAAAATAGATTTCCAGGATATTTATTATTACGCAAGACCAAAATCAATGACCGAAGATAAACCTAAATCACTCGATGAAGTAGATCCTAAATTACTTGAAACATATGAGAAATTAGGGATTCCACTTAAAGAACAAGCGCTCTTAGCGGGTGTTGAAGCTCCCGAAGGCGATAGAAAAGTAGCTGTTGACGCTGTTTTTGACTCTGTTTCTGTTGGAACAACATTTCAGAAAGAACTAAAAAATGCTGGTGTTATATTTATGTCAATATCAGAAGCGTTAAAAGAGCATCCTGAGCTTGTAAAAAAGTATATCGGATCAGTTGTACCACAGTCTGATAATTTTTATGCAACCTTAAATTCTGCAGTATTTTCAGATGGTTCATTTGTATACATTCCCGAAGGCGTAAAATGTCCAATGGAACTTTCTACCTATTTTCGAATTAATGCAGAAAATACTGGTCAATTCGAAAGAACTCTCATAATTGCTGAAAAAGGTTCCTCAGTATCATATCTAGAAGGCTGTACGGCACCTCAGCGTGATGTTGCTCAGCTTCATGCTGCTGTAGTTGAATTGGTAATACATGAAGATGCAGAGATAAAATATTCAACAGTTCAAAACTGGTTTCCGGGCGATGAAAACGGAAAAGGTGGTATTTACAACTTTGTTACAAAAAGAGCTGACTGTCGTGGAGACAGAGCAAAAGTTATGTGGACACAAGTTGAAACTGGTTCTGCAGTAACATGGAAATATCCCTCATGCATTTTACGAGGAAATGAAAGCCAAGGTGAATTTTATTCCATAGCTATAGCAAATAACATGCAACAAGCAGATACTGGAACAAAGATGATACATCTTGGTAAAAATACAAAATCCAGAATTGTTTCAAAAGGTATTTCAGCTGGAAAGGCCCAAAATACATATAGAGGTTTAGTATCCATGCATCCCAAAGCTGAAAATGCTAGGAATTATACTCAATGTGATTCACTTTTAATTGGTGATAAATGTGGTGCTCACACAGTTCCATATATTGAAGTAAAAAATAATACGGCTCGAGTAGAACATGAAGCTACGACATCAAAAGTAGACGATGATCAGTTATTTTATTGTCGCCAACGGGGCATGGATGAAGAAGAAGCGGTAGCATTAGTTGTCAACGGTTTCTGTAAAGAAGTATTACAAGCATTGCCAATGGAATTTGCAATGGAAGCACAAGCATTAGTAGCAATAAGCCTTGAAGGTTCAGTGGGATAAAAAAATGTTAAATATCAAAAATTTACAAGTCGGTCTTGATGAAGAAAATAAGCAAATCCTTAAGGGAGTTGATTTAAAAATAGGTGAAGGCGAAGTTCATGCTATTATGGGTCCAAATGGTTCCGGTAAATCAACAACATCTTATGTTTTAGCTGGAAAAGATGGATATAATGTTACTTCTGGAATTGCGGAATTAAATGGTGAAAATTTATTAGATATGGATCCTGAAGAGCGTGCTGCTGCTGGTTTATTCTTAGCTTTTCAATATCCTGTTGAAATTCCTGGCGTTGGAAATATGACTTTTTTACGTACAGCTGTAAATGCGCAAAGAAAAGCGCGTGGAGAAAAAGAATTAACTGCAGGTGAGTTTTTGAAGATAGTACGTGAAAAAGCAAAATCATTAAAAATTGATTCAGACATGTTGAAGCGACCAGTAAATGTAGGATTTTCTGGTGGTGAAAAGAAGCGAAACGAAATACTTCAAATGGCAATGCTTGAGCCAAAAATGTGTGTTCTCGATGAAACTGACTCTGGATTAGATGTTGATGCTATGAAGCTAGTCGCTGAAGGCGTTAATGCTCTGCGCGATGGTAAACGTTCATTTCTAGTAATTACACATTATCAACGCTTATTAGATCATATTAAACCTGATGTTGTACACATAATGGCAGATGGAAAAATTATAAAATCCGGTGGTCCAGAATTGGCACTAGAAGTTGAACATAACGGATATGCAGATATTTTAGCTGAGGTTGCTTAATAATGAATTCATTAACTGGAAAAAAAGATATTTCTGACTCATTATCTGATTATTTCAATCAACCTTTTGCATCTTCTTGGGCGAACGACATCAGATCCGCTGCATTAGTGACATATAAAAGCTTTGGTGCACCATCTAAACGTGATGAATACTGGAAATATACTAATCCAAACAAGTTAACTGTAATTCCTACAGAGCCAGCGGCATTATTCTCTAATGATGAAACACCAATGTTTAGCAATATTGATCGTGTTAAAATAGTATTTGTTGATGGTGTTTTAGATTTGAATCAGTCTGATGATCTTATGCTTGAAGGGGCAATTATTGAATCTCTTGCAGATGCAACTTCAAAAGATATTCACTGGGCAAGAGATCTATTTGGTACTCTAGAGAAAAACGGCCAAAAACCAGTTAAACGCCCACTTGCAGCACTTAATACTGCAATGGCAGAGCAAGGTTTGGTTATTAGAATAACTGATAAGTGTAAAAAACCATTAGCTATTAGATACATTCACAATTCAGAAACGTCTGATGCGTTAGTACATAATATTATTAAAGTAGAAAAGAATGCTGAATTTACATTGCTTGAAAGTGGAGCAGGGGCAGCACGATTTAATTCAGTTCTTGAGGTTGACGTAGCTGATAATGCCAGTTTTCATCATATAAGAACTCAGGGCAGGGATCATGAACGTAAAACAGTCACTCATATATTCGGTCGACTTGGAAAAGAAAGTATTTTTAAATCATTCACAATGACGGTTAATGGTATACTTACCAGAAATGATGCTGTTTTAGAATTTAATGGAGATAATGCTAAAGCAACAGTAGCAGGTGCCACTGCTGGTGACGGTGAAAGTTTTCATCATGATGATACAGTTTTCATTACCCACGATGCTGTAAATTGCGAAAGCAGACAGGTATTTAAGAAAGTTCTTAGAAATGGTGCAACTGGCGTATTTCAGGGTAAGATTTTAGTCAAGGCTGATGCCCAGAAAACTGATGGATATCAAATATCACAAGGCCTTCTGCTAGATGATAATTCTAATTTCTTGGCTAAGCCAGAATTAGAAATTTATGCTGATGATGTTGCATGTTCACACGGTTCTACAGTTGGTGCAATTGATGAAGATGCAATATTTTATTTGATTTCTCGTGGTGTACCACGAAAGCAAGCGCAAGATATGTTAGTATTGGCATTTTTGGCTGAAGCTATAGATGAAATAGATAGTACTGATTTAGCAGATGATATCAACAATCGTTTGGCCGCTTGGATGGACCGGCGATAGTACTGTGTCTATATTAACTGATATAAAATTGGCATATTATAAGCCTCGCAATGTTATGAAAAGACAAATAAGTGCTGGGATTAGAGAAGAGCAAACGCTTTTTTTTGCCATACTTTTTGGATTATTGAGCTTTCTTTCCTTATTACCAGCAATAGCAAAGCATGCGTATTTAACAAATGAGAGTCTTTCGGCACTAGCAGCTGCACAGTTTATATCATCAGTTTTTATGATGCCGCTATTAATGTATGGTATTGCTGCCATTTCTCATCTGGTTTTAAAATATTTTGGTGGGCAAGGGAACTACATTGGAGCAAGAAGAGCATTATTTTGGGCAGCTTTAGTAACAACACCAGCTATATTGATTTCATCAATTGTTGAGACATATATAGGAGAGCTAAGCATGTCTCTTTCAGTTATTACTACTGGGATATTTATATGGCAGTGGGTGTCAAATTTAAAAGAGTTAGAATTTAATAATGTATGATGTGAATAAAATTAGATCAGATTTCCCAATATTGACGCGTATGGTTAATAATAAACCGCTTGTTTATCTGGATAATGGTTCCTCAGCGCAAAAGCCAAAGGTAGTTATAGATGCCGTATCAAAAGCTTACTCTGAAGAATACTCTAATGTTCATAGGGGGTTACACACGCTATCTAATCTAGCTACTGATAACTATGAGTGTGTGAGAGATAAAATAAAAAAATTTCTTGGTGCCGAATTTTCTGAAGAAATTATATTCAATTCTGGTGCAACCGAAGGAATAAATACAGTTTCTTATTCTTGGGCTGTTCCGAACTTAAAAGCTGGAGATGAAATAATTCTTTCAATTATGGAACATCATGCAAATATTATTCCATGGCATTTTTTAAGAGAGAGACAAGGCGTAATCATAAAATGGGTTGATACGGATGATAATGGAGACCTTGATGCTCAATCAGTTATTGATGCGATAAGCCCAAAAACAAAATTAATCGCAATAACGCAGATGTCTAATGTTCTTGGAACAGTAGTCGATGTAAAAGAAATTTGTCGGGTAGCTCAAGAAAAAAATATAGCAACGCTCATAGATGGCTCACAATCAAGTGTACATTTGCCAATTAATGTTAAAGAACTTGGCTGTGATTTTTTTGTAATTACTGGACATAAACTTTACGGTCCATCATCATCTGGCGCATTATACGCTCGCAAAAAGCGCCATGAAGAAATGATAAATTTTATGGGTGGTGGTGATATGATTAAAGTGGTTGAGCGCGACCTTGTAACATACAATGTCTCTCCGCATAGATTTGAAGCTGGCACACCTGGGATAGTGCAAATGATTGGCCTTGGAGCTGCAATCGATTATATGCAAGGTATTGGATTGGAACACATATCTAAACATGAAACATCACTAAGAGATTATGCAAACGCAAAGCTCTCAGAATTAGATTTTCTTAACATTCAGGGTAACTCAACTAATAAAGGAGCTATATTTTCCTTTACACTGAAAGGTGCAGGACACCCACACGATATATCAACAATTATTGATCAAAGAGGCATAGCAGTACGTGCAGGTCACCATTGTGCCCAACCGTTAATGAAACATTTGGGCGTAACATCTACAGCACGTGCTTCTTTTGCAATGTATAATACAACAGAAGAAATAGATAAGTTGGCTGACGCGTTATCTTTTTGTTACGAAATACTTTCATAGTATTATTTAGCTCATTGATTATTATACATATATTTAAAAGTTAACATAATATATATTATCGGATATATGTTCTTGTATTTTTATTCCTCCCTCATTTAATCGATACTAAGACCACTTGGTACAGATTTTGGGATACCAATACGTTCGGTGGTTTCTCCTGTAAGTGTATCCATAAATAGAACCAAATTATTTATTTCTGCATCTGATAATTTAACCGGTTTAATATCGATGAAGGAACTTTGTCTAATCATTTCTCTAACGTCTTCCTGAATAATAAAATCATTTTTACTTAAATGTTCAATTTTTGGTAATTTTACAATTTTCTTATTCCATAGCCCCTTCTCTTTTTTTGGGTTCAAATGATGTTTAATTATACCTTTGATATCTGGATATGCACCATTATGACCATATGGAGCAGAAAGTTTGATATTTCTTAACATTGGAGTTCTAAATCTATATGCATCTGATAAATCATCTGTTTCGGCCATATGACCTGTATCTCTTGGTATAGGATCAAAAATTCTGGTTCTACCCGGGCCAAATGAAGGAAGACCAATTGAGTAAAACTTTTGGTCTGATAGCAATTTTCCATTGTGACAGTCATTACATCTGGCTTTACCAAAAAACAAATCCATACCTGATTTTTCGGAACTCGTTAAAATTGTTTCATTTCCAGATATAAATTTATCATACCTACTATCATTGGTTTTCCATTCAGATGATATAAATGCAGCTAATGCATTAGCAATATCTACTATGTTTATCTGTTTATAATCATCTATGTGTTCATATGAACTAACAAATCTTGTACCATATTCGCTAATATTTCGCACTCTTTTCGCAATTATTGGCCAAGGAGCATCTATTCGATCATGTGCAGCACCAGCAACATCATTTTCACCGGGATTTCCAGCCATTTCAAATTGTGAAACAAGTGGAAATATTGCTTGCGCTGCTAGTATAGAATCAAAGCCAATTGGCAACCATTCTTCAGCTGGACTATCAAAAGTGTTTTCATATGTATCTTTTTTAGATAATCTACCATCATGAAATAAAACATTTATTTCTTTTGATCCTAAATTCCACAAAGCTGTTGAATTCCTTGGTATTCTTTTTTTAATTAAATCAGCTCCAACTGTACGTTTTGGGCCAAGGCCTATACCTCCCTCACCTATTCCAAGCGATAATCCGTCGCTAGTGCCATGATCTGGATGGTGACACGTTCCACAAGAAATATTTCTATTTCCTGATAAAATTTTATCGTAAAATAGAAGTTGCCCTAGTTGAATTTTATCAGTTGTAAATGTTGGGAAATCATCATCAGTTAAGACTTGTGGTAATTTATTAGCTTCAGCTATACCAGAACACAAAATTAGGATGATTAAATGCGATATGTATTGATATTTTTTATGATTATTTCCACCCCCTGCTATGCTGGTATCGAAAAAGCTCGTGATATGATGGAAAGTGGAAAATTTACTGAGGCTTACAATGAATTGTTGCCTGCTGCGCGCTCTGGAAATGCAGATGCAGAAGAACTTATTGGCGTAATGTATGCTATGGGCCAAGGCGTTGAAAAAGATGATCAAAGAGCGTTTGAGTGGTATTTGCGTGCCTCTATGAAGGGGCACCCAGGCGCTCAATCTGGTATTGGATGGTACTATGAGGTTGGTCGTGGTGTTGTTGGCATAGATTTGGTTAGATCTTATATGTGGTACACCCTTAGTGCAATCGGTGGTGACCCCGACGCTGCTATCTCGTTGGAAGAGGTTGTAAAAAAAATGACAAAAGAAGAAATAAATAAAGCTCATATATTGGTCAATGATTATAAAGTTTGGATGTATCCATTTAGATAAAGTTAAATTTGAAGAGCGCGGGAAATCCGCGCTCTTCTGTAGTTAATTAATTTAAGTCTGCAGCTCGATCGCTACCAACGTCAGAGTTTGCTTCACTTACAGCATCAGTCAAAGCAGTAAATATTTCATCACCACGCGTTACGTTGCTTTTAAACCAATCATATACTGGTGTTGCAGCTTCTGCAAAAGCAGCTTTTTGTGAAGGTGTTGGAACATATAAGTCTCCACCTCCAGCTACAAAATCTGCATATGCTTGTATTGATTTACGCTTAGGTGAAGCAAATGTAGCTTGTTGAAGAGCATAAAAACCATCGTTTACAACTGCTCGCATATCTTCTGGCATTGATGTGAAAGTTTTATTAGACATCCACCATAGAGCACCCATATATGCGTGACCATCTAAAGTTACGTATTGAAGACCAGCATCAGGAAATTTCATACCCATAATATCAGTGATACCATTTTTGGATCCTTCAACTACACCAGTTTGGAACGATGTAAATAACTCAGGCCATGGGATTGGAGTTGGAGAAGCACCTAGAGCTTTAACTAATTCTTGAGGCAGATCCGCAACAACAGTTCTTATCTTTAATCCTGCCATATCGCTTGGTTCAGCAACTCTGCGACGAGTATTTGCAAAGTTTCTCCAGCCACCTGTATTACCAATTGTCATAAGTCGAATTGAGTCGTCAGAATCTTCTAAAGCCATTGAGCGCATTTTACGTGTAAAGTCACCAGATAACACATGTTCTGCTATACGATCATCAGCCATTAAGTATGGTAAGTCTAGGACTTGTACATATGGGAAAATGCCTGCAGCTCCACCAGATGTTGAAATATAAACATCTATAGATCCATCAGCTACACCTTGCAGACATTCAGCTCCATTTGAACAAAGTTGCGTACCAATAAATAGCTCAACTTCTATTGCTCCGTTTGAAGCGGCTTCTACGTAGTTTTTAAATACTACAAGGCCATCATAATCTTCATCGTTTTCGTTTGAATTCGCAGTTGCACGTATTTTAAATGTGTCTGCGACAACACCCGTAAACGATGAGCCTGCTAGAATAGCAGCTATAGTTAAAGTTTTAATTGTTTTTGTGAGCATTTTGTTCCTCCCTAATACTCGTTTATTGTACAAAGCCCGTAAGCCTTGGTATGGTCATTGAAAGCGCAGGTATATACGTGATTAAAAAAATCACTACGATTTCTACCGCAAGAAATGGTAGTATCGCTTTTGCAATTGCTTCGACGCGCTCGCCCGAAACTGCAGATGCAACAAACAGAACTAATCCCATAGGTGGTGTAGCCAGTCCAACTGTAAGATTAACACTCATAATAATGGCAAAATGTATCGGATCTATTCCTAAACCAATAAAGATTGGTCCTAAAATTGGTCCTAGAATAATTATAGCAGGTCCAGCATCCAAAAACATACCAACTATAAAAAGTAAAATATTAATTAAAAATAATAATAATAATGGATTACTTGTAAGCGTAAGTATAAAAGCTGCTAATTGTTCAGGGGCATGACTAAGGCTGACAACAGTTTTAAATGCCATAGCAGCACCAACCAAAAGTAACACAACTGAAGATGTTATGCCTGCTCTTGTTATAACACCTGAAAGATCACTTATCTTAAGAGTTCTCAAAACAAATAAGCCAATGAATAATGCATATGCTACTGCAACAGCAGCCGCTTCAGTAGGTGTAAATATACCCCCAAGTATACCACCTAATATGATAACAGGCGTTAATAGCGGAAAAAAGGCTTTTATACTTGCTTGACCTCGTTCAGGCCATGAATATTTATTTGTAGCAACAGGAAAATCATATTTATTTGCCATAAATTTAACCATTAGCATTAAGCCTATACCAACCATAGCTCCGGGTATCACGCCTGCTAAGAATAATGCTGCAACACTTTCTCCCATAACATATGCATATATAATCATTATCCCAGAAGGTGGAATGATTGGCCCAATAACAGAACTTGCTGCGGTGATCGCAGCTGCAAATTTTCTCGTATATCCTTGTTTTTCCATAGCAGGAATTAACATCGACCCTAACGCAGATGTGTCAGCAACCGCTGATCCTGATAAACCTGCAAAAAGCATAGAAGACAATACATTTACATGTGCTAGCCCTCCCCTCAGATGACCCATGAATGCTTGTGAAAATTCCACAAGTCTCATTGTTATTCCACCTCTATTCATTAGTTCGCCAGCTAACATGAAGAATGGAATGGCCATTAACGGAAAGCTATCAATCCCATTATATACGTTTCTATATAATAAGGTGATATCTCGTTCTTGGCCGTTTAAATACAGAAGTAGACCCGGTGCAGCCAATAAGCCAAAAAATACTGGTAAGCCTATGATTAGAAAAAATAAAAATACTGGTAAAAACCAAATTAACATTTAGAAGTCTCCATGCTTGTATCATCATGGATCTTCGGTAACAAATTACCTTTACCTAGTTTTAATAATATACTTCTTCCTATTAATTCTAAGTTTACTGATATCAATAATATGCAGCCAACAAATAAAGACATCATCATCCATGATCTTGGAATTCTATACCAATTTTGAAAATCTATAGTGATTGGAATATATAAGGATGCTGTTGCAAACCTTCCACCAAAGCCCGTAACTTCTGCATACCCAATTCGAACAGCTGATATAAGCACTAATAATGATAATAATAAAAGTAGCATTGATAATATAAAATTAATAATATTTGGAATGAATTGAGTTATGAAATCAATTGCAACAAACCCACCTCTTCTAAAGGCAGTTGGTGCCATTAACCCAGTCATCCATAACATGCAGAATCTTGCAGCTTCATCTGGCCAGGGAAGTGCATTATTCAAAATATATCGGAAAAATACTTGTATTAGAATTGCAATAACCATCAGTATAACAGTTAAAACCCCAAGTCCTCTGCATAATTTTAAAACAAAATTATTAATTCGGCTTAAGATTTGCGTTATAACTATTAAGAAAGTCATATTTTACAATTCCAACCTGCACTAAATGTAAGCATTTTCATTTATTTATCCCTTTGGGTTTAATTTCTCCAAATTCACCGGAGAAAAAAGATAGTGCATTACCCGTACTTTCAAGAGCGCTTTCTACTTTTCCAATTATAATTTTATGATCGCCTGCATCATGCATATCATATTTGACACAATGGAATCTTGCTAAACAATTATCAATTATTGGAACGCCTTTACTCGATATACTGTGTGAAAATGTATCAAATGCTTTCTTGTTTTTAACAAACTCATTACACAAAGCCTGCTGATCAAAATTAAGTACATGAATTGCAAAATAATGTGCTTTTTCAAAATATTTAAATCTTGAAGATCTCTTATCAGGGGCCCACATGATTAAAGCAGGATTTAGAGATATAGATGAAAAACTGTTTACTGTCATGCCAATATGGCCATCTATGCTGTCGCATGAGACTATTGTAACACCTGTTGCAAATCGGCTAAAAGCTTTACGAAGCATTTTTGTATTATCAGAATTAGGCGTGAATTCTGTAAACATATCTATGCCTCCATCAGCCATTATGCTACTTCTCTTCCTAATGCAGCAGTGTATAGTTCAAACCATGTAATTCGATCCATTTTAACTTTAAATGCATCACTAATTTTGGATATTCTATTAATATTATTAGTTCCCATAATTGGAATTATATTAGCTGGGTGTGTCAGTAAAAATGAAATTGCTACAGCTGATCTGTCTACGTTATAATTTGAAGCAATTTCGTCCATTTTATTGGTTAGCTCATTTTTATTTGTCATCAGCTTGCCTCCACCCAAAGGTGACCAGGCCATAATTGGTGAAGCATTTTTTTGGTGAAATGCTACATCTCCATTAGTAAAAGATTCTATAGATTGTAATGATAATTCTATTTGGTTTGTATGAAGTTGGTTATTCATAGAAGATTGTAATAATTCCCAGTCGTAAGGCCTGTAATTTGATACACCTACTGATCTCACCTTGCCAGATTTGACTAATTCATCAAGAGCATGACCAGTTTCGTAGTGATCCATAAATGGATCAGGTCTATGAATTAAGAGCATGTCTATATGGTCAACATTCATGTTTTTTAATGATGCGTTTACAGATGCATTAATATGTTTTTTTGAGGTATCATAATACTTAACTGGAACATCTGAATATTTTCCACATGGTGCAACAATTCCACATTTTGTGACAATTTCAATCTTATTTCTTAGTGCTTTGTTTTCTTTTAATACTCTACCGAATAGTGCTTCAGCAGAATAATCACCATATATATCAGCTTGATCAAATGTTGTTATACCTTGTTCGAGGCATAAGTTAATTTTATTTAATACAGATTTGTTATCACTTTTTTCGCCATCAGCAAGGCGCCACATGCCATAAATGATTTGACTGAAATCTAAAGTTTCATTTATTTTAATCCGTTCCATTACTTTCTAATTCCTGTGCCTAAAGGTGTTGAAGGAGTTTTATTTGGAACACGTCCATAAACACTTGGTAATGAACATGTATTTAATTTTGGTAGAACTTTCGATCCAAAATGTTTTGCTTCATCAATATGCGGGTAACCTGAGAAAATAAAAGCTCTTATTCCCATCTTTTCATATTCATTTATTTTGGATAATACTTGATCTGTTGATCCTACTAATGCTGCGCCACAGCCAGAGCGGGCTCGTCCTACACCTGTCCAAAGGTTTTGCTCAATATAGCCATATTTATCAGCTAATTCCCTATTTTTAGATTGATGAGATACACCTAAAGATGTTGAGTCTAATGCTCTATCTCGTATCATCTTGCCATACTCATCATCTAATTTTGAAGTGATATATTCCGCATATTCCTTTGCCTCTATTTCAGTATCACGTACTATAACATGTACCCTGAGGCCATAATCTAAAGTTCTATTATATTTCTGTGCAACATCATTAACCGCTCTCATTCGATCAGCTAGATCTTCTTTTTTTTCCGGCCACATTAAATATACATCACAATGTTCTCCGCATAGCTCCAAGGCAGATGGTGAGTAACCTCCAAAATACAGTAATGGACCATTAGTTTGGTAAGGCACTACTGGTGAAGTATCTATATTTTTAAAATTATATATTTTACCTTTGTGGTTAATGTGATTTTTTGTCCAAGCTTGTTTTAAAATTTCAACAACTTCTCTAGACCTTTGGTACCGATATGTACTCTCTTCTGTTTGACCAGGGAAATCAGAACTAATTATGTTTACTGTTAACCTACCTTTAAGCATGTGATCTAATGTAGCAATTGTTCTAGCGAGCATTATTGGTTGCATTTCGCCGCATCTAACAGCTGCTAGTAAATTGATATCAGATGTTATAGGTGCACATCCCGCAACAAAAGATAAAGTATCTTGGCCGACTTGGTATGATGAAGGGCAAAGAATATTATTAAATCCTTGCTCTTCTGATACCGTAACAATTTTAGAACAATGCTCCCAGCTTGATCTTAATTTTCCATCTGGCACACCAAGAAATTGATAATCATCTGAGCAGAGTGCTGAAAACCACGAAACTTCACTTGCATTTAAATTTGATGATTTAATAGGTACGACCGTCATTAATTTATCTTTCAATGAATTATAAGTATTGATTAACAAATCAATTTATGTAAATCAATGGTGTATCAATTTATTCTTTGAGATTACAAGTGAACACTTCAAACCAAAATTTTCATAATTTACCAAAATACATACAGATATCAGAATTATTAATCCGTGATATCGGTTCTGGAAGATTAATTGATGGTGAAAGATTACCTCCAGAAAGAGTGTTAGCAAAAACACTTAATGTAACTGTAACTACATTACGTAAATCACTGAAAGTACTTGTAGAAAAAGGAATGCTTAATCAAGTTCATGGATCTGGAAATTATGTATGTCATGGTGCCAAAGATGACAGTGTATACGCAATGTTCAGACTTGAGTTATTGAAAGGCGGTGGGCTTCCAAGTGCAAAATTTATTGATATAAAACAGATGGAAAAGCCAGCAAATTTACCAATATTTGGGACATCTAATATAGCAACTAGAATGCGTAGAATTAGATATCTTAATAAAACAATTATAGGGCTTGAGGAAATTTGGTTGGATTTGGATGAAGGTAAAGTAAAAAAAAATCAAGTTTCGGATTCGCTTTATCATTATTATCGTACTCGTCTCGGGTTTTGGATAACGCATGCAGAAGATAGGGTAAGTATAAATGCCCTGCCCGATTGGACTCCAAATGATTTTTCTTTGCCTGTTGGAACTATTACTGGATTTATAGAACGTTTTAGTTGGTCAGAGAAATCAAAACCTATTGAATATTCAAAAACATGGTTTGATACAAATGCTGCACAGTATGTGCAAAGATTAAAATAGGGAATAATATGACAAAATTAACACATTATGGAATTATTGGTTGTGGTATGATGGGGCAAGAACATCTCAAAAATATTGCATTGCTTGAAAATACGGTGATAGAGGCAATATATGAACCTGATGCGGAAATGGCAAAAAAAGCATCTAAGTTTGCTCCAAAAGCAATTTTTACAAATAGTGTAGATGAGTTATTAGATATTAACGATATTGATTGTCTCGTAATCGTAAGCCCAAATTTTTGTCACATTGATCAATTGATGCAGATATTAGATAAAAGACATATTCCAATTTTAGTTGAAAAACCACTCTTTACGAATGAAAATGATATACCAAAATTAAAGAAATTTAGAGATAAATACAAATCTCATGTTTGGGTTGCTATGGAGTATCGATATATGCCTCCAATTGAAGCGCTTAGTGAAAAAATTATACAATCGACTGGAGAGATCAATATGCTCACAATCAAAGAGCATCGATTTCCTTTTTTAGAAAAAGTAAATGATTGGAATAGATTCAATGAATTTTCAGGTGGAACATTAGTAGAAAAATGCTGTCATTTTTTTGACTTAATGAGGCTACTAATAAAGTCTGAACCAATACGAATAATGGCTAGTGCAGGGCAATCAGTTAATCATTTAGATGAAACATATGACGGCAAGACTCCAGATATAATCGATAATGCTTATGTTATAGTTGATTTTAAAAATAATGTTAGAGCTATGCTTGAGTTATGTATGTTTGCAGAAGGGTCAAGGTATCAAGAAGAAATTTCTGCTGTTGGGCCAATCGGTAAAATAGAAGCATTGGTGCCAGGGCCAGGGAGATTTTGGCCTAAGCATCTAGGCCCTGCCCCAACACCAAAATTAATAATTAGCCCAAGAAATCCTCAAGGACCAATACATGAAGATATAATTGTAGATGAAAAATTATTAAGTGCCGGTGATCATAATGGATCCACCTTTTATCAACATCAAAAGTTTCTTAAATTAGTTAGAGGAGACTTAAAGCTACCTGAAGTTTCACTTCTTGATGGATGGAAAGCTGTTGCAATGGGATTAGCAGCACAAAAAAGTGCAAAAACTGGTTTAGCAATAGATTTACAAGATGAAACTAATTATCCAATTTAGCAAAATTAAGTGAAAATGTAGATATAAAACTTTTTTGAGCCATATATTCATTTGAATACATTCAATATCGGATGATTTCATCCGCTATTTTTGATACAATTAGTATATAAGGTATGTGAAATGATATTAAGGTTAATATTGGGTGATCAACTAAGTGAAAATATATCTAGTTTAAGAAACGCAAATAAAGCAGATGATCATATTTTAATCTGTGAAGTTAAATCTGAAGCAACATATGTTAGGCACCATAAGAAAAAAATAGCTTTTTTATTCTCAGCTATGAGACACTTTTCTAAATCTCTTGAAGATTTAAATTTTAAATTAACCTACATAAAATATGATGATGTAAATAATACTGGAAGCCTTTTTGGTGAAGTCAAAAAGAAGATAGATAACAATAATTTCAAAAAAATTGTAATAACTATGCCAAACGAATTTAGACTCTATTCAGAAATGATAGAATGGGAGAATAAATTAAATATTCCTGTTGAAATAAAGGAAGATGATAGGTTTCTTTGCACTACAGAAGATTTCAATACTTGGGCAAGTGAAAGGAAACAACTCCGAATGGAGTATTTCTATCGGAATATGAGACGAAAATATGATATCTTAATGGACGGCGATAATCCCATTGGCGGGCAATGGAATTTTGATAGTGAAAACAGAAAGCCACCTAAAAACGGCCTAAATATACCAAAAAATTATACTATAAAGCCTGATAAGATTACAACTGATGTTTTAAATCTAGTTGAAAAAAACTTTAAGGATCATTTTGGAGATTTGAAGCCATTTTACTTTGCAGTAACCCGGCAACAAGCTTTGATAGTATTAGATGAGTTCATAGATAAAAGATTATCAATGTTTGGTGATTTTCAAGATGCCATGATTGAAGGTGAACCTTGGATGTTTCATAGCCATATAAGCTTCTATTTGAATTGTGGCTTACTAACACCCTTAGAGTGCATAAAGGCTGCAGAGAATGCTTATTATGACAATAGAGCCCCCCTAAATGCTGTTGAAGGCTTTGTAAGGCAAATTTTAGGCTGGAGGGAGTACATAAGGGGAGTATATTGGTACAAGATGCCAGATTATAAAGAAGAAAATTATTTGGAAGCATCAAGAAAGTTGCCTGAATTTTATTGGACAGGTCAAACAAATATGAATTGTTTAAAACAATGTATTAATGAAACAAAAGAAAATTCATATTCTCATCACATACAAAGATTAATGGTGCTTGGTAATTTTGTATTATTGGCAGGTATAAATCCTGATGAAGTTCATAATTGGTATCTTGCGGTTTATTCAGATGCTTATGAGTGGGTTGAATTGCCAAATGTTACTGGGATGATTTTATATGCAGATGGTGGCGTCTTGGCATCAAAGCCCTATGCTGCGAGTGGTGCATATATAAATAGAATGTCAAACTATTGTAAAAATTGTCATTACAAAGTGAATTTAAAAGATGGAAAAGATGCCTGCCCATTTAATTATTTATACTGGGATTTTTTAATAAGAAATGAGAATAAACTAAGAAATAATCCAAGAATGGGATTAATTTATAGAAATTTAGATAAAATGAATTCAGATAAGTATGAAACCATTAAATCTGATAGTAATATTTTTCTTAAACATATTGAAAACAATGAAAAAGTCTAATTTACCTTCTAAAAATTGTGCAAAATGCGATCGTCCTTTTACCTGGCGTAAAAAATGGAAAAATGTATGGAATGAAGTTAAATATTGCTCTGAGAGATGCAAACGTGAAAAGAACTCTTGATAAAATTAATATTGTTTGGTTCAAACGTGACCTCAGGACGAATGATCACGCACCTTTGTTAAATGCGTCAAAACAAAAATTTCCTTTACTACCAATTTATATAGTAGAGCCAGAATACTGGAGAACTGAGTGCAGTTCACGTAAGCATTGGCATTTTATTCATGACTGTCTTGTTGATTTAGATAATGAAATGAATAATTTGGGTCAGCCATTAATTATACAAGTAGGTGATGTTGTAGATGTTTTTGGTAAAATCAATGAGAAATTTAATATAGAAAATATATATTCACACGAAGAAACTGGAAATAAATGGACATACGAACGCGATAAAAGAGTTCAAGTTTGGTGCATACAGAATGGAATAGTTCAGAAGGAATATCCAACAAATGGAGTAGTTCGAAAACTTTCGTCACGAAATGAATGGTCAAAAATTCGCAATAAACGAATGTCAGAAACTATTTACCCAAAACCAAAATATATCAATCCAATACAAAAAATAATTCATACAAAATTACCTAGTAAGGATGATGAGTTATTTGGCGTTCCCATTAATGGAAGGGTTCAAAAAGGTGGGAGAATAGAAGCACTAAATGATTTGAAGAGTTTTTTAAATGAAAGATCTAGCAATTATCTATATCATATATCTGCACCTGGAAAATCAGAAAAATATTGTTCGCGATTATCAGCACACTTAACTTGGGGCACTTTATCAGTAAGGGAAATTGTTCAATCAGTCAAAAAGCGAAGATTACAATTGTCTGTTGATCATAAAAAAATTTATGGCAGAAATTTGTCAGCATTTAATTCAAGATTAGCTTGGCGTTGCCACTTCATACAGAAACTTGAAATGCAACCAAGCATTGAAACACATTGTATGCATAAGGCTTTCGAAAATTTACGCATGATTGATGCTTCCGACGAAAAATTCATTGCATGGTCTTCTGGGCAAACTGGTTATCCTTTTATTGATGCATGTATGCGAAATTTAATATCTGAAGGATGGATCACATTTAGAATGAGAGCAATGTTGGTAAGTTTTGCTAGTTATCAGCTTTGGATTGATTGGCGTTTATCCGGAAATCATTTGGCAAAGTTATTTACTGATTTTGAACCGGGCATTCATTTTAGCCAACTTCAGATGCAATCCGGCGTAACTGGCATCAATGCAATGAGAGTTTATAATCCAATAAAACAATCTAAAGAGCATGATCCAAGTGGTATTTTCATAAAAAAATGGGTTCCTGAGTTAAAACATCTCCCCGAACAATTTATACATGAGCCATGGAAGTATCAAAATAATTTGTTAGAAAACTCTAATATTTTAATTGGACGCGATTATCCATTCCCAATCGTAGATCATGAAATAGAAGCACGAAATGCTAAAAAGAAGATCTATGATGTTAGAAAAGCTAAAATGTTTAAAAG
>Ga0206126_10000629_pt1 | contig 46635 bp, 47 predicted proteins | sample Helgoland_Spring_5_FD_148621 | JGI IMG/M metagenome (GOLD analysis project Ga0206126, IMG submission 148621) | Pelagic subsurface seawater microbial communities from Kabeltonne, Helgoland, North Sea - Helgoland_Spring_Bloom_20160412_1 | ecosystem: Environmental > Aquatic > Marine > Epipelagic ...
CGAACAGACACGCACTCGCAATGTGCGCGAGTGGCACGTGCGCAGCTTCTGATTTCACAGCCTCCGGGTTGTGCTGTGTCCCAAATTAAATAAGTAACTTAACTAATAATATTTAAATATTAAAAATTTTATTAAAAATAAAATTATTCTACAATGTATTCACCTCGCCACTTTTTATATGTATTGTTTTTAAGAATGGTACCCACTGTCGTCGTATTCTTATATCCCATCGCCTTGGCTGCAGCTACAACCGATGGGTACTCAGTTTTGGCATCTTTCTTGCCAATTTCCCAAATACGGCAAGGACGGCTGTGTGATCTTTGCTTATTCTCTTCAGGTGTCAGGAATTGCAAATTATTGGCACAGTGATTGGTTGACTTAAAATCAATGTGATCCACCTCCAGTGTAGCAAAGGTATAATCATTGCCAAACTTGGCTTTCTGTTTAGCAATTTTTGCATTCATTTGCTTTCTGTGGAATACCAAGGCAACGATACGATGAAATAAAAGATTTTGCTTCATCAAACTCATCCGAGGGCGTTTCTGGCCTCGGAAGTCTCGAATCTTTGCATTTTGAGTCGATTTCACCACAAATTTGAATCTTGCCAGGTTGCTGACGTAATATTCAGTTAATGGAGGTATCGGTACTTTCAAAGTTAGATGATCGGCTGCCGTGACGGGTTTCCAAATTTCACCTTCAAGATCGGGCACGTCGAACCAGGAGAATTGCGCCAAGCAATCCTGACCTTTGTATTTGATTTTGACCAAGCTATTCATTGTTGTATCTTCGCGTGCAATAGAATCTGCAATGTTATTTGATGTAAGACTGTAATCGTCCTTGACTTCTTTGCGATATTCGTAATTGATGACAACAGGATTGCCTGTAGAATCGTGAAGGGGATTGCCTTCCAAATCAAAAACGGTCATGGTGCAGGGGGCTGATTTAGTCATTGCGTTCTTGACTATTTGTTCGGCCGACGGTTTTGTTTTTGCTTTGTGTTCTTTTTTGGTCATAATCATTCCGTTTGTAACATTATTGTTGGTTTTGTTGTTGTCAATATGGTCTACTGGAAAGGCACTACCAAAATCTCGGAGGGGCATATCAACAGTGCCGAGCTTTGCCGCCGAGGTGACCTGACCCCACGCCAAACAGGCAAATTTCAAGGCTTGTGTTTTGAGTGTTTTGCCATTGTCATCTGAAATTATAACGTTCAACCGACCTCTGTGGTTATCTTTAGCTGTTGGAGTTCCATAGCTTTTAAAACTTGCACGCATCCGAATAAACAGGCAGGTTAAACTGGCAAAGGTTAAATCGAATCCATGTCCAATTTGTTTGTAGAGTGTGCCAGCTTTTCTGATCGCATTGGCTTCTTCTGGTGCACATTCTTGTGGATGGCAAAGGTCACACCCGTGGCAAAGGCCACACGATGCCACAGTAAAGAATAAAAATTTCAAATCTCCAATATCCGTGACGGTCCGTGACGAAGTTCTCTGACGTTTCTTGACACTCGCCCCCGAATCCTGTAACGGTCTTTTACACATTTCATTGGTTATAATTATATATAAAATTTAATATTTTCCAAAATATGTGAAGAAAATATAGGTTTTTCAGATTTTAGATTTAGCTGGAAAATAGTTTGTCAAAAATTCTAAACTTTTTTTGATGATTTTGATTATTGGAAAAACCTATATTTGTAACGAAAATTCTGAAAAAAACACCGGAATATTCCGGTGTTTTTTCCGAAAAATGTGAAGAAAATATAGGTTTTTCATGTTTTAGATTTGGCTGTGAGCAGAGCTCAGACAAAAATTCTGGCGGAGCCGAGGGCCGCCGGCCCGAAACTTTTTTTTTCGCAGGCTGCCCGCGAGTGATTTTGATTCTGCAAAAAACCTATATTTGAGCCTGCGGAACGAAAATTCAGCCTGCGAGGCGCGGCGGAGCCGGAAGAAAATATAGGTTTTTTTTGTTTTAGATTTAGCTGGAAATAATTCATTGATTAAACTTGCCATTTATAACTAAAATCGAAATTTGTAAGATAGACAAAATCAAAAAAAAGCAATAAATAGTTATCAATAAATTATAAATTATAATGATCATTTGAATATATTTTAAGTTGTTTCTATTATATACTGCTTCGCGCTCAAATAGATGTCATTTGTGAGAAAATTGAATTATTCTACGATTATACCGTACTTTTTCAAACCTTTCTTCAACATAAAATACGTTACTTTCATGTTAGGTTCGCCGTCCCATTTTCGACGAATTGCTGGGGTTATTTTCTTCGACAGACCGAAATCGAGGATTTTGAGGTTATCGTCGTCATCAAACATTAAGTTTAGTGCATTTCCATCATTGTGAAGAATGCCGATTTGATCAAGTTTCTCCATAATTGTCTGCAACTCATTTTCGAATATTTCATCCGACGAATCCAATTCGTCAACCACACGGGCAGTCATGGGTTCCATGAAAATACGTCTGTTTGGTAGATCAACATGCATTATTTCTGGAGAAATTCCTGCTTCAAACGCTTGGCGTTGAAATCCGACTTCTTTTTGTATCATCTTTGTTGACTTAGTTTTTTTGTATTGTTTCATTGCAGCTTGCAATCCATTTGGAAATTGTACCAATGAAACAACACCATCTTTGCCGTCCTCACCAAGTTGGCTGATAATAGTGAAATCTTCCATTTTTTTTTAACCTGTGAGATTGATAAACTCCTTTATTTATAGAAAAAAACCAGAATATTCGTAACATTTATTGGATTTTATATATTTAAGTAATTTATCAAGTTTCTATAATGAATCTTCTGATAGATTTTTGTTTATACGGTTTTAAAGAAGCGCGAAGCGCAAAAACCCCAGACAAAAGTTCTCCAAAACAAAAATCATATGTATGTTGTGCGAACTTTTGTTGTAATAGTTTTCAAACCGTACACTCTGAATGGAATACACAATTATACATCAATAATAAAATTCATGTTTTTTGTTGTACCGACTGCAAATTCGAATTTTTATCAAATCCAAGTCAAATTGGAAGTTATTCGCCTCCGACAAAAACAGAGAACGAAGAAACTGTACCAGCGCTGCGTTTGGATACATAGTATATAAGACACAAGCACAAAGCAAATGACAAGCACAAAGCAAATGACAAGCGCGAAGCGCGAAAATTCACTGCTTCTTAACCCATCTCAACGAGCAATGGTCTATATAAATATATGTTCTTTCGCATTTTGTTGGCTAATTCATTTTCTATACGGATATTCATTTTAACAGATGGCCTGTTGGTCGAGAAGCGTGTTTTTGGACGAAGTGGACTCGTGCCTAACAGGTTTAACCGAAGGTACGCTTGGAAACACCATCGGCGTAACAGGATTATTTGGCGGAGCCGAGGGCCTTGGCCCAGTTTTCTGTGTTTCTCTCAATATCTCGAGATATTCATTTTCAATTTCATTATCGTCTACTTCAATTAAATCTGTTGAAGATATTACCTCTGTGATGTCACACGCATCCGAAATCATTTCCGTTAACGTTTCTTGCATATCACAAACTTTGTCGATATCGTTTGCTTTGAGAAAATGTTTGAACGTATTTGTTGTCATTTTGATGGCACTCAGGTGCATTTTGGTCACATTTAGTGACTCTAACGTGTATCGCTTATTGAGTAGTGAAAGCATACGATTTTCTAACTGCTGTTGGTGTCGACGAATCAATAAGCTTTTTTTGATATGTCGTTTTGATGATTCTGATTGTGAGTTCATCTTTTGTTTCGCTTTGTTTCTTTCTTCGTCGATTTGATTTTGATATTTGTCAATTAAACATTGCAACGTCATCTCAACATTGTTTAGTGATCGAATTGATTCTACAATGCTATTTGCTTTATTTTTATAGATTAAATTCCCCATACACATTCAAATATTATTGTATATTTATAGTAAACGGAGCAAAACGGCGATCTTGACTTTCGCCGTTTTGCTCTAATAATTTTAAATATTATAGTATTTACATAGAGTGTTTTGAAGCAAAAATGTTGGCCATTTCTTTTTACCGACCAAAAGAATATTTCTCTGGTGCATTTAATAAATTTGTGACTTGGATCACTGCGGGTGAGTACTGTCATTGTGAACTTGTAGTTGAAATGGCGTCTAAAGATATTATGGATGTTGTGAAGGAGGTATACGCAAAAGCGAGTGCTGGTAATTATGACAAGGAAGATTGCAATCGAACTTTGAGTCAAATTGAGAATTTTTTTTTCTCAACACATTTTCGAAAACACATTCAATCTAATGACCGCATTACATTATCCTTTTCGCTATTATGGGGAGAACCAATGTCAGTCCGTAGTTTGCAAAAGATTTCACACGATTCTTGGTTTAAAATCCCAGAAGTGACCGATGATAATGCAAACATTGTCGACATACCTTACAAAACCCCAAAGACAATCTCAGAAACTGTAAGATTTGCGATAGAAGAATTGGGAAAGGATTATAACCAGTCTGGTGCTTTATTTTCATGGCTACCATTTACACAAAACGAGCATAAACGTAAACAAAAGACTTATTATTGCTCAGAGTTCTGTGCCACCGCTTTACAAAGAATTGGTTATATAGAAGAGGTTAACGCATTACATTGTACACCAAATAGCTTGTATAACACTTTATCGACAAATAATTTATCTGGCGGAGCCGAGGGCCAAGGCCCGGAAAATAATAGGATTCATAATTGACACGAAAACCACTCTATAAATATAAATATGGATAGTATCAAATTATGGAAGAATTAGAATCTGTGGAAACCGCTGACGACAGTGTTGTTAATCAACCTATATTCATATATAACGTACCATTACGTTTTCAGAACCCTCAACTGATCTTAAGAGAATTTTCACAGTTTGTAGCGGTGGTGGCTGCTGTTTTTACTATACTTGGTCTTTTTTTAGGATACATATCTAATCATCTGGTTGGTATTAATGCATCCTCGTTATTAATATTCAGTTATCTTTTAATATTTATACAACATAGTTTGGTATATACTAATCTATTATCGAATGGGTGGGGGACATCACAAGGAAAATTTTGGTGTGAGGTGAAGATTATGATTGCGCGTGGGTTCAATACTATACGTACATCAATTCGATTATTAATAACACCGCTTTTATTTACCGTAATGAGCGTGAAATTAGGTATCAAAGATCCACTTACAATTCTCTTTTTAGTTATGTTATCTATTATTAGCGAAATAAATGCAGGCACCTCCGAAAATTTGAACCAATATGATATGCAATCAAATGAAAAGTTTATCGATTCAAATCAGTGTCTATTGCTGGAATATTTGAATATGTACCAAAAAACAAACAATTTGAAAAAAATATTATGGACACCTTTCTGCATGTCAATAATTATTCAATTTGTTTTGTTAACCGCTTTAATTATATGTGGCTCGAGCAGAATAGGGAGTATACCGTTCATTGTTATTCTTTACAGTGTTTCCCAACATATTCTGTCATGCTTACACCTTTTGAACGTTCTCACTTACGTTAAACTGGAGATTTTTCGGAGTTTTTCGGAGTTATTATTTATAATTGTATCTATTGTAGCTGCTAATATTTGAAGGTGATGATTGAATGCGCAAAAAAAAAACCGGCCAGTAAATAAAAAATATCATATATAAGCAAATACATATTTATAAAAATGACTATACCGGCTGTGGAATTTTACGATGAAAAAACACAGTCAATAAAGACTGTAAACTGGGGTGTTATCAATTCTATACTGGTTTCAATTTATTTACTGGCTAATTCACAAAATACAAACGAAGTTGATTATGTATATCAAACTGTAATTGCTTTTGTTTATGTTTTGTTTCCTTTGATTTTGTTGAAATTTTCGATACAATATCGACAAATATTCATTGTAATATTGTACAAATTATTAAGTTTTTGTCATATTTTAAGTTGTTTCTTGCGAGCCATTTTTTTCATGACTGTCATTTATGAATCAAATACTATTTGTGGAGATTGCATTTATTCGACAAACACGACATGCATTATTAACTATAACAAAACAATTGTTGAAATTGATCGAGTTGATTGTCAGGATTTATTATTTGGCGGAGCCGAGGGCCAAGGCCCGCAAAATATGTTTTTCATTTTTATTAATTTGTTTATGATTATAACGACATTTCAAACTTTAAATGGTCTAAAATTGATAATGAAGAACAAACAATTACCCAACGTCATTGCCAAAAATATGGATGTACCCAATATAGAACATATGACAGATTTAGAAGAAAACAAATATGTTCCACCAATAAATACATTCCCCCAAAAAAAAGTAATTTCGAGTGAAATTATCAAAATTAGTGAAGAAATTCGTGAAGAAGAAAATGAAGAAGGAGAAGGAATTTCACTCGGAATAACTCAAACAATATAAATAAACAATTTTTTTTAAATATATAAAGGTGTTTATTTTCCAAACATAAAATGCAAATATTTGTGAAAACGCTTACTGGAAAAACAATAACTTTAGATGTCGAGCCCAGTGATACTATCGAAAACGTCAAAGCCAAGATCCAAGACGCCGAAGGCATTCCGCCGGAACAGCAGAGACTCATATATAGTGGAAAGCAGCTCGAAGACGGAAGATCCCTGTCCGACTACTCAATCAACAAGGAGAGTACGCTTCATCTGGTTTTACGGCTGCGAGGCGGTGGATGCTGTAGGTGTTCATGTAGATGCTGTAAAAGAATAGAATAGATCTGGGCCTTGGCCCTCGGCTCCGCCAAAATAAAAAAATGTACATATTATATTTTCCCTCCCGCCTTCGGCGCAGATAGTCTATTTTTTAACATGTATTACCGATTTTTTTTTCTATATCCAAAACAGAACCCGAAGCAACAAACATCGGTTTTTTCTTCACTTTCTGTTTTTACAATGCTACGACAAGTTGGGCACGTTTCATCTCTACCAAGCTTTGACTGATAGCCAAGCCATTCTTCTATACAATGACTATGGAATACATGTTTGCATTTAAGTTGTGTCAGTTTATCGCTACCATGTTCCATTAAGCAAATTTGACATTCTTCTTCTAAAAGTTTAAATTTAACCGTTTTTTTCATAAATACAGTAATATGCAAGCATATAAATACTGTATTACAAGCCTATTTGACCAACCATTTTATTAGAATAATATCATCTCGTATTATCCAAACTATAAGCCCCAAATATAAAAAGTGCATCCAAGTCCAAATTGACCGAGAATATACCCAAAACGCTTGGCCAGTCCAATTGCAAAAACAAGACATTATATATATTTTGGATGCGACATTTCGCAAAGCCTCAATGTCATTCTTACGAAAGAGAAAACGAATGCCGAGTTGTAAATTAACGATATATGCGGCCGCCGAACAAATAGTATACCAAAACATTGCGCAGGCTATATCAGAATGTTGAAAATCCAATGACAAAGAAGCAAATACCATCAAAGTTGACACAATATGGTGAATTTTGGTCGTTGTTGGTAATTTATCCACACAAATCAACCCAGTGAAATCATTACTTGCGTAAAGTGCAGCAATACGATGTATAACGTAGTTATTCCATTTATTATAGTAAATTGGGATGACCAAATTGAAAAATGCATAACACAACAAAAGAGCCAAATAGATTGATTTGACAATGTTTTTTTGGATGTACCTCTGTTTAGATAACGGCAAGGTGATGTATTTGTTTTGACATCGGCTGTTCAAGATAAATAAATCAACAATCGTATACAACATTCTGATCGAAATACAAGATATAACAAACCACCAAATAGCATAATAATCGTACATTTTCTATATATATTTTGTTGTTTTATAGTTTTATAGTACACTTGTCTCTTTTGGTTTGAAATCAAGATTATTTTTTATAAAAATTGCATGTTTTTCTGTCCTGTTCGTATTTCCAAACGGACCTTGATTTTTTTTGGTGAATACGAATAGGAGCCAGTCGAAAAAATGTCCGAGCGAGAAACACTTCGAGTTTTCCCATTGAAACCATGAGCCGTTTTGACGTGTACCGATTAACACGTTTCCGACCCTCCTATTGTACGGTGTCATAGACAAATTCGAATTGTGTTCGCAATAAAAACGCTGCACGCCTTCATTTGCATACTTATTGTATAAATCACCGTTATCTTCAATAAAAACATAGGCCCCGTTTTTTATTTCGGTTATTTCGTAATTCGACAATCTCCGAACGGAGCCCGCAACGAGAATTGGGTTCATTTGCTTCGTCCAAAGCTGCTATATATATTGTAATTCGACTATTCGTTTAGGCTGCTGGCGCCGCCGCTTTCATCCTTTCCTTCGGAAATGGTTTTGATTTGATTGATGTCAGCATCATCTTCCGCCCCCCAATTGCCACCCCCATCGTTATTGATGGAGACTCGTTCTTTGGTCAATGGTAAGACCAATTGAATGGTGGAAGAAGAGGAATAGTAGACTTTCAACCCATACTCGTCTAATTCACCCTTTGTACAATTGTCATGCACCGTCGTCTTGGCACCGATCAATGTGATGGAGGCACCACTGGATGCAACCACTCCACTCGCTCCACATTGGCGCACTTCCACGTTGGTACATCGGCCGACGACGCCATAACCATCCGCCCACACACCCTCATACCCACACTGTTCCACAAGGACATCTTGCATCGTAAAAGAGGTCCATCCAAGCACTCCACGCCCCTTTGCTTGACTTAGTGTCAGGTGTTGCAGATGACAATTCTTTGGAATCCCTTTGTCGAACATAATCCCACCCACGACCACAATCTCACTTTTCGGCACCCTCGGGTCACCCACAATGTTCATGGCGGAATAAATATCCAAATAATCACCGTCAATCTGGTGCTTCCCTTCCCCCACCACAATTGTTATTGTTTTATCAGTCGTGAAATGATTGTCCATATTTACTAAATGTACGGCTTTCACGAATTCGTTTAAGTTACTGTCTTCTGGCATATTTACTGTTAATGAAGTATTTGTTGTCGCTTTTATTAATTTTGTTAATGTATCCATTTGCGATGCGATTGCAGCTTCTTGTTCTAATACTTCTGTAAACTCTGCATTGGTGATGGTTTCGATGCGACCGCCGCCACCACCCGACCCCCAATTGCCATTTTTGATGGAGACTTGTTCTTTGGTCAATGGTAAGACCAATTGAATGGTGGAAGAGGAATCGACTTTCAACCCATACTCTGATGTTTCATTCTTTGTACAATTGTGGTGCACCGTCGTCTCATCACCGACTAATGTGATCAATGCACCTCTCCTTGCAACCACTCCACTCCATCCACATTTGCGCACTTCAATATTGGTACATCGGCCGACGACGCCATAACCATCCACACCATAAACTTGCACACACACACCATAATGACGACACTTTTCCACAATGACATCTTTCATCGTAAAAGAGGACCATCCCCACACTCCATGCCCCAACGATTGACTTAGTGTCAGGTGTTGCAGATGACAATTCTTTGGAATCCCTTTATCGAACCTAATCCCACCCACCACGACAATCTCACTTTTCGGCACCCCCGATTTACCCACAATGTTGATGGTGGAAGATATATGCAAATAACCACCGTAATCAGTAATATTAGCGCCACTAAAATCATCTTCTTCATAATCTTCAGCGTCTACTGCTACGACGTGTGTCCCTTTTCCCACAACAATTTTCGAAAAGCGTTTTCTTTTGAAAGTGTTGGCATACTTGGCGTATTTTCCATTGCCAGTGTGCCATTCGGACAACTCCACTGCATCCTTTAATGTTCTACAATCTTGGGGTACTTGGATTCCTTTGGTTTCCATCTTTACAACTCTCATATCAAAAATCTTGTCGATTTTTGTGTCAATTCGGTGCGATTTAAATAAAAGTAGGCTGTAAAAAGTAAAATTATCATAGATCCTGGTTTGTTGCCATACTGGCAAATTTCCGGGTTCGGCGGGGGCAAATGTGCGAAACATAATTAGAAAGAAAACTGTTATTTAAATAGCTATTTTTTTTTATTAATTACTTTGGTAAAATTTTGTAATCCGATTTATAATAGATTTTCAACACAAAAAAGCTCAGGAAACCAATTAAAGAAAGGCAATACGACTGCCACAATAATCCGAAGGTGTAAGCAATAAACAAAACCCCAAAAACCCAATGTTTGAGTTGACCATTATTTGAGTTTAAATCAATACCAATAAACATATAAAACGCATAATAAGCCAATATAGGTAGCAGAATGTGTACAATGAGTGGAAACCATATATTAGACATTGGTACGTCCATAAAAGCAGTGTAAACAATATGAATAGTAAACTGAATAGCGTTTACAAGCATAAACAAACCAGCGAGATGAACCAAATTTTCAAGTGTTCCGATCCATTTTTTGTCAACACCAGTCATTTCAGGGTAAGTAACTTCAAAAGGCGCCCGATTTATCAAAACCAACATATACCATACAACAGCGGCGATCGGAACAATAAAAGACCACCATTTACCAGCCCAAAGCCACGATTGTAAAATCGTAAATGACATAAAAAGTAAATCGACGAAACCAAACGCTTCTGCCATCCCCACACCGATAGATAAGGGAAGTGCTTCTTCGTCGTGATTGACGATAGTCAATCTAAACAGGTCATCGCCAATTATGGCCTTGCCCTGGCAAGCGACAATCGGCCTGTAACCTGCGGTTCCGAATGGTTCAAACACATTTTCAGTTGTTTTATGGACTACCAATTCTTTCGTACTGTCTAAAGCCGCATCGAGTCTGCGATCGAGCCGCCTGCCATTATTCTTCCATTCTGGTTCCGTATTCCAACCATTAAACTCTGGGTCGCAGACAATGTCAGATGCACCATGCCCAAACAGCGTTACAGTTATATTAGGGTTTTTTTTGTATGAATCTGGAACGGAAAGAGAAAAACTAATGTTTTTTTCAGCTGGTACGTTCATTGTCAAACTATAGCTCTCTTCTACAATTCTGTAAACTCCCCAGCTTTTGCTTTGCGTGTCTTCTATGTGTAAATCGTCACCAAAAATAGGCATGTGAGCAGATACAGATGTAATACATAATAATAATAATAATAACAGTTTCATTTTTTATTAATAAATTGAAACTGTTTATACTACAATTTTTCTGATATAGATTTTTAGTTTACAAATATCCACCGCGCCACTTTGGATGTTTATTGTTTTTAAGAATTGTAAACACTGTCGTCGCACTCTTATATCCCATCTCCGTGGCTGCAGCTACAAGTGATGGGTATTCTTTTTGGGCATCTTTATTGCCCTTTTCCCAAATACGGCAAGGGCGGTTGTTTGATCTTTCAGTGTTCTCTTGAGGTGTCAGGAATTGCAAATTATTGGCACAGTGATTGGTTGGGTTAAAATCAATGTGGTCCACCTCCAGTGTAGCGAAGGTCCAAACTATGTCTGTCTTGAGAAACTGTTCGGCAATTTTTGCATTCATTTGCTTTCTGTGGAATACCAAGGCAACGATACGATGAAATAAAAGATTCTTCGTCATCAACCTAATATGAGGGCGTTTCTTCCCTTGGTAATTGGTAATCTTTGCATTTTGAGTGGATCTCACCACAGATTTGAATCTTGACATGTTGCTGACGAAGTATTCCTTTCTTTCAGATATCGGTACTTTCAAAGTTAGATTATCGGCTTTCTTCATTTTTTTCCAAATTTCACCTTCAAGATCGGGAAAGTTGTACCAGGAGAATTGCGCCAAGCAGTCCTGACCGTCGTAATTGATCTTGACCAAACTATTTCTGGTAGGCATATCTTCATATCGAATAGAATATTCAATGTGATGAGATTTAAGCTTGTAATCGATCATGGCTTGTTTGCGATGTTCGTAATTGATGATTACTGGATTGCCTTCGGAATCGGGAAGGGGATTGCCTTCCAAATCAAAAACGGTCATGGTGCAGGGGGCTGATTGGCTCATTGCGTTCTTGACTATTTGTTCGGCCGACGGTTTTGTTTTTGCTTTGTGTTCTTTTTTGGTCATAATCATTCCGTTTGTAACATTATTGTTGGTTTTGTTGTTGTCAATATGGTCTACTTGAAAGGCACGTTTAAAATCGCGGAGGGGCATACCAGCAGTGCCGAGCATTGCTGCTGGTGTTACCTGACCCCACGCCAAACTGGCAAATTTCAAGGCTTGTGTTTCAAATACCTTGCCATTATCGTCTGTAATTTTAACGAATGACCGACCTTTGTTAAGTCTTGCTGTTGGAGTCGAATACCCTTTAAAACTTTTATACATCCGAATAAACAGGCAGGTTAAACTGGCAAAGGTTAAATCGAATCCGTGTCCAACTTGTTTGTAGATTGTGCCATCTTTTTTAATCGCATTGGCTTTTTCTGGTTTGCAAGGAACATAGCCGTCGCCTAAAGTAAAGAATAAAAAAACCAAATTTTCTATTCCAAAGCACTGTGACGAAGTTCTCTGTCGTTTCTTGACACTCACCCCTGAATCCTGTAACGGTCTTTTACACATTTCATTGGTTATTATATACAAAATCTAATATTTTCCAAAATATGTGATATAAATATAGGTTTTTCGCGCAGGCTGATTTTAGATTTAGCTGGAAAAAGTTTGTCCATTTTATTCGAGGGCTAAGGCCCGAAAATTCTAAACTTTATTTGATGATTTTGATTCTGGCAAAAACCTATATTTGTAACGAAAATCCTGAAAAAAACACCGGAATATTCCGGTGTTTTTTTCAAAAAATGTGAAGAAAATATAGGTTTTTCAGATTTTAGATTTAGCTGGAAAAAGTTCAGTCGAAAATTCTAAACTTTATTTTAGATTTAGCTGTGAGCAGAGACAAAAATATTGAGAGTTAGGTTATAATGTATAAAACCAATATCTTTTAAGAATATTCTGGTTTATTTTACAATCTGAACTGAACCGGAATAGAAAATAAAAACACCAGACGATAATAAATAATAAAGATAATGGACAATATTGACGAAATAACAGAAATTACTGGTACTGTCCAGCAGATAGAATTAATAAAGGGGACACCGACAATTGCAGCGCTGAAAGCAGCCGATTTTTTGGGAAATCAGGAATATATCGACAGTTGGATTAAAAATTGGTTGGTATCAATGGATTTCGATATTTTACAATTGCCACTTTGTGTCGAAAATACCTTATTATGCGACAGAAATATGATGAACATTTACAATGTATCGTGCCAAAATGCTGTCATGCAAAATGACCTTAATTGGCTTCAACAGCATCTGGTGATACCATTTAGTAGGAGAATCTGGAATTTTGTGGATTTTAGTACTGTCCGTAACGATTTGTTCGATTTTATTTGGGACCGATTACATATCCAAGCTTCATTGGCCGATTTCGTAGCTGGATCCAAAAACATGCACATTTGGGAAAAATTTACACAAAAATATGATATTGATTATTGTGTCGATGTTGCGATCAAACAAGGCTGGGTTGAAGGCGTCAAACATTGCATCGAAAATGGCTGCCAGATTGAACCACTCATCAAAGATAGTCTTAAATCTGGCCGTATGTTCAAAATCATTGCATTGTATAATCCAAAACCAACTAAAGAAGATTACCAAGAATTTATTTTGCAGAAAATGCTTAAGAGAATCGAAGATATTCCTTTGGTTGAAGAATTTTTCTATTGCAACGGATTTTGTGAAAACGAGTTCGAACATAACTTAGAGTTTTGAATCAAATTTTTTGGCGGAGCCGAGGGCCAAGGCCCAGCTTCGCGCGGGCCAAGGCCCAGTAATATTTTTATTGTATACACAAACCTTCGAATATTTCCAATGCCGATTTGAGTGGTTCTCCCATTTCAACCGTATCAAAATACGCCCCATTGTTCGTACGTTTGTTTTCACTAAGCAAAAACCCTACCTTTTCTAATTCGCCATTTATTGCTTCAAATTTTGTTTTTTCCGTGAAATTCGAATCGTGAAGCTTTTGCAAACGATAAATAGAATGACCATATTTGGCATCGTCCCAAAGTAGTTTGGAACTGTAATACATTTGTATCGCCTGACAAGCTGGTAGAGTATTCTCTGGTTCGTAGTTACTGGTCCATTTTGCTATTGAACAAACCGAAGATTTGACCGCTCTTTCTGAGACTGTGCACAAAGTCTTTGAAGGTAATTTATTTTCAATCCCTTTAGAAAGCATCGCCATATGCTGTAGGCTTTGTAAATGAGCGATGCAACTATCGTGCCAATCGTCCTGCAGTACGGTATGATTCATATCTGGATTTCTCCATTTCCAATTTGATAAGTTTTTCTTAATCTGTTCGTGTGTTGTGATAGCCTTCCCATAATTTATAGATGCTAATTTATAATTTGGTAAGGCGGAATGACCTGATTCCAGAAAAAGGCGCGACAGTAAAACTTTGGGAATAATCTGTTCTACTTTCCAACACGACGAGATGATTTCTTCGTCATCTACTTGCCACGAAAAAAGAGGTATTGATTTCATTTTTTTATGGGAATTTCTCGAAATTTCTTGAAATAAAACATCGAACAATTTACAATAATTAGCTAATTGGTCTGCTAATAATTTTTTATCGTGTTCTTCAGAATCTAACGACTGTTGCAGATTGATTCGATTTCGTGTAATTTCAATCGGATCTATTTGCATTGGCGCCGGGCCCTGAAAATCTGTCGGAGTTAAGTGCTGTGATTCGAAGTGCATAGAACCGAGAATTTTTTCAAATTCTACAGTATATTTAATTTTTATTTTCATTTTTTTTTGTTATTTATTTTGTTATTTATATACATAAAAAAATTAAGACTATTTAACTAATGATATAATTATAATAAAAATGTGGGAATCAGGTCATTCTGTCAAGATTTCTGGAAATCCAGTGTATGAATATATACACAAGAAAAACGACTTACGGGTTCTGCTGTGTCCAATTCCTAATACAAACTCTACTGCTTATATGAGAGTCATTCATAGCGGGAGTGCGGCGGAGGTCGGCGTTTCGAAGTCTGGTTCGGCACACTTTCTTGAACATATGTCATTTCGTATTAATGACGGGAAGATATGGGAGTTATCGTCACAAGGGGATCAGATAAACGCATCAACAAATCTGGATAGTACAAAATTTTTTGTTACCCATTTGCCTGAACAAACAGAAGACGTACTTAAAATAGATGCACATAGGTTTTCTAACCATAAAGTACCTGAAGACAAACTTAGCGTGGAAATGCAGGCAGTCAAAAACGAATTACTACAAAAACACACTCGAGCAGGTCCTCAAATGTTTGCATCTGCTGCAAACACTGCATTCACTGCTCATCCTTACCGCGGACAAACAATTGGTACATTGTCGGATATCTACAATACGAAAGCAAATGAGCTGGACAATTATCGAGACCACTTCTATGTACCGAATAACGCCACATTAATATTTACTGGCAATTTTAATCCACAAAACGTTTTGAAACACATTCACAAATATTTTGGAAATATGCCAAAAGGCCAACATTGTAACCCCGTGCACTGTCCTGAACCGATACAAAAAGGTATGAGAATTTCTGAATTAAACATATCTGCACCTTGTCATATGTTGTGTTTAGCATTCCACACACCAAACGGCAGAACTAAAGAATTACTTGTTTTACAAGTAATAGCAAATTTATTATGGAAAAATCGTAATGGGCGTGGTAAGCAATTGATTACATCTAATATATTGCACGATATTGGGGTGCATTGTCCAAAACAGCACGACCCATTTTTGTTTTTTTTTCACGGAACTATGGGAAGACCAAACCATGTGGCACCATATAAAATGTTAGAAAATTTGCAAACGTTTTCTACAATACCTGTTAACGATTTTGATCTTAACAATGTCAAACGGAAAATGGTAGACGAATGGGACCGATCAACTGAATCGCCATCGAACATCATGAATGCAATCGCAGCTGGTGTTTCGATAGGTAAATGGGAAGACGTCAGTGATCGTCATCATATTCTATCATCGATAACAAAATATGACCTGATGCGCGTAGCATCGACGGTTTTCAGAAAAAACAACATGACTGTTACCAGTGTTGTACCTACCAACGCGGAAAGCAATTTTTTTCTGGACACAGTAGATAATACAACAGTAGATAATACAACGATACATCGCTTAAAAGCGCCCGCTTCGCTTGATGTTCAGATAAAGACCAAGCCGATGGCGAACTGGTCCACCGTCGGGTTAGGGATGACCACAAATGTCATACATTGCCCACAAGCCAAATATGCCCGTGCAACGATTTCAGCACGGTTTGACCCAAAATACCACGACATTGCCTCTTTATTTGTTAAAAATTTCAGTGAAAGGGGACAACAACAATTATATAATCTACATTCCAATAGAAATTTTGCATCCGATCATGAGTTTGTTCATTTGAACATGGAATTACCATTGGAACTTGGGAAACTGAAACAAGCAGCCAGTTTAATCATTAATACCGATTGGCAGAGTCCACATTTTGACGAAGAGGAAATAGAAATAAAAAAACGAAAAATGATTTCAGAAATGCGGACAATATACCAAAATCAGGATTATATGACAAAATGCACATTTGTTAAAGCGATATTCTCAAATACTATGTATAATATACCTATAACGAAACGAATAGATGCGTTGGAAAGAGTTACAACCGATCACATGAATCAATTTCATAGGAAATGGATGATTGGTGGTGACAATTGCGTTGTCACCATTGTCTCACCAACTGTGGAAATGGGTCAACATTTAGCCAAAATATTACCTAACTCTTCTCAAATGCCTGTTTCAACTATGACGTGGAAGTCTTTACCACGTAAAGCTATACAAAAACATATTCCGTTAAAAGGATATGGGTCGATAGCTATTATGATGGGTCAGACCATCCCGATTAAAGGTGATCACCCAGCATCAATTGCTTTGGAATGCGCTGCGGAAATTTTTGGAGGAGGAATGACAGGCAGATTAATGCATATTGTTCGAGAACAAAAAGGGTTAGGCACATATGGTATCTATTCCGAATTAAAATCAGTCAACAGTCGTACAGATAAAATCTTTGTAATTAGCGGAAGTTTTTCCCCAGATTCCCTCGATGCTGGAATGCAATGCACAAAAAAAATGTTAATTGAATTTTGTCAATTTGGCATTACTGAAAAAGAGTTGGAGTTTGCTAAGACAAGGATGATTGGAAACCGAAAAATATCAAGAGATGATGTTACGGAATTGAAAAATGCGTGTATTGATGAGATTATTGATGGAAACGACCCATTTGCGGCATTCGAATCGTTTGACAGAAGAGTTGATGAACTGACCGTTTCAAAAGTCAATGATGCAATAACAAAATATCTGGACGATACAAAAATGATTGAAATCAGTTGCGGTTGAGAGTCGGTGGCCCTCGGCTCCGCCAGAATTTTCGGGCCTTGGCCCTCTTCGCTGAATACATTGTAGAATAATTAATAAATACATTTATTTGTGTCTACCACTTCTTCTAACCGGTGTACATTTAACTGTTTGATCTCTTGTTGTCCAAAACATTTCCGATATATGTGTCGGGTGTTGACGAAGCGCTCTTGTACGCGTATCAATATCCTTGGCATCCTTTAGATCATCATAGCCATCGTGTAATATAGAAATATCCATTGTTTTTCTACATCTCCCATGAAATTTGTTGCTGTCTTTGAAAATAAGTTTACCGTCTTTGTGTCCAACACAACATATGTTGTGTCCAAAGCGTCCCTTTATAAGTTCATTGCCACGAAAATTCATATTTTGAATATTAAGTATTAGCACCTGTTCACCAGCATCTAATTTTTCAATAACCGCATCGGGCGAATATTCTGTGGCCTCATCTGTTTGAAAATATACATCTATTTCCGGAAAGGTCGCGCTAAATTGAGCACTGCTTACAGATATACGTTGGCCAGAGATCAAACACATGTCAAGAAAAACGTCTTCAAAAGTTTTTTTTTCAGAATCACTAAACTCACGACCAAGAACAATTTCCGCCGCGATTCGCAAACAAAAATATCCGCAATTTGAATCACCATTTTTATATTGTTGCTGATCATAACAATAATCTTCCTCGGCAGCTGCAAACGAATGAAACATTTTATTTCAAGTTGGAACCTATTTATAGTGTAGGAAAATTCAACTCTCCTTTACGACATACAATCGGCTCCGCCAAAAAATACAATTATAATTCTACTTTGCTTTCTTCGTCTTTCGATAAAATGTTCTTCACCATATTTATTTTGATTTTTTTTGTTAATTTATCAAGTGAATCGTCTTTCGCCTGGGTCAATTTCTGGTAGGTTTTCTGAAGCTCTGAAACTGCGTCTTTGAAGACTGCGTTGATTTCGGTGACAGATTGGTCATATTCCGACACTCTGACTTCTAATTCTTCTGTCGTCAGTAGCCCAAGCTCCGAAATGTCTTGAATTTGTTCTTCGTCGCAATTTGTGAGTGTATTCACGTCACATGGTGGCAACAACCCTGCTGCGAAATCAGAGAGTGAGCCAAAATCTCTCCCATTTTTATACTCCTCCAAATTGGACGGGTCGCCAAAACGAATAGCTGGAAATCCTTTGACGCCGTGTTTCTCGCATAATTTCTTGCCAGTGCCCGTACAATCGGCTTCTGCCACGACGACCGTTGCCGAATCGGCATATTCGTCCATTAATTTGGACCAGCTTCCAGCCATTGCCTTACAGTGTCCACACCATCTGAAAATGTATAGAAAAAAAAGGATTGTTAGTGACGGTGAACGAATAATGAAACAGAAAAAAGCAATGACTTACGGTGCATAGTGTTTGATAAAAACGGTTTTTCCTGCGGTAAGCTCATCGTAATTCTTGTCGGTGAGTTCCAAACTGTAAGCTTGAGTAAATAACATAGTAATAAGAAGGATTTTAGACATGATTTTAATACAATTGATGTTTATTTATATAGTTTTATTTACTAAACATTTGGATTTTGAAACATAGCGTGGGATCTTTTCACAATCTCTGGAATGCTCCTACGTTTACTCTTATCGTTATGTTCCTTGGCGTACATTTTGTACCGTTTCTTTGTTGCTTTGAGTTGCCGACGGAGTTTATCGGGTGAAGTTAAAGTCAAAAGGTTTTTCATTTCTTGTTTCCAATCGTACTTGTCCCCCCAAATTGCTGTCTGATCAAATCGAATCACGTTCATTCCCTCTTTTCGAACCAGAAATTCTTTCCACTTGTCCATTATCATGCGTGAAAAGAGTGTGTAGCTTTTAAAGTAGGCAACTTCCATGTTGTGCTGAGCCCCGTCGATTTCCCAAACAAGATTTAAATTTGGTATATAATAATCCAGCTTGACAATTTTGCCGTAGTTTTGTTTCATTTTTGTCCTACCACCTGGAATGTACTGTGTGATAACTGTAATGTTCATTTCCTCTGTAATGTTCATTTCCTTCAAGTAATTCAAAACCATGAGTTCGGTTTTATTTTTGCATGTGGGGCACCAACGACCTCTGGTAACATCGTACAACCGCATTGAAAATACATGCGAACAGACATCGCAGTTAATTTTAATTTTTTTGCCACTGCCCATTGGTAAAATAAGATCTGATTGATTAACAATGCAATCGACTTTCTTCTTGTCGTTTAAAGTCAAGCCTGAGTACGATCCAAACGAACGCTCGAAACAAAATGTGCAGGTCTTGACACCACAATGTTCCCAGCTGCTGGAGCACATGCAGCACCATTGGGCGCTACAGGTAACACTGCCCAAATTCGGTGAAAATACATGCAAACACACATCGCATTCGAATTGTACTTTTTTCTTACAGCTCAATGGTAAAAAAAGATCCGATTGATTAACAATGCAATCGACTTTCTTCTTGCCGTTTAAAGTCAAGCCTGAGTACGATCCAAACGAACGCTCGAAACAAAATGTGCAGGTACCCACACCGCAATGCTTCCATCTGATGGTGCACATGCAGCACCAGTTACCGCAGGTAACATTGTTCAACTGCATTGTAATAACATGGAAACAGATATCGCATTTGAATTTTACTTTTTTTTTGTCATAGCCACAACTCAACTGGGCGGCAACCTCAGCATTGACCAAGCACTCGACTTTCGAATTCCCTGCAGGTGTTTTGTGGGCAATGCACAATCCATTTACCTTCACACAATTGTCTTTGTCAAGTTCGCACGTGTAATTTTCAAATAAAGTTCCTCTTGGTCTCTTTAGTTTTTTTTTTTTAGGACGTTTGACACCTACCCGCTCGGTCGCAACTCTTTTCTTGCTGGCAGCACCGATCGCCAGCATTTCGTAGTTATATATGAGCATTCTTAGAAAAATCCAAAATATTCGTAACGGTTATAGGAAAAAAAATAAAACATATACCGCCACAAAATGCCACATAATGGCAAAATGCCACATAATGGCATTCTATGCTATTATGCCACAAAAAAGTATATAAACACTCACAGGTTACTCAATATGAGAAATCGTAGCTTATCACACGATGGATTGGCATTGTATCTGGACGGTACAATACAAACAAGACCCAAAAAATGGTACAAACATTTAATATGCAATCTTTTCCATTCTGATTATGATGATCGGCTATTTGACGTTATTCATAAAAGTAGAGCTTCTACCAAAGCCCTTTGTGCAGAATTCGAGAACATTAATCTTCCTATTATGCTTGATTCTGCCATTTATAACACGGTCAATCTCATATTGTCAAACAAAAACGATTATAGATTTTTCCTCGATGTGATGCAAAAAGCATTACAAACCAACGATCATACGACTGCCCATATGTTATACCTCGTTTTAACAAACAAATCGTTGGACGATATGAAAAAACCAAAACGAGCAAGTCAAGAGTTGGATAAAGTCAAAGATACGTATGGATATCCGTTATATGAAAAACACGTTCATTATTGGCGCACTGTCAGTAGCGATGATATTTTACCCTCAGTGATAGCTTTCAATAATTTTTATATTAGACGCAAGTTTATGTTGAAAGAATACGAGGCACAAGAAGTCGTCGACTTCATGGAAATTTTTAAATATTTAGAACACGATAAAAACGACATTCTACCTGTGTATGTACTAAAAAAACAAAACTTCTAAATAATTATATGTATTACACGTATTTAAGTCTACGTCACCCTACATAGGATATGACCGAGACCAAATCTGAAACAGATATAGATGAACTGGTCGCGAGAACAACCAAAATTGACTTGTCGGATCTGGTATGTCCAATCTGTGCGGACGTGTTTGTAATACCGCGAACGTACGATTGCGGTCATACAGTATGTGAGACTTGTATGTACGAAATAGACATCCGACAATTAAGTGACGACACCCACGTAGCGGTGATTTATAAATGTCCAGTTTGTCGCAATCCCACTCTCAAAAGCTGGAACAATCGCCCGCTGAATTTTTTGCTCGAACAACTTTCAGCTCGACATCCAGATTACGAAAAGCGAAAAAAAGAAGTAATAGAGTTGAAAAAACAAAGGAAATCTCAACTAATATCAATTTCTGATACGGTAGACCTTGCAAAAACTTCTTATGTTTCCAGAATTAACCTTGCCCTTGATTTGTACGATATTCTACTTGAAAAATTATATATAGCTGCGAAAGATGGCAAAAACCATCTGATTATCAAAGAAAAATCAATTGTTTCTGAAATTGAAAAAGTAGGCGACATTTTGAGTTATCAGCTTTTTTACAAGCATAATGTATACCGAATTTTGACAACTCGCGGAGAATGTACCATATATTTGACAAAAAATGCATTTGCATTCAGACGTAACTTTGTAAATAGCGAATGGGTAGATCCTACAGATCCAACATTGGACGAAATGCGTGTAAACGGCCCACAAGAGACTACAATACCAAACATTCCAGTTCAACCTCCACCTACAATTGAAACCCACAGTCCATTGGTACACCGACGAAACTACATAAGAAGTCCCGTTACCTTTTCTCCAAGAAATGTCACAAGATCAAACTGAACAAAACGAAAAACTGGGCCTTGGCCCTCGGCTCCGCCAAAAACACCAAAATAAACTGGGCCTTGGCCCTCGGCTCCGCCAAAATACTAATAGTTGCAAGAATATTATACATCAAGAAAATACTGAAAATAATTCAAACCATATAATAATCAAGAGGCGAAGCCGAAACTCCATTTTTTAATATATATACTACATAAATTACTATTCAAATGATAACCCTTATTGCCGCTTTATCATCAAATGGCGTAATAGGACAAGACAACCAATTACCATGGAAATTACCATTTGATTTAAAATGGTTCAAACTACATACACAAGATAGCGCTATTATTTTAGGAAGAAAAACTTATGAATCCATTGGCTGGAAACCACTACCAAATAGACTAAACATAGTATTAAGCAGATCAAAAAAGACCAGACCAGAACAAGAAAACGTAATTTGGTGCAACGATTTACACGAGGCTATCAATACAGCAAAAAACATGAACTGTTTTGTTATTGGCGGTGGTGACATTTTTAGACAAGCTTTGCTCTGCAAATATATTGATAGGATAATTATAACACACATCAATATCGAAATAGAAGGTGACAATTGCACAAAATTATCATTACCACCCGCATACGGCTTGAAATCGATTTATAAATCTAAAGTTTTAAATAAAAATGGAGTCCATTTTTATTTTGAGATAAGTATTGTAAATAAAACAGACAATTAAATTCTAAAACTATATTCTCATGTTTTCATTATCGCTCACTATTTATTTCAAGTATTTAATAGTGGTTTTGTTCTACAATTAATGTTTCGAGCAGATAATGGAAAAAAGGCAGTGCATACTCTCGAATATTTATTGAAATACGCTGTGAATATAACGGATCTCCATAATAGTGCTGCATTGATTGCACAAATACGCAATGTAAGCGTGACCGAATTTTGTAATAAATCCGGATATTTTGTTTTTGATGTTATAGAACATTTATTATTTTTGCGTGGCATGAAATGTATGGTTATCAAACACCAAAATAAGTGGCTATTTTCTCAAGAATATATGCAAAACAATCCCTCGGTAGTTGGAATTATAAACACTGTTAGTTTAAACCCATTCATTCTAAACGGGTCAAAGTGGATTTCTTTAGACCAAGAGGAAACACTGGACGACATTTTAAATGCCGTTGTGGTTCTTAAAATGTGGCAGCCGCTGCAAAAATATTACGAGAAAAACCTACATTTTTACATCACGTCAGATAATGAAAATCTTAGACATGAACACAAAAATAGTTACGCTTGGAAGAAAAATTCTGTTTCATATGACAATTTGCCAGGAACAGTTAAAAAAGAATTGAAGAAACATAGGAAAAGTCAAATCATGATGTCAAGCAGTTCTGAAGTTGTGTTGTTGACACCGAAAAAAAAAGGATGGACCTCCGAAACAGTTTTAAATTATGACTGTCGAGAAGGAGAAGGGGTAGTACACCAAAAAATAGCTGAAGAAATTGCAGATGTTGTGGTTTCTTATATCCAAAACAACGGTGACAAAGGGTGGAAACAATTATCACATTGCTTATATTCATGCTTGCATAATTTGAAAGGTGAACTCCCAACTGATTTTTTTCCCGAAATAATGAAACAAATCAAATCAACAAAAGAGCAAAACTCTGAATTGGATGATATATAAATAATCAATAGCTTCAAAATTAGTAAAGTTAATGTATAAAAGAAAAAAAAAACATTAGTAACATGGCTGCCATCGCGTATCCCAGGGCCATGTCAGCTACCAGTAAATCTGTTATTCCCCTGGCCGAATGTATACCAGTGGACGAAGAACTTGAAAAATTACTAAAAGAAATCAATACACTAAAAAGGCAATTAAAAAAGCAAAGACTATTACTGACGTCACAAAAAAAATCAATAGAAGATAATCGTCAATCTCGAAGAAAATCGTTAAAAATGGTTGCTAAGGCCTTGCAAAAAATTAAAGAATATGAAAATATAGTTAAAAATTTGAGAACCAGAATAAATAAGTCGGAAGCTGAAAATAAGATGTTGAAAAAAGAAAATTTTAAGCGAAAGGACGAAATATCAACGGATGTGGCTGCAAATTCTTTGCTTAATTTTGTTAAACAAGCTACAGTCCTCAAAAATAAAATAAAAGATTTATCCAATGAAATAATTAATCAAAAAGAAGAAATACAACTATTGACAAACATTATTTCATCAATTCGAAACTTATTACATCAACCTAAATTCCGCACTTATTCCAAAAAAGTTCAAAATTAAAAAACAATAAATATATTTCTGGCCTTGGCCCTCGGCTCCGCCAAAAAAACAATAAATACTTCTTTCCGACCCTAATTTAAAAAACTTGTAAATGTAACGAATATTTTGGATTTATCTGGTGTGAAAGTAAAGTACAATACAAAAAAAAAACAAAGATGTCTGAATCTGAAATGGTAACTCAAGCTATAAAGTATTTAATCATAGGTGTTGTATTTTTATGTATATCATTATCGTCTTATGATATTATTCCAGAACGAAAAGTTGCAATATGGACACAATTCTCCCGCGTCACTACTAACATAACAAGTGGACCGGGAATTTATTTTAAATTCCCATTAACTAAAGCTATTCATGTTTTTACTGGAATAGATAAGGATGAAGTCCCATACACCTGTGGTACATTAGATGGTATTACATTTAAAGGTGTCGTTGCTATTTCAAACCAACAGATTAAAGAAAAGACTATTTCAACCTACCTCAAACATGGCCGAAAACCAGATTCTTCAAACATCTATGATATGACTGAATTTCTTATGCAAAGTATCTGTGCCAAAATGACTGCACGTGAATTTCTTGTTGATAGATTCACTCAGGTTGACGATTTGTTGTATGCTGACCTTGTTGCAGCTCAGCTTGTAGCAGATTCTGGCCTTTTAATTGTTGAAGGCAAAGTCAAGGTCTTTAAGCCAATACCTACAAACTCTGATATTGCGAATATTATTAAGAAAGAAGCTGAACATCGGCAGTCTACCCGAACTGCCGATGAACAGATGAAACTGAATAAAAAGATGGCTGCTCTTGCATCAGCCACACAGGAAGCTGAAGAGCAGCTGGCCCGAGAACGTAACAAGGCTGAGCAGCAAAGAATCACAGATTCCCAAAAAACAGAGCTTGAACGTGAAAAACGTCTGATTAAAGCAGAACAAGAGCGTCAAAATATAGTTCACGAAATGGACAGAGCTAAATCTAAAAAAGATAATGATATTTTGATTGCAAAAGCAATGGCCGAAAAATCAGCTGGTTTAGAAATTGCAGCTATGAACGAGGTGTTGTTCACTAAAGAGTATTTGAGAGCGAAAGAAATCGAAGCAACTTCGAAATTGAACAAAGTCTACTATGGTGAAGACCTGAAAAACGTTTTTAGATTACATAATCAGAAATAAAGCCTGTCTTGCTACTATATCCATGAAAACTCAAATACGACTATATAAGGGTTCGAAATCTTATTAAAATGTCAGTGAATACACAAAATAAACAAAAAACAGTAAAAAAAAGCCGCAAACAACGTCGTAACGAAAGAGAAGTCAAATTACTCCAAGAGAGAGATTCTACCATTTTGCCTCGCACTACTTTTAAACGTATTGTTACTCAAGAAGCGTCCAAGCATACTGAGTCTCCATTGCGATTCAACGTTGGTGCTATCAACGCTTTACAAACAGCTACAGAGCAAGAAATTACTACTATTTTCAGTGGAGCGGCATTGATAGCTTCTATTGCAAAACGAGAAACGATAACTTGTGATGATATGATTCATTTTCAAAATCTTAGAGATATGTAAAATAAAAGTATCTATTAATTAAATATTTTTTTGCTTCGCGCGGGCCAAGGCCCAGGCGGAGCCGAGGGCCAAGGCCCACATTTCGCTCCGCTTGGCCAAGGCCCATAAATTTAGGGCCTTGATCCAGTCGAGCGCATGTGTTTCATTGTATTTAAGACAGTCTTTGGCGATATTGGATGAGCTTGTTGAGTTGTTATACGCGTTTAAATATAGTAAATTGTACGGGGTTACCAGCCGTGTTTTCTATAAAATCGGACAATGATCATTTTATGAGAATTCAACCAGTGTCCGATGCAAACATTGAAGCAAATATTGACACTGATGCGGCGTCCGTTTCAGAATGGATACAAGAATGGTTCGATATGATTCGGTATGGTCCGACTTACAAGTCTTTTAAATGGTCTATTGACAGTACCACAACGGAATCATCAAGGCTACAACTGAAAAGCGGTATTACAATATCAGTACGGTGGGGCGATCAAAGTGTTAATTGGCAATTGCAAACAGATGGTATATGGAACTGTGATATTTCCAAAGTGTGCGAGGTGACCATATTTTTAAAATCTGATATTGGAGAATATCAGAAAAAACATACATCGAATGGACCAGCTACGGTTTCTTCGGTGCGGTTAAAACCTTATCTGGAGATCGCATGTGATGAGAGCGTGCCATTTTCCTTAGAGAAACAACCGATTGCGAGCATATATTACAGCAAAAGCATAAATCTCGAAAATATCATAAACCCCCCTCGGCCCTCAGCTTAGTTTTACCGTCTCGTCAATGAACAGCTAATTTATTCAGACATTTTTCGTATAATTTTCCCGATTCTTCAAGTAATTTTCTTCTGATTTTTCGGCATGTATCCCGTGTACTAAGGTCTTTGACATGAGAAAGCTGAATGTTATCCAATGTAAATGTGACGAATTCACAATTGACACCCGATTCTATATATTTCTTTGTTTTGTATAGTGCAACGCTTTTCTTATGAATAAAAAACATTTTTTTTATAATTACGGCTGGTTCCATCTGTAATTTAATATTTTTTTTTGTTATATAGTCATCTGTGTAATAGTTATCTATTTTCAATTTTGAGTATTCGACGCCGAATAGGCGCAGATAAGTGGAGACATTTCGCTTCAATTTTTTTTTGAGGGAAATGAAATATTATTTCCCTACAGTACGTCCTACTTTGATGTTGAATGTTGACAATATCTCTGATGCTAAGACTGTCCATTATATGCATAGAGATGCTGTACATTTCGGGGTCAGAGGTGTCCACACGTGTCACGAACTGTGTCTCAACGTTTTTTAGTTTTGCAAAAGATTTGACAAGTGTTTCCAAACATTTTCTATCTCTTTTATCCACATTTGACAAATCAAACTCTGTGTTCACTGTTTCTGATGATCTTTTTCTCTTCTTTTTCTTACTGTTTTTGTTCTTGTTCTGACGCCAAACATCGATTGTTACGGTTCCTTCCGCCAAATTGACGGTCATTTCTCTGATGTTGTTATTTGTAGTTGAGATTTGAATAAAATCATGCAATGTTATTGATGGTAACCCAGAAATAAGAATAATATACCGACTTGGATATTTAGTATTGGTTCTCAACCGAAGGTCCTTAGCAATACAACCTTCGATTGAAGAGATATATTGTATAGTCTTTTCAACGAATGCTATTTCAGCAACGCTAAGTGCAATACAGTCTTTTACCACGGTATTTGATATCTCTGTGGATTCAATTGGTTCAGTTGCTGGTACGAGAAGGCCATAGTCGCAAACGCTACTGATAATTTGGCCAGCCATGTTGGATTGATACGTGGCTTCGTCTTCTTTATATACTCGAACTCAAAGTTTAAATCGATGTTTCCGTTCGAAGTATTCATGGCAAATGACAATTGAGCGCCGTTTTCACGTGCAATTGACTTCCATTCTTCAATATCGACGTTTTCAAATGAATCAACAAATTTCAATCGCAATTTTCTCCCAAGACTGTAGTTTAATTCACCTACGTCTTCAATGACCAGGTCTACGTTATCAGCTGCGAATTCGGAGTCATATAGGCTATCTATGATGTTTTTTACCGATTGTTCGATTGACATAATAGTACGTAAAAGTTCTCTCTATATACTAAAATATAAACGAAGTTTATTGCATTTCTGAAGTATAAACTTAGATATATTTTATTTATATGAAACCTTTGAATTTTGAGCCGTATTTTGATAAGGAAATTGGCGAATCGAAAGAAGAAATGGAGTTTGAATCTGCGGAACCGCCGCGTCGACCCCCGCGTCGAGGTTTGGGTAGGCGAAGAAGAAGGTGGTGGCGGCGCTGGGGATGGCGCCCTTGGGGATGGCGCCCACGACGATTGAGAAGACCATCGACCACTTGTGATTTGGGTAGTTTTCTCTGTTGTTGTTTAGCTACAGCCGTCGTGGCTGATGCAGTAACAAATTAGGTTTTTCCAATAATCAAAATCTAAAAAAAAAGTTAAGAATTTTTGACTGAACTTTTTTCAGCTAAATCTAAAATCAGCCTGCGCGAAAAACCTATATTTTCTTCACATATTTTCGGGCCTTGGCCCTCGGCTCCGCCAGAAAAAACACCGGAATATTCCGGTGTTTTTTTCAGGATTTTCGTTCCGCAGGCTCAAATATAGGTTTTTGCCAGAATCAAAATCTAAAAAAAAAGTTAAGAATTTTTGACTGAACTTTTTTCAGCTAAATCTAAAATCTGAAAAACCTATATTTTCTTCACATATTTTGGGCCTTGGCCCTCGGCTCCGCCAAGAAAAAACACCGGAATATTCCGGTGTTTTTTTCAGGATTTTCGTTACAAATATAGGTTTTTGCCAGAATCAAAATCTAAAAAAAAAGTTAAGAATTTTTGACTGAACTTTTTTCAGCTAAATCTAAAATCTGAAAAACCTATATTTATATCACATATTTTAAAAATTATTAGTATGTGACGAATATAATTATAACCAATGAAATGTGTAAAAGACCGTTACAGGATTCGGGGGCGAGTGTCAATAAACTTTGGCAATGATTATACCTTCGCTACACTGGAGGTCGACCACATTGATTTTGATCCAACCAATCACTGTGCCAATAATTTGCAATTCCTGTCACATGAAGAGAATAAGCAAAGATCACACAGCCGTCCTTGCATTATTTGGGAAATTGGCAAAGAAGATGCCCAAACCTCATACCCATCGCTTGTAGCTGCAGCCAAGGCGATCGGATGTTCTGCTACGTCAGTGTTCAACATTCTTAAAAACAATACACATACAAAATGGTGTGGTGAATACATTGTATAAAATAATAGAATAAAATATTGGGCCTTGGCCCTCGGCTCCGCCAAAAAAGAGTTAACAAAGTAATACCGATTTATCGTGATGTTTTAGTGCGTATGATTCAAAAAGGTAAGGTGAAATTAACAATTGATCTATTAATCCAATTTCAATCATAACCATGGAAGCGGAAATTGCCGATCTTTCACAAATATTTATTTGTTCCGCAATTAAAAATTCCTGAACCGATTTACATACCGAAAATAAATTAAAATGTGCTGGTTTGTGTATACGTCTTATCCAAATTTTTTCGTGTCTATCGATGAATTCATCTAAATTTTCAAAATTACCGTTCACAAAAACCAATTTGTTACATACTATTGCAACCTCTGTAATTGCATGACCATCCAGTAGTTCGAGCAAATCGTCAGTTTGAATTAGGAGGATATCGCCACGTAGAAACACATGCTTTTCGTCGTTGTTTTTTAATAGATGTTCTGAGAGAAGAGGTGTTTTGTTTAGAAAAGAACCCATTAAAATACAAAACAATTACATTTATACTCTTTTATTTATTTTATTGTCCACAATCTTAACACTGCCATTCTCCTATTCCAGAAAAGGCGTGATTTATTCTACCATGGTGTTTTTCGTCAACATGTTGATGTACAAACTCGATCATACCGTTTAAGCTCGGATGCATCTCATAAACCATTTCACCCGCTTGTTTAAGGCTAATATATCCATTATCACAGTACTCCAATGTTCGGTGTTGCGGAGCAGTAGGATTATCGACATTTCGCAAAATTTCCAAGCCATTTTCCAAAAGTTTTTTAATCTGGACAGTTTTTTGGTTCATCGTTTTTATTTTTGTTTTTTTTTTGAGACTACGACGAAAAAAACAAAAATATTCCTTACATTTATTGGTTTTTTTAACGAGCACAAACAGTGCGCTTTATTTGACAATTACCTGTTTTTTCTACAATCCTGGAAGAACATTGAATACAGCACAAATCGTGTCCCGGTAAAAAATATACATCAGAACGACATTCATAGCATTTATATTTATAAGATTTCAATTGACTATGCTGCAGAACAATAGGTTTTCTTTTTCGTTTTTTCACAATAGATTGTTTTGGTTTGTGTTCTCTTGTTGTTAAAGAATACGAAAAAATCGAAGACATTTTACTACGTTTTAAAAGTTAATATAAATACTTTTTTCCAGAATATGTGTTACGAATATGAGATTTGTGTGCTTCTGAAAACCAATATCTGTTACGAAATCTTATATATGTTACGAATATACTGGTTTTTTTCTGTTCGCTTAGCAAAGGAACACAACTCGTAAAAATGTCAAATGTTAAAAATGCATTGAAATTGCCCAATTTCTACCAGAACCAAGATCAATTTTGGAACATGCTTGGCTTTATTCGGCAGAAACAAGACATACAACTGAGCAACTGCGAATATCGACAACTATCGCGGCAGTTAAATCTTGCAATAGAAAATGCACCGAATTATCAGATAATAACACTTTCTGGACAAAATATTTACTATATATATTTTTTGATTCTAAGCAAGCTGAGAGGCGGCAAAACTGTTCAAAATTGGATGGTAAACGAAAAAAATAAAACATTGAAAGATTTGCATTGTATTTATAAAATACTTTATACTATTCATAATTCACAATTGCCCGGGTTTGGCAATTATGCAGTAGATTTACAGGGGAAATCGGTCAATCGTAATGTATAATAACAAAAGTGGCATAGTAATCGTTTAACGGAATCCAATTCCAGTTTATTTTTTTTGCGCAGGCTAAAGTATACCTGTTAAAAAAACACCACGACTCGAAACATCGCCGGGTTCCGACGCAGGAACAATCAAAACTGGTTCGTTTGGCGAAAGTTGTGGCCACGACAAACTTCTGGTAATTGTTTTAGATTTCTGTGGGATAAAAATATTTGAAATTTTGTGTCGTTTCTTTTTACTAAATTGATAAATAACCAATAATATACAAAAGCAAAGTGGTAGTACCCATAAAGAATGTAACCATAATAATTGACTTGTATCACAAATACATTTGTTTGTTGTAGTGGTATTACTTGTGTTGCTATTATTCGAGCGAAGTGGACGTAGATAGATGGTCACACGTTTAATAGGAGGGTCAAGTGTAGCGGCAAGCGTAGAGGACGGTGAGGGTGAAAACACTTCACCTTCTGTTTTGTTATTTATAGTATTGTTAGCTATATTAGAAGTGATAATAGAAGTATTTGTGCCGTTGTTATGTTTCCGCGAAGCGCGCTTAACATTTGCCGAACTATTGTTTGTCGATGTTAAATTGCTAAAGTTTGCCAAAAAATTGGGCGAAACAACAGATCTTTTTCTTGGGCACTCTTCTTCGGATTCACAAATCCAAATCGATTGATTATTTTGAGTGACATGAATAACCTCACACATTTGAGATCACTTGTGTGGTGTGTAGTTACAATAACAAAAAAAATCCATATTTTCCTTACATATATGAATTAATTCAATATTTCTTCTGACTCTTGAATCGCAAAAACATTTACATTTTCAGGAACTGATAAAACCAAATGACCAGTAGCCATTGGTGTTGTGTCACTTGTGTCACTGGTAGGTTGGCGACAATGTTTCTTCATAAGTGAATAACACCATATAATCACAACATCAATTGCCGCTATCATGAAAAAATCGTCAATTGACAATTGCATTACAAGTATAAAAAATATTCAATTAAATACTCTTTTAAGCGGAAATAATTAAACTATTGTCAACTAAATCTAAAATCGGGCCTTGGCCCTCGGCTCCGCCTAAAAACCTATATTTTCTTCACCGCTTCGCTTGGGCCTTGGCCCTCGGCTCCGCCAGGAAAAAACACCGGAATATTCCGGTGTTTTTTTCAGGATTTTCGTTACGCAGGCTCAAATATAGGTTTTTTATATTTTAGATTTAGCTGAAAATACTTTAATAAAAAAATTCTAAAATTAATAGTCATAAAGTGTCTCGATTTTTTTTTTAATATTATGATGTATAAAATAGACCATTTGCTTTATTAAAAAATGAGTCAATTTAAACAATTTGCTGCTGCAGAAACAGATTGGACTTGTCATGTTACTTTAGGTGATGGAGGAAAATCTTCAGCAACATGCAAAAAAAGACCTCAAGTACCCCCATCATCAACAAAATCAACCAAAACCCCACGTAAAAAAACGCCCGGAACCACCGCAAGAGGCAGAGGACCACCAGGCAGAGGTCCGCCAAGAGGCAGAGGTCCGCCAAGAGGCAGAGGTCAGCCAAGAGGCAGAGGTCCACCAAGAGGCAGAGGACCACCAGGTAGAGGTCCGCCAAGAGGCAGAGGTCCACCAGGTAGAGGGCCGCCAAGACCAAGCGGAGGAAGAGGTGGAAGAGGTGGAAGAGGTGGAAGAGGTGGAAGAGGTGGAAGAGGTGGAAGAGGTGGAAGAGGTGGAAGAGGTGGAAGAGGTGGAAGAGGAGGACCACAAAATTTTAAAGTATACACAACAATATTCAAGCCCTTTGAACAAAAAGGAACATTGTACGACAACAAAGATGAAGTAAAAAAAGCAGAAAAAATAGAATGTTGCAATCGTATAAGTGACAGGGTAGATAAGAGCAAACAGGACAAAACAAGAATACCCCAAGGAAATGTGTCCGTCACCAAAAATGTGCAAAATTTTTTCAAGTTGGATCAACAGCAAAAAAATATAAATAAGTTTACTTTTAAAAATAAATGGAAAAACTCGATGAAAAAATATTTAGAAGAATTTCAGGTCCAAATTCCGGATGTGGATGACAAACAAATGTTACTGTTTCAAACTTTTAAAACGTTAGGAGATAAGATAGATGAATTCAGCACAGTACAAATGGAAAAATTTAAATCCATGGGTTTATTGAAAAATGCACAAGATAAGAGAAATACTGATAATGTGAAAGTTGCACTTGAATTATTTAAATATGAATCTTACAAAAAAAGAATTCAAGTGTTACTAAATATACTAACAATTGATGCAGAAATAACTATGTTGACAAACAAGATTAAACAAGTAATCAATGCTGCCAATGAAATTCTGAAAAATGGTACTCTCCGTCTATTATTGATAATAATATCAAAAGCTTTATCTGCAACCAAAAATGGAGAGGATGCCAAAACTAAATTTATAAAATCTGTAGATTCTGTGCTAAAATCATTACCAAAAAAAGAACAAAATGAAGCAATATTGGAAAAAATTTTGCAGGTCGGCAACTCCAACAAAGAAAAATACAAAATATCGACCGAAAGTGAATCTAATATCCTTAAAAAATATGAAAGAAAGAATATATTAAGTATTCGTATTCTCAAATTATTTCTTGTTGATTTGTGGCTTGTTATAACAAACAGAGATGCTGTCGAAAAGACCGACTATAAATTTTCCATAAGTGATATCATCCGATATATTGGTGGTGACCAGAACGGTATTAATTCCGATGCTGTTCAAAACACTATAATGCTTATCGAAGTAGCATCTGATATATTAAAATATGAAACTGGTTCTGAAGGTTCTCGTATGTCCAAATTGAAAATCGATTCTTTAAATGGCGTTGCAAATATAGATATAGATGAATCAATAATCAAACCACTTAATAAATTACAAACATTGGTAAAAAAAATGGAGAATATCAACAATAACATCAAGTCAAAAAACTTAAAGAACGGTATAGTAAACACCCAAAAAAAAATTGAAGCAATCGTTATTAAAAAGAAAAAAATGGACAATTTATTAGTAAATGTAAGTATGTTATTTGGCGAAAAAGGTGCTACTGGGTATGTTATTGAAACCAAAAGTGATGGAGAAACCAAAAGTGATGGAGAAACGAAAAGTGATGGAAAAGGCATATCAAGAGGTAATTATAAATACAAAAGTATCCTTGACCTTATCGACAATTTCGTTACAAAATGGCAACTAATAATTGGTAAAGCTGAACTGAAAATGGAAACTAAATCAAAAGTATCAGATGAAACAAAGAATAAAATAAAAGAAACGGCTATTAAGAGACGGAATTCCATTAAAGGGAAATAAAAACCAGCCTGCGCAAAAAATATATATTTTCTTCACTATAAACTTGCTAAGACCTATATCGCAAATAGATAAAATAGTGTGTCTCCTCTCTTCACGATGTCTCGATTCTGTTTTTCTACGTTTATAGATAAATGCATATAGTTTTGCCTAAACCAACAGATTCAAATCGATGATATACAAGAATTTCGACAGCTTGGTCTTTTTGAGGCTGAAATATAGTAGCTATGTGGTACACCACAGTCTGTACAATACCGGCTCCGCCTGGGCCTTGGCCCGCGCGAAGCAAAAAAATCATTTTATTTATACTAATTAAGCTATCATTTTTGCTTTTATTCTACCACAATTTTTGGATCTTTCAATGAGTTGTAAATCCGAAAATTTTAAATCAAACAAATCAATGTTCTCATTCATTAATATTAAAACAGGTAATTTTGAAGGTTCACGGGCCAGTTGGATATTCACTGCTTCGATATGATTTTCATAGATGTGGGCATCGCCGATATTAATGATAACTCGACCAGGCTTTCGTCCTACTTGTTGGCAAATAAGTGTTAAAAGTAACGAAGTCGATGCTATGTTGAACGGTACGCCTAAGAAAAGGTCGGCAGACCTTTGAGTTAGCATAACAGAAACACGGTCATCAGATTCAACGTAAAATTGGTACATAACATGGCACGGCGGCAAACTCATTTCTTCCATTTGTTTAGGGTTCCATGCGTTGATAATAATTCTGCGGGATGTTGGGTCATTTTTCAGTAAATCGATGACATTTTGAACTTGATCGATCCCACAGCCTGTGTAATCTGTTTGGCAATCTATATATTTCGCACCAAAAAATCGCCACTGGAAACCGTAGATAGGGCCGCAGTCATAATTATTTTTCTCGCTATTGCCGTCCCAAATGTGTACGTTTTTCGCAATTAAATCGTTTGCGTCTGTGCTTCCACGGAGAAACCATGCAAGTTCCACGACTACACCACGAAAAAATACTTTTTTCGTGGTCAGAAGTGGAAACCCATCTTTTAAATCAAAACTTATACATTTCCCAAACATGCTTTTTGTCACGGAGTTTCTTGTTTCTCTTGTGTGACCATTTTCTAAAACATCACGCATTATTTGAAGATATTGTTGTTCCATAATTTATAACAATCAAACATGTTTATATACATCAAAAAAAAAAAATAAGGATATTAAATAAATAAGGATATTAAAGGTAGTGCGCTATATTTTTATTTTTTATCGTACAATTCTCCAGTACTCGTCGTGGAGTACGGTGTTTAGACTGTGTGGTCTTGTGTCGGCCAAATCCTTGTTCTGTTTGGAGGTATCGATCACGTTGTTGTAGAGACAGACCAAACGGAGATTGTCAGGGACATGACCTAAAAGGGGATCAATGGCGTCGCACGACATTAACCAAGGACCAGAGCCGAAGGCGGACAACGGGATTTTAGCAACTTTGCAAAGACCTTCTTGGTCTTCCAATAGGACCAACATACGTTTCCAGTAGGCTTCGGGCGTAGCGAATGCGCCTTGGCATTGTTTGTCTGTCCCCCAAGTTTTATTGGCATGATTGTACAGCGGCGTCGCTTTACGATTGTGACATTTTTTGTTTGAAAATTCCAAAACTTTTTTAAATTCCTCTTGGCGTTGTTCCACCGACTTGTTTTTGTAGACGTCGTATCTGTCTTGAATCATTTTCGTGGTAGCTTTGTAAGCTACATTGGCCATCAGAGCGACAACACGAATGTTTTCAAGAGCGTTTTCAAGGTTGGTGTAGTGCAATTTGTGAAATGTTTGGCCATTAACGGTGTATTCGTCCTCAATACGGTCCAAAGAAAGATTAAACAATCCGCCGTGACCTTCAAATACAAACCCGTGTTTGATCAACCCACCGTTGTCGTCGGTAACATTTTCGTTTGCAAACATTCCCTCTTTGTTCATGTGTTCACAAATTTGTTGGGCGATCATGTGGTGAGTTTCTCTGTTGTTCATTTCATCCAATTTGATCTTATCTTCTTCGGTTACCTTGTATTTCCAACTAAATGTAACTTTGCGATCTGTAAGTTTAATTTTCTTTGTTTTTCCAAGCTCATTTATAAGAACGTGTATACCATCTTCAATAGTCAATTCTTCGTTATTAGCAATGCTATCCAGGATTTGCTGTTCGTCCAAATGATATTTTTTGGCAGCTCCTTTGATATTGACTGACGGCCAAGGTTCAGCAAAACTCTCGACCAACGCCATCAATTGCTTCTGATCACATTTTTTAAGGTCGGCTTTAATGTTATCTTTGACCCTTAGTACAAGAAACGCGTACTGCTTTTGAGTAATTGGAGGCGTAAACTTTTTATATTCTTCTGGCATTCTGATTATTTCTTGGGCGGGCGGCAAAATCCCAGGGTGTTTTTTCCGAACATGTTGTAACATGATCTTTTTTGTACTGAAATGACTATTACAGTGCTCGCAATGGACTCTGTTTGATGTATCGGCAGGTGCATTGATAAACATGACCTGTTGACCTTTGAATATACCCTTTTCGCCTCTGCTTTTGCTTTTTTTGCTGATATTTTTCCCAATAGTTTTATTCAAAATACCCGTAGCCTCCTCTGCTATTGGTCTGCTCAGAAATTGAAAATCTGTACCTCCCTCAAATGTAATAATACCATTCTTCTCCACTCGTTTACCGCCAATGTTGGCAAGACACGATTTGGATTTACCTGCTGAAATGTTTGCATGCCCTTGCCGTTTTCTTTTAGCCGCTTCCTCTATTCTTTTTCGTTCTCTTTCTTTTTTCTGTCTTCCTCGTCTATCACTACCAGATTCTTTGGTCTCACCGCCAAATGTTTCGGGCAATGCCTCTGATTCTTTTGTTTCACCAGCAAAAATTTCGGGTAATGCCTCTGAAATTGTTGAATCGAAAGAGTCAGATGTATCACCCGAAGTTCTCTGTCGTTTCTTGACACTCGCCCCCGAATCTGTCGCAAAGAACGGTCTTTTAGTCATTTTATTAGTTATAATTATATATATATTCTGGGCCTTGGCCCTCGGCTCCGCCAAAATAATAAAAAAGTTACTTCTATATATATAACAAAAGTTTCTAAAATATATGATACAAATATAGGTTTTTTGCACCCTGTGTAATCAAAATCACTCGCGGGTTGTATTATTCAATCACAGTCACGAAGATTTTATCGTCAAACATGGCGATCGTGTGGCAGGTGTGGGAGGATTTGGAAGCACTGGTAAATATGTATAAACTAACCGATTTTATATATTAAATATGCATTGTAAATATTGTAATGTACCTTTAACTTATTATGTGTCTGACGCACATTCAATGCGACAAAGCTGCCGGAGATCTAATAGTGGTTATCATAAATTTGAGTCTGTTGGTTGTCTTACAAAAATTTTCAATATGTTGTGGAAGAGGAAAGAATCGCGTAGTTCACTATTGAAACATCGTGAACAAAGGAGACATACCATTTGATCTCACTCGCGGGCTAAAAAAAGTTTCGGGTTGCGATACAAATCTCGAATAGATTTTAGAAACTGTGCTTTTTTTCGAAGGTTTTCAAATCCATCTTCATTTTTTTTCTGCTCCACAAAAAGTGGATTAATTATTAGATACTTTATATACTTCAAGCTGTGCATGATATATGATTCTGAATCGCTATATAGTGATTATTTTACCAAGGCCCAGATGATTTCACTGGGTTGAAAAAACCTATATTTGTAACGAAAATCCGGAAAAAAAACATTCGAAAGAATTGGCCAGAATAGTGAAACAAATTGAACGTATTTAGTCTTCAAAAGTGTTAATAAAATGTCTGTTTTTAGACCATCAATTAAAAAAGAAATTCTTAATAGAAGGGAAGAGACCATTCTTCTTCAGATGGAAGAGATCAAAGCTTTACGAGCTCAAGAAAAAACTTTACGGGAAGAAATACATAATTTACAGGAAGAAAAAAATGAATTACAGAAAGAAAAAATAACTTTATGTACGATGGTTCAACAGTGTCAGACATTAATTAATTGTAGAGTTAAAACAGGTAATATGCTTCCAACAAAAAAACCACCGAAGTTAAGTCGTCAAACTCATGAGACATTTGATTAAACGGCTAATCTTTTTTATCATCTTCTTCCGGGTCCACATCAGCTGTTCTGTTTCCATCGAACAATTTTTGCAATAATGGCTTCATTTCAGGAATATGCATTGTTTCTTTCATATATATACCACAAAACATACCGATTAAAAAGAATATAAACATTCTATTTGTTGTACTTTCTATCCCTTTAAATACTAAAAAAAAATGTGTTAATTAGTGTATTAATTAGTCTGACTAAGTTTTATTAGACTAAGTTTTATTAATTTTGTGTGAGTTTTTTCTCTGGGCCTTGGCCCGCGCTTCGCGCGAAGTCAAAAAAAAAAATGGGCCTTGGCTTTCGGCTAAAAAAAAAGTATGCAAGGAGCGTAGCGGCTCGGCCAAAAATGTGCTTGGTTAAAAAAAGAGAGAATGCAAAAATTGTGTGTCTAACGGCGAAAAAAGAGAGAATGCGAAAATAATGTGGATGAAGCTGAAAAGTTAAACCGTTGTTCTCTCTTTTTTTATGTTGTCCTTTTGTATTTGAACCAGCTTCTTGGCGTTGTCTGATGGCAAAAACGTCGGCATAGTCAGTTTTCCGCCTTTTTTAGAAAGTCGTTTTGCCATTTGTAAGTCATAATAGTCGTCTTGATCAATTGTTTGATAGAAAAGGACCCCATTAATTTCTTTGAGTTTGTTGGTGTGATCAAGTGTTAAGACAGCATCTGTGTAGTTGTTCCAAGACCCCAGCATAGTATTGTGCCCATTGTTCGTTATGGTTGCACTGTATGATACACCGCGATTGTTTAATTTTTTGGCGATACCTTTAAAAAATTGTATTGTTTTTTCTGGCAGAATTTCCATTGAAATATTTACTCTTCGCACATTCTCTGCCTGCGTTTCTTGTGAGACTCTGATGTTAGCTTCCTCAAGATTTGTTGGAAGAGGATTCTTTAAATTGTCCAAAGCCACTTGTTTATATTTAATGTCTGCCAGTATTTTGGCCAAAACTTTCGAACGTTTTTTTTTCTCTTCTATGTATTGGGGATCTAATTTATTTCTTTGGGCATTTTTCTTTTTTTTTCCCAATTGTTTTAGCTGTTTTTGTTGAGCTTTCAAATCTGCTATTAATTTCTCAATATCCGCAACTTTTTTAACAATTTCAATTGCAACAGTTGTAATTACATTCCCATTTACGACTTCGGGTACGGCGTTGGGTGATGAATGTTCATCCAGAGAGTCGGAGACGACGGAGAAATCTGAGAAATTAACTGGCATATTTTGTATCCATTCAAACAAATCGGCTCCAATTAAATCGATTTCAAAATCTTCGGTACTATTGTGTTGTTCGGTATCTTGTTTTGTTTCTGCATTATTTTTAGGCGGAGCCGAGGGCCCGGTTTTTTTTTTAGGTTCACTTTTGAAAAAAGTGTTGGGAGGGGACATATAACATTTATAAACCATGTAAAAGGAAATTGTATAGTGAAAATAACAATACCTATATACTGACGTATTTACTTTGCAAAACCCGAGGCAATCGGCTCCACCACTACACGTGTCATTTCTATTTCGGTTGGGATTTTGGGCATTTGCCCTGTGAATTCCTCTTCTTCATCTTCTTTTGCATCATTTGGTGTGATCGGACCATTTCTGTTTAAAACCCATTTAGTGACATAATCCTGAATATTTGGTAAAACGCATGATTGTGCCATGTATACTCCAAAAAATCCGCCAATAATAAATTCAAACATTTTTATAAAATGCAATAATATTTATATACCTATTTGTTTATGTATGTTTAACAATCCAGATTGACTATATAACTTGATCTGTCAAATATAGTATGCGCACGACTACACCCTCTTTACTACAAATTGGAGACCGAGTCACTCAAGAAAGTTCAATTAGTCCAAGATCTGTAAGTAGTCCACGCAATTCCAGATACACTATTCGTGGTACTAATTCGCCACCACCAATGATAGAGACAGTCTCCGCTTCGCTCGACAAACCAAAAAAAAGACGGTCAAAACCAAAGAACATTTCTTTGAAACGAGTTTGTTGTCCTTTTTCGCATGTTTTTTCAGACTTGTGTGACAAATTAAGCGATCATTTATTGCTCGGCAAGTACTCTCATAAAATATTCTCTGAGCAAATACAGAAAGTAGAACCGGCAGAAGAACCAAGTGATTCTGAGAAAATAGAGATTGTGCTGTCTGATCCAAAATTTGGAATGTTTAGTCTTTTTCTTTGGCATACTATGAGTACCCCGTTTCGCTCAAGTCGTTTTTTCTGCTCCGATGTCTTTTCTTTGTCATTGGCTTTACCTATTGTTTTATTTGTAACCCAATGGATATTATATATTGCACTGGTTTCACATGAAGTCAAAGAGTTTGATGGTAATTTCTGTCCAAATCAGGGAACATTTGAAAATAAAATGATGATGTTAGGAATTGGATTGATATATTTTATTCGTAGTTTTTTTCTGTGGGATTTATTAACTGTTCAAAATCATAAAATGAATCGAATGGATAATATTTCGGCTATAATGGATACATTTCAAGAATTTCTTTTTAATATATTAGTGTATACGGCAAACCTGTGGTTAATTTTTGGTGAAAATGATATCCAAAATATGATTATGAACTCACTTGCTATGGAATTTTTAATGCGAGCTGATAATGAATTTGAAGAATTTTATTTTTCAAATATGCCGGAAGCTGCAGTGAATATATACGATACTATGTATGTCAACAAAAAAGAGAATAAAACTTTGGTAAGCAAGAAACGCGACCAATCATTTCTTTATAATAGTGTCTCTTGCGTATTGGTATTGCTTTATAAACTGTTGGTCATTATTATATTCGTGTTTCCGATCTTTTGTGTGGTCGCAACAATAGGTGGTGCTATTTGTAAATGAATAGCCGGAGGCGTGTATATACCGGAGGGGAACATTGTATATATTTGTATATAAAATAACTTTGTACATAACCGGGCCTTGGCCCGCGCGAAGCTGGGCCTTGGCCCGCGCGAAGCTGGGCCTTGTTTGGCCCTCGGCTCCGCCAAAAAAAAAAATATTTATTGAGTTTGTAGGTCATCCTCAACAAAACTCTTAAACTATTTTGAGCAACATCAAAAGTCGATTACTGGCACACATTCCTAACATATTCTCAATTTCCAGGGGTATGTGGCGGTAATAACCCGAAGACTCTGCGGGTTGCATGTGTTTTGGCGGTTTCGCTTTAGTGAATACTACATGCCCTCGGAATATGTTAGGAATATTCTTTTTTTTAATAGTTATTGTACATAATTCCAAAAACCGTAAGGAAAGTTTAGCTTTTTAGTATATATGACTACAAAATTAACCAAAGTAAAAATGTCAAACAAACGAAATGCCGTAGAGATGGGGGCAAATGTCGAAGACACCGAGGAAATAAAAAAACAATGCGTTGGAATAGAAAATTTGTTTTTTTTATTCTTTACTGCAGCATCGTGTGGTGGACTTTGCCAGGGTTGTGACCTTTGCCATCCAAAAGTATGTGCACCAAAAGAAGCCAATGCAATTAAAAAACACGGCATAATCTACAAACAAGTTGGACATGGATTCGATCGAACCTTTGCCAGTTTAACCTGCCTGTTTATTCGGATGCGTGAAGATTTCAAACAGCATTGGACTACAACAGCAAGAGATGACCACAATGGTCGGTTAATAGTTAACATTACGGATGATAATGGCCAAATATTATGTATACAAGCCTTGAAATTTGGCTGTCTGGCGTGGGGTCAGGTCACACCTGCCGCCAAGCGCGGCACTGCAGGTAAGCACCTCCGAGCTTTTGGCAGTGCCTTTTCAGTAGACCATATTGATGAAAACAAAACCAACAATGATGTTTCAAATGGTATGATTATGACAAAAGCAGAACACAACGCCAAAACGACTCAGTCGACCGAAACCAGAGCCAAACAGGCCATGAGTCAATCAAAACCCTGCACCATGACCGTTTTTGTTTCCGAAGACAATCCAGTAATCATAAATTACGAACATCGCAAACAAGTCATGATCGATTACAAGCTTACATCAGATGACATTACAAATTCTATTAAATATAAAGATACGCCTACCAGAAATAGTTTGGTCAAGATCAACTACAATGGTCAGGATTGTTTGGCTCAATTTTCCTGGTTCGACTTGCCCGATCTTGAAGGTGAAATTTGGAAAAAATTGAAGAAAGCCGATCATCTCACTTTGAAAGTACCGATATCTGAAACAAAAGAATACTACGTCAGCAATTTGGCAAGATTCAAAACTGTGACGAAATCCACTCAAAACGCAAAGATTACCAATTACCAAGAGAAGGTACGCCCTCGGATGGGTTTGATGAAGAAGAATCTTTTATTTCATCGTATTGTTGCATTAATATTCCACAGAGACCAAATGAATGAGTACATTGCCGAACAGAAAGCTAAGACAGGCATAGTTTGGACATTTGCTACACTGCAAGTGGATCACATTGATTTTAAGTCAACCAATCACCGTGCTAATAATTTGCAATTCCTGACACCTGAAGAGAATAAGCAAAGATCACACAGCCGTCCTTGCCGTATTTGGGAAAAGGGCAATAAAGATGCCCAAAAAGAATACCCATCACTTGTAGCTGCAGCCAATGCGATGGGATATAAATCTCATACGACAGTGCACAGAATCATTAAAAACAATACACATAAAAAGTGGCGAGGTGAATACATTGTAGAATTGGGCCTTGGCCCTCGGCTCCGCCAAAAAAAATATTTTTATATTGAGTTATCGGAATAACACTATATAACTAATATAAATATTATCAAACAAATATGAACAAAGTTATTTTAGTTCTATTTTTAATATTACATAGTGTTTTTGCATTGAAATGCGACGCTGGTGAATATTTAGAGGATAACTCTGTTTGGACACCCGACACATGCAAAAATTGTGCCTCTGGAAAATACAGAAGTCAGAACAATCACGAATATGAGTCGTGCAAATCATGCACTACAGCTTCTGAAACATGTGACGCGGGCGAAAACTGGGACTGTCCAAAAACGGGTATCGAGTGTACGGGCTGCCTCGAATTAGAATTTCAAGACGCAACATCGCATCAATTACCTTGTAAAAGTTGTGTAAATATTGGAAATTGTACGAAGGGGACATCGTATGGCTGTAACATTTTAACAGGCGTGTTGGAATGCGACCCATGTCCAATTGATCATTTCCAAGACACAGCAGACCACAATATCACGACATGTGCACAATGCACTATGTGCGGTGCAAACGAAGGTTACGATTGCAGTGATCAAACCATTGACTCTGTCTGCACCACTTGCCCAGTAGGTTATTATCAAAATGAGATCTCGCATCGAAGCGAATGCATTGAAAGCTGTGGTAATGGAAAGCAGCCCTCAGTATCTAACCCTTTGGTTTGCGAAGATTGTCCTACAGGTCGGTATTCAGACGATATCGACCTGCCGTGCAAAACGTGCTTTTTTGGTACAAAATTTATCGATGACGAAACTGCGTGTACTGTTTGTCCAAGTGGACAATACCAAGAAGAGCTTAATTCGGGAGACACGACTTGTAAAACCTGCGCAAAGGGTAAGATTGCTCTCAATCCATTTGGAACTGACAGTATTACGTACAACCCAGACCTTGGAATCGTAATAAACGACGAAGGAGCACCTGTTGATAATAATAATAATACTATTACTTACCCGCCTGGAGGGTTTATAGGCTGCCAAGATTGCGTAGGCGAAACATATCAAGAATTAACTGAAGCCGATTTATACAGCTGCAAAAGTTGCGAAGCAGGCAAAACATTTCTCGACACTGAAAGCGAATGTTTTGCGTGCGCGCCTGGTCAATTTTCGAACGGTGACGGTACTTGCGATGATTGTGAGATTGGATTTTACCAGGACCAAGAGAACGCACCAAATTGCAATTTATGTGATGTCGACGATGCGTCGCTCGGAAATGGCTACGGTTTCAGTGACGTGGTCGGGCTGTCTTCTTGTAAAACATGTTCAACTGTATGTCCTGCAGGCGAGGCCGTCGACGCCCCCTGTATCTTTGACACTGATTTGCAATGTATTGGATGTGATGTTGGTCAGTACCGATCAACCATTTTAGTAAATGGCGAATATCCGTGTTTATTTTGTGAAGCTGGCAAAGAAATGGTAGATTGGAGCAACCCCGGTACTTCTTGCACCGACTGTTTGGCTGGTAAATATCAACCGAGCGATACTCAATCAAGTGCAGTTTGCGTTGATTGTTTGCCTGGTTTCATTGGTGGCCCTGGTCGTTCAGAGCAATGTACTCAACGCAAAACCTGTGGCGACGAGGGAATCGCCTGTCCAACCACGGAACTATTAGGAACACGTGAATGTGGAACAGTGGATACTCCTTGTGATACTTTTACATGTTGTCGTAAAAATTGTGACATCAATGCGGCTGCGACACAAAACGCACCATACAATTGTCAATGTAGTCTTGATACCAGCGAACTGTGTGAAGTCGGTGAATATTGCACAACTCGCACATCGCTCGTTGACAGAACGAATGCTTTTTGTTCTAAAGGAGACCATACTTCAATTCCATTTCCACACCAACCGGATTGCAAGCCGCTGAAATTAGTAAGCGGAAACATGATACCCGATATAGAGGCTACATCGACTTGCCAGTGTTGGCAAGGTGACGTTGCACCGTTCACAATCGGATACGACAGCACGGAATGCCCGACTTGTTCGAGTCAATGCACTGACGCGAGCAGCTGTAATAGCAGATATGGTCACTGTGTTTCACCCGAATACTGTTCCAGTTTCAATGGTGTAAATGAATTGGATGTGCAAACTGGATGTCTCTGCGAATTCCCTCTCAGTTATAATGATAAGTACGAAGGCAATACTGCACACGAATGTGTATCAAAGTATTGTCGAGCCAAATTGACTGATACTGATAAATGTAGTAATACGGCCATTGGTAGTTGCAAAAACAAGTTGGGTTTATATCCCAATACATTTCCAGATAATAATGGTGGTCTTTTATGCGGTTGTGGTCTAAGTGGTCTTTGTGATGATACAGCCCCATATTGCGTCGGATCGATAAGTCTTTGCTCTGCGTCGCCTGGTACACCATGTGGGAATATCAACGGTGACTTTATAAACCCAAGTCCTTGTGCCTGTTCAGAATTAGACATTGATGGTAATGCCATTGGAACGCCAGACGGTTGCGAAGCGAATATGTATTGTGATGCAGGGGTATGTTCCAACGCCAAGTGCCCCACAACTGGCTTGTGTACAAACAATCATATTATTGGTCCAGAAGAAACCTTTTATTTTGAGGGCTATACACCAAATGCTAAATGTGTGACTGAGGAATGTGATGAAGATGTAGACATTGTTTCGTGTTGTGAAAGATGTTTCGAATGGAACGAGGATGCTGGACGGTGTGGTGTCCCATGTCCAGAATTTTTTGATTGTGAAGCTTTACCATCAATGCCAAATTACGTACGACCACCTGGTAATTATCGATATGACACAGAAGGATTGCAAATTTGGGAAATCGAACGGTTTAACACTGGTAAATTTGATGATGTTTGTAGCGACGGATGCTCTGAAACCAATCCACAAAATGTAGAAACTTGCTGTTTACGTGCAGACCGTTGTCACGAACATCATCAAAACAGTCTTTGTGTTAATACTGATAATTTTGCCGATCCTTCTGCAATCGGTAGTTGGGACGGCAGTAAAATATGCGTCGGACACCAATGCAGACCCGAAGAATGCTGTGATTTCATTAGTTGTACGTGTGAAAATGGTACTCCTGCTTTCCCACCACAGTGTGTAAACAATACAAACGTTTGTCAAGAAGTGTGCGATGAAGGATATTTCAAGATTAATGCGACACATTGTTTTCTGGGGTCAGTGTGTGCTGCAGACGAATACATGTATCAAATACCGAATCTGGTGTTTGATACAAGATGTAAATTGTTAAATGTTTGCATCGATAACGTGGAATATATTTCGGCGAACGAAACCGATGCTACTGTTAATGGTACGGGCACGAACAAAATTTGTAGTCCGATTACCCTTTGTGACTACAATTCTCAATTTCAAGAAGAAAACTATACACTTTACACTGATCGTGTTTGTACAAATGTGACCGTTTGTAATACATCGACTCATTTTGAATTGACGCCTGCAACGGAGACCGACGATCGAGTTTGCACTGAATTATCACCACCGTGTAATT
>Ga0206126_10000632_pt1 | contig 46533 bp, 25 predicted proteins | sample Helgoland_Spring_5_FD_148621 | JGI IMG/M metagenome (GOLD analysis project Ga0206126, IMG submission 148621) | Pelagic subsurface seawater microbial communities from Kabeltonne, Helgoland, North Sea - Helgoland_Spring_Bloom_20160412_1 | ecosystem: Environmental > Aquatic > Marine > Epipelagic ...
TTATTTCTCTTAACAAAAAATATGGGAATAATAGGAAAACTAGCGATAAGTAAAAAAATAAATGTCTTTAAGCACTAAAGAAAAAGGATTTAACTAATTATAAGAAGGGCGATTACTTCCCGATACAATATATAAAGTAGTACTGATTATCAATAGGTTATCTACAAATAGATACAGATAAGCAACAAAAAACATTAAGGTTAAGCTAACAAATAGCTAAATAAGAAGTGTATCCAAAGGTAGAGATTGATTCAGAAGATATTATATCAGAGATCAGTGAGAAGGTAGAGGAGGTATATCATAGAGAGTCTACACCTCCTTCTTAATGCTAGGTATTTCATCTGTTGGTATCCCGTCATAATCTCAACCGTTTAGATCTGTGGAGGCTTAAAAAGCTTATGATCTGAGCCTTTAGTGTAATAATAACGCAGTGAATGGGTTGTTATGAAATTAAGACATTAAATTATACTTCATATTATATTTTGCCACTATTGATCTCCTTGATTGGATATCTCGTTAAAAGACATCTATGAATTACAAAAAACTATTATTTGCGCTCTTTATTCTAACTGCTTTTTATTCCTTTTCTCAAGAAGAGATAATTTCAAATTATGATTTGGCTGCCAAATTTTCACCAAAAAAAATAGCGAAATTGGTTCATTCAACATCAGTAAAACCACATTGGTTAAAAAGTGCAGATAAATTTTGGTACCAGTATAAAACTACAGAAGGATCCAAGTATTATTTAGTGGATCCTTATAAAAAAACTAAAAAAGAACTTTTCGATAATGATAAAATGGCTCGATGGCTTACGGAAATAACTAAAGATCCGTACGATGCAAAACACCTACCGAAGTTCAAATTTAAATTTATAGATAAAGAAACTGCTATTCAATTTAGGGTCAATTCAAAGTATGAGGAAGAGGAAAGTATTGATGAGGAAATGGACGATAAAGAGGAGAAAAAGCTAAAAAAAAAGAAAGTTTTTCTATTTAAATATGTGCTAGGGAGCAATAATCTTACTCTATTGAGTAATGAGAGAGCTCCAAAAGAAGATTGGAAAAAATGGGCAAATATTGCTCCAGATAGCTCTATTGTTCTCTACTCAAAACAATTCAATTTGTATTGGATGGATAAGGAAAACTTTCTAAAAGTCCTAAAAGATGAAAAAGATTCAACGATAGTAGAAAACCAATGGACTAAAGATGGAGTTCAACATTATGAGTTTGGTGGCTATGGTAGAGGGGTAGATAATGATTCGATCCAGAAAATAAATGATAGTAAGTTCCCTATTTGGGGACATTGGTCATCTGATTCAAAAAAGTTTGTTTATCAAAGAACCGACAGTAGAGAAATTAATGATTTATGGGTTATAAATTCAATTGCTAAAAAAAGGCCAACATTAGAAACCTACAAATATCATATGCCAGGTGAAAAGGAATTTTATAAAAGAGAAATATTAATTTTTAATATTCCATCGAAAGAAATCAAAAAAGTTGAAATAGACAGTACTAAACAGCAATACATTTCAATTTTTAGCAAGCCTGTAAAACCCTCAGATTATGACAATGATTTTAGACCCACACTTTTGCTCTCGGAGAATGGTAAAATTTATTTCAATACGATTAGCAGAGACAGAAAAAAACTTGACATCTGTGTTGCTGATGTAAATACTGGAGAGGTAAAGGTTTTGATAAGTGAAAACACGAACACTTATTTTTCTAGAGAAGTCAAGCCTATTCATCTTATAAAAAATGAATCTGAAATGATTCATTGGTCAGAAAGAGACGGTTGGGGGCATTTTTATAGGTATGATTCTAATGGTAATCTCATCAACAGGATTACCTCGGGAAGTTTTCATAGTTTCGATTTAAAACATGTAGACTTAAAATCTAATATTCTGTATTTTTCTGCACATGGATTAAATAAAAATATTGATCCCTATTATGAGCATACATACAAAGTTTCCTTATCTGGAGGTAATCCCAAGGCACTCAATAAAGGAGATTTCAACACTTCAACAAGCCCCTCAGATAATCACAATTTTTTTGTAAATAATTTTTCAAGAGTTAATACAGCTCCTAAATCCGAACTTAGAAATTCAGAAGGATCAATAATCCTAAATTTAGAAGAAGCTGACCTGAGTGCATTATTTGGCATTGGATATCAATTTCCCGAACCATTTAAGGTAAAAGCGGATGACGGAATAACGGATTTGTACGGAGTAATATATAAGCCTTTCGATTTTGACGATAAAAAAAAATATCCTCTTTTGGAATATGTTTATCCAGGGCCTCAAACAGAGTCAGTCAATAAATCATTTTCAGTTCGTATGAATAGACTTGATCGTATGGCTCAACTCGGTTTTGTAGTTATAACTGTTGGAAATAGAGGAGGACATCCTCATAGATCAAAATGGTATCATAACTATGGCTATGGTAACTTAAGAGATTATGGGTTAGCAGATAAAAAATATGTAGCTGAGCAGTTGGCCAGTAAACACACTTTTATTGATATAAATAAAGTTGGAATATACGGTCACTCAGGAGGTGGCTTTATGTCAACTGCAGCAATTTTAGTTTATCCTGATTTTTTCAAAGTAGCTTATTCACAAGCTGGAAATCATGACAATTCAATGTATAATAGTTGGTGGAGTGAGACACATCATGGTGTTAAAGAAGAAATTGATGATGACGGAAGTATGAAGTACGTTTATGATATTGAGAAAAATCAAGATCTAGCAAGTAATTTAAAAGGGAAACTGTTTTTAGTAACAGGTGATATGGATAATAATGTACATCCTGGAGCGACTATGAGAGTCGCCAATTCACTGATTAAGGCAAACAAAAGGTTTAGTTTAATGATTTTACCTACACAAAGACATGGATTTGGGAATATGTCCGAATATAATTTTTGGTTGAGAGCAGATCATTTTTCCAAACATCTACTTGGATTTGAAAATACACAAGTAGACATTAAAATGATCAATAGGGATATACCGAAAAAAAATAAGAACAAATTAAAAGATTAATAGAAATATATATAATTCACCTCTCCAGATTTAATAGGGATGGACAACAGATCAGATTAACGTAAGATTTAAGGATGTATGTTAGGGGATGTATACCAAAGAGAGTTTACACCTCCTTTTTACACTAGGTAGTAGTTCTTCTTTATCTTTAAATGAGTAGCTTAGAAGACCTAATACGACCTCTCCATAGGCAAGCTTTAAAGCTATTGTGAAGACGTATCAGTTCAGAATTATAATTCTTATTTAGCGGGAAAGAGAATGCTTTATAGAGGCTTATATGAGTCATAAAGGGGTATATTTATTTAAACAGGACATTAGTAATATCTCTCACTACCCCTTTACTTAACTTAATTAGGTCCTTAGTCTCGTAATTATACAGATTTAATCTTCTTTCATTAAAGTCTAGTAAGTAATCTTCACCTTCTATTCTACCAACAATATGTTGATCACCATTAATTTTTTTAAATTCTATTTCACCTTCTACTTCCACCCCTCCTTGATCAGTAGCGAAGATAATACTCCGTCCGTTTATTTCATTTAAATCATATATGTCCACGATAGCTTTCATATCAAATGCAGTGTTATTGTTACTCATATTTACTTTTTCTTTTCTAACAAACACACCAGTAATCTTTTCTTTACTTTCAAACGTGAATTTATTATCCTCTACCAATGCTATCTGACAAAGTTTGAACATAATATTTCCCCATTTTTCTTTATTAATAATAAGTGGTTTTACTTTGGTAAAAACAATACCATATTCGTTCCACCAATCTGGAGATAAGATAAATAACAATATTTTCTCAGGCTCTTCATTTTGCTTCACTTTAAAAACAATACTTCTTGCACCTGATAAATCTCCCAAAGACTTCATTTCCCACTCGAATAGCTTGACCTCAATGATATCACCATCTTTATATTCCCAATTATCAAGTACCCACTCAGTAGCTGATTGCTCCACCAGCTCTTTCATTTGTTCAATTATAATTTTTGCGGCTACTACACCACCAACGACGCCTGCAGCAGCAGCTGCTACATCTTTCTTTTTTTGAGCATTAACGTTGAATAAGCCTGCTAAGCATAGAATTATTATGATATATTTTTTCATGACTGTTTGTTATTAGTTTTTATTTTTAAAATAAGGGGGTACATTTTTTGACGTAATATTTAGGCATTTCCTCTCCCAATTCTATTGTAATTAATTAAAAATAAAGTAGTGATGGTAGCTAAGAAGAAGAATATTATAGAAAGAATTCTCCCTCATTTCATCAGTTTATTATTTTTACTACTCTATTACCATCTAATATGTAAATATCACCATTTGTAGTCCTGAAAATTTTACGAGGTCGATATAGTGTCTTTTGTGTGTAGGTATTAACTCCAGGAACTCCAGCGATAGTTTCATAACTATTATTATTTGGATTAATTCTGATGACAGTTGTAATATCATGAGTAATTGCTATTGGGTATCCCTGATCATCCATTACAAAATCGGTTAGCCCAACATCTAAATAACAATAGAGGCTCATCGTTTCATCTGCAATGTGGAATTTCCATATTTTGGATTTTGTATTACTCACATTCTCTGCTAAATACATATATTCAAAATCATTATCAATTTTCCAAGCCACTAACCACTGTCCCATAACTGGATTAGCTATCCCCTCAGGCCAGTTAAAATCGATTTTTGTAGGCACTATTTTCCATAAATACGTAAAGTCTAAAACAGTTGGAGAAGGAATAAAATCAATCCAAAATTTTAACTCTTTATCATAGGGGATTTTAAAAAATAGATTCTTGAGATGCCATTCTCCTGCAAAATTATGGCCGAAATAAATATTTTCATCGTCATCTACGTACATGTTTATTGGCCATATGTGATTTCCATTTCCTTGAGAATGATCATAAACCGTAACACCATTTGTACTGCCTGGTGCAAATTTTAGAAGCTTATTATTCCCTGAATCATCTACATACCAATTGCCATTTTTATCTTTGAATATATTATGCGGTCCAAAATCCAAACTACTTCCATTTCCACCCAAAATATTAATACCATAAGTAGCCCCTGGTACCCACTTTTGAACTCTCATAGCCCTACTTGCCGGATCTGATATATATATTGTACCATCATCATCTACCCATAAACCCACCGCAACGCTACTTATTTGATTTGGATTCCCGTCAAATTCATATCCATTCGTGGCATTAACATCTCCTGCTACCGTCTCAAAATACACTCCATCCAGGGTCGTAAATGTTTTTACTTCAGTGTCGGTATTACCCAAATCATTCACAGCATTGAATTTAAAGCTGTACTGGGTACCTGGATCTAAATTTGTCAAGTTGATGGTATATTCATCAGAATTAATTGAGATGCCGCTGGATCGCTCAGCATAGCTTCCACAAGTCGCACATTTTAATAAAAATTTATATCCAGTAATATTGCTACCTCCATCACCGTCGATAGTTGCTTTGAGTGTGGCTTTTGTATATTCAACATCTTGTGCAGCTAGGAGGCTTACTAAAGGAGCTCCCAATGTTTTAAATTCTAATATTTCACCATATCCTGTTCCTGTAGCATTAGTAGCAAATGCCCTTATGTAATAGGTAGTGGCTTGGTTTAGATTAGTTACTTGTCCCTGAAAAACACCCTCCGAAATAGATGATATTACAGTTTCTGTACCGTTATTAATATTATTGATATTTGATGAGTGTTGTATTCCAAATGAAGAGATATCCAGTCCTCCCTCATCATCTATTTTAGCTTTAACCGTTGCTAGTGTTCCCGAAATATCTGAGACTTCTGTGGTGGAGACCGTAGGAGCTATTCCTTGGCTTGTGGTGAAGTTCTTCTCGCTTCCATATTTGGTACCATGAGAATTGGTGGCATATGCTTTGACATAATATTTTGTATCTGCCCTTAGGCCGCTCAAGGAACTTTCAAATGCTCCAATTTTAGTTGTTTTTCCCGTTTCAATGAAGTCATCTGTTCGGTCAGGACCAGGAGAGGTTGAGTACACAAAACCATAAGAGCTAAGCGTGTCTCCTCCATCAGTTTCTAAGTTGCCAGTCAATAGCGCAGATTTATACGTTATGTTAGTAGGGGCATCTGTGGATACTACAGCGATCCCATCAAGGGTTGTAAAGGTAAGCTCTGTACCATAGCTACTTCCATTTTCATTGGTGGCATAAGCTTTTATATAGTATTTTGTTTCTTCTTTAAGTCCAGAGAGTATGCCATCAAAATCTCCTTGAACTGAAACACCTACTTTAAGGAAGTTATCTCCTTTGGTAGGGTTTTCGGTGGTTGCGTAGGCAAAGCCGTAGGAGGTCAGTTCATCACCACCATTAGTTTCTACAGAGCCCGAGAGCTTGGCAGAAACATTGCTAATATTGGCAATTCCATCGGTTGTAACTTTCGGTAATCCATCCAGAGTGGTAAAGCTCAGCTCTCCACCATATGCCGTACCATTTTTGTTGGTGGCATAGGCCTTGATATAATATTTAGTATCAGCAATTAAGTTGGTTGCTGTTTTCTCAAAGACTCCTTGAATGGTTGCTCCTAATTCATAGAATGATTCATTGATGGTGGGATTAACATCTTTTGAAATGGCAAAACCATAGGATATCAGCTCATCACCCCCATTATTCTCTATTTTACCTTTTAAGAGAGCTCCATTTTTGACTATTGATTCAATATCTGATGTAATGACCTTCGGCAAGCCATCAGTGGTGGTAAAAGATATATTTTCCCCATAACTTGTTCCAATAATATTGGTAGCGTAAGCTCTTATATGATAAGTAGTAGAAGGGGTGAGGTTGGTAATATCAATATCAAACTTCCCCAGTGTTTTAATACCTACCTCGAGTTTTACATCATCGGAATCAGGATTTTCATTAGTTCCATATACAAAACCATAAGAAGTTAATTCTTCTCCACCGTCACTGACGATATTACCAATAGCAAGTGCTTTAGAACCTGTGATTGAGTCCAAATCTGATGTAATGACCTTCGGTAAACCATCAGTGGTAGCAAAAGATATATTTTCCCCATAACTTGTTCCAATAATATTGGTAGCGTAAGCTCTGACATAGTAGGTTGTAGAAGGAGTGAGATTAGGAAGAGCGATATCAAATTCACCCAGTGTTGTCGTACCCACTTCAAGCTTGGTATCATTAATGGTTGGGTTTTCATTAGTTCCATATACAAAACCATATGAGGTCATAACTTCACCACCTTCGCTTAAGATATTGCCTGTAGCAAATGCTTTAGAACCCGTAATAGAATCTATAGATACCGAAGCAACATTGGCTAGGTCACCTACAGTTTTAAAGCTTTTTATTTCTCCATATCCATACCCACTTGAGTTGGTAGCATAGGATTGAACATAATAGGTTGTACCTTTTATTAATCCTGTGAGATTAATGAAGAAAGTACCAATGAGAGTATCTGCATCTATTTTTTTATCTGAGTCATTGTTAAGTTCAATGTCTGTTCCATAAAAGATGCCTCTTTGGGTAAGTGTGCTGCCACCCGATGTGATTACCTCTCCCTTTACAATAGCTGAGTTTTGTTCTATATCAATAATGGTATCAGTGGTCACAATGGGTGCTCCAGCCGTAGTAGTGACGGTAATTACCTCTCCATATCCTGTTCCTTTGGCATTGGTAGCATATGCTCGTACGTAATATGTGGTGGATGGGAGAAGCTCCGTGATATTACTTGTAAAAGTTTGTGGTTCGTTGATAAGACCATATTTAGTACTAATATCTGCAATGGTGGGAACTTCTATAAGATCAGAATAAACATGACCATGTTGATCAACCTTATTGGATAGTGCTCCAAGATCATCTACCGAACCCTCAATTGACATTTTGTTTTCAAATACATATTGAAGATCACCCGTGGTGACATTGGGTACTGTAAGACCTGTATCTAACTTGAAGGCTTCAGTGGTAAAGCTTATTTCATTATTCTCCTTGGAGGTAATAACCATGATGTAGTTATCTGCCTTGAGTCCTGGAATATCCCATGAGTAGTTTCCACCCTTTTCGTTTCTGGTTTCAGGGGTAATGGTAAGTTCAATAGAGTTGACTCTACTGAGTTCAATTTTGACATTACCGTCTAGGTTACTATTCCAAGTGATGGGCATGATTTCACCCATTTTATAGATTTCATCTTTTGCGGGTTTGGTAACACTAATGAAGGGAGCGAGTTCATATTTTATGGTTATGGGGATGGTCAATGATGATCCAGAAACATTTACCACTACTTTCTCTTCATAAGTCCCGACATTGAGTGTGGTAAGGTCTGCTGTGATGGTGATAATTGTTTTGTTATTTACTGGGATACTTCCTGTGCTAGGAGCTACTTTGAGCCATGTTTTACTTGTGGTGGTGGTGAATTGCATGGCTTCACTTTGTGTATTGGTCAACTCCACGGTTGCCTCGAGGTCATCGTAGGTAAACTCAAGACTGTTTGGAGCAGCCGTGGGTAGGTTTACATCTAATAAAAAATTAGAGGAAACACTTTTTCCTGCAATTATTGTTACGGCTTCGGTTTGAGAGACATAGCCTGCCTTAGATACAGTAACGTAATAACTACCCGCAGGAATATTAGAGAACTCGTAATTACCCGTCTCACTAGTAATACCCGTTTGTGTAGATTCTCCTGCCAAAGAGACCTGGGCCGAAGCGACAGTACTATTTGTCAAGGATTCCTGAACTAGACCAAAAAGATTACCTGTTATGGCAACAGGATCATCCTTACTACAATTAATTAGAAATAGAGCAGTGATGATCGCTGAAAAAAGTAATATTTTGGAAAAGATACTTCTCATCCGAGATTAACTATTTTGATGAAAAAAAGCAGGCTGTACGAGAATATTAATCATTTGATTAAATACTCTTCTACAGCCTGTTTTAACTAGTTTAGTTATTATCTTTTTTTCTTTTATCCATTTCTTGGTTGAATTGATCTTTAAATTTCTCATAATCATAATCAATTCTTAAAACCTCATCTTGAGAAATGGCTTCATCCATTTTATTCGCTAACTCCTCTAGTGAAACTTCTCTAGCGATATAAGCAAGATATTTACCTGTTTCAGTGTTTTGTTGCAACTTCTCACAAATAGTTCTTGATCTAAAACTTACTTCTTCGACTACCGTTCGAGTCATATCTTCCATTCTTGCAGAATAATTTTGATCAGTATCCTTGGTAACTGTTTTTGCCCAATCGTCAGCAATGGTTGAGATCGCTTCATCGAGATCTAATGCAATCTGACTGTTAGCAAGTCTGATAGCTAATTTTTTTGCTTCTGCCATATTTACGTGAGTAAAAGATTGAGAAACTCTCATATATTTCTCATCACTAGCATACTCTGGTCCAAGGCAAGGAATATCAAGATCTACAATGGCTTTTTGATTTGCATTCGGAGCTTTTTGTGGGCCTTTACAAAAAGTCAAGGCCAGTGTTAAGCCAAGAAAAATTAGGCTTATTTTATTAATATTTTTCATAATATGTTTTGTTAAAAGATTAAAAATTATAATTGATACTTAGGTTAATGTATTTATCCATAGAGGGAGCTAAACCCAATCTAAGACTAGAATTATCATATTTTAGGGTACCCTCAGTACTGATGGCATCTATCGTTCCTAGAACCCATGTAACAGCCGCTGCTCCAAGACATAGATTTTTGATTGTAGTATAGTCTCCCGCTCTTGCTGCAAATGCTTTCTTGAGATCTAAATTAGACGTTTCGTTTGATCTATTTATGTTGTAGGCATGCTCATTATCGGCATATATGAAAGTCCCAATTGAGGCAACAGCTGCAGTAGCAAATATTATTCCCTTACCATTCGTTTTTTTATAAAATTGCCCCCAACCTGGAATAATCAATGATCTAAAACCAGCATCTTGGAAACTGTATTTATTAGAATAGGCAATTTCAGGAATGCTCTTAGATTTTGGCCCAATACCATACAATCTCCAAACTCTATAAAATCGATTTCCACTTATATCCGACATAGTTTCATAATACTCATCAACTCGTGAAAAAACGGCAATAAAATCATCTTGGATTATTTTAGAGTTAGTAGTATAATCTGCTGTGAAAGTTTGATCATTACCTTTTTCTAAGGTCTGGGTCTTCAAGATCGTTTCAGAACTTACCGTTACTCCTTGCTCAGAACCCAGATCGACAATTAAAGCTTCAACAGCGTTATTTTTGGCATTTGATAAATTATTACCATCCCCTTGGACAACTTTGTAATTGTATGTTGCGGAGTTCGAGGGTAATGATCCATTTACCCAAGGAGGTCTATTTTTTGAGTCATTTTTTTGGCTCAATGTAGTCAGTGAAATGAGGCATAAAATTAATATGAAGCCTAATTTTTTCATTAATTATGAATTAGTGAATTTTTAAAATTAATTTGAATTCAGATAAGTAAAGTACCAAATGATGTGAATATTACAATGTGGATATAGCAAATAAGTGGAAACTAATGTCTCCCCGCATCTCAAAGCCCTAAGAAAATCTGCTCCAATGATACCTCGAGATAAGCCTTAAGATCTTTAATATCATTTCTTCATAAACATTAATAAATATCATTAAACTCAACTTAACATCGCTTTATAAATACTATCTTTAAGTCATATTAAGCAAAGGTTCAAAGCTGACGTTTTAATCTATTTTTAATCTATTTGTAACACTCCAATTCATCGGTGCATTACTCCGGGTTGTTAACTCAACCCTTCATGTTATCTTTCTTTTTTCGTTCCAGTAATATTTCCATATTTATCATAATAGGTCGTTACCTCATTCCCCTGCCAATCTGTCGTAGTTACTGCTCGTCCTTCAGAGTTCCCGTATTGGTCTTTAAATTGTGTTTCCTTGTTTCCTTGCCAATTAGTTGACTGGGTAGCGCTTCCTGTAGAGTTTCCATATTGGTCTTTATTTTGTTTTACCTTATCACCTTGCCAATTATTTGATTCTATGGCAGTTCCTGTTGTATTACCATAGGGGTCGGAATATGTAGATTGCTGATTCCCCTGCCAATTTGTTTTGGTAGTTTTTTTTCCAGTCGTATTACCGTATTGATCAGAATATGTAGATTGTTTATTCCCTTGCCAATCAGTAGTTTTTTTTTCGTAACCTGTGGTTACTCCGTATGTATTTGTATATGTACTGGTTTTTCCATACTGACCGAAGGAAAATAGAGAAAATGAGCATAAAGACACAATCAATAGGATATATTTTTTCATAATTTTTTTTAGAGTTTTACCAACATTTAAAATAATTTAAAATTCTATCATCTTACAAATAATATTAGTCTCATTGTATTAATACTATTTAAAAAACAGGTAAATCATAGGTGCTAAATTTTTAACGAATATTATTATTTTGTTTGTAAAAAAATTATTTGTACTTTGAGTTTTTTTTCAATGATAGATGTTACATCAGTTCAAGTCTTAGCAAATCAAATGCGATCTCATATTTTTTATTTCTTTACTACCTTCGCATTTTTTAGTTTTTTTGGTTCATTCGGAACTCCGAATAGTTCTTTAAAAATTAATATAAGTAGACAGACTTTGTCGCAATTGTATGATCCCGAATTATCCTTAGTACATTTCATCTCTCCAGATAGCCTATTCTCAGTTGATCTTAAGTCTTTCATATTAAAATCAGTTACACCACTAAATTTTAAGGATTTAGATATTAGTAAAACCAAATCAATAATAATTGAAGGTGAAATATTCTTTGTTGATTTTTCGGGTGGAAGAGTTTTTAAAGTTAGTGAAAAAGGGCTTGTCAGATTAGACAAATCATTTAATCACAGAATGCAATCTTACAGCAGTATTTTTACTTATGATAATGAAATCTATAGGTATGGTGGCTATGGTTATTGGGGTGTAAGAAAGCTCATTACTAAATATGATTTTGAGACTCAAGAATGGGAAAAGGTTAAGGTAAAATCTAAAATCGAGCCGATAGGACGATTTGATCCTTTAACATTTGTGAAGGGTGATGATCTGTATGTAATTGCAGGAACAGCATTGGGTATTAATGATGAGCCTTATACTTTAAAAGATGCGTGGAAATTCAACTTTAAGAGTTCAGAATGGCAGGATTTAGGAACCATAGATTTCCCTAAATTTATTTTTAATTCTGTTCAAAGCAGTAATAATTTTTTTGGCTCATTAGCTATTTATGATTTTAAAAATAGAAATTTTTATTCTTTAGATAAAGAAACATTACTCTTGACAACTTTTGAGAAGGATCACTTTTTTCAGAAGATAATTAAGGGTTTTATGCCTTTCTCGATCGACTCTGATACTATAATCAGTACTATTAATTATGGTGATAATATTTTTTTGAGGAAATTATTAGCGAATGACGTTTTACCCGAATCAAAGAATCTTCATCCACTTATTTCTCAAAGCACTCAATTCATTGAATATCTATATTTTTTTCTAATTTCACTACCTATAATGATCATTTGTTTTTTTCTTTATAAACGGAACAATATAGTGTTAGTCTATCCAAAGAAGATTTGCAAGGGCTTTCGATCAATTGGTATAAGCAAAAAGGAATATTTATTGATGAAATCTTTAAGTGAAAATCCAAACAATTTAGAAGCCAAAACTGTATCATTAATTGTTGGAGAGGAGCATTTTAATAACTCACATAATTTTAAATTGAAAAATGAAATGATAAAGAGTTTAAATGATAAATTAGTAGTATTGTTAAGCTCTAATCAGCCTTCGATAATGGAGAGGAAAAACGAATATGATAAGAGATTCAAATGCTACTATTGGAACCATAAGAAAATTAGTTTGAAAGTATAATTATTTTGTTCAATTCAACTCGAACCCGATACCATTAGCGATGTCTGATTCATCTGCCTGAAGAAAGCCAGCAGTACTACAATGTGCTTCAAGAAAACAGTAGGTCAACTTGGCTTATTTGGTTAGCTGTTTGAAGGTATAATCAGTCCATTTAAGGGTGTCTAATATCATGTAATTTTTTTTTATAAAGTTACAGAGGAGGTAGGAGGAGGGGTGTTTTGTTAGGTCTTTGGTGAGGGATTAAAGCCTATTTTGATTTTGTATTCATTACCTACCCCATAGTATATGGTGGGTTTCCCATTACTCATACTTGCTTAATATGATAATTAACTCCAACCGCTCAAACCTAGAGAATCTCAAATAACGTAAACTTTTCATATCTTGTTTATTGATTATAATCTAAACCAATCATCTCAATTAAATACGCTGCCTTATGGGACTAGCCTCAACTTTTACCAACTCTATAGTAAGAGAAATTGGTCGTATCTACGGAAAGTCAATATCTAATGATCTTTTGGGAGACTCACATTCTACCCCAGTACGCATGGTGGGAGGATCCTCAAGCATTGCTCGCAAACGAGGACGGAAATATGGGAATAAGTTAGATGAATATCTACAGAAGTTTGAGATCAAAGGGGCACTTGCTACCTTCAACCAAGGGCAAAATATCTTTAATGCCTATTTTGAATTAGTAGAGGAGGCACAAAGTGATGGCTCTATTGACCTTACAGAACTCGTGTATCTAGTTCAAAAGTATAGAGATACATCAGCTGGTTTAAAGAAAGTGCATCAAGCTTTGATAGAGCTTGGAGATGAAAAGAAAGCTGCCGTCATAGAAGAAAAAAAAAGGATCTATATGAGTTCTTACAAGCTCTCGATGAGGCTCTAAAAACAGAGGCAATGGTCAAGCAGCCATTGATGGGTAAGAAGATTTCAATTGGATTTTTACTTACGTTTATTAGCCTAGATGCGATATTCCTGTTTTCTAAGCGCTGGCAGTCTTATTTGTATGTTGGCTACTTCTTTTTAGGACTTTATTTAGGAAATTCTCGATCTACTGAGGAGATGAGTATGACAGCCTTTACTATGGCATTTTACTGTATTTATTGGACCTTCTTGAATCCTATATTTAAGCCTGAATGTGGAGGCATATTGGGGAGCTCAAGCGCAAAAATAAACTTGTGGATCTGTCTCGTCAGATGAAAGGGATTATGAAGGAGTTGTTGGGAGTGGGGTGAGTTTAGACTTTTAATAACATTTGATATTTCGAGGTTCTTCAATATTGAAATTGGTCTAATGAACCATTTTTCATATCTATTAATATGGATTTTTATACTCATTTAGTGAGATATTGAAATAATATTCTTATTGTGTAAGTTCAATTAAAACATTTACTAAATTGTATGGAGTCAAACATTTGATTGAAGTGTTAGCTCATGGGACTTTGGCAATGTTCTTATAAAGTTACTTCCTCCTGCTTGCTACCACCAACCTTTATAATTATAAGTCATATTTTGGGGTTGATCATTTCCATAAGCAACTCCTATTGCTCTATATGCTTCAATTTTTTCGGACTTTTGGGCTTGCTCCTTCAGAATATATTTCCATTCTCTATCATCTATCTGCCTAATTTTATCAGCGATTTTTTTAGTTAACGCATTAACTTCGTTAAAACATGCTGCATCTGGTTCAATAATAGATAAGATGGCTCCTGCTTTTTCAGCCGAATTCATATCCTGGCCAGCATTCCATACGCCTTGAGCTTTTTGTAAGTTAATTTCACAATCTCTATCAATCTTTTTTTGATAGAGCGGCTGAACAGCCGTCATCGCTTTATCGTAACATTCTTTACAAACCTCAGGTACACTAACCAATTTTGATATTGCGGCATCAAATTCGTTTCGATTGGCAAGCATTTCAGCCTCTTTTAACATAAAATCGCATTTACTATTATAATATTCTATAATTTTATTTTTGCCTTGTTCTATAAAGTTTTGATAGCGAGAATCAGATGTTTTTAAATTTTTCAAAGCTGCCATATATGCTTTAATTTCAGTCTTCCCTACTCCTTTTAATGTTACCGAAGTACTTGAGAATAAAGTACCTTCGATGCCATCACCGATGTAGAGTGAAACATCTAATGTATACGCTTGCATTGGAGGAGCTGTTGCAGTAATATCCTTCGTTAATACAACGACATTGGCTGTAATAATAAAACGGTTATTTACAGAACTGCCACCCATACCACCTTTTATGACAATCTGATTTAATTTATTCTGTAAATTTGATTTGGCGCTTGGTGTCAATCCCTCTATTTGGTCTGATATTACAGATGTAAGGGCAATGCGACCTACATCATTGGTTTCCCCTTGATTTTTTTGCGCAAACAAGACAAAGTCGAAAAGGAAAAAACCTAGTATTAATATTATTTTTTTCATTTTAAAAATTATTTTTCACCTAATACTAATTGGGCTTGTCCAAGCCCTTTCATCATCAGCTTTGATTCGATTTGATAATTATCCTTCAAATATTTTCTTAAACCATTGGCCCATCTTCTTGTATCGAGAGCTCTTTGCTGCCCTTTTCTTTCGTAAAATAATGGGATTCTGACTTGTTCAAATAACATAGTAGTTTCAGTAGCATTTGACGTACTGTAACGACTTTTTACTGTGTTCTCTGCAACCCAATCATCTATTAAAAAACCGAGCTCATCATCTCCAAATTCTTCAGTTTCTAAATCATAACCCCATGTATCCCAAACTTTTATTCTTAGAATTGATTCTCTTCCATTTTCAAACATATCATCAAAATGATTTTGTAGTTGAACGTTAAAATTATCAATATTTGAAAGAACTGCTTCTTCTAATATTACAGGCAATTCAGCAGTAAATGATGGCTCGCCTGTACCAGAAGCTCCAGCAATTTGTTTATCCGTATAAGCGTCTAATCCTTGTAAATTAAAAGTAATTGATTTTTTTGGACCTATTGTATTAAGACTCCATGTTAACTGCATCCATATATCAGCTTTTGCAACTGCTTTTAAGGCGTCTATGGGATTTTCAATTATTTCCCCACCCTCTTTACTCATCAACATAGCATCTTCTGCTGCCTGACTTTCTAATGACTTGAGTGATGACTCCAAATTTTTAAGTGGAAAACCTCTATCAGCCATTAATTCATTTATTTTACTAATAGCTAATAGTAAATCTGAATTTTCTTGTAATGCTTTTTTATAATCTGGTACTTTTACGGACATACCTTGATTATCAAATTCCATCATATAGCCATTAGTATTACACCAAACATCGCTTGGAACTATCATTATCGATGGTTTTTTTGCTTGTGAAAAAGCACTTACTGTGCATAAAATCCATAAAGTTGCAAAAAATAATTGTTTCATATTTAAATCTTTTTTTATCTAATAATCTTATTCTAAAACACTTTCTGTTTGAGTTCTATACGAAGGACGATTAAAACAACTTCATGAATTGCACTTTAAAGAGCACCTTTTCGAACTATTTAAGGGAATGCTCAATAATATTTTTCCCTACGTAGTTTTTTTGGTTATTAAAATCCATTTCCAAGCCCTTTAATAATACCCGAAGCTTCTAAATCCTTACGAAGTGCAGCAACATTAACAGAGATAACAACACCAATTTTGTATTCTTTTTGGCCAAATTTTTTGCTAACTAGTATTCTATCTCCAGGTGCGATTGCCCCATTGTTAGCAAGAGTTACAAACTTTAGGTACTTTCCTCCATTTTTAAAAAAATCCTTAAAAAAATCTTCTTTTTTTTGCTCTAAATTTGAACTTTGTGCTAAAGCTTTTTGCCCCTTAACTCTGTCTTTATCTGGAAATCCCTTAAAAATTATACCATGGATAGCATTTTTTTTGGCCTGTTCTATGGCTGTTTCAGGGTTTTTAGAGTACGACCAAACTTTTATTTGATAGGTACCTTGTGTCCCAGTTCCAACTGCTTCAATTTCATATCTCCATTGAGCAGTTTCTTTGTCGGCTTTTTCATCGGCTTTTTTCTTTGACTGAGCAATAGTAATGAATGGCACAGTCAAAAAAGCAACAAATATCATTATCATGTTTATCTTTTTCATGTTCATCTCTTTAACATTATCTACTTAACTTGTTTGAGTAACATCCCCGGCTGAATCGTTTTACTGCCTTTAAAAAGTGTAGCAGTAATTGGAGCTCCGTCTTTATTTACTTTAGGTTTTGTATTTTCGCCAGCATTGTATCTATTATCCCAAATTATGTTTTTATCAGCAGTTGCGGTTCCAACTTTTTTATATTCTGTTGTTTCAGTTTTTTGGTTAAAGACCATCTCTAGAACATCAAAACGTTCTTTTCCAGATAATCCTTCTTTCATTCCAATTTGTGCAGTAATAGGATTTATAGTCAAAACTGGAACTTTTGGTTTGAATACATCATTGTCTTTTTGTAATTCAGCAAAAGCTTTATCAATATTACGAACTAATGCTAAATCAATAATCTGTTCTTGAGTCCTTTTTTCTGCAATTTTAAAAGTTACCAAACTTTGATTGTATTGAACACCTACATATTCAAGGCGAAATAAATTAGATTTATCAAATGATGAAGGATTAGACCATAATTCATTATAGAATATAGCAGCAATGGAATCATTCCAATTTAATTGGTAAAGCCATGTATTAGACTGCAATAAATAACCCTCTTTTGTTCTTTCATAAACTCGATCGACAGTTGAAAGTGCTTTATCAATTAAAAATTGGGGCTTGCCAGCCAAGGCCGCTAATATTTTTTCCTTTGCTTCATAACGAATTTCAGCTGCCGCTGGTTCATTTGAAACAAAGTTGAATTTGGTAAATGTTACAAATGTATTTTTTAGCAGTTCTTCTCCTGCATCAGCAAGTGAAGCTAATCCTTTTATTTGACCTTGAGCAATGCTAGCTTCCATTTCAGTAGCATTGTAAAATCCTCTCTCCTGAATTAAGCTCATGTCAAATTTTCCATCAGAACTTCTATTAAACCAACTTGCTACAAGTTTATTTGCAAGTTTTTTTTCTAGCATTACTTTATCAATTTTCATTTGATATTTTTGATTCTCACTAGGCAGAACTCTTCCTGCATCCAAAAAATCCTTTTCTGATAATTGCACAGCATTGATATTAAATGATTTTAAATCAATATCATGCTTATTATATTTATCAGGAAAAGGAAAATTATTCCAAGAGCTCATTACGGCATCTTTGTTTGGAAAACTTTCAGATTCAATAAGAATCATTGACAGTGAACTTCTGCGATACTTAAAGTCTTGGCTTGACTCTTGAGCAAATGTTTGAGTAGTTCCTATCAAGTGTGTTATCGTTAAAACTGTAAAAATTAATGTTCTCATTTTTTTTAATTTAAATTTGTTTTCTTGATATTGTTTTTCAGAATTCGCTTTTTTTTTAAAATAGTTTACTGGGTCTACATTTTCTAATTCAATAAACTGATCAGAGTAGTTTTCTGTATAATTGTTCATCAAATACAAGTGAACAGAGGATACTTAAGAAGAGGTGCTGGAAGTGTTTAGTATGTTTAAAAACACTCTCTTATAATTTAATCCTTATTAGTTCACTTTTTGCTGACGGTATACTATATGAAAATAATTATTTCTCTTAAGATTACTGGGCCACTGGAATATTTTGAAAAGTACCATTTGAAATTATGATTGTATCAGATAAAGGTTCATATGTGTTAGGGTCAACACCGATGCTAATAAGGTTTATGGAGGAAAAAGTTCCTGCCATGAGTTCATTTGAGAAACTAGTCATCTTTAGATCACCGGATCCGGTACTGGCAATAGAACTGCTCACATAGATAGCGTTTACATCTGAAAGAGTTGCGGGGAAGTTCTCTGGTAAAATAAAGGGACCAATAGATAAGAAAGAGGAGTCATTAGGATCAGTAAAGAGTAAACTTACAATGTCATTATCGAGAGTATAGCCATTATTATAGAAGTTAATCTCTTGGCCATCAAGGTCGAAAGTCGTAGAACCCATGTCTGGAGTTGGATCTAGACTGTCACATGAATGAAGTAGAAAAAAGAATGGTAAAATGGCGACTAAAAAAATGGTTCGAATAAAGTATCTCATAGGTTTATTTTTGATTAGTATTAATGATGAAACTGCAACCTAAAGAAAAATTTTAAATACGGATACTATTAATGTATTACCACTAATTTCATTTTTTTGACAGCCTACACTTATGCTTATTGCATAGCAATTCAACACAATAAATTTATTTTAACTAATGAAATCATTATTTTCTATTTTGAAATCATTGTTTTCAAATTATATAATCATAATTTTTGTGTTTCTCTTAACATTTTCTTCCTGTTCTAAAGATGAACCGGTCGCTATTAATGGGAATATTTATGGAAAAATAACTGATAATGTGACCAATACAGTTCTTTCCGGTGTTGAAGTGTCTGTTAGTGGTAATGAACAAAGCACAATAACTGGACAAGACGGCTCTTATCAGTACACCGATATCACAGCAGGTTCGTATATAGTCAGTGTCTCCAAATCTGGCTATTTAAGTGATAGTAAAAGCCTTACGGTAACTCCAGATAAGACTACAGTTGGTGATTTTTCTTTGCAAAAAGATCTTCCCAATCTGAGCTCAAATACTTTGGCGTTTGATAGCGAAACCACAAACGCTACTATAACATTGGCAAACCCAAGAGATGGAGTAATGAATTTTTCGGCAGAAACTAGTAAACCTTGGTTAACCACAAATCCCAAATCAGGAGTGATTCAAGCCTTTAATAGCAAAATTATTTCTATTTCTGTTGACTTGTCTGATTTGAGCTATGGAAATTACCAGGAGTTTGTAATTATAAATGTCAAGGAGGCATCAGTAACTATATACATCGATATCAATTACCTAGCACCATCTTTCATAAGTATCGAAAATCTGAATTCCAATCAGGAATATAAGATGGGTAATTCCATGACAATGGAATGGGAAAGTAACCTAACAGGCAATGTTAAAATTGATCTTTTGAAAGAAGGATCACTAATTCAGATTATAAAAAGTTCAATCGAAAATAATAAAGGGGGCTCTTATATTTGGTTAATTCCTGCTCTTGATCCTGCCGCTTATCAATTTAAAGTTAGTTCAATAGAAAATCCAACTATTAGTGTTGTTTCTATACCTTTTGGATTGATTTTAGGGCCTACAGCCCCATCCGTAAAAACAAATAATTCAATAGATATAACTGAAAATTCAATATCAATTTTAGGAGAGATTACAAATATTGGACTTGAGGCGGAAAAAGTTATTCAGCATGGTCATGTATACTCAGCAAGTAATTTAAACCCTAGTGTATCTGATCAAAGGACAAGCTTAGGAGAAAGTTTGATAACAATGAGTTATCAGAGTGAATTGATGGGACTGGAACCATCCACTACTTATTACATTTCGGCATATGCTTCAAATAGTAATGGGACTGCTTATGGAGAGGTCAAAACAGTTACTACTCTTGGGGGAAGTGTGCCCACCCTAACAACGACAGATGTTACCCAAATTACAAATACTGCAGCTTCTTCTGGCGGTACCATTACAGACATCGGAGGATCTAATATTACAGAAAGCGGCTTGTGTTGGGGTCTAGAAGAATCGGTATCTATAGAATCCAATATCATTATTAATACTGAGACCAATCTGGAAAATTTCGTATCAGAAATTACGGGCTTGACAGCGGAGACTAAATATTATATCAAGGCTTATGCCAAAAATGCTGCAGGCGTAGGTTATGGTAATTTATTGGAGTTCACAACCACAGAAAATACAGATGAAGGAAATACAGATTTAGCTACTTTGTTAACTAAGTGGGTAACTTCAATAACTCAAACATCTGCCAAAACAGGTGGAAATATCACAAATGAGGGAAGTTCATCTATTACCGAACGCGGAGTGGTCTTTTCTACTTCTCAAAGCCCTACTACATCAGATTCTGTTGTAAATTCTGGAGACGGTATTGGGGATTATGATTCAGATCTTTTAAGCCTTATACCTAATACAACTTATTATCTTCGAGCATTTGCGGTGAATAGTTCAGGGACAGCATATGGTAATGAAATAAGCTTTGTGACACTTGAGACTGACCAGACTCTCATTCCCTGCTATAGCATGGATTGCGAGTCATTAGATGATATTACTAACGAGGTTTATACAATATCATCTTCGGCGGATGATGCTTGGTCCATAGATGAAGGATATTCAGGTAATGGATTCTTTTTAAGTACCGGCTCATACGGAGGTTATATCGAATTTTCTCTAAATATTCCTAGCCAATCTAAAGTAACATTTTGGACAAAGAGTATGAATCCTGGAAATTATGGTCAAATTCCAGTATTTACAGTGGATAGTTTAGTATCTACTCTTAAATTTATAGTTGGCCAAAATAATCCTTACGGGGATTGGGTGCAATTAGAAACCGAGGATCTAGATCCAGGTAATCACACAATTAGAATAGAGTTCCCTCAGATACAAACGTCCTATTCTTATTGGATTGATGAAATTGAATTTTGGTGTCAATAGAATGATGATTAAGATCTGTTTTAACTGTTTTTTAATAAGAATTTTTTTTAACTATTTAAATATCCAATACAATGAAGCTTTAGTCTTTTAGTTCTTCTTTAGCGGGTATATTTATTAATAAACAGATTAATATGTTTTGATTCTCAGATACAATTATTGCTTGTAGAGAAAATACTCTAGATTTAATTTTAAAAATAGAATAATTACCTTTTTAGTGCATCAATTTTAATCAAAAAAGAACCATGCTCGGATAGGGAATTAATCACTTTTTAGGTTAAAAAAAGTTTTAAATTAATCCAATGATAGCTTCTCAATCACTCTTTTTAAAACCTTGTTTTCATGTTCTAGTTCGCGAATTTTGCCTACATCTGAGGCTTGGAAATCGAGCTTCATCTCTTCCTCTCCAGTTATAATCTACCAAATATTTATATTCATTTTCCTTCTCATTACAATGAGCAAATCAATACTTGGGTTTTGCCTGCAGCCCTCAATTGCACTTATCAAATGCCTTTCTACGCCTAGTTTCTCAGCAAAGCTAAGTTGAGTTGTCAAGGATGGGATTAGCAAAGCTGTGAACTCCCTTGTAAGTGGTATCATTAACTTTTTCAATGCTTTCTATATTAACATCTTTAAGCATCCCCATTCCAGCTACTTCAATTTTTTGCATGATTCTCTTTTTAACCAAAGAATCACTATTTGATTTATTGTCTCCGCATGAAGTCAATAAGACTACCAGGCAAAGACTAGAGATCAATAATTTAAAATTTTTCATATCTGCTATCTTGTAAATTTGAATTCTACATTTCCTTCACTGTCAAAACCAAAGTAGCTTTTTGACTCACTTTCAGCTCCATAAGAATTAGCTCCTAGATATGTGGAGGTAGAACTAAAAGTTCCATCGTCCATCTTTAAAAGGTTTAATTTTTTTGGTATAAAGGACACCTTATTTTTTAATTGATATTTTGATTTAACCATGATGTTCATCACCACTGATCTAAATTTTTCAGCTGTAATATCATCACTAGTCATGTTAGTCAAAAAAGCCACTAATACATATTCATCTTTCCCATTTTTCCAAGTAAAACTCTTATCATCAAAAGTCGGTATTGTAGTCTCTTGAGCTGCATTTCCAGACTGTTGTTTTGCTTTGTCAGCAAAATTCCAAGTCATGTCATCATTTAAGATGACTTTATCACCATTTTTTGTGGTGGCTTCTGTTTGGCATAATGCGTTCGTATAAATCAGTGTAAAGAGCAGTAGGATTAGTGCTTTTAAAGAATATTTCATAATATAGTATTTAGCGGTTTATAGCCTTTGTAACTAACTATCTTATGTCAATTTAATCCTTTTTTTTTAATAGATAAAGAAACTCCTGAGACACCACACCTTAGGAGTTATACATAAATTCAAAAAAGCTCTTGACAAACTTCCTGTCGAATTAAAACGATGGAAATTCCTTTTATGCCCTTATTTAAAACAAATGATCACCTAAACACCTTATGAAATACCTTCCTCTCTAACACCTTAAAATATGCCTCAAACTCCTCCAATATCGTCTCTTTAGAGAAACACTCACAAGTACCATTAATCTCCTTTAAAACGGCTGTATGCATGCCAGATTTCAGGATCCCAACCCTATAGTAATCCTTAGCCTTATCACTTACTTTTAGCTTACCATGCGTGCGCTTTTTGTGTGTTCCTTTGATGAGGATAAAGTCATGATCTCCTTGTACGATAAAGCCAGTATCTTCTAGTTCTTTCATAGCGAGAACGACCATATTACCAAAGGGATTAAGACCAGATCTACGCTCCAATCCAATCCCATTAGCAATGTCCGATTCATCTGCCTGAAGAAAGCCAGCAGTACTGCAATATGCTTCTAAGAAACAGTAGATTAACTTGGCTTCTCTAGTTAGCTTTTTGAAGGTGTGGTCATTCCATTTAAGGGTGTCTAATCTCATGTAATTTGTTTCTTACAAAGTTACAGAGGAGGTAGGGGAAGGATTGTTTTGTAAAGTATTTGGTAAGGGATTAAAACCTATTTTGATTTTGTATTTATTACCCACCCCGTGGTATATAGCGGGTTTCCCTTTTAGCTTGATTATTCATCATAATGATTAACCCCGAGGTTGTGAGTATATGACTTTTTTGGATATTAAAATTGAATTATTACATTCTCTTGAATACCCTCAAGCTACTTGCTGAGAATAATGTTGAAATATAATTTATGATTTTTTCTCCTTTAGCTTAGCTCAAGTCTTTATCTAATTCAAATTCCAGGTATCTTTTTTCATTTCCTCTGATAGTCCAACAAAACTCATCTAAAAAATAAAATATTTCCAAATGGAAGTTGAAAAGACAACTATGCATTTTTTTTGTATAAAGTTTTGTAGGAACCGTGAAAGGGAGCCATTAATCCAAAGGCAAGAAATACAAACACTGAATTAAAAACAATTAGGCAACTAGGGACAAAACTAAGGAGCCGATAATTTCACGTAAGTATTTCTTTAGATTCACATAGCAAGATTAAAAAACTAATCTACTACCAATTTTATTTTAGAGGGACAATTGCTAAACCTTCCTTTGCACTATTGAGTGTACCTCTTACTTCTCCAGTAGCCTTATTGAAAAAATATACTCGTTCATTAACATTACTATATTTAACCGTAATAGCATCCCAGACATGAGATTCAGGTACAACCGAGGTTATAGGTTGAGTTGTTGTAGTACCCATTAAGATTAGTGGTAATATTATTGCACTAATACCAATTAAAATTCCAGTTGTTATGTTATTCTTTTTCATTTTTTTTAAGTTAGTTATGAATAATAATAAAGATAATATTTTTTTATTCGAGGCTTAGTGCTTTAGGAGATCTTTCAAACAATTTAAAAGCATTCTAATTTAAAGCTTCAGATTTAATTCTTAAGATTTTTCAACAATATATAGTTGCCAAATTAACCATATTTCTTTGCCATTATTTTTATCTTTTTTGACGTATTCATCTTTTAAGAAGTACTGCTGTTTGATAGTACCATTTTGAGAAGTATTTATTCTTTCATTAAAGCTTAAACGATATTCATCCTTGTCATTTGTAATGACTGATCTCATTGTATCGTTAGCTTCTGAGCTAATTTTAATTGGTAAATCTATATCGATGTAGTTTTTAATTTCTCTTTTCGCACTTCGTCTTGTATTGTTTAAGTCATCACCTTCCACGTATACCACTTTGTAGAAAGAATCAACGCTCAGCTCGGGCAATGAAGAAAAATTTTGCGAGACCCATTTTGGTTTTTTTGGCATAATCATATTTCCAAGTACGGAAAAACTTAAGGTGATACATGCGAACAATAAAAGATTAATTTTTTTCATATAATTTTACACACAATTTAAATGTTTATTTAAATAATATGAAATATTATTTTTTTGCGGTTTTATATCTTTTTTTAGTTTCAAATATTTTTGCTCAATTGGGCTTGAAAAATGCTTCTGGAGAATCCAAGGTTTATATGCAAAACATGAATATTGATGAATTAGAAAAAAAGGCTATCTCAGAGGCAAGGATTGATGCTCTTCGAAAAGCTTTTACCGTTGGATATGCCAATCAGACTGAGTTTGTAAGTCAAGAAATAAATGAACAGAGTGGTGATAAACAAACATCAAAAAAGATGACCTCTGATTATGAGAAAACCACAGAGAGAACTCAGGGAGAGTGGGTCACTACAACTAAGAAGTTTACTACAGAATTACTAAATGACCAAGGGGGATACTATATGGAAGCAAAAGTATGGGGTAAAGTAAGAGAGAAGAAAAGGACTGAAATAGAATTTATTGCAAAATCCTTAAATTGTCCATTAAGCAAATGCTTAACAAGAAGTTTTACTCAAAACGACACACTTGGATTTGAATTTAAAAGCCCTGTTGATGGGTATTTAAGTATTTATCTCGATGATAATGAATCAAAGGTTTTTAGATTATTTCCACATGGTAAAGAAAGTATAAGCTCTTTCGAGATTAAAGGTGATAAGGAATATATTTTATTTACGAAAAAACCCTACTTAAAGGATATCAGTATAGGAGATGCCAGTCAATTTTATTTGAAGACAAATAAAGCCATAGAATACAATACCTTGAAAATTTTATTTTCCAAAAATGAAATTTCAAAACCATATATGGATTTAAATGGTAAGCTCCTTTCTACCGATAGAAAAGATTTTGCTGAGTGGTGGATTAATTTATTAGGCGATTCAAAGCAAGATATATCGTTTAAGGACATTGAAATTTCAATATCATCAGACTAATACTATCAAAAAAGTATTTAATCAAATTCTAAGTCACCTATCTTTCTACTATTGAAAGCTCCCCTTTATTATTAGGATCACTTAAATTTGGTTCTTGTTCACTGTATTTATTATTTATAGTGGCTCGACTGAGTCCATCCCTGACATGTTTTTCAATTTCTTTCCATGTAATTTTGTTATCATTATTTTTGTCTGCCTTCATATTACTTATACCTTCTAAAAAGAAGTAAGTAAACAATCCATGCTTCTCCTCCTTATTCCAATTTGAATATTGATCGTCACTTGAAGAGGCCAGTAATATTCCATTATCTATAGCCGTTGATACTATTGGAATGACCCCAACTCCACTTTTATTCATTGCGCTTGTCTTTTGGCCAGAGAAACAAGCATCCAAAACGACAAAGATATTTTTGACTTTTAATTTGTTAATATTTTTATAAAAAAGATCCGCTGAATAAGCCGTTGTTTGCGTTGCGTTTGGACGGGAATTAGCACCTAAAAAATAAGCTTTGTTATTGTCCGATGGGTCGGGAGTTCCGTGTCCGCTATAATAAATAAATAACTCGTCTACTTCCTCTCCTAATTTTTTATAACTATTTATCTTTTTTTCTATTGTTCCAGTTGCGTTGGAAGTTCCAAAAAGCTCATTAAAACTACTAAGATCCGCATTTCTTCGATATATTATTTTAGAGGGGTCATAGCCCATGGATTTGATTAAATATTCTTTTATCATATAAGCGTCTCTAATTGCATACTCGACAGGAGCAAATTTTTCATAATCTCTATTTCCAATAACTACAGCAAAGGCATTGGGCTTCTTTTTTCGAGAATTTGGAATATTATCGGGTTGATCAACCTCAGAAAGTAATCTATCGGGCTTATCTGGTAAACTAGTTGCAACTCTTTTTGAACGATAAACTAGTTCATCCGTACTTTTTGTTTTTTCATCCGTATTAAAAGTTATTAAGCCTTCTTTCCCATAATCACCTGTGCTTTCTATGATAGTAAGTGGAAGACTAACAATTTTTTTTGTGTATTCTTCATTTATATAAAAACCAATTTCTTCTGTTATAGATTCACCCGATCTGATGACATCATAATCAAATGAAATCGTACCAGTTGGTCTAACCAAGGGATTAGGGAATGATAAGCTCATCTTAACATTTTTAGCATTTCCTGGACCATTATTGCTCATTTGAATTTGGACAAAATCTTTTTCACCTAATACAATTGAACCATTTTTGGATGCAATGACATGATCAAAATCAAGTTTCGGCTCTTTAAAAGGATGTGTAGAAAAAGTTATTTTTTTAGTTCGATCATTTCCATTGGGTTCGGTGACTTTTATGATCAGCTGATTTTCCCCCTCAAAAAGTTCCTTTGTTCCTGATAATATAATTTCTTTTTCAACGAAATCATTATGATTTAAAGCAAAAGGATTCGAATCAAAAGCAATATTAATTGATTGTGAACCATCCTTAAGTTGGGCTTTTAATTTTAAATTTTTTCCTGGATCTCCTTCATTTTTAATCTCTAATCTAATAGATACTGTTTCTAATGCATCTAGACCATCTTCAAACTTTGGGTCAACATTTGGTATAATTGTTAAGTTTGGTATGGCTAACTCACCAGTTGAAACAGAGGTCTGACTAATTGTGACTGACTGGGGAATAGAAACTAATTGTTCTTGACTTTGCGACCAAAAACCAATTAAAAATAAGATTGCAAATAGAATTATATTTTTCATCGGATTATAAGTTTTTGAAGTTGTCTCTTCTCATCATCTTCTCCATCCAAATTTATATTAACCAAATAAGTACCTGCACTTAAGCCATTGATATCTAGTTTTATCTCTTTTCTACCTTGATGGCTTAAGTTTAGTATTTTTGTTAATACTAATTTACCTGAAATATCCCAAAGATTGATATTCACCTTACGAGAATTATCATTTTGACTGCTCAGGATGACGGGTACAATGAGTTCTTGATTCTCAAAACTGGGATTTGGAAATATTTTACCAATCATATCAATATCAATGATTTCTTCTAGGGTTTTATCTCCATAGTAGACATAAAACTCATTATTACCATTTGAGATATACTTATACTCAATTTCTTCAAGCATATTAACTATGGTTAAGGACTGCTCATCAACTAAGTATAAATTACCTCCTATATTATCTTTGAGTCCTTGATGGTCCCATGATAAGATACCATTAGATCCCTTTTGACTGCTTTCAATATTGAAATATGTTTTTTCATCAAACTCGATATAACCATTGGTTGATCCGATGGTTTTCTGAAAAACTATTTCGGTATATTTTGGGAATCGAGGAGGGGCTGGATCCCATTGTTCCTCGGTACTTCTGATTAAACTACTTAATTCATATCCGTATTCTCCCACATAGGCTTTGAGAGGGATTGACCAATTGAGCTGGCTTTCAAAGGTTGCAGTTTTCTGAGTGGCTGCTTCTCTACGTCCTGAGGAAGAATAGGAGGGGATGTCAATGGTTGTATTGACATCAGAATAAAGGAAGGCACCTTCAAAGACATCTAAACTACTTCCATCTATGTAAGAGGTACCATTATAGAGTCTTAATTTGTTTAAGGTTATATCATTTTTCAGCAGGTTCAACTCTTCTACATCAGACCAGTAAAGGGTTTCTATGTAAGGATTTCCTATTAAATTCCATCCAGATTCAAGACTAATTTTTTGCGGTTCATTATCGGTATCAAATCCTCCGATTTTAATTGTCTTTGGCTCTCTTGTAATTAAAAAATAGCCTTTACCTCGCTGCATGGTGGTCCACCCTTGGCCATACTCTGTATATTCATCTTTACCATTAAAAGGCCGTGCATAAAGTCTCCAATTTATAGGGTCATAGGCACCTAGTTCACTAAAAACATCGGTTGGATCAAGGGTAGTGGTTGATGGGAAGGTAATGACATTGTAATTGGTAAAGGTTTTGGAGAGCGTGATTTGATCTTCCTCGATGGTTTCCTCCTCAAGGGCTCCTGTATTAAATATGATCTCATAAGCTTCTTTTATGGCTATTGAGTCCAAACCAATTTCAGAAGGAATACTAATCTTATAAGATGTTTGGTAATCAAGTAAGTTATTAGGGACAAAAGCAATGTTATCATCATTGATTTTCCATTCCCCAGCGATGTTTGTATTCGAACTTGTAACATTGGCAACATTTGCAATAAAACTACCAAATGACGAGTCATAGTATTGATCGAAATTAATTGTAGGTATATAATCCACTAATTGAAGGTCCTCGGATGAGCTATTATTTGTTATCGAGACAAATCCCTTGGACCGAATACTTTTATGTGTATTTTCTATAAAGTTCACATTGCTTAGATCAACAAAAACATAATCAAAATATCCAAAAGAAGTAGTAGGATGTTTGAAAACGAAGGTTGTATTGTCAACTTGACTCCAATTACCCTGGACAGTAGTGAGATTACTTAATGTCTGGTCGGGAGAAGTTGCTATCCGAAAGTATTCATTGAGATTAGAATTGTCAAAACTTTCTGGATAATCTTCTCTATCAAATTGAATTACGATGCTGTCCTCAGGATGGATCCAATTTTCATTTAATATGCTAAAATTCAATGGGTAAAATTCAAAACCACTGGCATTAGCTGATGCTGCTATATTTGAGACTTGAACTATACCTGATTTTGAGCCCTTGGCAATGACTGCCGTAATACTTGAGTCAGAATTTATGATAAAATCAATAGTTTCAATTCCACCAAACGAGACTGCGTTTACCTCATTAAAGTTTGATCCTGTGATTTGAATGCTGGATCCAACGGTTCCACTTTTAGGCGAAAAGTCATTGATAATGGGAGTTTCATAAAAAGTAAATCCTGATTTAGTAGCTGTATCGGTACTTGTGAATACTTGCAAATTTCCACTGGCACCATTTCCGACAACAGCTTTTAATTTCTCTGTACTCTCAACAGAAAAAGAGGTGGCAGAGACCCCCCCAAATAGCACATTTTGAACTTCTTCTATATTTATTCCTGTAATTGTAATTTCAGATCCTTTGGCAGCGAACTTAGGAGTGAAATCTGCAATTCGGATGATATCATCTATTTCAATAGTAAATATTTTTGCGGTGGTGATTTCCTTACCACTAAAAGTAGAAAAAGTAAATATGATGTTTCTACCTTTGAGTGCGCCTTCAAGGATTGGGACTTCAAATAATTGCTCAGTGTCTCCGTTAGCTAAAGTTACCGTTCCGTTGCTGCTGGGTAAATCATAATCCATTCCTCTGATGGCCGTGCCAGTCAATGAATAATTGACTCCTATATTATTAGCTGATGGATTGGATAGCTTGACGCTGAAGACTAAGGTATCACCAGCTGTTACTTTATTTCGTCCTGCTGCTATTGAAATTGTCGCTTTTTGAATGGCAATGGTAATGGAGTCGAGGGTATTACTCACTTCGCCTGTAACTGTGGGATAGAATATTAAACTGTTACTTTTTGCCTCTGCATTTATTGTCAATGTTACCTCTTCTTTGCTAGATCCTGGGGTGAAAGAAATTTCTGGATTCAAAATCAATTTACTTACGTAATGATAAAGCCTATGGCTAGAATAAAGATTACCAACAGCATCAAGCTTGCATCCCCATCCTGCCTTATCAATAATCTTTTTTTCTTCTCCCGTTTCAAGATTGATTTTTAATAATCCATTATCATTACCACCATAACCAGCGTGCCCATTAACATACATGATTCCATTTTTTCCAAGTAGAATACCCACAGGCATCATATCAAGGGACACGACTGTTTCTCCTTGACTTGCACCATTTGACCATTTTTGAATTCGATTGTTTCTAGAGTCTGAAATATATGTATTCCCAAAATCATCTTGGGTAACTCCCGTAGGTTGATATAGTTGATTAGCACCATTTCCAGCATTATTTCCTCCAGCAATAGTGATTCCTGCTGATTCTCCTTTGAGCCATTTTTGTATTCTGTGATTTCCGTAATCGGCGATTAACATATTTTCATCCTTATCAAGAAAAACCGCATAAGGATTATTTAATTGGTTGGCATTACTTCCTGATATCTGTATTCCTGCCACTATACTGCCTTCTGCAGCTCCTGGAGTCCATTTTAGTATTCTGTGATTTTTGCTATCTGCTATGTAAAGATCTCCTGATTTTGATATAGTAAGTCCATAAGCGCCATTAAGCTGGTTTAGCCCTGAGCCAGCCCCGTTTCCACCTGCAACGGTAATCCCTTCGGTACTTCCTGGGGTGAATTTTTGAATGCGATAATTATAACCATCACTGACATAAACATTTCCGTTTTGGTCAATAGCAATATCATAGGGTCTATTTAATCGATCATTACTTGATCCATTTGATGAGGCATCACCTGCCACTGTAGGATTGGTATTTTTTGCTACAAAGTCTAAGTCATCATCAGGAGCAGTACCCACATTACTAAAAGCTACAGAAATTGGGTCAGGATAAAGATTAGATAATTTTCCTGTTAAAGTGATACTACCCCCAGGTTCTACTGCATAATAATTAGATGTTATTATAAGCTCTGGAACCTCGGGAGGGTTGATGACCACTTGAATAGAATCATTATTTTTGATAAACAAGCCTTTAGTATCTGCTGAAAGTTTGAGGTATTTTCTAGTTCCAGCATTATCAGGAATCGTAAATGTAAGTACACCCGTTGTGTCTCCTGAATTAATCGTTATTTTTGGAGACCGAGTGATTTTCTGAATTTGGTAATTATTATCACCAGAAAGCATAAAAATATCTCCAAACTCATCTATCTCTATGCCATGTGGACTGGAAAGGTCATTACCTTGATTTGAAAGGGTTGTGCCAATTGTAGCTGAAGCCTCCCATTTTTGAATTCTATCGTTACCTTCATCCGTGATATAAATAGTTTCATATTGATCTATGATCATATCACTTGGATTATTTAGCTGCTTGCTACTGTTTCCAGAGCCAAAACCACCCGCAACGGTACTGGCTAAGGAAGCACTGGCTGAATTTTTTGGGAACTTCTGTATGCGATTATTTCCAGCATCCGCCACAAATAATTCTCCTGAGCTATTAAATTTTATATTTCTGGGACCATTTAATTGTTTGGAGGAAATTCCCGCACCATTTCCTCCAGCGACTATTGCGCCGTTAGTGCTACTTGTTGAGTTTGAAGGAAATTTTATAATTCTATTATTACCGTAATCAGAAACATACAAATTACCTAAGCTGTCCAATATAACATCCCAAGGAAAGCGCAATTGATTAGCATCACTTCCAGCGCCGTTTCCACCTGCAACGGTAATGCCTTCTTTAGTATTTGATCCTGAGGTAAATTTTTGTATCCTGTGGTTGTTGTAATCTGCCACATAGATGTTACCCTCACTATCTAATGCCACACCCTTGGGACCATCTAGCTCATCGGCAGCATTACCTTTATTTCCCCCTCCAAGGATTGTAAATGAACTATCCTCGGGGATCCATTTTTGAAGGGTATTAGATTTTGTAAGATATATATTTCCAAAATTATCAATTTCAAATCCAGAGATTTCCTCTTGACCCATAGAATTTTCTATTAAAACCGTATTTTCATTGTAACCCACATAAGAGTAATCTGTATACATTACTGCTGTTCCCGATGAAGCTATCGGTAATATTGCTTTAGTGTTGAGAGGCTTGTTGAGTACTGCTTGAATAGTGAGGCTATCTCCAGAGTAAATGGTATCTGTCTTTACAGTTAGAGCGAGCTCTGTGGAGTTATAGGTCCACCTAAATTGAGAAGAGCTATTATTGTTACCTGCCAGATCTTTAAAGCCATTTGATATAATTTCAATAGAGGTAAGTGTATCACTTGTTGGAGTGAAAGTTGCAGTAAAAACGCTGTCATTATTGGTTGTTGAAAATGAGCTGATGGTCCCTCCTAAAACATTTAAATCTTGATCGTCAAATCCTTCTATGATTTCAATTGATTTGAAAGTTAAATAAATCAAAGAGTCGTTGGAAGTAGAATTGTTTTCAATAACTTTTGATCCATTGCTTGCAGAAATTGAAATTGTAGGAGGAGTCTTATCATAAGTCCATGAATATACGGAGGTGGGAACATTGTTATTTCCAGAAAGATCTGTGAATCGGTTCTCTGGTATATTTAAATAAATATTAGTATCTACAAAACTTTTGACAATTACGGTGAAGGTTGTATCATTTAATTGAGTAAAATCACTCATTTCCAAAGTAAAATTACTCGCTCGAGCAATATCACTAACGGTAAATCCTTGAATCGGCTCGCTACTAGTTAGGGTTAAAAGCACCTCGGACTGGTTACTAAAGGAACCACTCATTAATGTATCGGAATTAACAGTAGCCACAAGTGACATGGTAGGAGGAATTGTATCATTAATATCAAGGATAATGGGCGCCTTACTTGCTAAATTCCCAGTGTTTGTTATAGGAGTTAATATCAAATTCCGATTGTTTTCTGCATTAGCTTCGGTGCTTATGGTGAGCGAACCTGTGGTTTGACCTTCTTCAATAGTGATGGAGGGGTATAGCGATGTTTTTTGAATTCTATGATTATAATTATCTGAGATGTATAGGTTATTGTGTTGATCTATTATGATTACCCTTGGAGAATGTAATTGATTAGAATTATCTCCAGCTCCATTGCCCCCAGCGACAGTAGTTCCATAAGAAGCCCCAAGTGTCCATTTTTGTATGCGATCATTGGTAACATCGGCAATATAAATATTACCAGAATTATCAATTATAACACTCGATGGGTTGTACAATTGGTTAGCATTGGTTCCAGCACTATTACCACCAGCTACGGTAATCCCAGTAGAAGCTCCAGGTGCCCATTTTTGAACTCTATGGTTTGATGCATCGGCAATATAAATATTACCATCATCATCAATAGTTAGTCCTTTGGGACTGTATAATTGGTCAGCATTAGAACCGTTACCATTACCCCCAGCTACAGTAATCCCATTAGAAGCTCCAGGTGCCCATTTTTGAACTCTATGGTTCGAATCATCAGCAACATAAATATTACCAGCATTATCTATTGCAGTATAATGAGGAGATCCTAATTGATTAGAATTAGTTCCAGGACCATTGCCTCCAGCTATGGTAGTCCCAGTAGAAGCTCCAGACACCCATTTTTGAATTCTATCGTTTGATTGATCGGCAATGTAAAAATCACCATCATTGTCTATGGTGATTCCCGTGGGATTGTATAACTGGTCAGGATTAGAACCGTTACCATTACCCCCAGCTACAGTAGTTCCAGATGCGGCATTAGGCAGCCATTTTTGAATTCTGTTGTTAAACATATCGGCAATAAAAATTTCATCTGAACTATTTATAGCAATTCCATAGGGGCGATTCAATTGATTTGATCCGTTACCAGCACCATTACCACCAGCGACAGTAGTCATATCTACAGAATATCCAAAATCAGTTTCTTGCGCTGTGCCTGAGGGGGTGAGGACAATAGTTGTATTTTCATTTATTGCTTGAGATAGGGTAGCAGTGATAGTTACTGGATTACTTGAGTTAAGGAAGTTTCTATTTGTGGATAAAGAAATTAATTGATTCGTATAAATCCAGGTGAACTGCTCAGAGGAATTGTTGGTATTTCCTTGGGTATCGCTGTATTTATTAGCTGTTATGTCAATGGCTAAAGTCGTATAGTCAATGGGAGTGAGGGTTCCTGAGAAAGTAATGCTATCTGAGGTAGAAAAATTAGTTAATGTTCCACCTGAAATATCAATATCTGTAGCAGTGAAGTTGATTATTTTTTCAGTAGAGGTAAATGTTAGAGTAATTGATGCATCGGTACTTCCATCTCCATTTTCAATAGCTCTACTACCATTGGATGCGCTTATGCTGATTTTCGGTTTTGTGCCATCAATAAAGATGTTAGTATTTGATCCGAGTGAGCCATTTGTCCCAGGATTGGGTAATGACAACGAAGCACCATTACCAAATTCATTTTTTATGGATCCTTCATTTAAGGTGAGGGAATTTGAGTTTACATAATCAAGTTTTTGAGATTGATTGTTTTCCTGTACCGTATATAAAAATGTTAGAATAGTACTATCGGAACCCGAACTATACTGAGCGTATGTATCAACGCCAGTTTCAAGTAATAATCTGGGATTTCCTATAACGGTTACCCTTTGATCAAACGTGATTTCAATGGATAATTGATCTCCAATCTTGTAGGCACCGTTTAATGAAGGTGCATCTACAGAAATAATCTTGGGCGCTAATGCACTAATTATATCTATTTCAATGGGTGATGAAGATGCAAGAATGGCACCAGTGATTCTTGGTGTAAGAGTTAAATCCCTAGTTTCGGTGCTATCTTTAGCTGATAATACTAAGGTGCCAGAAGTTTCCCCAGGAGCAATTACTATGCTGGGATTATAAAAGAATTTTTGGATTCTATTATTATTCTGGTCTGCTACGTATAAATCGTCATTATGATCTATTGTAATTTTCCATGGGGTATTTAATTGATTGGAATTTGATCCTGAACCATTTCCCCCTGCTACTGTAATTCCTTCGCTCGCTCCCAGTATCCATTTTTGTACTCTGTGGTTATATCCGTCCGAAACATAAAGGTTTCCCTTGGAATCTAGTGCTACCCCAAATGGCCTATTAAATTGATTGACACTATCTCCTGAACTTCCATCACCAGCTATACTTTTTCCCTCATTTTGATCTAAATCCCATTTTATAATTCTATTATTAGCACCCTCAGATATATATATGTTTGAATTATGCATAGCAATGCTCCATGGCTCTGAAAATGGATTTGAATCACCAGCAATAGTTGTTCCATCTGTAGAGCTTGTTGAATTTGCTGGAAATTTCTGTATTCTACCATTGTCAAAATCAGCTATAAACATGTTTCCCAATGAATCTAAAACTATATCACTGGGCCCATTAAATTGATTAGCACTAGTTCCAGCTCTATTTCCCCCTGCCACAATTTCTCCACTTTTTCCCATTACAGATCCAGCGGCAAATTTTATAATTCTATTATTAGATTTATCAGCAATGAAGAGATTATCATCATCATCCAGGCATATCCCATCAGGATTCCATAATTCATTGAGTCCCTCGCCAGAGTAAATAATACCTCCGCCTATGGATCCTCCACCAGCAACGGTAGTTCCGAAACGATGACCAAAAAGAAATTTCTGTACTCTATGAAGTCCGTCTGATACATACAAGTTCCCATCTTTATCAACAGCTACATCATTTGGAGATTTAAGTGGATTTAAATAGTGTCTTTCTTCATTGCTTCCATAAACTACGGTATAGCCATTTTTACTATTTATATAAGTATAATTAGTCTCATCGGCATCCCCTGAGGTTACAAATTCGATTACTGTGGGGTTATTGCTGGGCTGAGTAAGAGTTGCCGTAATGGTTACTTGATTATCTTGACTAATTTCGTACTTGTCTATGCTAATAGTTGCTACTGCTCCATTGTATGACCAATTAAATTCATCGGAGGTTGTATTTATATTACCAGCGGCATCTGTAAAGCTGTTTGATGCTATTAAAATGGAGGTGGCTCCTGATTGACTAGGGGTAAATGTAGCGGTGTAAGCCGTGCTTGAGGATTTTGAAAAATTACTTATTATACCCCCTGAAACTGTAATATCATCTTGGGTAAAATTGATAGTGGCCTCACTCGTTGTAAAAGTGAGTTTAATGGAAGCATCTGCTGTTGAGGATCCATCTGCTAAAAGACCGCCACCCCCAAATCTATTAAATTCTGCAGTAAAAGTAATAGTGGGGGCAGTGTTATCAATTATAATATTTTTGTTTGCACCTAATGATCCACTAGACCCTGGGCCTGGAAGTGTTAGTATTGCTACATTTCCCGTAGCATCTTTGATGGTTCCTCCATTTAGGGTAAGAGCTGATGTTGATGTGTAATCCAAATCAGCAATATTTTGTCCTGCTTGTACGGTATAGTTAAAAATTAATGTATCATTTCCAGATCCACTGCTATAGTTGACAATCGCATCACTATTTCCAGTCTCTAGAGTAATTTGAGGGGTTCCTGTTACTATCACCCTCTCACTAAAAACTATTGCAAGGGATATAACTGTTCCCGACTTGTAAGCACTATCAGGAGATGTAGCTGTAACGCTATTTATGCTAGCTGAAATATTATCATTTATATCCAGGGTTATATTTTGGGAATCTGCTAAGGTGCCTCCAGAAGTTACATTAGGGCTTAGTATTAATTTTCTATTTTGTTGGGCTTTATCAAGATTAGTCGGAGCGTCACTGTCGCTTGGAACACTAAAATATACTTCTGATGATGTTTGTCCAGCCTCAATTACTATTGAGGGCCCCAAATAAATTTTTTGTACTCGGTGATTTCCATAATCTGCTATATATAAGTTATTTGATTCATCAATGGTAATTCCATAGGGGGCGGAAAGTTGATTTGCATCACTACCAGGACCATTTCCACCAGCAACTAATACCCCTCTATTCTTTCCTGGCTCCCACTTTAGAACTTTATGACCATCTTGGTCACTTATGTAAAGATTATAATCCTTATCTACTGCTAAACCTCCGACGGTTTCGAAATCTCCGTGTACGTAATAATTGTTTCCATCAGCCAATACCATTCCACTTCCATCGGCTCTATTATTTGAATGTTTTAATATTCTTTTATAATCTCCTACATACAACATACCATCATGGTCTAGGGCCAAAGACTGAGGAAAGTTTAATTGATTTAACCCCGTACCTTTTCCACCTATTCCTGCAACAGTAGTACCTAAGGATGCACCAGGCTCCCATTTTTGAACTCGATGAGCTCCATAATCAGTGATATAAAGATTACCAGCGTCGTCAACAGCAATTTGTTTAGGCCAATCTAATTGATTTGCTCCATTACCTCCAGAACCGCCTGCTACTAATACCCCTTCAGATTGGCCTATTACCCATTTATAAACGGAACTAGGATATTTAGCAATGTACAAATCGTTATTTTTAGTAATCCATAACCCTGTCACTTGCCTATCAAGTGATGCTATATTCGTTCCTTCAATGCTCTCAGGATTCCATTTGCTTACTCTCATGTTATCCCCGACATAGAGATTATCTGAGGAATCAAGAGCTACAGAGGTAGGAAAAGCTAATTGTTTATTGCCGCTACCTTCTCCATTACCTCCTGCAACAGTCATGGCATCTACTCGAGAATAATTATAATCATAATTATTTGCTGTACCTGATGTAGCGAAATTAATAATTGTGGTCTCACTTAAGGCGATCGGAATCGTTGCTGTGATTGTAGTACTAGTACCGTGTTCAAAAGCATAATTATTTACAGAGAGGGAAACAGCATTAATATAGCTCCAATTGAACTGGCTAGCCGCTGTGTTATTATTCCCAGAAGCATCGGTAAATGTATTTGCTGCAACGTCTATAGTTGTAGCTCCTATTTTATTTGGTATAAATGTGGCGGTATATATGGTGCTACTGACCGCTGAAAAATTACTGATGGTACCTCCAGAAACGGTAATGTCACCTGATGCAAAATCAGTTGTGGCCTCATTTATGGTAAAAGTCAATGTCAAAGTGCCATCGCTAGTGCTTGAACTGTCAGCCACTGCACTGCTTCCATTACTTGCTGTTATTACCAGAGTCGGTGCAGTATCCTGGATAACTAAGTTTTTATTGGCTCCTAATGATCCTGAGGAGCCAGGGGTGGCAAGTGTTAAGACAGCTCCATTCCCGCTAATATCAGTTATATCGGTTATGTTGGTTTTTATAATTGCAATACCTTCCGTATAGTCAGCCATATAGGCGTAATCTCCACTTATTGCGAGACCATTTGCCGTTCCTTCAGTGTTTATGTAAGTGGGCGTACCTGGACTTGTGGGATTTGAAATGTCGATAATGGCAAGGCCAGCACCATTCGTAGCTACGTAGGCATAACTGCCAGAGACTTTCACATCTTTTCCTTGATCACTCAGGCTTACATATGTAGGCGCACCTGGATTTAGTGGATTTGAAATATTTATTATGGCTAAACCTGAACCATCATCAGCTACGTAAGCATAGTCTCCAAGAATATCTATTTTCCTTGCAGTACCATTGGTATCTTTATAAGTAGGTGTACCTGGATTCGTTGGATTTGAAATATCAATTACTGCAAGACCCGAAGTATTATCGGCCACATAAGCATAATTACCATTGATGGTTACTCCATTGGCTTCTCCATTAGTATCTCTGTATACAGGTGTTCCAGGATTCGTTGGATTTGAAATATCAATTACAGCAAGACCTTTGGAGCCAGCAGCCACATATGCATAATTACCTTTAAGGGCTAGATCATATGCAAGTCCATCATCGGTATCTTTATAAATCGGTGTACCTGGATTGGTAGGATCTGAAATATCTATGATTGCTAGACCAGAGCCTCTTGCAGCGGCATATGCATAATTATCTTTAATAGCAATACCTAGCACATCTTCAGTTGTGGACTCATATACTGGAGTACGAGGATCGGTTGGATCAGAGATATCTACGACTGCGATTCCATCTTGGCTAGTTCGACCTACATAAGCATAATTTCCCGAAATAGTGATTGAATTTGCACTACCGCTAAAGCTCGGTGTGGCTACTTGACTTGGAGTGGGATTAGCTAAGCTTAATGCAGTAGTATTTTTATAATCTAAATCACTGCTAACATCACCGCTATTCATCGCGTAATTAAAAATTAGTTCATTACTTCCGCTTCCACTGGAATAATCAACAACAGCATCATTATCTCCAGTTTCTAATGTGAGCTTTGGTGTTCCTGTGACTGTCACCTTTTCGCTAAAGGTTACTGTTACAGGAATGGTTTCGCCAGTTTCAAAGGTTCCATTATCAGCCGATGAGTTGACAGAAGTTACGGTAGGTCTTGTCTTGTCAACTAGGTTTACTGAGTTATTACTTTGGCTAGAGGACATGACATTTCCATTTCCATCAAAGGCGGCACCAGCTACTGGGGTGACAGTTAAGATTTCGCTGCCATTAGGAGTACCAGATAGATCAATATCAAATGTGTAGCGCGCATCACTCTTGAGATACACATAATTTGTTGCACTATTACGATAGGCGACTATTTCATAATTTCCATCGTTATCTAAATCGGCAACATTCTTTCTTGAATCAGTAAGATTGAAATCATACGAAATTATCCTTTTTTCAAAACTTTCCAAGCCATTGTTTTCATAAAGGGTAAGAGGGTTACCAGTTACTAGATCCAAATCTCCGTCATTATCAAAATCTAGTGATGTAATTGCAGAAATTCTACCATCAATGATATCGTCAATGGTAATTTTTGAAAAAGATTGTGAACCATCATTTTTATACCAGTGAAGTTTTCTTGTGATTTCATCATTGTCATCACATACCAAAATATCTAAGTCTCCATCTTCATCTAAATCAACAACTTCTAAACCTGAATTCAAGAAAATATTATCGTCTAATCTTTTAAATGTAAAATCTTCATTACCATCATTTTCAAGCCAGAATAGCCCTGTTTCACCATAATTATCTCGTAAAACTCCAACAACGTCGATATCGCTATCCTTATCAAGATCAATAGGGTCAATAGCAATGATATTTCCATTTCCATAATTTGGACCGATGTATTTAGTTGAAAAAGACAAAGATCCGTTGTTTTCTAGATACATTAAGGCAGATTGACTCGAGTTAGATGGGCGGATTATGTAATCCATACTTCCATCATTATTCAGATCTACAGGACTAAATATTTTCCATTCCCCAGATTGATTTCCACCTAAAAGCGAACTACCCATTTGCCATGCTGGAGATCCATCACCCCAAAAACTATCTGAATTATAAAACCAAGCATGGTAACTATTTTTGGTAATTCCGATAATATTTAATTTCCCATTACCATTTACATCAGTTACCCGCAACCAACTATTTTTATCTCTTCTTGTACTTTGGGAAATGGCTTTTTGAACAAAACTACCAGAGCCATTATTTTCAGAGAATAGTATAGATGACGTACTGTAATCCGATTGTCCACCGATCAAGTCAAAATCCCCATCTTGATCAAGGTCAGCTATTACTGGATTGAATATCTGGCCGCCAATCGTATGACTGGTGAATGTGGGTGCACTGAGAGTGATGCCTGTTGGAGTACTATTATTTAATATGGCCGTTCCTCCATTCATGGAAAAAGTAAAATCATTTGCTTCAAGTGCGCCTTTACTACTTGCGGAATTATATAAATATCCACTTACGCTTATTGTAACGCTACTATTATCATCTGCCATACTTATACTTGTGATGGTAGGCGCTACATTATCGTACTGCCAATTGAAAAATTTGCTGCTTTTGTTATTTGCCCCTGCATCAGAGGTATAAACGTCTTTTGGTACTATGATGCTGGTGGGCCCTGCTGAGCTTGGAGTAAAGGTGGCTGTGTAGGTAGTTCCACTTCCTGAAAAGCCTGAAAGGCTGCCATTGCTAACCATGATATCTTCAACTGTAAAATCTGATGTGAAGGCACTAGATGTGAAAGTTATATTTATTGAAGCATTGTTAGAAATTGATCCGCTTGGTATGGAGGTGCTTCCGCTAGTGGCTGTGATGGTCATTCTCTGACTGTATGTGCTAAACATGCCAAATAGTAATACACCGAGAAGTAAAGGTTTTAGCCTCGCAAGAAGTAACCCCAATCGTTTTAGATTAGCGGATGTTTTATTTAGTAATATGGTTTTTGTGTTATCCATATTAATTAGGCTCAGGAGGAGCGGGTAGTGGGTCTAATGGAGGTTCATAAGTAATATAGACGTACGCTGCGAGGGCAGCACCTGCCACAAAAGGAATGATTTTTACAATGAATGGGATGGAAGGTTTTATTTTGAAATTCTCCGTTCCATCCATATTTCCACCGTTTCCAGATATTAAAATGTGATATCCATTGCCTTTACGGTCTCCTAAATTAATTAAGGCTTCCTTAGAATTATTATCAACTTCTTGAGCTTTTATAAATTCATCATTCTTGTATAAAGCAAGAGTAATATCTTCATCATCCAAACCCCCTTCCCATCTTATTTTTAAATCTTTATTTCTTTTAGCTTTGATTGTTTGAGTTTTTGATAAGTCAAATGGGCTAAAAGCTAATTCATAGCCGATTTTAAATGTTACTGACTGATTGTATCCTCTAAAGGAATTGTAATCCCAAATTAACTCATGTTGTTGTCCAGATTCATATTCCGATGAAAGATCTTTTGCTCCATAAAGACCCTGGCCTCTTGCAGTTAGTTTGGTCTTTTTAAGCTTTATTGGAGTGCTATATCCATCTAAACTATAATATAAGTTGATTTTGTATCTTTCTTTTGGTTTTCCATCAATCTCGAACTTAATATTTACCTGGCCTGCATTAGGATCATTATTCACTGAAGTATTTTTGATTACTTGAGCGGAAACAGAAAAAAACTGAAAGGTTGAAACAAGTATGATGACAAAATTTTTCATCACTTAAAAAGCTTCGCTGAATATTATATCCTGAGATCTTACTTCATTAAAAGGGAAAAAAAATAACATAACAAAATAAGACAAATAAAAATATTTCAATTTTTAAAATTTATTGGAACATAAATTTAGATTATTTTATAATGAAGATGAAGGGTTGTCTTTGTTATTTAGGTAATTATAGGTTTTTCATGTAGTAATGAACGGCTTAAGAACATTTCATTGTCACCTCATAATCCTCATAAGCTTTAAACTGCTTTACCTTGACTCACTATTTTGTTATCATTTCCTCTATGTCTCAGATGAAATCTTATGAAGGAAATAATATCTATTTTTGGATATGATTTCGATTAAAAGAGTATTCTTAATTTCTGTGCTATGTCCCTTTTTTGCTTTTAGCCAATGCGATGAAGAGATAGTCATAAGATATTCAGACGTTCCTGATGCCAAATACATCGGATGTCTCAATGACGAGGGCAATCCAGATGGCAGTGGGATTTTGACTCATGAGCAATTCAAAGAGGAAGGAAATTTTAAGAATGGAGAGCTCGATGGATTGGGTAAACGGATCTATTTTGAGGATAATGTCACTATTGAAGGAGAATGGAAAGGTGGTAAAATAGTGACTGGAACCTATCTGGAAGAGGGTTCAGATTATGAGTTACGTTATGAAGGTCCATTTAATGAGATGGGTAGATTTAATGGAGCAAAGGGATATTTGCGCATTGAACAGTCTGGGTTAATGCTTGAAAAAAAGGGGAAATTCATCAACGGAGACTTGCAACAGGGATCTATGATTGAAGTTCAAGATCAAGCGACCAAAAAGGATAAGGGCAATTTTGTAAATGGAGAACTATATGAGGGGTCTTCTGTACTTACTGAAAAGTCGGGTTTGGTTATTTCGTCTAATATAAAAGAGGGTCTGTCCATTGAATCAAAGCGAAACGATACAAACTACTATAATTCAAATGATATTGTGGGAGATCAATTAAGCTCCCTAGTCAAGCTAACCAAAGGAGGTTCAGAAAACGAGGGCATTTCCTATAAAATTGAAATGAAAATCAATGGAATTTCTGGGGAATGGATTTTTGATACAGGAGCGCAACTATTCTCTATTGGTAAAAGAATGTTTGATCGCTTGAAGAACGAAGGCATCACCTATCGGGAGTTGAATCAAACGGTGAAGACTTTCGGAATAGGAGGATCATCCAATGGAAAACTTGTGATCATAGATGAAATTAAGGTAGGGGATTATGTAGTTAAAAATGTGGTCGCTAAAGTAAGTTTAGATACGAATTTTTCATTGATGGGGATCGGATTTTTCTCTAAATTCAATAATGTAAGCTGGTCGATGAGTACAGAAGAACTTACTTTTTTCAAATAGAATCCCAATGGAGATAACTATAAATAGGCTTAATTGATAATCTACTATCTCAAGTTTAGGCTTACCCATATTTATAATTGCTAAAGGAAAATTATTAAGTAAGGTGTAACCAATGATGAGGTGCATGCTGGTATCATCTTTGCTGATTTACAAATAAACCAAACACTTTATATTGCTTATGCTATAAATAATTATGGATAAGGTGAAACAATTGACAGGTCACTTTATCCATATTATCGCAAGCTTATGGTATGAAAAATAATGAGTGTAGAAGGAATGTAAAAGAAAAAAGTACTTGAGGAAATTAAGGATTCTAAGGAAATCAAGTAAGTCAATGATAAACTATACTCTAAATCCTTAGAATCCTCAGAATCCTTAATTCCTAATTATATTCAGCTTTTGGTTTCCACTTCATCTACTTTTTTAAGATTAATATAGTAGTTGTGTTTGGGGTGATCAAGTAGATTGGCTTCTACGAACTTCTTAATATAGCCTTCCGCAGTCTTTGGATTGATACTCAACTTCTCAGCTGTTTCTACATACTGATTGCGGTCAAAGGTCTTGGGAAGAACGTCTAAAAACTGTTGGCGAATATTCTTACTCTTGTTGAATTTCTCTTTTTTAGGCATTTGAGTGTAGACTTTATCACTGTGCTTTAAGAGTACTTCCGCTATATCTAGGGCCGTTTTAAAGTCTTGGTTGTTGCATTCCAATTCAGTAGATAAATCACCTGTTTCCATAATTCTGAGTACGGTAAGAATGAGGGCTATGCGAAAGGAAATGAGACCACTTCTACGTACAATACTTGCAATATCTATCCCCTGTAAAGAGATATACTGTGCCTGCTTCTCTTTAAAAAAAGTATTGAACTGCTGCTCCTGGGCATAGGTAAAATCAAACCGCATAGAAGTGGTAGATTGAAGTGACTTGTATAAGCCGAAATACTCTGCGCCGAGCCCGTCAAAATAAGCGTCTAAGTCCTGATTTGTATTTTTAGCAAAAACATCTTTCCATTCAGATTTAATATTTATAGTATAGAATATAAAGCGGCTGAATAGACCATTTTCAGCACTTGGAATAAGAGCAGAAACTTGTTCGGGTGTACCTGAGAGCATAGCCGAAAGGCAAGGATTTTCAATCTCTACGTATTCTTTGTCTGTTCTACGGTAGTAGGAAATAGTTTCGTGGTGAAAGGCTTTTCTAAAACCATCACTATAGTTGCCATGTTCAGATTTAAACGCTTGGGCAAGTGTATCTCCTTCTGTTTCAAAAATGAGTCCTTTGCCATCACTGTCTGATAATAACTGATAAGCACCCGTGCTGCTATTATTTGCAGGTATAAAGAGCATTTTTTCAGGTATTCGAGCTGGTTTTTCTGCACCTTCATCTTTGCCTTTTTTAGAGTTAAAAGCTTTTAATGCTGTTTCATATTCCTGCTTTCTGAGCTTTGTTTGTTCTCGGAATGCTTTGTGAATAGGTTCTACCAATTGTCGGCAATGCGATAACCTGCCTTTTCCAGCTGAAGCTTGAGCAGTCACAAACAGAAATAAATTGGCAAACACCTTTCTGCCATCATAGATGCCGAATACTTTAGGCATGCAAGCACTCAGGGTAACCAGACTGCCAAGCAATAGAAGGTCTCGTTCTTCACTTGAAGTATTGGGTTTTATCACACGCTGCAGAAAATCAGGAAGCTCAGTAAATACAGAAATAGGAAGAGTTGGTACCCCTTGTTGTATTTCAACATTTGCTTTGGTGCTAGTTCTATTTTTCACACCAGCTTTCTGAGCATGGTAGAAGAAGGTTTTTAATGAAATGCCCTGACCTTTGGCTTTTAAGCATTTATCAAATTGATCATTGCATTCTGCTTCATCATACTCAGCATAAAACTTACTGATTCGTTGAAAGAGTACTCTGCCTGCTTCACCAAAGGTAAAGCTAAAGGCAAAGCCAAGGTTACGCCATTCGACATAATCAGAAGTTATATCAATTTTTTTTGCTTCAATTTCATCAATGATTTCCTTTACTTCATTTAAGAGGACATCATCTTCATTGGATACTATATTAAGAGTTGGTTCTGTATTAGTTGCTTGTGGAACTGGCATTTCGATCCATTCCATAGGATTAAACAATTTTGTCATTTTTTTGTATATTTTGAATTAATAAAAACTTGTGGGTCATGAGGAAGAAAACATGCTCTGCAGGTGTCCTTGCCTGATTGGTCCACTGTTAAATGATAGGTGTGATGAACGTAGTTCGCCACCGCTTTGAAATAATCTTTGTGACTTAGTTCAGAGAGATCTGCAGTAACAACCCACTTGATACCATCACCTGAAGGGGAAACAAAGAGTATCTCTGTTTCAAGATTTGGGTCATCGAGCAGCTTGCCTCGTAAGTCATCAACATTATCTACATGGTCAAAGTCAAGGGCTAATAAGCCTGAGTGCCGCTGTAAAGCAGCTTCACTGCGTATTGAGAATGAACCTGAGAAGGTGACGTAATCAAAGTGACTGGCTTTATAAGCTCTGGCTTCCTTATTATCCTGAATTTTACGAAGAACTCGGGTGCAATCCCTATAGAATTCACCTTTTATCAGTTCATAAACATCCAATAGATTTACTTCTTTACTCGGAAGTGTATTGGTTATGGGCATTGTGAAGTAGCTGAATGCAGGCATTGCAATTGCTGGCGATTCAGGGTCTGAAGTTATAGTTGAATTACCAAAAAAGGACTCTTCACCAATTCGTAAATGCATCTCTTTATTCAAAGCATAAAACAACGCTGCATCATTCTCCTTAAAGTGCATGGCTGCAAAATGAAAAGC
>Ga0206126_10000641_pt1 | contig 46181 bp, 45 predicted proteins | sample Helgoland_Spring_5_FD_148621 | JGI IMG/M metagenome (GOLD analysis project Ga0206126, IMG submission 148621) | Pelagic subsurface seawater microbial communities from Kabeltonne, Helgoland, North Sea - Helgoland_Spring_Bloom_20160412_1 | ecosystem: Environmental > Aquatic > Marine > Epipelagic ...
TCCTTGGGTGGCTCGATAAAGCTTTGGAGAAACTCTGATGCATCCTGCTGGTTCTGTAATACTTTTCACTGTCGCATCGGGTTTGGGCTTTGGCATGCTGACCTGGCTGGGGCTTGGTCTGCCAGATGCGCGCGGCTGGGCGGCGTTTTTCCACTATGCTGTGGCCTTTGCGTTGGCGGGGGGTGGGCTTTTGGCCTCGACCTTCCATTTGGGAAATCCACAGAGGTTCTTGAAGGCCTTCTCGCAATGGCGCAGCAGCTGGTTGAGCCGTGAGGGCTGTTTGGCGGTCGCGTGTTTGCTGGTCATGGGTGTCTTTGCCCTCGGGACTGTGTTTTACGATAATGCATGGCAGCCTTTGGGCTATATTGGCGCGGCTTTATCAATCTTGACGGTTTTTGCCACCTCGATGATCTACGCACAGCTGAAGACCGTGCCACGTTGGAACCATTGGAGCACTCCCGTGCTGTTTTTGGCTTTGTCGCTGGGTGGCGGTGGATTGCTTGCCGGTCAAGTGGGTCTCGCCATCGGGCTTTTGTGTTTGGCGGGGGCTCTGCAGCTGTTCGCTTGGCTGTCTGGTGATGGACGGTTTCACGAGCGGGGCACGGATGTTGGCACGGCAACCGGCCTTGGTGCGCGCGGTATCGTGCGCGCCTTCGAGCCGCCCCACACGGGCAATAACTATCTGCTGAAAGAGATGGTGCATCAGGTCGGTCGAAAGCATGCGGTGAAATTGCGTGTGATTGCTTTTGCTCTGATGATTGTTGCGCCCTTAGTGTTGTTGATGATTTCGAGCAGTGTGCTCATGATTTGTTTGGCTGTGGCTTGCCATGCGCTGGGAACCTTTGCACAGCGTTGGTTGTTCTTTGCTGAGGCCGAGCATGTTGTGGGGCTTTACTATGGCAAGCGCTGAGCATTCGGCGAGTCCAAAACCTTGAATAAAGGTGGGAGGTGGTTGTATACCCCCCGCCTTTTTTTGAGAAACGGCGGCCGGCGAGCGGCTAGATCCTGGAGATGACAATGCCTTAGATTGGAAGCTGAGGAGACTCGTCGTCGGCCACTGCGGCGCGGTAATGTTTGCGGCAGAGCGATAGATAGGTTTCATTGCCGCCAATCTGCACTTGATCTCCGGAGGTGACGGCTTTGCCGGTGCTGTCAAATCGCACCACCATCGTCGCCTTTTTGCCGCAGTGGCAGATGGTTCGCACCTCACGCATTTCATCGGCCAGGGCCAAGAGCGCGGCGGATCCTGGAAACAGCTCTCCCATAAAATCTACCCTTAGACCATAGCACATGACGGGCAATCCGAGGTCATCTACCACGCGGGCCAGGGCCCAAACTTGATCCTTGGTCAAAAACTGTGCCTCATCAATAAAGGCGCAGGCGACGGGTCCTTGTGCCAGCCGCGTTTTTATCTTCTCAAACAGGTCATCATGGGGTGAAAATGTGTCTGCCTCTTCGCCAATGCCGATGCGGGAGGCGATTTTGCCCTGTCCGGCCCGAGTGTCCATTTGGGCCGTGAGCAGATAGGTCTGCATGCCACGCTCTTTGTAGTTATGCGACGCCTGAAGCAGCAAGGTCGATTTGCCGGCGTTCATTGTGGAGTAGTTGAAATAGAGCTTAGCCATATGGATGTGTGCCCCGAGCGCGGAGACGATGCAAGAGGGTCGGGGGCGTGTCCATGGGGCGGCAATTGTGGCTTTCGCGGTACCTGTAATGGTGCTAACTGCGCGCGATACATTGACCGGAGGAGGGTGAAATGTCCCAAATTGAAGTTCCGCTTTATGATCCCAACATGCTGCGCCCAATTGATTTTTCGGCTTTGGCTGGCCCGAAAGATGATGGGCATGCGCCACGTATTTTGCTGCTATATGGGTCGCTCAGGCCGCAAAGCTATTCGCGGTCGGTGGCCCAAGAGGGTGCGCGGGTTCTGCGGGCCTTGGGTTGCGAAACCAAATTTTTTGATCCCACTGGCTTGCCGTTACCCGATGGGGCGCCCGACAGCCATCCGAAGGTACAAGAGCTGCGCGAATTGGCGCTGTGGAGTGAGGGTATGGTTTGGTCCAGTCCTGAGCGGCACGGGGCGATGACTGGGGTTTTGAAAAATCAAATTGATTGGATCCCACTGTCTGCCATTGGTGGGGTGCGTCCGACCCAAGGGAAGACTCTTGCTCTGATGCAGGTTTCTGGTGGATCGCAATCGTTCAATTCGGTCAATCAAATGCGGATCCTGGGGCGTTGGATGCGGATGATCACGATTCCAAATCAAAGTTCGTTGCCAAAGGCATGGCTCGAGTTCGAAAATGGACGGATGAAGCCATCGTCCTTTTACAATCGGGTTGTGGACGTGATGGAGGAGCTGGCGCGTTTTACCGTAATGACGCGTGGGCGTAAAGAAATGCTGGTGGATCGCTATTCAGAACGCGTCGAAACTGCTGAAGAGCTGCACAAACGCGTCTCACTGACAGACATCTAAATTGGCCTGGCCCATCCCCAAAGGGTGACGCCGCGGGGATGGGGCCGGTCTGCAGTTACAGCTGCAATGCTTTCACACCCACGTCGCCCTCTGCATGGGCTTTGATGGCGAAGGCGGCGGCATGGCTGCCGGCCAGGGTGGTAAAATATGGTATTTTATCCATCAAGGCTGCAGCCCGCATGCTGCGGCTATCATCTACCGCCTGTGCACCTTCGGTGGTGTTCAAGATAAGGGCGATATCGCCATCTTTGATCTGATCAACGATATTTGGGCGGCCTTCATAGACCTTGTTCACCACGGTGCTGTGAATGCCGGACGCAGCGAGGAATTCCGCAGTTCCTGAGGTGGCGGTCAGGCTGAGGCCCATTTCCACCAAACAGGTTGCGGCCTCGAGCAACATCGGTCCCTTGTCATCATCTTTGATCGACAGGAAGACTTTGCCAGTGGTCGGCAATTGCGTGCCCGCACCCAATTGTGCCTTGTAAAAGGCGCGATGGAATTTGCTGTCAAAGCCCATGACCTCGCCCGTGGAGCGCATTTCAGGCCCAAGCAGCGTATCAACGCCCGGGAAGCGTGCGAAGGGTAGGACAGCCTCTTTCACCGCAAAGCCTTTGATGCTGGCTGGATCCACCAGGTCAAAATTACTCAAGGGTTCACCAGCCATAATTCTGGCAGCAATGGCGGCAATCGGGCTGCGCACGGCTTTGGCCACGAAGGGTACGGTGCGGCTGGCACGCGGGTTGACTTCGATCAGGTAAATCTCGCCATCTTTGACGGCGAATTGCACATTCATCAATCCGACAACATTCAACGCCAGCGCCAAGGCTTCGGTTTGCTGTTTCAATTGGTCAATGATGTCTTGCGACAAAGAGTAGGGCGGCAAAGAACAGGCGCTGTCACCCGAATGCACGCCGGCCTCTTCGATATGCTGCATAATTCCAGCAACATGCACATGCGTGCCGTCGCAAAGCGCGTCCACGTCAATCTCAACTGCGCCAGAGAGGTAGCTGTCGAGGAGCACTGGGCTATCGCCCGAGACCACAACCGCTTCGGAAATATAACGTTCAAGATTGGGTTGGTCGCGGACAATTTCCATCGCGCGGCCGCCCAAGACGTAAGAGGGGCGAATAACCAGCGGGAAACCGATCTCACTCGCTATCGCCAAGGCTTCAGCGTCAGAATGGGCAATGCCATTCTTGGGTTGTTTGAGCTTGAGAGTATTCACCAGATCCTGGAACCGCTCGCGATCTTCGGCCAGGTCGATGGCATCGGGTGTGGTGCCCAAGATTGGGATGCCTGCGTCCGCGAGGGCGTTGGCCAGTTTTAGGGGCGTTTGCCCACCGAACTGCACAATCACACCGTGCAGCGTTCCGTTCTCTTGCTCAACTCGCAGGATTTCCATCACATGCTCATAGGTCAGAGGCTCAAAATACAGGCGGTCTGAGGTGTCGTAATCTGTGCTCACCGTTTCAGGATTGCAGTTGACCATAATGGTCTCATAGCCCTGCTCTGTGAGGGAATAGCAGGCGTGGCAGCAGCAATAGTCAAACTCAATCCCTTGACCGATCCGGTTTGGCCCACCGCCGAGAATAACCACTTTCTTGCGGTCAGATGGCCGTGCTTCACATTCGGTTGAGCCCATCGCCGGAGCTTCATAGGTGGAATACATATAGGGGGTTTGTGCTTCAAATTCGGCCGCGCAGGTATCGATCCGCTTGAAGGACGCAACAACGCCGAGCGATTGCCGCGCGTTGCGAATATCAGTCTCGGTGCGGCCGGTCAAAATAGCCAGACGGCCATCGGTGAAGCCCATCATTTTAATTCGGCGCAGCCCCTGTTCATCTTGGGGCAGCCCTTCGGCCTTGATGACTGTTTCCATCTCTATGATTTCGCGAATGCGCGCCAAGAACCAAGGATCAAAGCGGGTGATGCTGTGCAACTCATCATCGGAAAATCCGAAGCGCATCGCATGAGCAATGACCCGCATCCGGTCTGGCGACTGGATTGCTAGCTCGCGGGTCAGCGCCTTGTCGATCGCCATTTGAGCTTCGGGGCTTTGACCCACTAAGATCCCGTCCCGCAGGACCAAGTCATCGGCACTGGGCATGCCGTCAATCTCGACCTCATCAAAACCTGTGAGACCTGTTTCCATCGAGGCCAGCGCTTTTTGCACCGATTCGTGAAAACTACGGCCGATGGCCATGGTTTCGCCAACAGATTTCATCGCCGTCGAGAGCACTGCTTGAGATCCTGGGAATTTTTCGAATGCGAAACGTGGGATTTTGGTGACAACGTAATCGATGGAGGGCTCAAAGCTGGCTGGGGTCACTTTGGTGATGTCATTGTCCAACTCATCCAACGTATAGCCAACCGCTAATTTTGCTGCAACTTTTGCGATTGGAAATCCAGTTGCCTTGGAGGCGAGTGCCGATGAGCGTGAGACACGCGGGTTCATCTCGATGACCACCATCCGGCCGTCTTCTGGGTTCACGGCCCACTGCACGTTCGAGCCACCGGTCTCTACACCAATCTCGCGCAGAACGGCAATGCTGGCATTGCGCATGATTTGGTATTCTTTATCGGTTAACGTCAGGGCCGGGGCAACCGTGATGCTGTCGCCTGTATGCACGCCCATAGGATCGACATTCTCGATAGAGCAGACGATGATTGCGTTGTTTGCGGTGTCGCGCACCACTTCCATTTCATATTCTTTCCAGCCCAAAAGGCTCTCATCAATCAAGATTTGACTGACGGGGGAAGCGTCCAGGCCAGTTTTGCAAAAATGCTCATAATCTTCTCGGTTATATGCCACGCCACCGCCGGTGCCGCCCAAAGTGAACGCAGGGCGAATAATTGCGGGGAGACCGATGTCATCAAGCGCGGCCATACATTCTTCCATCGTCTCAGCAATCGTGGCACGCGGGTTTTCAAGGCCAAGCCGATCCATGGCTTCACGGAAGAGTTTGCGGTCTTCGGCCATTTCAATCGCTGGGCGCTTGGCGCCGATCATCTCTACGCCAAACTTGTCCAAAACGCCCATTTCCTCAAGCGCGAGCGAGGTGTTCAGGCCGGTCTGTCCGCCCATAGTGGGCAGCAGCGCATCGGGACGCTCAATCTCTATGATCTTGGCCACAGTCTCAGGTGTGATGGGCTCGATATAAGTCGCATCGGCCATATCTGGATCGGTCATGATGGTGGCTGGATTTGAATTGACCAAAATCACCCGGTAGCCTTCTTCGCGCAAAGCCTTGCAGGCCTGGGCGCCGGAGTAATCGAACTCACAGGCTTGACCGATCACAATGGGACCCGCCCCGATAATCATAATGGATTTAATGTCAGTTCTCTTCGGCATGAATCTATCCTTCAGTGTCGGGCGCAAACTGTCCTGCCTTATAGGGAAGGAGGTCTTGGGTGCAAGGGGCTTTGTGATACTCAAGTCCAGTTTGCGGCGCCCAGATTTTAAGACTGGCACGGTCCCATCGTGCCGCAGCTCAGGGCAGGGGCAATTCGGTTGTGTCTTTGAGCTCTTCCATCACGAAGCTGGCGCTGACATCGGCCAATTCGATACGCGAAATGAGGCGCTGATAGAGATCATCATAGGCTTGGACGTCCCGGATGCGCGCTTTGATTAAATAGTCTTGATGCCCCGAAGTGCGATAGGCCGATTGCACATGTGGTAGGCTGCGAATGACCTTTGTGAATTGATCGGCCCAATCTTTGTTGTGGCTGCGCACAGAGATTGACACAAAGACAGTCAGACCAAGCCCAATCTTTTGTGCATCTAACAGCGCCACGCGGGCCTTCAAAAGACCGCTGTCTTGCAGGCGCTTTAACCGCCGCCAAACCGCGTTGCGCGACAGGTGGAACGCCTCGGATAATTCCTCTGAGGGCTGCGCGGCATTGCGCTGCATCTGTTGCAATATAGCGCGGTCATAATCATCATATGTTACGTAATCATCCGATATTTTGGGATATTATCACGCAATTAAAGCATGGCATAGAAAATTTGGGAAAAAAGTTGAGTCCACGCAGTTTATGCTGGTGTCAGCAATTTTAGAGCTTTTACATGACCCGTTCACCGAATTATTTTACGGTGCATTTGAGCAATATTGGCGAAAGCTACGGCCAGCATTTTTTGCACGTAATCTATTACTTTGTCATGCTCTTGACCGCGGCGATCTGTGCTCTGATCCATGCGATCCTGCCCTTTTTATTTGAAAAATCCGCAAGCCAAATCATTTCCAAGCTTTACAGAAAAATGACTGAGAGAAAGCTGCTTGAGGCGTATTCACCCTCAAAGGGCTGAATTTTTGCCGTACGCAGGTCAGAAAACGGCGGTTTGGCTTGACTTTAGGCGTCTGTCGGGATGTATCAGCGCGACCGCTTGAAGGAGCCCTGACCCATGCATGCTTATCGCAGCCACACCTGTGCCGACTTGAACATAAATAATGTTGGCGAGACAATCCGCCTTTCGGGATGGGTGCATCGCGTGCGCGACCACGGCGGTTTGCTCTTTATCGATCTGCGAGATCACTATGGGATGACGCAGGTGCTTTGCGACCCGGATAGCCCGGTGTTCAAAGAAGTAGAAAAGTTGCGCAGCGAATGGTGTATTCGCATTGATGGTACGGTGAAAGCCCGCGACGCGGAATTGGTGAACCCGAAAATTCCTACAGGAGAGATCGAGGTCTTCATCCGTGACCTTGAGGTCTTGGGCGCGGCGAACGAGCTGCCGTTGATGGTGTTTGGAGAGCAAGAATATCCTGAAGAGACACGATTGAAATATCGCTATCTCGACCTGCGCCGGGAGAAGCTGCAAAAGAACATGAAAATGCGTTCCGACGTCGTGGCGTCGATGCGTCGCCGGATGTGGGATCAAGGGTTCCGCGAGTTTCAAACACCGATCATCACCGCTTCTAGCCCCGAGGGCGCGCGGGATTTCTTGGTGCCATCGCGTCTGCACCCGGGTAAATTCTATGCACTGCCACAGGCGCCGCAGCAGTTCAAACAGCTCATTATGGTCTCTGGCTATGATAAATATTTCCAGATCGCTCCGTGTTTTCGCGATGAAGATCCGCGCGCGGATCGCTCACCAACAGATTTCTATCAGCTTGACTTAGAAATGTCTTTTGTGGATCAACAAGATATCTTTGACACGATACAGCCTGTTTTAACCGGTGTGTTTGAGGAGTTTGGCGGTGGTCGCAAAGTGGATCAAACATGGGAGCAAATCAGCTATCGTGATGCGGCGCTTTGGTACGGCAGTGACAAGCCAGATCTGCGCAACCCAATAAAGATGCAGGTGGTTTCCGAGCATTTTGCTGGTTCGGGCTTTGCCATCTTCGCCAAGCTCTTAGAACAAGAAGGTACTGAGATTCGCGCCATTCCGGCGCCAAAAGGTGGCAGCAGAAAATTCTGTGATCGCATGAATGCGTTTGCGCAGAAAGAAGGTCTGCCCGGCATGGGCTATATTTTCTGGCGCGACCAAGGTGACGGCATGGAGGCCGCTGGCCCATTGGCTAAGAATATCGGTCCTGAACGAACAGAGGCTATTCGTCAGCAGTTGGGGCTTGGCGTTGGTGATGCGGCGTTCTTTTTGGGCGGCAAACCAAAAGCCTTCGAAGGGGTTGCTGGCAAAGCGCGGATGGTGATTGGCGATGAATTGGGCCTGACGGACAAAGAGCGCTTCGCGTTTGCCTGGATTGTTGATTTCCCGATTTATGAGCAAGATGAAGAAACCGGCAAGATCGATTTTGAGCACAACCCATTTTCGATGCCACAAGGGGGTATGGAGGCCCTTCAGGGTGATCCTTTGCAGGTGTTGGGGTATCAATATGACCTGGCATGCAATGGCTATGAGTTGCTCAGTGGTGCAATTCGGAATCACCGCCCAGAGATCATGTTCAAAGCCTTTGAAATTGCGGGCTATGGTAAGGAAGAGGTCGAAAACCGCTTCGGCGGCATGGTGAACGCCTTCCAATACGGCGCCCCGCCGCACGGTGGTTGCGCTGCCGGCATAGACCGAATTGTGATGCTTTTGGCCGACGAGGCGAACATTCGTGAAGTCATTATGTTCCCGATGAACCAACGGGCGGAAGATCTCATGATGGCAGCGCCGTCGGAACCGACGAATGAGCAGCTGCGGGAATTGTCACTTCGGGTCATCGCGCCAGAATAGCGCTTCGCGAAGAGGGCAGGTCGGCCGATTACCGACGGCCCTCTCACACCGCTATTTTCTCTGCCAAAAACTCCGTCAGCGCAGTGCGGAGATCGGACCGGTTCTCAGTGGTTAAATACCGTTCGGCGGCCTGTTCTAGCGTTGGATCGGAGGCGGTGCGGGCCACGCCAGCGATAAAGGCCGCAAGGTAGCCGGGCTGCGCTCACTCTTTGTTGTTGAGCAAGTCTAACGCATGGACCAAATCCTCTTGCAAGGCGCGTTGGTCAGCCTCAAACGCTAGATCTGGCAGGAGACGTATGTCCATAGGCCGGCGATGATTTGGGAGATTCATTAGGATTGCGCTTTGAAATCCTGCAACGGAATTGAGGGGTTTTTCGATGAAACTATCGGCGCCCGCTTCCATCGCCGCGGTGGCGCGGCTTGGATCTGCGGAAAGACCGATGATGGTCTGGGTGCGGGGACTGGCTTGTGCAAGTTCTGAGATCAGCTCAGCGCCGTCCCCATCTGGCAGGCCCATATAAACAATGGCCACATCCGGGCGATAAATTCTAAGGTGTCGTCGGGCGCTTGTCATACAGTCTGCGCGTCTCAATCGTGTGCCAGAGGTGATGCACATCAAGCGCACGGCCTCGCCCGCGGTGAGACTGTCTTCCACCAGAAGCACCATCAAGCCGTGCAATGGTCTGCGGCTGGTAGGTTTGAGTGAGTGTAACGTGTTCGACATCCCGGTCATGATCGCCCCCTTATTTTCAGATCATGGGCCAGTTTTGCGCTCAAAGACTCTAACGCTTGGTTAATGCGGCTTGCCTTATTTGGCGGTGCGGCTTTACAAGACGGAAAACAGGAGATGAAAATGATCGGACGGCTTAATCACGTGGCGATTGCAGTGCCTGATTTGCAGGCGGCTGCAGCGCAATATAAATCAACTTTGGGTGCAAAAGTTGGCCCGCCACAAGATGAACCGGATCACGGAGTGACCGTTGTTTTTATCGAGTTGCCAAATACAAAGATTGAGCTGCTGTTTCCATTGGGTGAGGGCTCTCCAATCCAGAATTTTTTGGATAAAAATCCTTCGGGCGGCATTCATCATATCTGCTATGAGGTGGACGACATCCTCGCGGCGCGTGCGCAATTGCAAAGTCAGGGCGCGCGCGTATTGGGCAGCGGTGAGCCAAAAATTGGCGCCCATGGGAAACCCGTGCTATTTTTGCATCCTAAGGACTTCACAGGGTGCCTCATCGAGCTAGAACAGGTCTAAGTCTAGATAAATTTTCAGGAAATTCTCATGCCGATTACCTCAGCCCTCGTACTTTTTGCCGTCATATGGTTTTTGACTTTGTTCATTGTCTTGCCACTGCGCTTGCAAACTCAAGGGGATGTTGGAAAAATAGAACCTGGGACCCATGCGGGCAGCCCAGAAAACCCACAAATGAAAAAACGTTTTATGGTGACAACCGTCGTCGCCTTGGTGATTTGGGCAGTTGTTGCAGGAACGATTATCAGCGGGGTGATTTCCGTGCGCGACATTGATTGGTTTAACCGGATGGCAACGCCCGAAGTCTCTCGAACAGATGGGTGAAGGTGGCCGCGCCGAGAATAGGGATAAACAATCCCACCAGCGGTATAGTCAAGGGAATAGCCATCAAGATCCCAGCGCACCAGATAGCGCCCTGATGGCGCCGCAATAGCTCTTGGGCCTGCGTGCGCGGCACGCGCCGCATAGCGGCCATTTGAAAATATTCCCGGCCCATCAAATAGCCGTTGGTGGCCCAAAACACGACCGGCGCCAAAAATGGCAAAATCATTGAGAGGATCAAAGCGCCAATATTGGCAAGAATCAAAAATCCTAAAAACCGGATACTGACCAAAATTTGATCTTGCAGCTTGGCGGCTGCCTGTTTTGGAAGATGCGGATAGTGCCGCGCCTCAACCGCTTGCGCCACCTCATCGAGAAACAGAGCGATAATCGCTGAGGCCACGGGAACCATTACCCAAATTGACAGAACGATGGTAAGTAAGACCCCGCCGATATTGAACAGGGAGCCGAGCCAACTCTGCTCACCGATCATGCCAGCCACTAAAGCTGAGGACAACAATTGGTTGACGCCATAGATCACCAATAGGCAGGCGGCGGCTAATAATACGATGGTAAGCCCCAAGCTGCGCCACAAAACGCGGCGAAATCTCGGATCGTCAAATTGGGCGATAGATCTCAGAAAGTCTGAAAAAATCATTCATCCAACCATTGGGTGAGGGCAGCAACATCGGGGCGCGGACGGTCGGGCATTTGGGCCGGGCCAGTTCCGATATGAACAATTCCGGCGATATGTTCATGTGGCGCAAGTGCCAAGCCTTCTTTGCAAAAATCTGGGTTGTGCGAGGCCCAACCCGAAAGCCAATTGGCGCCCCAACCACTGGCCAAAGCTGCATTCAGCAGCGACAGGCAGACAGCGCCGGCGGAGTAGGTTTGCTCAATTTGCGGAAACTTGTCGCAGGGCTTTGGGCTGGCGACAACCACGACGGCCAAATGCCCAATTTCAAACTGCTGGCTTGCTTTGTTTGCATCAACCACGTCTGGCCCGGCCGCCTCAGCCATATTGCGGGCCAAAGCGCCCAAGCGGCGCAATGCGGTTTTCTCTAGAACAATGAACCGCCAAGGCTCTAGCTTACCATGATCTGGCGTGCGCGCGGCAACACATAAGAGCGCCTCAAGCGCGTCCCGGTCTGGCACTGGAGCGGTTAAGATTTTCGCCGGGCGAGAGCGGCGCGTTTTCAAAAAGGTCAATGCATCTGTCATGCGCTATGATGTGGGGCATTGCTGGGCTTTTCGCAAGGGGTGTGCGTTTATTCACGGTCTGTGGAATGCCGCTAAATCATCGACCCAAGATCTGAGGAAATCCGCAAACTTGCCGTGCGGTTGGCGCTGGGCGAAAATGTCCGCAAAGGGATCAGGAGCCTCAATTGTGCTGTTGGCCAGGGTTGAGATCGTGGCATGGCCGCAAAAGGGGACATAGACCTCTGAATATCCGCCCTCGTGCACCAAAACCAAACGGCCGTCACAAAGCTCTGTCGCGCTGGCTTTGATTGCAGCAGTTAGGTCACGGAAGGTCTGGGCCGTAGCGAGCATACGAGACAAGGGATCAATGGCGGCGGCATCATATCCACAAGCAACAATGATCAAATCTGGTTTAAATCGTTGCAAGGCAGGCTGAACGATCTGGTCCATAACCTGCATATAGGTGGCATGGCCTGCCCCAGGTGGCAGCGGGATGTTGATGTTGCTATGATCCACTCCGCGAAGGTCGACGTCTCCGCTGTCTAGCGGATAATTTCTTTCTTGATGGATAGAGAGGGTCAGAACGGCTGGATCGTCGATGTAAATCGCCTCTGTCCCGTTCCCGTGATGCACATCCCAATCTATAATGGCCACTTTCAAATCCGGCTGCGTGCTGCGGGCGGCTTCGACCGCCACGGCGATATTGGCCAAAAGACAAAACCCATTTGGAAAATCTGGCAAGCAATGATGCCCCGGGGGGCGCGACAACGCATATGCATTGCTCACACGTCCCGCCATCACATCTGCAACCGCCCGGCAAGCCAGTCCGGTGGACAGCGCCGCCTGCTCATAACCGCCATGACCGAAAGGCACGCGCAGACCCAGCTCGCCGCCGCTTGCCTTTGACGCCTCCTCAAATGCATCAAGATAGCTGCTGGGGTGCACCCGCAACAGCGCGTCCCGCGTGGCAATATCCGCGCTCTGGCTTGCGAGGGTCTGGGTCAGCCCGGTGACGTCCATCAGATTCTTCAACCGGCGTTTGGTTTCGGGGTTTTCAGGAATGCCGCCAGCAGCGAGAGGCTGAACCAAGCCACCGACGGGCTGGGTGAAGGCATAATTGCCGCCAGAAAACCAAAAACAGCGCTCATCCCAATAAAATCCGGTCGTCATCTTTGGCTCTTTCGCAGTTAAGGTTCGGCCCGTTGGTAGACGCCTTCAGGCAAATCCAGCGCAGCGGCAAGGTCGCGGGCTTGGTTCATGGAGAGCGTGATCCTGTGCATGCGATCACGGGCGGCGTCCCATTGCTCAATAACAATTCGGTCCTCATAGGATTTGATACACACATCTTCCAAAAGCGCGCCGATCGTATCATCGATCAAAGTTATAGAGGTGGCTTCAAAGCCATGTTCAATGGTAAACATATGCTAACCTTAATTAGATTTACTTATGGTGCAAGTGACAAGTGCACTGGGTGATTTCTCGCCTAAGAGGCCGGATCAAAGGGGTGGTTTGCAGCAATTTTATGGGTAAGCTGTCGGAGAGGTTTAAGGAGAGCGGAATGCGGATCATTCCTGTAATAGTGATGCTTGCGTTGGCCGGATGCACACTCATGCCAGATGCGCGATCTCCTGTGGTGGTGGCGGATGAGCCGCGGGTTTTGAAAGCCGAAGATGTGCCCGAGCGTTTTGCCATCGCTGTGCGCAGGATGCGGCCAGTCGTAATCGAGACCTGCAAGTCGACCAGCCCGAATTTGAACTGTGACTTTCTCATCGCCATTGATCCAAATCCCAAAAATGCGCCCAATGCGTTTCAAACGGTGAATGACGCGGGACAGCCAATCTTGGCATTTACCCTGACCCTGCTGGAAGACATGTACAACGCCGATGAGGTGGCCTTTGTCATTGGACACGAGGCGGCTCACCATATTTTGCGGCATTTGGAGCGGCAAGATGAATTCGCGCGCGGTGGGGCCACGCTTTTTGAGGTATTGGCGGCAGCTTTGGGCGGCTCCAACCGTTCGGTTGATGCGGCGTCGGAAATCGGCGCAGCGGTTGGCCGGCGCAATTACTCAAAAACCTTTGAGCTTGAGGCGGACCGCTTGGGCGCGAAAATGACGCAAAACGCAGGGTTTGATGCGGTGCGCGGCGCGGCTTATTTCACGCGAATTCCCGATGCAGGCAATCGGTTCTTTGGCACCCATCCGCGCAATGCGGATCGGATCGCTGGGGTGAAAGCCGCGGTGGCAGAGTTATGAACAGGCGCGCGGCCCTGACCCTTGTCCCGAGGGCATGGTTGTGAGGAAATTGGGGATAATCCTCAGTGACCGCGGCTCGAAATATGCGGTTTCCGGCTGCGCAGTTGCAGATCGGGCAGAGATTGATGCGGCGCTCCGCGATCTGAAGCGGGACAAGAAATATGCCAAAGCGACTCATAACAGCTGGGGTGTTCTGCTCGATGGGGTGCCGCTAAAGTCGGATGATGGGGAAAGCGGCGCTGGGATGGTGATCCTGCGCATGTTGGAGCGGGCCGAGCGGGTGGGTGAGCTGATTGTTGTCACCCGCTGGTACGGCGGCAAACCTCTTGGCGGCGACCGCTTTCGCCATGTGCAAGAAGCAACGCGTCTTTACCTTGATCACCCCGCCCCATAACACGGGTTTGCGCGCAGCGGCGGGCAGGCGCGGCCTGGTGTTGCTGTCGGGCGAGGAGATTTTGCTGTAATAGTCTGTTATGCAGAGGCTGTGCAAATGCCCCCATTCACTGTGGCGACCAAGATAACATCCAAAATAGTGACTTCGGGCAGTTACGACACGATACGGCCCCAGAGATCATAGGCGCCGGCTTCATCCACTTCCACCGTTACGATGTCGCCAGGGGCCAAAACGTCTGCAGCCTCGTCAATAAACAGGTTGCCGTCGATTTCGGGGGCGTCAGCCTTGGTGCGGCAGGTGGCGATGCCCTCTGCGTCCAGCTCATCAACGATCACATCCATGCGTTGGCCCAGTTTGGCCGCAAGTTGCGCCTCGGAAATGGCCTGTGCCTTCTCCATAAACCGGCCCCAGCGCTCCTGCTTGACATCTTCGGGCACATGATCGGGCAGGTCGTTGGAGCGCGCGCCAGCGACGTTCTCATATTGAAAACAGCCAACCCGGTCGAGCTGCGCCTCATCCATCCAATCGAGCAGGGTTTGAAACTCTGCTTCAGTCTCGCCGGGATAGCCGACGATGAAAGTTGATCGAAGGGTGATATCGGGACAATCGGCGCGCCAGGCGGCAATCTCATCAAGGGTTTTGGAGGCGGCGGCAGGGCGGGCCATACGTTTGAGCACATCGGGGTGTGCGTGTTGGAAAGGAATGTCGAGATAGGGCAGGATCAACCCCTCGGCCATCAGGGGAATCAAATGGCGCACATGGGGGTAGGGGTAAACATAATGCAGCCGCACCCAAGCGCCCAATTGCCCCAATTCGCGGGCCAGATCGGTGATATGGGGGCGGATGTCTCCCTCTACCGCTGATTTAATATCAATGCCATAGGCGCTGGTGTCTTGTGAGATGACCAAAAGCTCGCGCACGCCAGCCTCAACCAATTTCTCCGCCTCCCGCAGGATCGCACGCGGTGGGCGGCTGACCAATTTGCCGCGCATATCGGGAATGATGCAGAATTTGCACTTATGATTACAGCCCTCTGATATCTTCAAATAGCTGTAGTGCCGCGGTGTCAGCGAGACGCCGGATGCGGGCAAGAGATCTACGAAAGGATCCGGTGCGGGCGGCACGGCGGCATGGACAGCATCCAAAACCTGTTCGTATTGATGCGGGCCAGTGACGGCCAAAACCTTGGGATGCGCGCCGGTGATATACTCGGGATTGGCTCCCAAACAGCCGGTGACAATCACCTTACCATTTTGATGCAGCGCCTCACCAATCGCCTCAAGACTTTCCGCCTTGGCGCTGTCAAGAAAGCCGCAGGTGTTTACAATCACCGCCTCGGCACCCGAATAATCAGGGCTGATCGCATAGCCCTCGGCGCGCAGGCGGGTCAAAATGCGCTCGCTATCGACCAAAGCTTTGGGGCATCCCAGCGACACCATGCCGATGGTTGGCTGGCCCGGGCGTGGGGTTTCTATCCGCGCTTTGGGCGCGAGGTCGGGGCGGAGATGGGGAGGATTCTGTGCCATAGGGCCGCTATAGCAGAGATTGCGCGGATGTGTAGATGGCAGATTGCCGAGCCTATATCCCGCCAATGGCCCAGGCAAAGGTCTCAAAAATCCAAAGCACGGTGTTGAATGTGGCGCCGCGGTCATGGGTGATGACGAAGACGAAGATGCAGATCGGACTCCAAACTGCGACGGTGATCATGGCGCAAATGCAAATGCCGGAAAAGAGGGCCGCCTGGTGGCTCTGTGCACCCCTCTCCAAAAGATCGGCAACAAAATTGCGCCACCATGCGGGATATTGCAGCGCCAGGGTGAGTGCCGCGATCGATAGATGCAATAGCGTGGGCAAAAGCGTGGAAGTTAGCGCAACCATCAACCAGATATAATCGCCGGGTGCAGAGCGTAGTTTGGCAAAAAGCTCTGCTAAATCCCATAGCGGCACCCCATCCGCAGGGGTAGCAAAAGTGATGAAGGCGATGAGCGCAGATCCCAAGGCAAAGAAAATGGCAATCCCGCCCAGCCCATCTAACACCGCCCGCCAAGCCGCCTGTTTTTGATCAAGCCCTTTGCACTGCGCCTTGCTGCGCCCCATCAGCGGAGAGCCGGGTGTCGAGCCAATCCAACCATCCGTCCATCACCGAACGATAACGTTCTGCTGGGCGATCGTCGCGCAGCAATTTAAGCCAATATGCGCGGTCGGTTGGGCGCGACGCAGTGTTGCGGAATGCTGGAATGCTCATAAGGCCGACAAAAGTCACGAGCGGCCACCCGATTAGCCCATTCTGGAGCAAAGCCCATTCTATAAAAGCTTGAATCAATTTACCGTCGCCCCTGGGGCCTAAAATTTTCTTTTCAGAATATCAATGGGCTGGGGAATTTCAAGACGGTTGGCTTACCTGCGGCGGTCGCGGCGGCTGGACATGGGCTGAAAGGCCACACCAACATGCGCCTCGCAATAGGGTTTGCCGGCTTTTACCGCCAGACCGCAGAACCAAAAATCATCTGTCGCGGGATCACCGACCGGCCATTTGCAGGTTTTTTCGGTCAATTCCATCAAGCTGATCTTCTTGGCGGTCTTTTCCACTTCACTGACTTTTGCCAGAGCTTCGGGGCTGATCTCATTGGCTGAGGGCTGCGGCGGAAGCGGCTGGCCGGCAGGAATGATCTTGCGCACCGCAGGCGGGGTGACCCGCACGGTTTCGGTCGCAGGCGCAGCCGGTTTTGGCGGTGCGGCTGGTGTCGCGGGCGCGGCTGGCTTTGCCCTGACCTGCGCTTTTGCCTTTTCCTTGGCGGCCGGCTTGGCCGTGGTCGAGGTCACGCGGTTGGACAGGCCCAAACGGTGCACTTTGCCGATCACCGCATTGCGGGTTACGCCGCCCAATTCCTTGGCGATCACACTGGCCGATTGGCCCTCGCCCCACATTTTTTTCAGAACTTCGACGCGTTCATCAGTCCAGGACATCATGCCCCCCCTTGAATTTCGTAGCCATACCGGGTGATACCCATGCAGCATCCTACTTTAGGCTCAACTGAGGCTAAGGACAACCACCCAAGTGGAGATAAGCTGTGGCAAATGTTTCTCAATACGGCGCAAGACGCTTCGGACGGGTCAATTGGCTGGGCCTTTGGACGCTCATTCGCCGCGAGAATATGCGCTATCTGGCGATCTGGCAGCAGACAATTTTTGCTCCGTTGATAACTGCTGGTTTGTTTCTATTGGTTTTTTCTATTGCCATAGGTCCGGGCCGCTCGGAAGTCATGGGGTTTGATTATGTCAGCTTTTTGGCACCGGGTTTATTGATGATGACGGTGATACAAAATTCTTTTGCCAATACCTCATCTTCCATGCTTTCGGCGAAAGTCATGGGGTCCATTGTCGATACGTTGATGCCGCCGCTGTCGCCCTTGGAAATGACCGTGGGATTCTTGGCGGGTGGCATTGGGCGCGGATTGGTGATTGGCGCAGTGCTCTGCCTGTCGATGGGATTAAGCCTCGGCATCTGGGTAGCTCATCCGCTTTGGACCTTGGCCTTTGTGGTTTTGGGGGGGATGTTCATGGGCGCGCTGGGGCTTTTGGGCAGCATCTATGCGTATAAGTTTGATCAAATGGCTGCGATCTCAAATTTTGTGATCACACCCTTGGCATTCTTGTCTGGAACCTTTTATTCGATCCAAGCCTTGCCCTCCATGATGCAGCCACTGATCCATGTGAATCCGATGTTTTATATCATCGACGGCGGTCGTTACAGTGTTCTGGGGGTTTCAGATGGCAGCCCGTGGGTGGCTTTGGCGGTGATTTGTGGCGCCAATATATGTGCGGTGGGCTTGGCTTGGGTTTGGTTGGCACGGGGCTATCGGTTGAAATCTTAGTGGGATTTGCAGCAGCAGATATTTGGACTTCCCATGGCCGGGGGGCTTTGGTATGATAACGGTATGAAAACGATAATTGAATTGACATTGCGACGCCGACGTCGCTGATATGATCACCGCAACGAGGCATGCCCCTCGTGTTTTGCGCTCCTAGGCCTCTGTCCCAATTTTAGTTTTCTCACTCCCACCTCATTAGAAAGGTATTCCGATGATCCCTTCGATTCTGCCCACCTATAATCGCGCGCCGATGTCGTTTGTCTCCGGCACAGGCAGTTGGTTGACCAGCGATGACGATCGGCGATTTTTGGATCTCAGCGCTGGGATTGCGGTCAACAGCTTGGGGCATGCGCATCCGAAACTGGTGGCGGCGCTGACGGCGCAAGCCGGTCAATTGTGGCACACATCCAATTTGTACCATATTCCAGCTCAACAAAAACTCGCCGATCAGCTGGTGGCTTTGACCTTCGCCGACACGGTATTTTTTACCAATTCTGGGACAGAGTCTTGTGAGTTGGCCGTGAAAATGGCGCGCAAATATTTCTATGACAAAGGACAACCTGAGCGCGTGGAAATTATTGCCTTTGAAGGGGCGTTTCATGGGCGTTCCTCTGCAGGTATTGCGGCTGCTGGTGCAGAAAAGTTGACAAAAGGCTTCGGGCCCTTGCTGCCCGGCTTTGTGCAATTGCCATTCGCCGATCACGACGCGCTGCATGCGGCTGTTAACGACAAGACCGCAGCCGTATTGATTGAACCGATCCAAGGGGAGGGCGGCATCCGCCCCGTGCCGGATCATTGTTTGAAGGGTTTGCGCGATTTTTGTGACAGTCATGGGATCTTGCTGATTTTTGATGAGGTGCAATGCGGTGTTGGACGGACCGGGAAGTTGTTTGCCCATGAGTGGGCAGGGATTGATCCAGATATCATGATGGTGGCCAAAGGTATTGGTGGAGGCTTCCCCATAGGGGCCGTTTTGGCAACTGAAGAGGCCGCAAGCGGCATGGGGGCGGGTACGCATGGCTCAACTTATGGCGGGAACCCTTTGGGCTGTGCGGTGGCAAGTGCTGTCTTGGACGAGGTGGCTGCTCCGGAGTTTTTGGCAGAGGTGAGCCGCAAAGCCGGGGCGCTGCGCCAAGGGCTTGAGGGGTTGGTCGCGCAATACCCGGATGTGTTTGAGGGTGTGACTGGCGCAGGGTTGATGCTGGGTCTGAAATGCAAGGCGAGCAATATCGATGTTGTCACAGCCGGATATGACTGTGAGGTTTTGACCGTGCCTGCGGCCGATAACGTTGTGCGCGTTCTGCCAGCGTTAAATATCTCAAACACCGAGATTGCGCAGGCGCTCGAGCGATTGGAGACGGCGGCGCAAGCGGTTCAATCTGCGCAATGAACAGCGTGGGTTCTCACATTTTGGCGTATGGTGCCGCGCGGCACGCCGCTTGCTTATAGGACAGACTAAAAATGCAAAATTTTCTCGACATTGATCAGGTTGATCCACAAAAATTGCGTGGCATTTTGGACGAGGCCGCTCGGATTAAAACGGCACGTGCTGGTCTGTCCAAAGGCATGTTGGATGCTGAACGCCCACTAGAGGGCAAGATGGTGGCGTTGATTTTTGAAAAGCCATCCACGCGCACCCGTGTGAGTTTCGATCTCGGTGTGCGGCAAATGGGCGGTCAGACCATGGTTTTGTCCGGCAATGAGATGCAGTTGGGCCATGGGGAAACCATTGCGGATACAGCGCGGGTCTTGAGCCGTTATGTGGACATGATCATGATCCGCACTTTTGAAGAGGCAACGCTGCTTGAAATGGCCGAATATGCCAGCGTACCAGTGATCAATGGGCTAACTAACCGCACCCATCCATGCCAAATCATGGCCGATATTTTGACGTTTGAAGAGCATCGTGGCGCTATACAGGGCAAGCGTGTGGTCTGGACGGGTGATGGCAACAACGTCTGCGCGAGCTTCATCCATGCCGCCGGACAATTTGGCTTTGATTTCGTGTTCGCTGGCCCTGCGACGTTGGATCCTGAGGCGGAATTCATTGAAAAGGCGCGCGCCAAAGGCGTGAAGATCGAGATACAGCGGGATGTGCAAGAGGCGGTACGAGGTGCAGATCTATTGGTGACCGACACTTGGATCTCTATGCATGACAGCCAAACGGCGCGAGAACGGCGCCACAATCAATTGCGCCCCTATCAGGTCGATGATGCATTGATGGCACAGGCCAAGCCTGATGCTCTTTTCATGCATTGCTTGCCAGCACACCGCAACGAAGAGGTGACAAGCTCCGTCATGGATGGGCCGAATTCGGTGGTATTTGATGAGGCGGAAAACCGGTTGCATGCGCAAAAGGCGATTATGCGCTGGTGCCTAGACTAAATATGGCTCTTGGTGCATGATTTTAGGGTAAAATCTCTGCTTGGCTCTGGTTGTTTGTAGATTAAAGGTTAAGGAGAACGGGACGTTTCTCATAAAGTGATCTGGCATGTCCTTAAATATCGGATGTTTGGTTCGAAAATTTGATTGGATGGAGCGTTGGCAAGCGCCGGCGCCAGTAGATTGGTTGGAGCGACTGGGGTTTTCCGCGCAGTCAGATCAGGTTGATGAGGCGCACCTCGATTATTTCCAAATCTCTGATCACATGGTTGTCTTCTCGCAGAAAGGCCAAGAGGTTTGGCTTGGTCTTGGCGTGAGTCATCCGTTCAATAAATTGTGCCAATCCCAAGATTTTAAGGGCTTAGGTGCCGGCGTTGCCATGGTCGCGGATGATACGCATGGCTATTACGGCTTTCAGAAGTTTGCACGCGGCGAGGCGGGTTGGGGTGCGCAGGTGACAACCGCACCCCCCAGCATGTGGATGCGCCCGGCCTCTCGCGGAACCTCAAGTCCCCAGCGCACCATGGTGATCCAGTCGGTTGCAGATCTTTTGGGGGCACGGGTCAGTGTCATCGAAGCCTGCGCGACAGCGCAGGGCGAAGACGCTGCTTGCGGCATCGCATGGCATGGACAGATGCAAGATTGGGTTTTGGCGTCGATGGCGGCTCATGGGACGGCTTTTCAACAAATTGCTTCGTCGAATTTTTTGCCGACCGGCACATTATTTGAAGCGGTTGATCCTCCCAGTGGCTGGCCACGCTATTGGCGGCAAGGGGATTTGTTTGCCGCGATGCAAGATCGTTTGAGCCGTGCCTGTTGTGGCGTGGGGTTCAGCGAATTTACTCTCAACCATCCAATACTGCGGGGCTCCTGCCTCGTGATTGAATTAACCGCAGATACATAACAGAAGCGCCTGGGCGCTGGAGGTGAAGATGACACAGGCTTATATCGGTGTGATTGGGGTTGGAACGATGGGCTCAGCACTGGCGCTGAACTTCGCCGAAAAGGGCCATGATGTCGTTCTTTGGAACCTTGAGCTGGAAGCGGTTGATCGGCTGATCGCTTCCGTTGGGGATTTGGCCACTCGGCTGCAGCGCTGCGAGACCCTGATCGATATGGTGGCGGCTTTGCCCGTGCCCCGTTCCATAGTCTTGATGATCCCGGCGGGCGCGCCAGTGGATCAAACGATAGCGGCGCTGCGGCCTTTGCTATCCGTCGGCGATACCATCATTGATGGCGGCAATTCCGATTTTCGCGATACAATGACCCGAACGAAAAGCCTTGAAGCTGCGGGGCTGTCCTACTTGGGGATTGGCGTGTCTGGTGGCGCAGAGGGTGCGCGGCGGGGACCGTCCATGATGGTCGGAGGCACAGGCTCTAGCTATAACCGCGTCGCACCCATTTTGGAGGCGATTGCAGCCCGCTACGAAGGTGATCCCTGCGTGGCGCATTTGGGACCAGACGGGGCTGGGCATTTTGTAAAAACGGTCCACAATGGGATCGAATACGCCGATATGCAGATGATCGCCGAGGTCTACGGCATGATGCGCGATGGCGCGGGTCTGGCGGCCAGCGATATCGCGCCGGTCTTCCGCAGCTGGAACCGTGGACCACTGGCAAGCTATCTTATCGAAGTCACGGGAGAGGTCTTGGGGACCAAAGACCCGCAGACGGGTGAGGATATTGTAGATCTTATCGTGGACCAAGCTGGGCAAAAAGGCACCGGCCGTTGGACTGTGATTGAAGCGGTGCGCATGGGCCAAGCGGTGAGCATCATTGAGGCAGCAGTTGGCGCCCGGGCCATGAGCGCGCAAAAATCCACCCGTCTACATGCCTCCAGAGCGCTTGTGCCGGCGGGCACGGATATGATGATGCCAGTCACAGAGCATGATTTGCAATCTGCCTTAATCGTCGGGCGCATTTTGACCTATGCGCAGGGGTTCGAAATTTTGGCGGCCGGTTCAAAAGAATTCAATTGGTCGTTAGATTTTGCCCGTATTGCAGAGATTTGGCGTGCTGGCTGTATCATCCGTTCGGCCATGTTAGACGATATTGCCACAGCGTTTCGCAGCCCGCTTCCGGCCGGAAATTTGGCGCTGTCTGACCATTTCATCTCCCTGCTCACTGCTCATATCGCCGGGCTGCGCCAGGTGGTTTCTGCCGCAGCGCTCAAAGGGCTGCCGACGCCTGCACTGGCTGCGGCTTTGAGTTGGTTTGATATGATCCGCCAAGAACGCGGAACTTCGGATTTGATCCAAGCGCAACGCGATTACTTTGGGGCCCATTCCTTTGAACGTGTTGATGCGGAGGGATCGCATCATGGTCCGTGGCACGCGTGCTGACCGCTCAGCGCTTGCGGGGTTTGGCGCGTAGGGTTGGGTCCGCTTGGGTGGGATCCTCGGGCCAGGGGTGTTTGGGATATTGCGCCCGCATATCCTTGCGCACATCCCCATAGCTTCCGGTCCAAAAGCCGGGGATATCGTTGGTCACTTGGATGGGTCGATGTGCCGGAGACAGCAAGGTCACTTTTAGCGGGTGATCGCCGATCATAGGATGGCAGGTCTGCCCAAACATCTCTTGAATACGCAGTTCAATGGCCGGGTGATCACCAGTGTAATCAATTGCGATTTTTCGGCCCAGCGGCGTGATGAAATGCGCTGGGGCAATTTTTTCAAGCTGGTGCAACCCATTCCAACCAATATAGGCTTCTAAAGCTGGCAGCGGGTCAAAACTTTTCCAATCCTGTTCTGTGGTCATCCCTGTAAGATAGGGCGCCAGCCATCCTGGCGCGGCTTCGAGAAGGGCTGCATCTGCGCAATCGGGAAATTGTCCGGTTGGCGCCGCCGCGACGCGTGCTTGCAAAAGTCGCGCGGCTTTTGGCAGGCGCAAGCCCATGTGATGCACGCCCTCCACCATAGCTGCAGCCAGTGCATCGGTGGGTGCCTCGCGCCAAACCTCTTGCGTGAGCGACAGGGCGCCGAGCGTTTCACTGCGACTTGCAATGACCCGCCGGTGGCGTTTGGACCAGTGGCAGCGGGTCTCCCAAGTGATGCGCTCGGCAAAAACCTCTCGAAGCTCTGCTTCACTGAGCGCAAGGGCCCTGCGGATTTTAGGGTCTGGGCCCGTGCTGATATGCGGGTTTCCAAGATCTGCAATTACCAAATATTGCGCATTGGCCAAAGTATCATCGCTGGCTAAAACTGCGCCCTTGCCTCCCGCCATGATGTAGCGTGGCTGCGTGCCGGGCCTGCGCTGGGCGACACGTTCAGGATAGGCCAGTGCCAAGCATTGCGCGGGGCTTAAGGCAACTTCGCGTATGGCTTTCGGCGCGAGTCTGCTGAGGCGTTTGGCCTCCTGTTTGATTCGTTCAAGCGCGCTGTGATCGCGAATTGTACCGGCCGGTGCCTTCTGGCCAGCCGGCCCACGCAGGGCAGTGAGGGCGGGTGCCAGATCGCAATTTTGGGTGGAGAGCATGTCTCGATCAGACAAAAGTGCTGTCAGCGGCGCGGCGCGAGGCCCGGCTTGCAGCAGCATTTGCGCCAAACGTGGATGCAGTGGCAATTTGGCAAGCGCCGCCCCGTAGGGCGTCAGGCGACCCCCTGACAGCGCGCCGAGTTGAACAAGCAAGGAATTTGCCTGGGCCCAAGCGCCTGGTGAGGGCGGTGTGAGAAAGGCCAAATTCTCTGGCCCGGAGCCCCATTGCGCTAGCTCAAGTGCCAGCGGGGCCAGGTCGGAAATTTCAATTTCAGGGGGCGCGAAGGCGGGCATGGTTCCTTCTTCGGCACGCGCCCACATGCGATAGCAGCGACCGGCTGCCACCCGCCCTGCGCGCCCGGCGCGCTGGGTGGCTTCGGCCTTACTCACCCGTTCGGTCACCAGCTTTTGCAGTCCCTTTGCCGGATCATACCTGGCCCGGCGTGCACGGCCGCAATCCACCACAACGCGGATATCCTGGATGGTCAGAGAGGTCTCGGCAATGGCGGTTGCCAAAACGATCTTGCGCATATTTTTCTGGGCCTCAGGTTGGATGGCCAACTGTTGCTCGGCAAACGGTAGGTTTCCCAACAGAGGGCGCAGAACGCAATTTTTGGGCAGGTGATCTTGCAGAGCAGCTTTGGTGCGGCGAATTTCAGCCTCGCCGGGCAGGAAAACCAAAATTCCGCCCTCGGTATCGGTGACCGCCTGAATAATCAGGCTGCAAGCTTGTGCTTCAAACGTGAGGTCTTTGGGCGCTGGGCGCGGCAGATAGGTAAGCTCTATGGGGAAACTGCGCCCGGCGCTTGTGATAATTGGTGCATCGTTGAGCAGGGCGGCTACGGGCGTGGCGTCCAATGTGGCAGACATGACTACAAGCCAGAGGTCCTCTCGCAGGGTCTCGCGCAGCTCCCAAGTCAGGGCCAGACCAAGATCGGCGGCAAGGGAGCGTTCATGAAATTCATCAAAGATAATGGCGCTGACGCCGGGCAGCTCTGGATCCGCCTGGACCATGCGGGTGAGGATACCTTCGGTGAGCACTTCAATGCGGGTATTGGGGCCAACTTTGGACTGGCCGCGGATGCGATATCCCACCGTTTCACCCAATTTTTCGTCCAGCGTCTCTGCCATGCGTTCTGCGGCGGCGCGCGCGGCCAGGCGCCGGGGTTCGAGCATCAGAATTTTTCCAGGGCAATGCCCTGACTGTAAGATGGCCAAGGGGGTGCGTGTGGTTTTGCCGGCCCCCGGCGGGGCTTGCACAACCACACGGCTAGACTGTGTTAAACACTCCAGCACTTGCGGCAGGACCGCATCTATTGGCAGATCAAACTTCACCCCACCCTTATCGGCGAGAAAATCTTGCGCGTCCACGGCTGGTTTGCGACTGGAGGCTTTTGGCATGTAAGACCTTTTGGCGGGATAAATTGCCTCGCACCGCGCCTTTGCAATTGCGCAGCTGCGCGGTAGATGGTCAATTTAAATGGATATATCCGCAATTCGAGTGCCAGACACCGTCCTGGAGGGCTAATGAGTAAAGCAGAATTTGCACCAGAGGCGACCGCCCGTTTGATAGAGCAGGGCAATCGGCGGGCTTTGGCGCGGGCCATTACTTTGGTGGAGAGTGCCCATCCGGAGCATCGGCAGCAAGCCACGGCTTTGCTCGCAGCTCTGCGAAAGGATCGACAAGCCATTCGCATCGGATTGTCAGGAACGCCCGGTGTTGGCAAATCTACTTTTATTGAAATCTTTGGGCTGCACTTGGTGGAAAGCGGTCTCAAGGTTGCCGTTTTGGCGGTAGATCCCTCGTCTGCGCGATCGGGTGGATCTATTTTGGGCGATAAAACCCGAATGGATCAGCTCTCGCGCCATCCGGGCGCCTATATCCGCCCCTCACCCAGCCAGACCCATTTGGGCGGTGTGGCCCGGCGCACCCGAGAGGCCACCGCGCTATGCGAAGCCGCCGGGTTTGATGTGGTTCTGATCGAAACCGTAGGCGTGGGGCAGTCAGAGACGATGGTGGCTGAAATGGCGGATTTATTCGTGCTGCTGCTCGCACCGGCCGGGGGGGATGAGCTACAGGGGGTGAAGCGCGGCATTATGGAGATGGCCGATTTGATTTTGATCAATAAGGCCGACGGCGACCTCAAATCTGCCGCCATCCGCACCTGCGCCGATTATGCCGGTGCTCTGAGGTTGCTGCGGAAGCGGTCGCAAGATCCTGAAGGCTTCCCCAAGGCGCTGACTGTATCTGCTTTGGAAGGCGGGGGATTGCGACAAAGTTGGGAAGAGATGCTGGCCTTGGTGGCTTGGCGCCGCGAACAGGGTGTTTGGGCCCGCACCAGAGCGTCCCAAAATGCCTATTGGTTCAATGCGGAATTGCGCCACGCGTTGCTCACGCGGCTTGAACATGATCCAGAGGCTGCGGCGGCCTCACGGCAATTGCAAAAGGCTCTTCAAGCCGGGGAGATTGCACCCTCCGTTGCGGCCGAGCGCGTTGTGGATATCTTCTTGCGGACCAAGATATAGAAGGGCTATCGATTCGGGTCTGCGCCTCAGTTTTGCAAATGTTTGAGGTAATATTTCTGACATTAATCGTGAAAAGCCTAAAAACCGATGTTAAAGCGCAGCCGAAGACAGCAAGAAGGCTTGACCTTGCATTAGGATACTCCTAAACCCCGGCAACGAGTTTTCACCCGAAGCCATTTGGTGCGGGTTTTCAATATCTGAATAAGGACGCATTAGATGGCACGCCGCTGCGAACTGACGGGCAAAGGCCCAATGAGTGGAAACAATGTAAGCCACGCCAAAAACCGCACACGTCGTCGGTTTTTGCCAAACTTGAATGAGCTGACTTTGCATTCCGATGCTTTGGGTCGTGCGTTCAAGCTGCGCATCTCTTCAGCTGCCCTGCGCACCGTGGATCATCGCGGCGGCTTGGATGCTTTTCTTGCCAAGGCAAATGATGCAGAATTGTCTGACACAGCCTTGAAAATCAAAAAAGACATCGCGAAGGTACAGGCGACCGCCTAAAGCCTAATGCTGATGTGACCCGAAGAGCTCCTCTTTCGAGGGGCTTTTTGTATTTTGGAGACCGCATTACAGGGGCAACCGGGCTGACCACTCGAAAAGGTGTAGCTTCGAGTGGAATTTGATACAGCTAATTGATTTTAGGTTAAACCTTTATAGGTTAAGCGCATTAAGAACGCTGGTTTTTAGCATGAACCTATTTTTGACATTTCCAACCTGTTATTGGCTTATGCTCCTGCATTGGCAGTGTCTGGTTCGCCATGGGGGCCTTGGACTATGTGATGATATCCTAAAAATTCCGGCTTATATGCAAGCGATGCCTGAGGATTTACAGTTTTGGCTTGACCCGCGTCCCGTGTGGTTCACGAGTGTTTGGGCGATAAGCGTTTGGTCTGCGCTTCTTGGATCTTTTTTATTGCTGCTGAGGCATAGGCAGGCGTTAGGCCTCTTTGTTCTGGCGCTGGTGAGCTTTCTCATTGTGGTGCTTTGGGCCTATTTGTCTGAAGCGGCCAATATGGCGCATATGCAGTCTGCAATAATTTATATTTTCAATGGTTTAAATTGTGTTTTCACTCATATTTTTTATAGCCTTCTGCCGGCGATACATTCAAACTGGTGTTCTGCGCTAGGCGGTACGGAGCAATCGGGCGCCATTGGTCTGACAGATGCGGCATATTCCGCGTGGACGGGGGGCGACTCTCCTTTGTGCAGATGATGATCCCCCATTGACCAAACCCCTACTCTATTCCATATCCCACCTATGACAGCTCTATCTCATATCAGAAACTTCTCCATCGTGGCGCATATTGACCATGGAAAGTCCACTTTGGCTGACCGGCTGATCCAGGAGACTGGAACAGTTAAGGACCGGGATATGCAGGCGCAGATGCTGGACAGTATGGATATCGAGCGTGAGCGCGGGATCACTATCAAGGCCAATACAGTGCGGATCGATTATACGGCCCTCAACGGCGAGAGCTATGTGCTCAATCTGATCGATACGCCGGGCCACGTGGATTTTGCCTATGAGGTCTCCCGCTCCATGCGCGCGGTGGAAGGTTCGCTTTTGGTGGTGGATAGCTCGCAAGGGGTTGAGGCCCAAACGCTTGCTAATGTGTATCATGCGCTTGATGCCGATCATGAGATTGTACCGATTCTCAATAAAATCGATTTGCCAGCGTCGGATTGTATTCGCGTGGCGGAACAGATTGAAGATGTTATTGGCATCGATGCCACGGACGCCATACAGGTCTCTGCCAAGACTGGCCAAGGGATTGTCGAAACACTTGAAGCGATCGTACATAGGCTGCCTGCTCCGAATGGCGACATCAACGCTCCGTTGAAAGCAATGTTGGTGGACAGCTGGTATGACTCCTATTTAGGAGTGATCGTCCTGGTGCGGATCATTGATGGAAAGCTGAAAAAGGGTGAACGGGTTAAGTTCATGTCCAACGGCAGCACCCACCACGTTGACCGTATCGGTGTGTTCCGGCCGCAGATGGAAATGATTGACGAATTGGGGCCAGGTGAGATCGGGTTTTTGACGGCCTCGATAAAACAGGTGCGTGATACCCGCGTTGGTGACACCATTTGCCATGACAAGCAAACTGTTGAAGCATTGCCAGGTTTCAAACCATCACAGCCGGTGGTGTTTTGTGGCCTTTTCCCTGTGGATGCGGCGCAGTTTGAAGACTTGCGAGACAGTATTGATAAATTGGCTCTTAATGACGCCAGTTTCAGTTTCGAGATGGAAACCTCGGCGGCGCTTGGCTTTGGGTTCCGGTGTGGCTTTTTGGGGTTGCTGCATCTTGAGGTGATCCGCGACCGTATTGAGCGCGAATATTCGATTGACCTGATCACCACAGCACCCTCTGTGATTTATGACATCCACATGCGTGATGGGCGGGTCGAGCAGCTGCACAACCCGGCAGATATGCCCGACCTCACATTGGTGGATCATCTTGAAGAGCCACGGATCAAAGCAACTATTTTGGTGCCTGACGACTATCTCGGCGATGTTTTGAAACTCTGCCAAGATCGCCGCGGTGTGCAACTGGATCTCACCTATGCGGGCGCGCGTGCCATGGTGGTTTATGATTTGCCGCTCAATGAGGTCGTGTTTGATTTCTATGATCGCTTGAAATCTGTGACCAAAGGCTATGCCTCTTTTGATTATCAAATGATCGGCTATCAGCAAGATAATTTGGTGAAGATGAGCATTCTGGTTAACGACGAGCCAGTGGATGCGCTGAGTACTATGGTGCATCGAGATCGTGCGGACATGCGTGGCCGCGCGATGGTTGAAAAGCTAAAAGATTTGATTCCCCGCCATATGTTCAAGATCCCAATCCAAGCGGCCATTGGTGGCAAGGTGATCGCGCGTGAAACGCTGAGCGCGATGCGCAAGGACGTGACGGCAAAATGCTATGGTGGTGATGCGTCACGGAAGAAGAAACTTCTGGAAAAGCAAAAGGCTGGCAAAAAGAAGATGCGCCAGTTTGGCAAAGTCGACATCCCACAAGAAGCGTTTATTTCAGCCTTGAAGATGGATGGCTAGGCGTCGTAGGCGACTTGGCTTCTAAAAATACGCGAACTGCGGCTTCAAATTCACGCGGCTTTTCTGCGTGTAGCCAATGACCTGCTTGTGGAATTTTCGCAAAACGGGCTTTTGGGAAGAGGGCTTTGATGAGCGGGCGATGCTCTGGGAGCAGATAGTCTGACTGAGCACCTGTAAGGAACAAAGTCGGGGCGTTGAAACGGCCTGAGAGTTCTGGAAACCCAATGATTTGATCCATAGAGGCACTGAGAATCGGCAGGTTGAGCCGCCAACGGCGCTCGCTGATATTCAAGCTTTGCAACATGAAATTGCGTAGGGCCGGATCTTCAATATGGCCGCTCAAGGCTTGATCGGCCTCTGCGCGGCTGGAGATGTCATCGAGAGGCACAGACTGCATGGCGTCGATGACGGGCTGTTGGCTATGGCTATAACCCACGGGGGCAATATCGGCGATGATGAGCCGGCGGATCGGCGCACCAGAAAGGGCCGCGACCATGGCCGCCTTGCCCCCCATGGAATGACCCAAGAGATCGACCGGTTGACCCAGCTGTGTGGCCACCTCGGCGATATCTGCCGCCAAAGCGTGATAGCTGTGATCCGCATGCCAAGGGCTCGCTCCATGGTTGCGCATGTCCAAAGCAATGACCCGGCGATGATTGGCCAATCGTTTGGCAATCACGCCCCAATTGCGCCCAGAGCCAAAAAGCCCATGTGCGATGAGCAAAGGCGTGCTGGCTTCGGGGTCACTTTCAGGGCCATGGGAGATCATATGTAGCATATTGGCAATCTAATCTGGGTTTGCACTCTGCACCAGCCCCGCTAGGGTGGTTGTGCTGTAATGAGGATAAACCATGTCAAGAACCATACCGACCCAAGGGCTGCATCATATCACTTTGACCGGCGCAGGGCGGCAGATCACCTTGGACTTTTGGGAGGGGGTCTTGGGCATGCCCTTCATCTTTGAGCAGCCCAACCTCGACAACCCCGATGAGAGTCATTTGTATTTTGATCCTGGGGACGATCGTTTGATCACAGTATTTTGCGATGAAACTCGTGCACCTGTGCCGGGCAAAACCCCGAGTGTGCCAGGTGCCGTGCATCACATTGCATTTTCGGTCAGCCAAGCGGTATCAATACATTTGCCGCAAAAATTGGACGCGCTTGGCATAGCACATTCGGGTTTGAAAGACCGGGGGTTTATGAGCTCAATCTATTTTCGTGAGCCTTTGGGGCTGTTGATTGAATTGGCGTCTTATAAGTTCACGCCGCCGCAGGGGGTCTCGCATGCAAGGGTGCTATTTGAGGCGCATAGGATTCGGGTGGCGGCAGGGGATGCTGCGATTGCAGATCGGCATGTGGCTGAAGCCTTAGGGGTATTGGTGCACGGCCAGGTTCCAAGCCTGTCCGATGTATAAGACGGCGGGCGGCGCTATTTGATGGCGGGCAAGGCCCGCCATCAAATAGCGCCCCACCCGCCGTCCCGTGGTTCAGTAAATCGGGAAACCTGCGCAGAGCTTTGCGACTTCGGATCGCACTTTGGCTTCAACGGCCGCATTCCCCTCTTCGCCGTTGGCGGCCAATCCATCAACCACTTCGATAATCCAATCCGCAATTTGACGGAATTCCGCTTCACCAAAGCCGCGGGTTGTGCCCGCCGGGCTGCCCAGACGGATACCGCTGGTAACGGCTGGTTTCTCTGGGTCGAAAGGCACGCCGTTCTTGTTGCAGGTAATATTGGCGCGACCGAGGGCTTTTTCGGTGGCATTGCCCTTCACACCTTTGAGGCGCAGGTCAACTAGCAAAACATGCGTGTCGGTTCCATGGGTTACCGTATCCAGACCGCCTTTGATCAGCTGATCGGATAGGGCTTGCGCATTCGCAATGACGTTTTGGATATAGGTCTTGAACTCAGGTTTCAGAGCTTCGCCAAATGCAACGGCTTTAGCGGCAATAACATGCATCAAAGGGCCCCCTTGAATACCGGGGAAGATTGCCGAATTAAATTTCTTGGCAAGAGCGGCATCATTGGTCACGATCATACCGCCGCGAGGACCGCGAAGGGTCTTATGCGTGGTGGTTGTGGCGACGTGTGCATGTGGGAAGGGGCTTGGGTGTTCACCCGCTGCGACTAGTCCCGCGAAATGTGCCATGTCGACATGTAGATAAGCGCCCACGCTGTCAGCGATCTCACGCATGCGCTTGAAATCAATTTGCCGAGGGATGGCCGATCCACCCGCCACAATGAGCTTGGGCTTGTGCTGAGTGGCCAGTTCTTGAACTTGATCATAGTCCAGCAGGTTGTCTTGTTTGCGCACGCCATATTGCACGGCATTGAACCATTTGCCCGATTGGTTTGGTGCGGCCCCATGGGTTAAATGGCCCCCAGCATCCAAAGACATGCCAAGGATCGTATCGCCCGGCTGCAAGAGTGCTTGGAAGACACCTTGGTTGGCTTGGCTGCCCGAATTGGGTTGGACATTTGCAAATTCGCATGCGAACAGCTGGCAGGCGCGCTCAATAGCCAAGGTCTCGGCAATGTCTACGTATTCACATCCGCCGTAGTAGCGCCGTCCCACATAGCCTTCAGCATATTTGTTGGTCATGACAGAGCCTTGTGCCTGCATCACTGCCCGTGAGACAATATTTTCGGATGCGATCAATTCAATTTCATCGCGCTGACGGGTCAGCTCTTTATCAATGGCCTGCGCCAGGGCTGGATCGGTGTCGGCCAGTTCTGCATTGAAAAATTGGGAGAGGCTGGATGTCATGGTTTTGCTCCTTAGACGGTTTGTGCCTTATTGCGTGTTTCCTATAGGAAATGTCAAAGGTTCCTGCCGCGACCTTTTGACCGAATTCCCGATATTTTAGCCATGGCTTGCGTTTTTAGCCTGCCCCAGCATAGGGTGCGGAAACGGAGTTTCCGAAATGCACAATATACAGAACAAACGCATCGCCTTTATGGCCAGTACCGCAGAGTTGGCGCAGTCTGCAAGGAATACATTGGTGCACAGTTTTGGCGATTGCGACACAAGCACTGCGGAGGTGATCGTGGCGCTTGGTGGCGATGGTTTTATGCTGCAAACTCTGCATGCGACCCAACATTTGAACGTGCCCGTTTATGGGATGAATCGCGGAACGGTTGGGTTCTTGATGAATGAGTTCTTGACTGAGGGTTTGAGTGCGCGATTGGCGGCCGCGGAAGAGGCAGTGATCAATCCGCTGCGGATGCGGGCAACCTGTGTTGATGGCCAAACCCAGACGGCGCTGGCGATCAATGAGGTATCGCTTTTGCGTCAGGGGCCGCAGGCGGCAAAATTACAGATATTTGTCGATGATCGGCTAAGGTTGAGCGAATTGGCCTGCGATGGGGCTTTGGTCGCCACACCAGCGGGCTCGACCGCTTACAACTATTCTGCACATGGTCCGATTTTGCCGATTGGATCCGAAGTTTTAGCGCTGACTGCGATGGCGGCTTTTCGGCCGCGCAGATGGCGCGGGGCGGTGTTGCCAAAGGCGGCGAAGGTGCGGTTTGAAGTGATTGAACCTTTTAAGCGTCCCGTCATGGCCGATGCGGACAATTGCTCGGTCAAAAATGTGGTGTCGGTGGAGATTGAAAGCGCGGGGGATGTGGCGCACCGTTTGCTATTCGATCCCGATCATGGGTTGGAAGAGCGGCTCATTCGCGAGCAATTTGCCTGATTGGGCGTGACAGCCGGACCTGCATGCATGGCCCGGCTGCAATTTTACTTAGGTGCCTGAAGAGGAGGCCACGCCGATTGTTGCCACGATCACAACCAATGGCAAAATGTTCACCAAGCTGGATGTGTCGATAACATTTTTCATTTTTTAACATGACGTTAAGTTCGAACAGCGAAGATTGCATCCAGAACTATTATAATGCGCGCTTTATGATTGGGCGTATCCCAAGCTTTGCAGCGCTGAACGCACCTCGTCCAAAACAGCAGGATCATCTATCGTCGCGGGAGCTTTATAGGCTTTGCCGTCAGCTATGCTAACCATCGTTGCGCGCAAGATTTTGCCTGAGCGTGTCTTGGGCAGGCGATCCACCACACAGGCCAGTTTGAATGCCGCAACGGGACCGATCTTCTCGCGTACCAAGGTGATGACCTCGGCAACGACCTGCTCGGCTGTGCGGGTGCAGCCATCGTTGAGGCAGAGAAACCCAAGTGGCAATTGCCCCTTGAGCTCATCGCCCACACCAATCACGGCGCATTCAGCCACATCTGGATGACTGGCCAAAACTTCTTCCATTCCACCGGTTGAAAGCCTGTGCCCAGCGACGTTGATGACGTCATCGGTTCGCGCCATGATATAGAGGTAGCCATCTTCATCAATCATCCCGGCATCGCCTGTTTCATAATAGCCGGGAAACGCTGTGAGGTAGGATTTAATGAAGCGATCAGACGCATTCCAAAGGGTTGGCAGGGTGCCGGGGGGGAGCGGCAGTTTTATCGCAATAGCGCCCAACTCGCCGACTGGCATTTGATGGCCGCTCTCATCCAAGATTTGCACATCATAGCCGGGCATGGCGACGGTTGGGGAGCCAATTTTGACCGGCATGGCCTCAAGGCCCGTCGGATTTCCGGCAATTGTAAAGCCGGTTTCGGTTTGCCACCAGTGGTCATAGACGGGCACGCCCATGACCTTCTGCGCCCATTCTATCGTATCAGGGTCGGCCCGTTCGCCTGCCAGATAGAGCGCACGAAGTCTGCTCATGTCGAAATTTTTGATTGAGTCGCCCTTTGAATCTTGCCGTTTGATTGCACGAAAGGCGGTGGGTGCCGTGAAGAAACTGCGCACATCGTGCTCGGCAATGACCCGCCAAAAGGTTGTTGCATCGGGTGTGCCAACTGGCTTGCCCTCAAACACGACAGTGGTGTTGCCATGGATCAATGGCGCATAGCAAATATAGGAATGTCCAACGACCCAACCCACGTCGGAGGCGGCCCAAAACACATCGCCCGGATCGACATTATAGATGTTTTTCATCGTCCAGTGCAACGCAACTAAATGCCCAGCGGTTGGGCGCACAACGCCCTTTGGCGCGCCGGTTGTACCGGAGGTGTAGAGAATATAGGCCGGATGATCTCCGGATACGGCAACGCAGGGAGCGGGCGCTACGCCCTCTTGCAAATCGTGCCATTCGATGTCCCGCGGTCCCAACTCAGCCTCGCATTGGGGGCGCTGAAAGATCACGCTAAATTCAGGCTTATTCGCAGCCAAATCAATAGCGCCATCGAGCAGTGGTTTATATTCGACAATGCGGCCGGGCTCGATCCCGCAGGATCCTGCAATAATTGCCTTTGGAGTGGCGTCATCTATACGAACTGCCAGTTCATTTGCGGCGAAACCGCCGAAGACAACTGAATGAATCGCGCCGATACGGACGCATGCCAGCATGGCCACCAAGGCTTCAGGCACCATCGGCATGTAGATGACGACCCGATCTCCCACCGTCACACCTTTGGCGGCCAGCCCGCCTGCGAGCGTGGCGACTTGCTGTTGTAACTCGGCATAGGTGGTTTTGGATTTTTGTCCTGTAACAGGGCTGTCATAGATAATGGCCACTCGATCGCCATTGCCGGAGTCGACATGGCGATCAACGGCGTTATAACAGGTGTTGACCTGCGCATCCTTGAACCATTCGTACAGGGGGGCGTCATCGTTCCATAGAGCTTTGGAGGGTGCTTTGATCCAATCAATAGCCTCAGCAGCTTTCATCCAAAACGCCTCTGGATCTGCCTGCCAGCCGGCATAAACTTCTTTATAGGACATCTGTTCGCCTCCACGTCAGTGTTGAGAAGGTTATTCCCTATCACAGGCTTGGACGCAACATTGGGCTTGCGCTAACAGTTCGGCATGCGACGATCCGCCATTGCATCATGTAGAACTCTGGTGGAAAATGGCGATTAAGTCGCTGTGATATGGAAGAGAGATCATGCAAAACATACGCGCCGAAGTGGTGTTGCCAACCAAAAAATTGCGAGATGACATTCCGTTTTTCACCAAAACGCTTGGGATGCGCATGGATGAAATTTTTCCAGCCGATGATCCCAGCGTTGCGGTATTTTCCGGCTATGGTTTGCGTGTACGGGTTCAAAAGGACGCGGAGACTGTTCCGGGGTTGTTGCGCATCCTATGTGATGACCCGATGTTGATTGCCGGTGGCCAGACGCATTTGACCGCGCCCAATGGCACGCGCATTGAAATTGCCGCCCTCGCCCCGCCCGTCGTGATGCCACCGGTTGCGCATGAATTTGTTGTGCGCCGCATGGCCGATCAAGCCCCCTGGGTCATAGGGCGCGCAGGCATGCAATATCGCGACCTTATTCCCAGCCGCTTGGGCGGTTCAATCATCGCCAGTCATATCCGCATTCCTGGCGGCGGACCGGTGCCGGATATGGTGCATTTCCACTCCGTCGGGTTTCAACTGATCTATTGCTACAAAGGCTGGGTAGATTTGGTCTATGAGGACCAGGGTCCACCGTTTCGCCTCGAAGCTGGAAATTGCGTGATCCAACCGCCAGAAATCCGTCACCGTGTGCTCTTTGCCAGTGAAGATTTAGAGGTGATTGAAATTGGCGTGCCCGCAGAACATATCACCACAATAGATCATAGCATGGATCTGCCAACCGAGCATATACGGCCCGATCGGCTGTTTGAGGGGCAGAGGTTTGTTCATTACAAAGCCAATGAAACTGAATGGTGCCCGTTCCGCCTTCCGGGGTTTGTGGCGCGCAACACGATGATTTGTGCGAATACAGGAGCCATCGCGGGGGTTCAGGTGGTCAAGCCGGGGTCGGACCGACCTGTTTGGGCAAGCCACACGAGTGATATTCACTTCACCTTCGTCTTGCATGGTCACTTGACGCTGCAAAGCAAAGATCAAGCGGCGCAGACGCTTGTGGCTGGCGATGCTTTTGTCACCCCGCCGGATATGGCTTGTTTGTATAGCGCGCCCTCTGAGGATCTTGAGCTGTTAGAGGTCAGTTTGCCCGGTGAATTTGAGACTCATTTGGAAGACAGGGCTTAAACCCTTAACGGCTGCGGCATTTGCAGGGTAGACGGGGTCAACCATTGGGTATGTAATGCGTGTCAGCGGCGCTGCGCGCCGATTTTGAAAGGTTATAGTCATGAGCAATGATTTAATTCTCGCCGCGTCTCAGGTTCGTCTGAAAGCCTATGTGCCTTATTCCAATTTCCCTGTTGGGGCCGCGTTGCGCACTGTTAGCGGCGCAATTTATGTCGGCTGCAATGTCGAAAATGTTGCCTACCCCGAGGGAACTTGCGCTGAGGCCGGTGCGATTGCTGCCATGTGTGCAGGGGGGGAATATGAGATTACTGAAGTGGCTGTGATTGCTGGATCAGACCGTCCTGTGCCGCCCTGTGGCGGCTGTCGTCAAAAATTGGCGGAATTTGCCAAGGGACAGGTGCCCGTGACGTTGCTGGCGACCAATGGTGCGCAAGAGCGAACAATGGTGGCAGATTTGCTGCCCAGTGCATTTGATCCCGATCATCTGACATCTGGGACGCAGGACCCGAAAGCCTGATGCTGACCCGCGACCTTCTTTTGGCTTTACGAGAAGGCTTGCCGGTACCGGCAGAGGCGGTGCGGGCTTTTGGTGCCAACTTGGGCGCGGGCGATATTAGTGATGCTCAAGCCGGAGCATTTGCAATGGCGATTTGTTTGCAGGGGCTCAGCGAACAGGGGCGCGTGGCTTTGACGCTCGGCATGCGAGATAGCGGCAAAGTGCTGGGCTGGGACCTGCCGGGTAAAATGATCGATAAGCATTCTACCGGCGGCGTAGGGGATTCAGTTTCATTGATTCTGGCGCCGATGCTGGCGGCGGTTGGTGCCTATGTTCCAATGATTTCTGGGCGCGGATTGGGGCACACGGGCGGGACCTTAGACAAATTGGAGGCTATCCCAGGCCTGAAAACGCAATTCACTGAGGTCGAATTTCGCGCCATTGTGGCCAATGTTGGCTGCGCGATTGTGGCGCCAAGCCTGGATATCGCGCCGGCCGATCAACGCCTCTATGCGGTGCGCGATGTAACCGGGACTGTACGATCTCGGGATTTGATCACTGCCTCCATTTTGGCCAAAAAACTGGCCGCGGGGCTGGAGGGGCTGGTGCTGGATGTCAAAACTGGCTCGGGAGCGGTGATGTCAGATCTGGGTCAAGCACGAGATCTGGCGCAGGCCTTGGTCGCCACCGCCAATGGAGCCGGTTGCCCCACCAGCGCGGTGTTGACCGATATGAGTCAACCGCTGATCCCAAGTATTGGAAATGCGCTTGAGATTGCCGACGTGATGCGTGCCTTTGAGACTGGGCAAGGGGCGATGGTCGAGGTGGCGCTTGAGCTTGGCACGCAGCTCTTGCTGCAAGCACAAATGGTTCTAACTGAGACAGGCGCGCGTGACCGCTTGCGGGCAACTTTGCAAGATGGCAGCGCCAAGGCCCGGTTTAGCGCGATGGTTCGGGCGCAGGGCGGCCCGGCAAATTTTGTAGATCGCTGGCAAGACTATCTTGAAATCGCTCCGGCCTATGAGCTGCGTGCTGCGAATGCGGGCTATTTGAGTGAGATAGATGGGGCCGCGCTGGGGCAGGCTGTGGTTACGCTCGGCGGCGGGCGGCAACGCGAAGATGATCGGATCGACCATTCCGTTGGCCTGTCTGACATTACCCCCCTGGGCACGTATCTGCGCAAAGGCGCGCCGATCGCGCGGCTGCATTGCCGAAGCTCGAAACAAGCGGATATCGCCCTGCGCGCTATTCAGGCCGCGCTTACCCTGAGTTCAGAGCCTCCGGTTTTGCCGGCTTTGATCATTGAACGGATTATGCCAGAAAAGGTCTCAAAACATGGCTAGGGCGTTCGTGGTTGTTCTGGATTCTTTGGGTTGCGGTGGTGCGCCAGATGCTGCCGAATTTGGCGATCTGGGGGCCAATACGCTGGGTCACATCATCCAGGCGCGCCAGGGTCAATTGCATGTGCCGACTTTGGCCGCTTTGGGCCTGGGCGAGGTGCTGCAGCATTCCAGCGGCATGTCCTCTCCGTGGCCGGCAGCGACCTTGGGGGTATGGGCGGTGGCACGCGAAATCTCCAAGGGAAAAGATACCCCATCGGGCCATTGGGAATTGGCTGGGGTGCCAGTGCCGTGGGATTGGCACTATTTTCCCAATAAAACGCCAGCGTTTCCGCCGCAGGTGTTGGCAGCATTGCAAGACTTTGCAGGTGGCAGCCTGGCCAATTGCCACGCTTCTGGGATGCCGGTGATTGAGGCTTTTGGTGCCGAGCATCTGCGCTCTGGCTTGCCGATTTGTTACACCTCTGTGGACAGCGTGTTTCAAATTGCTGCCCATGAAGACCATTTCGGTTTGCAAAATCTTTATCAGCTTTGCCAAGATATGGCAGGCATTTTACATGAAATGAAGGTTGGGCGGGTAATCGCACGGCCCTTTGTTGGATCGCTGGAAACGGGATTTCATCGCACGCTGAACCGTAAAGATTTTGCTATGGATCCACCGCATGCAACCCTCTGCGAATGGGTTATGCAGGCCGGACATCCGGTGCATGCGATTGGCAAGATCGGTGACATATTTTCGATGCGCGGGATTACGCGCTGCCGCAAGGGCAGTGATGCGCAGCTGATGGAACATTTGGCCGATGAAATGAAGCACGCGCCGGACGGCAGTTTAATTTTCGCGAATTTTGTAGAATTCGACACGCTCTTTGGCCATCGGCGCGATGCGGAGGGCTATGCGGGGGCACTGGAATGGTTTGATGCGCAGATTGGTCCGATTTTGGCTGAAAGCCGGTCTAATGATCTGGTAATCTTTACAGCGGATCATGGCAATGATCCGACCTGGCGGGGCACAGATCATACGCGCGAGCAGGTGCCAGTGCTTGTTCATGGGCAGAAGTTGGCGCAACAATTGGGTTGTGAGCGCACGATTGCGTTTCAAGATGTGGCTGCAACGGTGGCCATGCATTTGGGTGTTGTCGCACAAGGGCAGGGTAGGAATTTTTTATGAGTTGGAAAACATTTCCGAAAATTGAGCTGCATCTGCATTTGGAGGGGGCGGCGGATCCGGCCTTTATCCGGGGGCTCGCACAAGAGAAATCTGTTGATATTGGAGGGATTTTTGATGAGGCTGGCGCCTATAAATACAAAGGATTTGGCGAGTTTTTGCAGGTTTATGAGGCGGCCACCCAAGCGCTGCAAGGCCCAGAGGATTTTCAGCGCCTGACGCAATCAGTCTTAGAAAACCTCGCTGAACACAATGTTGTTTATGCAGAGACTTTCGTTTCCCCAGACTTTTGTGGTGGCAGAGATTTGGGCGCTTGGCGCGAGTATCTGCATGCCATGCAAGAGGCGCATGTTGAGGGGGTGACGCTGAAAGGTATCGTCACCTGCATCCGCCACTTTGGTCCAGACAAAGCGCGAGAAACGGCCATGTGCGCTGCCGAAACGGCGGGGGAGTGGCTTGTTGGCTTTGGCATGGGCGGGGCTGAGGATGCAGGCAAGGCCCAGGACTTTGCCTATTCGTTTGATATGGCGCGCGAAGCTGGGCTGCGCTTGACCTCTCACGCTGGCGAATGGGGTGGGGCGCAATCCGTCTGGGATACGATTAACGATTTACGAGTCGAGCGGATTGGCCATGGGGTGCATGCGATTGAAGACCCTAAGTTGGTCGATTACCTTGCCGACACGGGACTTGTACTGGAGGTGAACCCTGGCTCAAACATTGCCCTGGGCGTTTATCCAAGCCTGGCGCAACACCCGATTGCAAAGTTGCGGGACGCGGGGGTGAAAGTCACTGTCAGCACCGATGACCCGCCATTTTTCCACACCGATATGACCCAAGAATTTGAGAAGTTGGAGCGGGTGTTCGGCTGGGGCGCAGATGATTTCCGCGCGCTCAATGCCAATGCCCTCGACGCCGCATTTTGTGATGCCGGCACCAAAGAGGCTTTAGTTAAGATTCTAGAAAACTAGAACTCAGTTTCACCGCATGGCAATTTTGACCTCAGTTGAGGCGATGGTGCATTGTCATGGCGGCAATTTTGCACCAGTATTGGTACGGAAAATCCTAGTAACTGGGCCAAACCTCATGACACTCACCATTGTTGATCATCCACTTGTAAGGCATAAGCTGAGCTTGATGCGCGATAAGGCGACACCGACCAATCAGTTTCGCCAGTTGCTGCGCGAGATCAGCCATCTGATTGCCTATGAGGTGACGCGGGATCTGCCGCTGGAACTGTGCGACATTGAAACGCCTATGCGCTCTATGCAGGCGCCTGTCCTGGCGGGAAAAAAGCTGGCTTTGGTTTCCATTCTTAGGGCTGGAAATGGATTGCTGGATGGGGTTTTGGAATTGATTCCCTCAGCCAGGGTGGGGTTCGTGGGGCTTTATCGGGATGAAAAGACGCTGAAGCCGGTTCAATATTACTTCAAAGTGCCCGATGACCTGCAAAACCGTGTTGTGATCGCGGTTGATCCCATGTTGGCCACAGGAAATTCGAGTGTTGCGGCGATTGATTTGCTCAAACAGGCGGGTGCACGCAATATCAAATTCCTCTGCCTCTTGGCCGCCCCTGAAGGCATCGCCCGGATGCAAGAGGCTCATCCCGATGTTGATATCACGACCGCCGCGGTTGATGAATGCATCAGCGATATCGGCTATATTTTGCCGGGCCTCGGCGACGCGGGCGACAGAATGTTTGGGACGAAGTAAGCCGAATTAGAGCGTGGCATAGAGCGGATAGGGTTTCAAATTCTTAGCTTCTTGACACGAGATATAATCGCCTTTTGGTGTCACACTACTTGCGCCCTCACTCTGGGGTGCAAATCGCTTGTAGGCCGAGCCATGCGCCGTCGGGGAGCGGGGGTGTGGGGAGGGTCGTGGGGGGCTGTATGGTCGATGCGGGTCCGCGCTGATCTGACAGGGCAATTTTTGCCAGTTGGTCCACCTGCCGGTTTGAGAGCTCGTTTGAGGTGATCAGGCTTATAGAGACGAATGGTCCGGCGTCTTGCAGGTAGGTGCCGAGCGGATCTGCTTCATTTAAAGTGGCTATGGCGGAGGCGACATAGCCTGCCGTCACCGCTGGATCACCCGATTGCCCCACCATGTTATCAAACAATATCACTTTGCCGCCGGGCAAGATAATTGGAGCTGTGCGTTGACCGGGCAAGACGCGCAGCTCAAGTGCGGCGTTCGGTGCCAAGCCCTCCATGAGAAGCGCGGCGCTGCGGATGCCTTCAGGACTGGTGCAATAGGGGCCGGCCAACTGGCCAATGCGCTCTGCAAGCACTTGGCCAAGTTGCACGCGCTTGGCCTCCGGTAAGACATTGCTTGCATAGCTGACCATGGCTTGCGGGCCCCAAATTAAAGTTGCAAAGCTCAGGAGGACGACGCTGGAGGCCGCAAGAATGAAACGCAATCTGCCGGGATGTGGGCGGCTGCGATCAATGGCTTTTTGAACCTTGAGCAGGGCTTCGAGCATGGTTTTATCGGAAATTTCCAAACTTTCTTCTGAGCCAGGCGCTGGTCTTAGGGTTGCTGCATCCTCTTTATGCGTTTGAACATCGACCGCGGCCAAAGACCAATGGGCCAGCGGGCGGTTTTGCATGTCCGTCAAAATCAAGGTGGCTTGGCCGCAAGAGACCACTACCTCACGCCTTTGCGTCGCAGGGCCGCTGCGCCAAAGGCCGGTACATTCCAGCCGGTCATATGCTTTAAGTGCGGTCATAAGGGCCTGCTCTGCCTCTTTCCCGCAAGATAGGTTGATCTGTGCAGTGACGCAATGGCCTGTGGCGACCTGCGCTGATGTTTGCTCGCCCTTAGGCTGTTTTTGCGATACCTCGAAGCTCGAATTTTTGAATTTTGCCCGTAGATGTTTTGGGCAGCTCTTGGAAGATGATGCGCTTTGGGGTTTTGAACCCGGCCAGTCGGCCACGCACAAAGGCGATCACTTCAGCCTCTGTGGCCGATTTTCCCTCAAGCAGCTCTACAAATGCGCAGGGTACTTCGCCCCACTTATCGTCGGGCTTGGCCACAACGGCGCATAGGCTCACGGCCGGATGGGCCATTATAGCGCCTTCGACCTCAATGCTTGAAATATTCTCTCCGCCTGAGATGATGATATCTTTCATCCGGTCAGCAATCTGCATCATGCCATCGGGATGTTGAATGGCGATGTCTTCGGAGTGGAAAAACCCACCAGAAAAAGCCTTTACTGTTGCTTTGGGGTTTTTGTAATAGCCCTTCATGACCGCGTTGCCACGCATGACGATTTCGCCCTGGGTGGCGCCATCCATCACAATTTGCTGGCCTGTGTCATCGATAACTGTGGTCAAGTCCATCATCGGCATGGCGATGCCCTGGCGGGCTTTACGGGATGATTGCTCTTCTGCGGGCAAAGCATCCCAGGCTGGGTTCCAAAGCGATTCCACTACATGCCCATAGGTCTCGGTCAGCCCGTAGACTTGTGTGACATTAAAACCCATTTGCCCAATGGCGGCCAAAGTCGCCGGAGCGGGTGGGGCGCCTGCGGTAAAGACCTCAACTTGATGATCAAAGCTGCGCCGTTCGCCGTCGGCAGCGTTTACGATCATGTTGAGCACAATCGGCGCACCGCCAAAATGGCTGACACCTTCATCTGCGATGCCATCATAAATGGCTTTCGCTGAAATATCTCTGCAACCGACGACGGTACCGCCCAAAAGTGGCATCATCCACGTGTGGTTCCAGCCATTACAGTGAAATAACGGCACGATGGCCATGAACACGGGCTGAAGGGTCATGCGCCAACTGATTGGCGTGCCCATGGTCATTAAATAGGCGCCGCGGTGATGATAAACCACGCCTTTGGGGCGGCCTGTTGTGCCGGATGTGTAATTGAGTGCGAGGCTCTCCCATTCATCTTTCGGCATGATCCAAGGGGCCTGTGCATCGCCGCGTGTGAGCAGCGTCTCATATTCCAGATACCGGCCAGAAGCCTTAAAACCAGCCTCTTGATCGGCCACCTCAATGATCTTCGGCTTGGGTGTGTTCATAGCGGCAACGGCCGCCTCAACCGGCGGGAGAAATTGGCTATCGACCAAAACAACTTTAGCCTCTCCATGTTCGAAAATATAGGTAAGCGTGTCAACATCCAGCCGGGTGTTGATGGTGTTCAAAACAGCGCCACATGCCGGCACGCCAAAGCTGGATTCAATTTGCGCTGTGATATTGGGGAGCAACGTTGCGACCACATCACCAGGCTGGACGCCCAATCCGGTTAGGGCGCTGGCCAATTGGCTCACCCGCGTGTGATATTGGCTGTAGGTGGCACGATGGGAGCCGTAGACCACAGCAATGTGTTCCGCGAAGACCGAGGCGGCGCGTTTTAGATGCGACAAAGGCGTTAGCGGCACATAATTTGCCTGGCATTTGTCCAAACCGGTCTCGTCCGCCATCCATCCCATGTCGCATTCCTCCCTCGTCTCGCACTATCGCTCTTGTGCAGATGATTTCAAGAGCCCATGCATAACAAATGGATCAAAAAACAAATACAGTTGCGTCAATTCTCTTCATGGTGACCGGCATGGCCACGGTTGGAGTGATTGATAACTTCATCACCTATATCGCTGTGGAAGTGAGCCTGTGGCAATTTCATTTTCTGCGCAGCATGATAGCTGTTCCCGCTATTGTAGGTTTTGGCCTAATGGTTGGCTGGACATTGCGCCCCTTGCGCATTTTGCCGGTCTTGGGGCGCAATATGTTTCTGTCGGGTGCCATGTTTGTCTATTTTGGCTGTTTGGGGTTCTTTCCCATTTCGGCCGTGGCGGCAGGTCTTTTCACGGCGCCGGTTTTGGTGATGTTCATAGATGCTGTTTGGTCGCGTCGGCACATCGGGCCCATTCGCCTCGCCACGGCATGTTTAGGGTTTTTGGGCACGCTATTGGTGCTCAAACCAGAAGTGGGCGGATTAAGCTGGGCCAATTTGATCCCAGTTTCGGCTGGGATGATGTATGCTTTTGGCAATGTGGCCACCCGCAAATGGTGTGAAGGTGAAAGCGCTGTTGCCTTGCTTTGGTCCTATATGTTTTTGATGCTGATTTTTGGAGCTTTGGGAGCCGTCTACCTTTATTTCTTCCCCGGAGATCCAGACAGCTATCTCACGCGCGCCTGGGTTTGGCCCTCCGCAAGTGTATGGATGTGGATCGTTATTCAGGCGGTGTTTTCGTTGATTGGTATCGGATTCATCATGAAAGCCTATCTCATAGGTGAGGTGACCTATGTCTCGATCTTTGAATATTCTATGTTGATTTTCGCCAGCGCCACCGCTTGGATGTTGTTCGGTGATCGCCTTGGACCCTTGGGGTTTGTCGGCATCGGCGTCATCATCGTGACCGGAATTGTCATTGCTGTTCGTTCAAATACGGCGGACAATTAGGGCATCTACGGCCTGCAGCTGAGCGGATTCAAGCGGCGAAGTGGCTGTAAAAGCCTTTGCCTTCTTCTGCCAATGTGCGGAGCAATTCGGGCGCGGCAAATCGGGCGCCATAGCGTGATTGCAGCTCACCGCAGCGCGCGACCCCATAGCTGGCACCCAGCATGTCGAGCCAAGACAGCGGCCCGCCGGACCAAGGGGCAAAACCCCAGCCCAAAATCGCGCCGACATCGCCCTCGCGCACATCCATCAACACGCCCTCTTGCAATGCGCGCACCGCCTCAAGGCTTTGGGCAAACATGAGCCTGTGCTGCACATCTAATAGCTCCAGATTGCCGCCCTCTTTGCCGAAATGATCGCGCAGGCCCTGCCAGAGGCCTTGCCGCTTGCCTTTGGCATCATACTCATAAAATCCGGCCGAAGACTTGCGCCCAAGGCGGCCCTGCTCAAACAGCCAAAACAAGACCTCATCGGCTTGTGCATTGTCGTAATCTGCGCCCATGGCGGCTTTGGTGGCCTTGGCGATCTTGACCCCAAGATCGATAGAGGTTTCATCATTCAATTGCAGCGGGCCAAGGGGCATTCCCATGAGCTTGGCGGCATTCTCGATCAGGACAGGCTCAACCCCTTCGTGCACCATGCGCAGCCCTTCGTTGATATAAGGGATGATGCACCGGTTGGCGTAAAAGAACCGCGCGTCATTCACCACAATCGGGGTTTTGCGAATTTGCCGCGCAAAGTCCAAGGATTTTGCAACCGCTCGATTGCCTGTATCTGCACCTTTGATAATTTCCACTAGCGCCATTTTTTCGACAGGGCTGAAAAAGTGGATGCCAATGAATTGGTCGGGCCGCGCGCTGGCTTTTGCGAGCTCCGTTATGGGCAAAGTTGAAGTATTGCTGGCAAAAATACTGTCGGGTCCAATGACAGCTCCTACCTGACGGATCACCTCTGACTTGATTTTTGGGTCCTCAAACACGGCTTCGATGATCAAGTCGCACTCTGTCAGAGCTTGATAGTTGGTTGTTGCGTCAATGCGCGACAACAGAGCCTCTTTCTGCTCAGAGGTTGATTTGCGACGCGTGATCCCCTTGTTGCAATAGTTGGCGACATAGGCTTTGCCCCTATCGGCTGCCTCTTGGGTTTGATCAATGAGCACCACCTCAATACCAGCCTGCGCCGAGACAAGTGCAATGCCCGCTCCCATCATTCCCGCGCCAAGAATGCCCAATTTGCGCACGGATTGATCTGGCACTTCTTTGGGCCGTACCGCGCCTTTGTCCAGAGCGCCTTTGTTGAGAAACAAGCTGCGGATCATATTGGAAGAGG
>Ga0206126_10000642_pt1 | contig 46148 bp, 55 predicted proteins | sample Helgoland_Spring_5_FD_148621 | JGI IMG/M metagenome (GOLD analysis project Ga0206126, IMG submission 148621) | Pelagic subsurface seawater microbial communities from Kabeltonne, Helgoland, North Sea - Helgoland_Spring_Bloom_20160412_1 | ecosystem: Environmental > Aquatic > Marine > Epipelagic ...
GCTGATGGTACTAAGTATTGGTACCTAAACGGTAAACTACACAGAGAAGATGGTCCTGCTGAGGAGTGGGCTGATGGGGGTAAGTGTTGGTACCTAAACGGTAAACTACACAGAGAAGGTGGGCCTGCTTGTGAGTGGGATGATGGGGATAAGTGTTGGTACCTAAACGGTAAACAACACAGAGAAGATGGGCCTGCTGTTGAGGGCACGGGTTTTCCTACGCTTTGGTATCTAAACGGTAAGAAACTCAGAGAAGAAGAGTTCAATGAGCGTACAAATAAACCTTGCCTTAATAAGGCTGTAACATGAGGTGGTGGTTCCTTCAGTCTTTACCCCACACAACACACAGGGGGTACCCAAACATAGCGAAGTATCCAATAAAACAACCAAAAACTCCAAGTAATAAAGGAATAAGGTCAAATGCTTAGCTTCCTATTGATAGCGTGTTTAATATTATTATGCTTCTTCGTGGCCACAGGGAGAGCCTGGGCCATACTAGGCTGGATAGCAACGGGACTCGCCCTACCCATAGGGGCAATCCTCACAAACCTGTAGTCTACATTACCCGTACCTAACTAGAAACCACAGGGACACACTCAGTTCACGCTGGGTGTGTCCACACTCTTTAAGTAACCGACAAAACGCAGTACGCCCCCGTGACTAACTCGCTAGTCCCTATAGGGCAGTATAAGATGAGCCACACTTCGTGTGTCTCTTTAATAGCATAATAACAGAGGGTTTCACATGACAATTAAAAAACTACACCCAAACAGCTTAGCTAACCTTCTACCTAAGTTCACACCAGAGAATGCTAAAGCCGCACAACTGAAATCCGTAGAATCACGTAAGGCTAATAGGATAGCACGTGAGGCGCTTGCCTTGACCGCAGCCGAGCTCAAGATGGACGCTAATCAATTAATGTCAGTTAACAGCCTGACAGCCTTAGATGTGCTTAGGCTCTCTATGGTTAAGGCCCTGTCAAGGGATGATGTAGATACAGCAGTCGATATTGCTAAAGCACTAGCAGAGTTTGAGACACCCAAGCTAGGTCGTGTTGAACAAACCAACATCGAAGTTAAGGCAGAGGATATGTCGGATAAAGAAATCGAAGAGAAACTAACACTACTTATGGGGAGTAAGAAGTAATGCTATTCAAAGTATACGGGAAGAACAGTTGTAAGTACTGCACGTTAGCAATAGAGCACCTTGAGATGTTAGGTAAGGATTATGTTTATATGGTATTAGACGAAGACTACAATCTATCAGACTTCAAGAGTACCTTCCCTGGGGCTACTTCAGTCCCTCAGATAATGACAGTTAGTAATACTGAGGTGCACAACATAGGTGGTTACGATGAACTTAAAGAACTACTAAAAGGATAACCGTATGAGTATCAATGACGCAACACCAGATCAATGGGATTCAGTGTCTTCAGCTACTGGAGTACCTACCAGTGCTTCTACAGAAGAGATGCTTAATAAGTACCAGACTATGGCTGAAGAGGAAGCAGAAGGGTTGTGGACTAAGGTTAAAAAGAGAAGTGGGGAAAGAGGGGGTTTCTTAGGCCCAGCACTAGGGCTTCGTGTACCAATACCAAGAACCACACCCGAAGAACCAACCACTGAAGTAGATCCAGTGAACAACCCATCACACTACAACACTGGTGGTGTCGAGGCGATCCAAGCTATAGAAGCTAGTATGCCCACTGAGGCATTCCAGGGGTACCTCAAAGGCAACTGCATGAAGTACATCTGGCGCATGTCGTATAAGGGGAAAGCCAAGGAGGACACCCTCAAGGCTCAGTGGTACCTCAACAGGCTAATAGAGACACTCTGATGGATAAGTCAAGCCACAAGTACAAGGCCCAGTACGATAGGAACTTCAGGAAGAAGAGATGGGGGATGATCTTTGAGTACTTTGGTGGTAAGAGGTGCCAAGACTGTGGTGTTGCATCGGAGTACCCCATCTATGATCTACATCACAGAGATGCTTCAACTAAAGACTTCTCTATTGGTTCACTAATACGTAGAAGGTGGACAGTGTTAGTGCTCGAGGTAGCTAAGTGTGACCTCCTGTGCTCTAACTGTCACAGAATTAGACATGATATAGAAAGAAAACAACAACGAGAGTTATAAAAGTGAACTAAACCTAACCCAATCCCGGGCGGCACCCAAAGGAACTAACATGAAACTAGTATTTGATATAGAAAGTAACGGACTACTCGAGGAGATCACAACCATCTGGTGTATCGTCTGTCAAAACGTAGAGACTAAGGAAATCATCTCCTTCTCGGATCACGACAGTACATTACGCAGTATCCAAGAGGGCCTTAATTACCTTGAGGCCGCTGATGTCCTAATAGGTCACAACATAATCGGCTATGATATACCTGCAATAAAGATAGTCACAGGTCTTGATCTCTTAGATAAGAAATGTTACGACACCTTTGTCATGTCTCAAACGCTACGTTACAAACGTAACCACCTACACGGTCTGAAGGGGTGGGGTCAGAAACTAGGAGACAGTAAATTAGATTATAGTGATTGGACTCAATACACACCAGAGATGTTAACTTACTGTATTCAAGATGTAGAGCTGAACACGAAGGTATACGAAGAGTTAATGAAGGAGTTTAAACAGCTTCACTCAAAGTTTCCCTTGATTACTAAGGGTCTTAAAGTTGAGCATGATGTCTTCAAGTTCAACACAATGGTCAGGGAGCAGGGTTGGAACTTCGACAGTGAGAAGGGTAAGGTTAGTCTAGCGGCTATGAATGCAAGGGCTGAAGAGATAAAGGGATCTATTGAACCACACCTGGGGACACACACAGTGTTTATTGATAAAGAACCTAAGACCGCTAAGTTCAAGAAGAACGGAGAGTACACCGCAGTGACTGTACGTCTACTCTCAGAACACCTAGGGAGAGAAGTACTACCCACAGACACACACGTTATGCCTGCGGGGGCAACCTTTCAACGTAGTAAGTCAATTAAGACTAAGTTAGGTCAGACAGAGCTAGTCAAGGAGTGGTTACTAAACAGTAAAGGTTGGAAGCCCGATGAGTACACCCGCAAGAAGACCGCTTATGGTTGGTCTAACGGTGGTCCTAAGTTCACAGAGACTTCCCTAAGTAAACTAGGAGAAGTCGGTGTGATGATAGGTGAATACTACACACTACGTAATCGTATCAGTGTCATGGATAGTTGGTTTGAGAAGTTAAACAATGGTCGTATCCACGGTAATATGTGGACTATCGGTACTCCTTCTTTCAGGGCGAGACATGAGATCATCGTTAATCTACCGGGCATCCATGCATCCTGGGGTCGTGAGCTACGTGAGTGCTTCGCTGCTGATGATGGTGACCTGATTGTAGGTGCAGACTCAAGTGGTAACCAACTACGTGGCCTTTGTCACTATGTGGGGAACGAAGAGTTCACTGAGGAAGTTATATTTGGTGACCAACACCAACGTAATGCAGATGCATTGGGGTGCTCTCGTCCAGTGGCTAAGTCTTTCCTGTATGCCTACTTGTTTGGTGCAGGTGATTCTAAGTTAGGTCAAGTGTTGAGTGGCAAGAGTAACTCTGCGGTTGGTAAGAAGGCTCGTGCTGACTTCGCTAGTGCTATTCAAGGTCTAGTTCAGATCAAGAGGCAAGTTGAAGGTGAGTGGAACCGTAAGCAGAATACGCAAGGGAACGGTTGGATACATGGGCTAGACGGTAGACCTGTGTTCATCAGCTCTGAGCATCAGTGCCTCAACTACTTACTGCAATCAGCTGAGGGTATTACTTGTAAAGCAGCTGTGTCATATCAAATGCAAAAGATCAAGGAAGAAGGACTAAGGGCTAAACCCCGTATCTTCTACCACGATGAGTCTGCTTGGTCTGTACACCCTGATGATGCTGAGCGTGTTGGTCAGATACTAAAGGATAGTTTCAAAGAAGCACCTAAATGGTTTGGTGTAGAATGCATGGATGGTGGTGATGCAATGATCGGCACTTCCTATGCAGATGTTCACTAGAGGGCTAAATGATGGACAAGAAGATACAAATATTAATTGATGCTGATTCAATATACTTTAGGATAGCGATGGCTACCCAGAAAGAAAAAGATATGCGAGTAAACATACGTAAGACACTGCTGGGCATCGAGAACACTTGTACTATCTTTGACCCAGGGGATATGAGGATAGCCGTTAAGGGACATGGGAACTTCCGCACGTCAATCGCTGACAGCTATAAGGGTAACCGTAAGCGTGAGTTAGAACCCGGTGAGAAGAAAGCCTTGAAGTATGGTCATCAGCACTTGATTGATAAGTATGATGCTATTATGGCCCACGACATGGAGGCTGATGATTTGGTCTCCATTTGGGCCTGGGAGTGTATTCAGAGTAACCAACCTTACGTCATTGTGCATATAGATAAAGACCTAAACATGATCCCCGGTAATCATTATAACTTCGTAAAGAAAGAAGAGTACTACGTGGACTTTGAGAAAGGTCACTATAACTTTATGATGCAGATGCTAGTTGGTGATGCTACAGACAACATCCCTGGTATCAAAGGAATAGGTCCAAAGAAAGCTGAGAAGTTACTACTTAACTGTCCCTTCGACAGGCGTTGGCAAACTGTAAGTAACTGCTGGTCAGATAAGAAACAAATGCTTATCTCCGCTAGATTACTATGGATGGCTACAACCTTCGAGGAAGCTGAGAGTAACAACATGTTGATGCTAGATTACATAGAGGCTAAGTCAGTAGGAGACTTCTGGGCACGAGGCATACCACTGGAGGTTGAAGATGAAGAACATACACAGAGTGAAACCCCTGAGTGCGAACAAGATGTTTGCGAAGAGGGGGAGGGTGACTTACAAGACAGCAGCCTACAAGAAGTACCAGTGGTCAATCAGGTGCGAGATGGTGGGGGAGGTGTGGACATTCGGAACAAATCAAGTTGAGTTCACTGTAGAGGGAGGTCTTTCTAACAGGGGTGCTGATCTTGATAATATAATAAAACCCCTCTTGGATACCTACCAAGGTATCTTTGAGGAGTTCAATGACAACAAAGTGTACCACATAGAACTCACTAAGAAGATCGTTAAGAAAGGTGAAGAATATATCAGCGTACATATCACTAAAGCAGAGAAGAATATATGAGTGAGGTAAAGAACCAAGGGGAACGTAGAGAGCGTGAAACACATGGTAGTGTGATGAGAACACCTGATGGTACAGTCCTCTACTCTTCCCACCGACACGACTACAGTGAGCGTCGAGATGCTATAACTGGCAATATCTACATGCTAGATGGGGGTCCTGACTACACAAGGTGTTCTGCTAATGGTGATGAAGAGTTCCTATCTGTTATGTCAAGTGCAGATCATGTGTCCATAAGACATGCAGTCACATGGTCTACCCTGGGGAAGAGTGGCAAGCTACCTTACAAGTGTATCCCAATTGCCAGTATGGACACAGAGCACCTGCAAGCTTGTATGGAGACCCAAGCGTCAACCATGTCTCAGCTACATTATAAAGTAATGCAGAATGAATTGGAGTATCGAGATGGAAATTAAGATGCACACACTAATAGAGAATATAGTTAGAACAAGAGGAGATAGATAGTGAGGTTTAGTGTACAAACACTATTACGATACATAGTTAAACCAAGTATATCAATAAAACCCACAGTACAAACAAAGGATATAACATAATGGAGCAGTATCAACAATTCATCCACAAGAGCCGCTATGCACGTTGGATCCCTGAAGCTAAGCGTAGAGAAACATGGGTAGAGACAGTTAACCGTTACGTTGGTTTCTGGGAAGCACGAGGACAACTGGATAAAGAAACCAGTGCAAAGATGTTTGATGCCATCCATGACCTGAGGGTGATGCCTTCAATGCGTTGCATGATGACAGCAGGGACTGCCTTAGATAAGGATAATGTAGCTGGTTTCAACTGTAGTTACCTACACATTGATTCACCCCGTAGCTTTGATGAGTTGATGTATGTACTCATGTGTGGTACAGGTGTGGGCTTCAGTGTTGAACGTAACTTTATCAACAAACTACCCATCGTATCCGAAGAGTTCCACCCTACGGACACTGTGATTGTTGTAGCGGATAGTAAGATTGGTTGGGCATCATCATTCCGTGAGCTGATTGCCATGCTTTATGCTGGTAAGATCCCTAAGTGGGATGTAAGCAAAGTCCGTGGTGCTGGTGAACGCCTTAAGACATTCGGAGGTCGTGCATCAGGCCCTGACCCACTGGTGGATCTCTTCAACTTCTGTGTGCAACTCTTCCAGAAAGCTAAGGGACGTAAGTTGTCAAGCATTGAGTGTCATGATGTGTGCTGTAAGATTGCTGATATCGTAGTAGTTGGCGGTGTACGTAGGTCTGCACTGATAAGCCTCTCTAACCTCTCAGATCAACGTATGTCCAAGGCTAAGTCAGGGCAGTGGGGGTTAAGTGAGGGTCAACGGAGGTTAGCTAACAACAGCGTAGCGTACACTGAGAAGCCAGACTTCGAGGCATACCTCAATGAGATGAAGAACATGTACGAGTCTAAAGCTGGTGAGCGTGGTATCTTCAGTCGTGTTGCAGCTCAGAAGATTGCCGCACGTAATGGTCGGAGAGATGCTACATACGAGTTCGGTACCAACCCATGTAGTGAAATTATACTACGTAGTAATCAGTTCTGTAACCTTTCAGAAGTAGTGGTGCGTGCAGGGGATACCCTCGAGGATCTTAAAGAAAAGATAGAGATGGCTGCAATCATTGGGACACTCCAAGCTACATTGACTGACTTCCGTTACCTACGTAAGTGTTGGAAAACTAATACAGAAGAAGAAGCGTTACTTGGTGTGAGCCTAACAGGTATTATGGATCATTCAGTACTTAGTGCAAGGGGTGGTGTGGATGGTGAACTACAAAAGTGGCTTGAAACAATGCGAGACACTGCTGTTGAAGTTAACAAGAAGTGGGCTGCAAAGCTTGGTATCAAGCAGTCTGCTGCTGTTACAGCTGTTAAGCCAAGTGGTACTGTCTCTCAGCTTGTTGACTCTGCTTCTGGCATTCACCCTCGCTTTTCTAAGCACTACATTCGTCGTGTACGTTCAGACAAGAAAGACCCACTGGCAGCTTTCATGCAAGAGAAGGGATTCCCAGTAGAGCAAGACAACTCTAGTGAGTCAACACTGATCTTCAACTTCCCCATAAAGGCCCCCGAGGATAGCGTGACTGTCAAGGAAGTGGGTGCAATGGCCCAACTTGAACAATGGAAAGCCTACCAGAACTTCTATTGTGAACACAAGCCAAGCATCACTGTCTACTACACAGATGATGAGTTCCTACAGGTATGCCAATGGGTCTGGGATAACTTCGATATGTGCTCAGGGATCTCACTGCTGCCCGTTAGCGACCATGTGTACCAACAGGCACCCTATGAGGATATAACCCCTGAGAAGCACACCGAGTTGCTCAAGACTATGCCTACGGATATCGACTGGGCTGACCTGGGTGACTTCGAGATGGAAGACAACACTACAGGTTCCCAGGAGTTAGCCTGTGTTGGGGGTGCATGTGAAATTGTCTAGTATGGTTGATGGGATGAAGACCATTGTTTATGGTCCCGTGATGAAGGCAATGTCTGATGTTGTTGATGGCAGGTTGAAGCTATCGCAAGCCTGCCAGAAACACAGCGTAACTAAAGAAGAGATACTAGAGTTAATCTCTAAGTTCTCACACGAAGAGTAAACTAACGTAACCCCATGGGTGCTCCTGTGGGGTTTACATTATTAAAGGAAATACTTATGACAGCAACAACTAGCTACACACTTGATGAATTAGAAGCTAAGGTAGTAGAGTGGGGTTATCAGAAGGGCATCCTACCACAAGGTCAGGCATCCAAGCAGTTCAGTAAGACACTAGAAGAAGTCTCTGAGTTATGCTCAGCTATAGAAGATGATGATCACGATGAGATGGTAGATGCTATAGGTGATATCATAGTGACACTCATAATGCAAGCAAACATACAGGGTGTGGACCTCAAGGAGTGCTTGGGCTCAGCGTATGCTGTGATATCTAAGCGTACTGGTAAAATGGTTAACGGTATCTTCGTTAAGGACTAAAGGTTGAGCCACGCTATGCGTGTCTCTTTAAGAAGGTTTATTACAATGGGAAAGAAGATGCAAACTGAAGCGACTGTTCCTGAGTTTAAATACACTAAATCTACTCTAAAAGCAGAGAGACAGGAGAAGAGTGAGAGGAAAAAGAAAGGAAGAATATCTAAGGAAACAATCTACGAACGACGATGGAACTAACCAGAGGCTCCTATGCGACAATACAACAACTCACCTATGGTAGCCAAGCACCTCCCTTGTGGGGGGTGTGGGTCATCTGATGCTAAGTGCATTAGAGAGGATGGCTCAGGGTACTGCTTCAGCTGTGCCACTAACTTCAAAAGTACTACACCTAACCAAACACAGGACATCCAAGAGATGGCTTATCACAACCCAGTAAGCGTAGCAGAAATAGCAACATACTCATCGTACCCCTTGGCATCAAGAGGCATCAGCAAGGGAGTTATAGACCACTTCAACGTCAAGATGTCAGTAGATGAGGATGGTCGTCCTGAAGCACACTACTACCCGTACACTAAAGACAGTGCTGTCGTGGCTTACAAGGTCCGTACGTTACCTAAGACCTTCTTCGCAGTAGGTAACTCCAAGGACCTACAGCTATTTGGGCAAGCACAAGCAATTGCAGGGAAGATCCTAGTGATCACAGAGGGTGAGCTTGACGCTCTAGCTGTAGCTCAAGCTAACTTCGATAAATACAAGAAGTTCTACCCAGTGGTTTCTGTACCTCACGGTGCCGGTGCAATGGCTGCACTGCTCGCTAATCGTGATTTCATTCGTCAGTTTGAGAGTGTAGTCCTTATGTTTGATATGGATGAGCCAGGGCAGAGGGCAGCGCATGAAGCGTGTAATATAATCGGTGCGGGTAAGGTTAAGTTAGCTAAGACGAAAGAGAAGGACCCGTGTGCAGAGCTCCTAGCTCACGGACCGTCCAGTCTTGTAGAAGCTATCTGGAACGCACAGGCTTGGTCACCCGCTGGTATTGTCATGGGTGAGGAAGTGTGGGAGATGTACCAGAAACGTAAGAACATCACTAGTATCCCATACCCTGAATGTCTCAGTGGTTTAACTGATAAACTGGATGGTATCCGTCAGGGGGAGATCACTTTGTTTACCAGTGGCACTGGCTCAGGTAAGAGTACGGTTATCAAAGAGATCATCCTCAACCTGCTTGCAACCACTGATGAGAAAGTGGGTGTGATAGCACTAGAGGAGTCCGTTGGTGAGTCAGCAGAGAAGTTAATTGGTATGTACCTCTCAAAGCCATTACGTAAAGGACACACTGTGACACCTGAAGAAGAACGTAAAGGTTGGGAGCATTTGTTTGCAAATGAAAACTTGATAATGTTAGACCACCAAGGTTCTGTGGCTGATGAGTCTCTCGTGGACAAGATAGAGCATATGGCACTGATGGGCTGTAAGTACCTTATCCTTGACCACATCACTATCGCTGTGTCAGAAGGTAACTCAGGGTTGTCTGGTAATGAAGCTGTAGATAAGCTAATGTCAGACCTATTGAAGATGGTTAAGAAACATGATGTGTGGTTGGGCCTCGTTAGTCACCTCCGCAAGTCACAAGGAAAGGCTTTCGAGGAGGGCCTCATGCCCTCTATGGATGACATCAAAGGCTCAGGTAGTATTAAACAAATTAGCTTTGATATCATTGGCTTCACCAGAAACCTCGTAGCTGAGGAAGAAAGTGAGCGTAATGTTATACAACTGCGTGTCCTGAAGGCTCGATACACAGGGGACACAGGGGATGCAGGCTGTGCAAACTACGATAAGAACACTACTCGACTTACAAAAGGGGAGGTAGGGTTCTCAATGATCTAATAAACTAAGGTGATAAGATGGATTGGTCAGAGAATGTAGAGTTATACTTAAGATTAAAGCTTACGGGAAACCAAAGTAGGGCATCCCATGGAGCTAAGTTACTAGCCAAGCACCCGGAGTCTCACAAGAGGCTCCAAGAGTTTGTACTGGTAGCTCACTCTGTACTCACCAGGCAGGCTAAAGGTGTAAACGATAAGATACTTTGTAAACTAACAGTGACAAGCATCGCTATAGGTAAGAAGGTGCTGACTTCTCTAACCAACTCAAGGAGGCATAGTTGGAAAGATGAAGTGCGCCTTGGGGATATGTTCATTGAAGCATTCTACCGACTCGGGTACGTGGACCTCACTAAGTCAGTCTTCAAGTCAAGTAAACCTGTTGAGATAATAATACTCGACACATTCCCGACAGGAATACCAGAGGCTGTAGCTAAGATGTCTTTACATGGTGTCTGGAGTGAACGCCCTAGGCACATCAATAGGGTCGAGCAGATCATACAGTTTACAAGGGATAGTCCTAAGTTTGTCAAGGGGGTTGTCAAAAGGTGGGATGAGTTACTCGATGGACCCTTTAAGCCCCTACTAGCAACTGACGCTATTCAGGCAGTGGATAAGCTACAGCAGGTACCTTGGGTCATTAACAAGGACATACTGAAGGCTGTCAAGAGAAACCCACACAAGTTCTACAAGGAAAATGATAAGTCCCCTGAGAACTTGTCTAAGAAGATAGATTACATTTATACAATAACAAAAGCAACAGCACTATCACAGGTTGATCAGTTCTTCTATGCTCTGGATATTGACTACCGTGGTAGGGTGTATTACGTAGAGAGTTATATGAACTTCCAAGGTTCTGACCTAGCTAGGGGTCTCCTAAGCTTCTCTAATGCAAAGCTAGTAACACCTAGTGGGTTACGTTGGATTAAGATACATTGTGCCTCCTCGTACAACGAGAGCTACCTTAAGGGTGACATACCCACTTGGTGTACTTCTGACTACAAGACACACTTAGATACTGAGGGACTGGATGATATCTCTGTAGACAAGATGACACTAAGGGATAGGGAGTTATGGGTTGATAATAACTATGCTAAAGTCTACCTGACTGCAATGAAGGGACACTTGTACAACTGTGAGAAACCTGTAGCGTTCCTGGCGAGTTGTATTGAACTCTTTAACTACAAGGAGAGTGATGGTCACTACTACTCTAACCTACCCATACCAGTAGACGGTAGTAATAATGGATGGCAACACCTGGGCGCTATCTCTAAGGATGAGCAGACAGCGGGTCTCGTTGGTCTGGTTCCCGTGGATATCCAGAATGACTTCTATGTGCAGACAGCTAAGATGTTAATATCCATAACAAAGGATGAAACCCGTAGGAACATACTGGATCTTATGCCTATGAAGAAGATCAGGAAGGGTGTTAGCAAGAGGGGCAGCATGACAAGGGCGTACTCAGCAGGTGCCCAGAAGATCTCTGAGAATATGTTCCAAGATTGCATTAAGTATGATTACTGTGTTGAGTATGGGATAACAGAGGATGTCTGTAAGGGTCTTGCAAGGGATCTGGTTAAGGCTATAAAGTTAGTTTGCCCTGGGCCCTTGAAGACTATGAAGTTCTTACAGCAACTAGCTACGAATAGGTTAGATCAGGGCTATGGTTACCTCACATGGACATCCCCATCAGGGTTCCCTGTGATCTACACCTGCAACCACCAACGCTCAGAGAAGCAAAGGGGTACCATCAGTGGGCTTGGTCAGATCAATCACGTAGCTAAGGTGGATACCTTTGTGGCTGACCGTAGGGGTTTCATGTGTGGTATCTCACCTAACTTCATTCACTCACAGGATGCAGCCCACTTGAGTCTAGTTATACAACAGTTCGATGGTGACTTTGGGGCAGTGCACGATAGCTTCAGTACCCATGCATCAGATGTAGAAGAGTTACTTACAATAACTAAGAGTGTCTTCATAGGTATGTACAACGAAGATAATTATTTTAATAACATTCAAGCTAGAATAGAGGCCACGGCTATCCAGCCAGAGCTAGGTAGTTTGAACATAGAAGATGTGGGGAAGTCAGATTACTTCTTTGCATAAGGAGAGTTACATGGTTAAGAATACAAGCTTTAATGTGATGGCACTACAAGGTGCAGATATTGATGATATGGAATATATTGAGGAGTTCAACCTAGACCCTAAGTTAGCGTACACCCCAGGCATTAATGATGCAATGCTTTCCTTGGTTCGCGATGATAACTTGACCTTCTTTAGGTCAGAAGGTGACACTGAAAAAGAAGCACTACGTAAGGCAAATGAATACCACAGCTCAGCTAAGTCTAGTATCAAACAATTACTGAACAAGATCACACACTGACATAAACTTTAAACAACACAAAAGAGGTTAGCCATGAGTCAAGTGAACCTAATAGCACTATCTAAACCCTCAGCCATTACTGGTTGTAACACCGCTAATGAGCTGATAGCCTACACAGCAAGGGTGAGCAACCCAACTAACCAGGGTAACCTTGAGACAGCACCTAAGCTTGTGCGGTACCTCATCAAGGAGAACCACTGGTCACCCTTTGAGATGGTACACATGACCCTTGAGATTAAGACCACTCGTGACATTGCACGACAGATACTACGTCATAGGTCCTTTGCCTTCCAAGAGTTCAGCCAGAGGTACGCTGTGAGTGAAGACTTTGAACTACGGGATTGTCGTTTGCAAGACTCTACCAACCGTCAGAACTCTGTAGATACCGATGATCGGGAACTGAGCGAAGCTTGGCGTATGAAGCAAGCTGACCTGCTGCGTGAAACTAAGAAGGTTTATCAGTGGGCTTTGGATAAAGGGATTGCCAAGGAACAGGCTAGGTCAGTACTCCCAGAAGGTAACACTCAATCTACCCTGTATATGTCAGGGTCTCTTCGATCTTGGATACACTACTGTCAACTAAGGATGGAGGGTGGTACTCAGAGAGAGCACAGAGAGGTGGCTACGCTGTGCTGGAAGATTATTGAAGGTCACTTCCCAGATGTAGTAGTGGGCTTAGAGAAATAAAAGAAGGGAACCTAGGGCATTACGCCTTGGGTTCCCCTATTTTATGTATCAGATGTGATATATTACCCACACATTAGTGTCGTTTAGTATCATTAATGAGCGTAGTATTGGTACACATTACGTATGCTCTCCCTTATCTTAGCTTGACCAGCCTTAGCATTCTTCTTGATCTTACTGAGGACTTGCTTGGTGTCTAGGTAGTCACTTAATAGCTTGTTAAAGTGCTGCACCTGTTTAGCTGTCGCTGTCTTTGATCCAAACTCAAACCCAACATCATCAGCCATTCTCTTCTTTATGAGAAAAGCCATCCTTTCGGCTTTCTGTTCTACATACTCAGTCTCACTATCCCTGCCGGGATCTGCAGCTTCTGCTAACATATACGCAAGGTTCTCTGGGACGAAGAAGGGAACATGATCTCTTCCCTTAAAGGAACCCCTATCTACAACCTCCGTCAAGTAGCCCATCATCTGAGACTCCCCATTGACTTCAAGGGACACCTTTGTATCTGGTGACACCCTAGATAGCTTCCTCTTAAGAGCAACTTCTGCTCTCTTTCTTGCATCTTCATACTCCCCAAAAACATCCCAATCCATAGTAGCTTTTATCCAGTTCTTATTAGACTCCTTGACAATGACATCAAATCCATTAGCATCCATCTTAAGCGCATCGTAGATTGGAAATGCGTGAGGGTTCCCGTTGCTCGCAGATATCTGCCTAGCCATAGACTCCCCAGTGTGCGTTAGCGCAATAACAGCAGCGTCTGTTGACTGGGGTGGTGACACTATAGATGAGTTAACTGCCTTCATACCCACTTTGATTTCATCACCCCCAGGCTTCTCTATGATTGTAGCCGAAGCAGCAGTCCTCCTATCAGCACTATAGGATTGTGCCTGCCTCTGCATTCGATCACCCGCAGCGTTAGACATAGAGTACTTGATAGGTTCATTAGCTTTTGTAACAAAGCCACCCATCTGTAAGACCATCCCAGCAGGGCCCATTATCTCTAATGGTATATCAGCTAGTGCACTCAGGTATGCTACAGCTTTCATGGTAGCCCGAGCCAGCATAGCCTCATAGGAAACCACCTGTTTCAAGCCAGTGATGTAAGGTTCTAGTAAGATCGCACCTACATTATCAGGGTTAGATGACGATCTCATCAATGACTCATAGGCATCCTTGAAACCAACAAGGTCCCTGCCCTCAAGTGCAGCCTCTCTCCTCTCTGGTTCCAGTGTTGCCTCTGCGTCTTTAGCCTCTTCATACAAGACCGCTAGAAACTCATTGAGGTTCTTCTTGATACTCTGAAGTGCACGACCGTAGCCGAAGGTCATTGTTGTGTACTTATTAAGAGCTTTCTCAGAGAATAGCCTACTCGCCACTGCTGTAAGAGCTGCGGGGGCATCTAAGTAGTCACCGTACTCCAACCCCACAGTGTTAATATTACCTACTAATGTGTCCTTGAGTTTGTCACGTATGTCGCCATTGTCTAGTAGCTTCTTATTACCAACCCTCAGTACTCCTGTCAAGAATGACAGGGCGTAATCTCCAATCATCATACCAAAGGCTGCTAGACCGTTGGTTTTACCATCAGCGTAAGCATTAAACTGTGAAGCATGGGGTTTCTTGTTGACGATAACATTATCATAGTACTTGACAAAATCCATGAGGCCATCCATGTACAACAGACCATCGTCACCTGAATTATCTATCATCTCAAGTAGTTCTGCATCCTCCTTCGGATCAAGTCCAAGTTCATTGAACTGTGGGAACTCTGGTGTCTTAAGTCCAACCTTGTTCTCGACAGCCTCATGTATTGCATCAGTTTGTACCACAGACATGGTACCATCGAGGGTACTTTGTAATCGCCTACCCCACCTGACCAACTGAGGGGTCGCTAGGGTCAATGCCTTGTCACGCTCAACGGGCAGCATCATGTCACCATCCTTTACTAAGTGCATTGCGTACATCTCACGTAAGTTGGCTTCTTGTCGAGAGTTAGGCCTAACCATAACAGGTACAGGATTACCCAGTGCAAACCTAACCAGCTTAGAGCTTGTGGGATCTAGCCCTGACTGTTCTACAAAGACCCTGCCAGTAGCACTTTGCATAGCCCATGTCAAGTAATTAACACCCTTCCTGTTCTGAGCAAGTGCATGGTAGTACTGCGCTATACTATTACGTAACTCAGACATTGCTTTCTCTGCATCATAGGGTTTATTCAGGGTAGCTGTCTTCTCCTTCGCTCTAAATGCAGCCATCTTCCTTGGGCCAAACCCTAGTATATTAGCGTACACTTCCTGCTGTGGGGTAAGGGCAGCACCTGCCTGGTATGCTGCAAGGGTTGGTAGTATGATTGAGGTTACCAACCTAAGTCTCGCAGGGATAACTGCGTGTGCTATTTGACTCAAGTTGAACATAGCTTGCTTGATGAGACCATCCCCTTTTACCTTCTTAATGGGCTTTATGAAGAAGCGGGACATCGGGGTTTTTCCCACGCCCTCTCGGACTGGGGGTGTCTTGTAGGGCTCCACCGCAGGTTTGTAGAAGATCCTCTTCCTTAGTGCCTTACCCGCCCCTAGTTGGGTAATACCCAGTGGTGTTAAGCTAAACTTAACTTCACCTGTCTTACCTTTAGGTGACACCCGCCTCATCAGCTCAGCGCCTTCCACTCCCTTATTGACATTGTAGTACAGCTCTAGGAATGCATCACCAAGCACCGTTGCTTGCTCATCACTTATACTTGTAACACTATCTGGACCACCCGTTAGTAGCTTCCATTCCCTGTTAATATTATTACCAAGATCCTTGTTCATAGCACTCTTGACATAAGGCTTCTCAAAGGGACCTGCTTGATCTAAGAGACCGTCACCTGAGAAGATACGACCTTGCTCATCCTCCACAGCATCTACGCTGTCTAGTCTGTTTAGGAGAGTGTCCTCAGCAACAGCAGCTCCTATTGCAATGTAATCAGGGTTGTAACCCACGCCCCAGTCAGGGTTACTGGCATCAAAGGCTTGGTGATCATTAGAGATCACAGAGGTCAGGGTGGAGAAACCACGATCCCCTTGGACACGCTTACCCTCCATTGTTTGCCTTTCAATACCGAACTTATAATCACCAACGTGGACAGCTGAGGTAGTGGCTTTAGTCCTAAGCGCAAAACCACCATCACGTTCCCCGTCTGATTCAAACGCATTACTGATGTCCCAACCACCATATGATAGACGGGAGTCTTTCTCAGGGTAGTATAGGTTTTGCCTATCAACATCTGATTCACTCGCGTCTACCTTCTCTTCCGCAGTCATCCTCCCTTGAGCTAAAGCTTGCTGCTCTTGCTGATAGGCTAATGTATCCTCAACAGGTGCACCCCTAAACACTTGAGGGGCATCTGCTGTTACGCCTTGGATAGGTACATTAGTTGGTTGCAGTATGCTCTCTGAGAGAGAGTCTGAGGGTGTGTCCAAAAGGGTACTGAGGTCCATGCCTTCTTGATGGTCTGAAACCTGTCCCGGTTTTGTTGTTATGTTTACTCTAGCCATACTGTTCTCCTATATCTCCCAGTCATTTTTATCCTTACCAGTTATCGCATCCCTAACTTTATGTCGGAGTGCAGTGAACGGACCTATTGGTGTACCTTTGAGTAACTTGTTCACACCCATCTCTGTATCTTGTTGCATCGAGTCAGTGACACCACCCGCTAAGCTTACTATGGCACTCAGTGCAGGCGCTTGCCCTACGACTTCACCCGCAGCCCACTCACCCACATTGTCAGTTCTGCTTTGATAGATTGGGAAGACTGTATTGATTACGCGCTCCCCTGTCCCCAAGAGACCTGATGAGTTGATAGCCCTCCTGCCCTTCCCGAAGTCATCGAGGTAAGGGTTCTCACCACCAAACTTCAAGCGATCCTTAAGCTCTTGAGATGCAAACCCCATGGCAACCATGAGTACCATCATAGAAAAAGCTTGATATGTCATCTCTGGGCTACCTCGTTTAACGTACTCACCCCATAGCTTGGGGATGAATGTGGATTGAAACACTGAGATAAAACCTTGGAACTGTGTGAATAAAGCAAAGCGTGGATCTTGGTAGATCAATGGGCGGTTAGCTGCACCGGGCATCATAATAGCATCGTTAATAAAGTTTGTAGTAGCTACTTGCGTTAACTCTTTTAACCGAGCCATATCTACTTCAGTAGCTGTATTGCTTTCCACTTTAATACCAAGTATAGTCAACTCATTGATCCTACCAGTGTCTAATCCAAGGTTACGAAGGTGCTCGTATGCTTCTTCAACAGCATTAGTCAAGGGGTAGCCTTCAGGGTGACCACTGATTGTCTCCAAGTGATTGAACATGTAGTCCCAGGCGATACCTGCACGTACAGCACGAGTCATTTGTGTAAACCCTTGCAATCCATTCCACTTAAAGAACACTGAGAGTAAGCTCTGGCGTAGTGCGTTAGTCTCAGTAACACCTGTCTTAGACGCTGCACCAACTTGGTTGTCAAAGTAACCCAGATCACGTAGTTGTTTCATAGCCGCTGACTCTTTATTGGAGAAGTGCTTCCTTGTAACGACAGATGACAACTCACCCCCGGCATTGTAGAACATGTTGCCAATCTCTTCACCCATGGCCTTAACGCCACCCTTCCCAAAGATCTGTTCATTAGAAAGACTCTTCATGGTTAACGATAGCTCCACAAGAGAGCTGACAGTAGCAAGTGGAAGGCCCACGAATACCATGTAAGTTATGAAGTTCTTCTGTATCCTTTGGATAGACTTACCAAACTCAGAAGTAGCCCTCTTGTAGTTACCAGATTCAGCATCGAGGTAATCCCTCATCTGCCTACCTAGTTTATCAACAGCTTCTTGAGAAACACCCTGAGCCTTAGCCTCTTCAAGTAATTGATTAATAACACTACCATTGACACCAACATACCTCTGGTATCCTTGGTACCTCGCAGCGGACTTAGCAGCATAATCTACGTTAGTAAAGAAATCTCTCTCCATGAAGTCAGCAAACTTTTCATTCTGAGCAAGACCTAAACTACGTGATCTGTGAGAGCCCGGTGTGGGTGTGCCCTTAGTTACAGAAAATGCACCATCACCTTCGAGTAGTCCATCAATATCAGCCTTCAAGGGATTCTCTAAGATATTCTCTACAATGTCGTTAGCAGCTCTATCAGAGAGTCTGTACTGGCTCTTAAGTAATGTTTTAAACTTAACCTGCTCTCTTGCAACAGCTGCTTTGTCTAAAGTCTTAAAAGTAGAAAGATAGTTCTTGACTTTACCCAACTCACCCCCAGCTTCCTTGTAGTACTTATTCTGATCAGCCCACATGGTTTGTGCAGTCTTCTCAGCATCCTCAAGTACCTTCTTGTAGTCCTGAGCAAGGTTAGGGTCTACCTCAGCACCCTTACGTCTTGCATTTATCTTATTGATAGCTTGGGGGATCTTACTGTAATCTGGATTACCCTCCTTATCAACAGCAGCTTGCCCTATCTCATAAATCTCATCACTAATACGTCTTCTATCCTTGTCAGTGACCCTCTTCCCATAATTCAACTTAGCGTAGATCTCAGTTGAATCACCCACCATGTTCTCATACTTAGCTGCAAGATTCCCCTTGAACTCCTCGAAAGTAGCACCTGAGAATGTCTTCTGTAGTTCACCACCAAACATACCTGATAGTTTCCTAACAGCTCTTGATTGTGACTTCAAGTTTTCTGTAAAGGCATTACGAGTTGAGCCCCTCCAAAGTCCAGGGATCTCCGAGACACCCTTCCATAGCAGGTCACTTAAGTTCTTAGCCTCTGCCTTAAGATCTCCTCGAGCACCTTTGTCTCTAAAGCTGTCAGTCTTGTTAGTCTGAGACTTTGAGTTAGCTCTAGCTTCATCAGCATTCTCTTCATTACTAGCGATCTTGCCATACTTAGCTAGCTCCTCTTGTGCACGAGTGCCTGAGTCAGATGTACCTGAACCATCTGCTGTACTACCTTCCCATACAGCTTGCTCTGTCTTGGCTTGATCCCACAGACCACCAGCACCACTGAAGGCACCACCGATAGAGCCACCAGCTACGGCAGCTGAGATCATCCTCTCAGACGCATCAGTGAAGTCAAAGCTATCATCCTTCAGGTGAGCAGCAGTGTACCCTATGAGTTCCTGTGTTGCCTCTGTGACTGATTCACTTGCTGCACCAATACCAGCGCCCTTCAGCATCTCACCTATGCGCTCACGGCTTCTTATTTGCTTCTTTACGATGTCAGCCATTTCCGTAGAGACCTTAGCTAGTTGTTGCTTAGTCATACGAGCAGCTGCCTCTTCAGTAATACCCAACCCCTTAAGCTCATCAGAACCTGCTTTGAGTATCTCCTTAGGTGTTCCCATCTTACCAAAAGTCTTTAACAGAACCCTACCACCAAAGACATCTATAGCGCCCTGCATAACACCACCAGTTAACGCTAGTGCAGCTGATTTGGCACCATCCGCTTGCTCATTCCAAATAGCTCCAGTGTAAAGGGAAGCTGGCACTGACAAGGATGCACCCAGGGTAGGTCCCGCAGCTGCAATAGAAGCCATTGTGGTTGCCATGTATGGTAGTGACATAGCTATATTATTACCTACATACTCAAAAGCATCTCCTGCATTCTCAACTTCCTTATAGTCAAGTAGTACTTTAGCGCGTCGAGACATCTCATCACCTGCGCGGTACACACCAGACTCAGCCCAGTTCTCAAAAGAAGCATCACCTATGGAGTTACCTATTAAAGAAGCGAAACCGTAACCAGCCTCTTTGACACCTACTAATGCGGAACCGAGGGAGCTGCTGAAAGGACTGTATGCCTTGTTCATGATGTTCCTGTCATTACTCCTGTACTTCACGATGTCTGAGAGGTAAGCATCCGGGTTCCTCGCGTACTCTGCCTCGTTGATAGCCATTTCTTTGAACACCATAGGGTCATAACCCTCTGATACCATAGCCTGGTTTATCTCTGATGCAAGAGCATCGTATTTATCTTGGTTAGGGTCAGAGTACGATGAAGACTTGATGAACTTACCAAACGCTACAGACTCTAGTTGGTCTGCTGTAACACCCCCAACAGGTTGGAAGACATCGGCTATCATCATTTGCTCGCCAACATCCCTACCTTGAGAGTCCACTACCCGACCCGTCTTGCGATCATGCGCTGCATTAACATCCATGTCTCGAATGTAGAAGGGTCCATTTTCCTTCATGAATTTACTAAATGCCTTTAGTGACCCAGTACCTCCTGCGGTTCCCGGTTTGTATGTAGCTCCCCCTGTTTTATCTCTAAACATCTTACTCACTTCAGGTGCATCGAACCCTTGGACCCTATAACGGTTACCATCAGCTCCCTCAAATGTATCAACATCAAACATTTTAGTGATTGGTATTAAACCTTGTGGGTTTTCTGATTGTTCAGATGCGTTAACCACTGAGGGATCAACCCCAGTGGTTATTGCAGAAGGAGTGTCAAGCAGTTTACTTAAGTCCATACTTGTACCTCAATTTGTTTTATTGTCCGTTAAGTTGTCTCCATGCAGGAACCCAATTGTCTCGATCAGCTATGTAGCCGTTTTGCTTAAGGTACTCTAAATAACCAGATGTTCCACCCCCAGCATCCTTTACATACCGCTTTCGCTCATCAGGTGTACGAGACATGTACCCGTGTTGGTACATTGTCTTTAACATTTGACCTCTTAGCCCAGGTTCTTGAGGAAGTCCATTCATTAAATCCAGAACTTCACCTACAACAGTGGGTTCAACAGGCTTCCCATTTGGTTTAAGAAACATATCCCCTTCCATCTGCTTAGCAATGCCTTCTTGTAAAGCCAAATTAGTTAGGTCTCTATCAGACATCTCTTTGTTTTTAGGGTTATTTCTGGTCTCTATGATTGAACTGAACACATAGTCAGAGAGTTCATTAACCTTAGAGGTGTTAAAGCCATTTTGAATTGCGTACATAGACATTGCTTGAGAGACTTGTGGTATGTTGAAAACACCCGCACCCTCACCCTTTATCATATCATTATCTAACTCAAACTTACGTAACTTAGACTCCATGATAGGTTTAATCTGTTTTTGATTATACTCATCCCTTTCCTTATACTCACTAGCCTTAAGGAATCTCTTAGTATCAACAGGTTGATCATCAGGGCCAAGTAGAACCTCCCTACCCCTTTCATCTTTATTCACACGAAGAGTAACCTCAGCACCAGTCTTAGGGTCAGTCCAGTACTCAACTTTGTTTTCATCAGTCATTGTCCTGATAAGTGTAAGATCACCAAGATCACCAGTGTCCTTGTATAACTTAATACTCTCAGGTGTGTACGTGCCGAACGCCTTGTTAGCAACAGCTATTTTGTTCTCGACACCATTGCCGTATCTCCTAGTTACAAACCCAAGTGAACCGTCATGGTCGTAGCCAAGTGCTCGTGAACCGAGGTAGATAGTAGCAGCTTCAGATAGAGCACCCTTGTCGAGCACTGTGCCTAGCCCTTCCGCAAAGAAGTCCTTGACCTTACCCCATGCAGGGGGTTTAGGTACTGCCCTTCCATCTTGACTCGGTGCTGGTTCTTCTGACCTAGCAGTGTTACCCGCAGCTAGGAGTTCACTGAAGTCTGACTCATCGGGTTCAGTTCTGGGGCTGGGAGGGGTGTCTAAGGTTGTTGCCATCAGTTCTTCAGCTTCCTCTGTGAAACCCTGCTCAGCCATTCTCCCTGCCCTATCAATAGCCCCCAAGCGAGCTACCTCAGCATCCTCTCTGCTTAACTCAGAAGCTCTCTCATCTCTACTTGTGATTGTATTAGCTATCCCCTCAAGCACTGTAAGATGCGCCCTAGCATACTCTGGACTAAGTGTGCCTTCTTTCATCCCACTCATGAGTTTCTCTCTCTCAGACTCGTTGTAAGCCAACGCTTTATCTGTCGAACGTGCTGCCACAATATCTGATCTGTCCTCGAGGTATTTATAAACATCAGTGCCCTTGAGGTAATCAATAGCAGAACTAAAAGGGGATTGTTGGGTCTTCGGTGACATACTTGCTCGTATTCCAGAAAGACTGTAGACATCTTCAGGGGAAGCACCTGCCTTCAAGGCAGCTATTGCTGCATCCTCCACAGGGTTAACTAAGGCACCCTGACCCCAACGATCCCCTTTGTAGTCGTAAGGGGGTTCAATAGCACCACCTTCAGCCTTATACTCAGGGACACTACCACCTTGCTCGCGTTGCACCTCCCTACCTGCGTTATTCATCTCTTCTATCTGAGGCTCAAACATTCTCGTAGCCTCTGCATTCATTACAAACTCACCCGGGGTTAACCAAGCGGGTACCGTGTCGGTGCCCTTGGGACCTCCGGGGTGTTCCTGAGGTATACCTTGCACAGGTGGTACACCTAAACCGCCCAGGAATTGCTCAACGAGATGGGCAGCTGGGCCACCCTCTCCGAACTCAACAGACACTTGAGCACCATGTCTATCTTTGTGCATAATCTTCTTAATACTCATCTGTATCTCCTAGGTCACTTGCCACCGCTGGGTAAGCCGAAGTTGGGTAAGGCAGTGCCACCATAGGGCACTGGGGAATAGGGGCTATCTCTTGGGATTTCCCTTGGGTTCTCTGGTTGCACAACCCCTGGCTGTACTGTCTCAAAGGGTGTCTTACCTGCTTGGTACCTAAAGCCCTGTGTTTTAACTTCAGGCTGCCCCACGGACCCTTGTTGAGGCTGAGGTACTGCTGCTTGTTGAACCTGGGGTACCCCTTCTTGTTGAGCTATAGGTGCGTTATTGAAAGTACCAGAGGTTGGGTCAAACTGAGTCCAGTCAATGTTGTTCAAAGCACTAAAGTCCACGGCACCACCACTGGCTTTGTACTGGGGTTTAATAGTGTCAAAGTAACCAGCTATTGGATCTTCTTTCATAGTAGTCTCCTATTCACAATTACAGTTCACCATTGGACCACAGTTACAACCTTTACCAGCGTAACCACCCTTGTTAGAATACATGCTTCCATCATCAATGTACCCACCACCAGCTCTAAATAAACTTTCTTTAATCTGACCAAAACCACCTGCAAGTTTGTTGATGCCAAGTTCGGCAACATTACTGGGGTTCTCAATGAAACCACCTGAGCTCTCTTTTGCCATGTTTGATAAAGGAAATGGGGAAAGGGCTGATCTGAGTGAATTAGGTTCAGCGGCCTCACCAATCGGAGGTGCTGCCATGTTAGCCAGACCTGTAGTCGCTTGTTGAGAAAGAGCACTAGTGGTACCAGCCGCAGCTGCATCTGTAGCACCTGACATAGCTGCTTGTGTCGCAGTTGCCTTAGCCCCCTCTGTTGCTACACTAGCTGCGCCGGGCACTGGAACACCAGCTGTTGCTACGTCAAGGGCCACCCCCTGTGGGGTCACCCCTGAGAGGTCCCCCTTACCACCCAGGCTAGAACCCACAGATGCTCCAACTGCCATCCCCAAAGGACCTAGTGGTGCCAGTAATGCACTCCCAATGATGCCTCCGAGCATACCCATCCCAGCGTTACCACCCTTGGAGGGTGGCTTATTGAGATGCTGCAAGGGTGATCCCTTATACTTATCCATTGTTTGCATCACTTACCTCCTGATCTAGGTGCTGTGGTGGTTGTAGTTTGTGCTTGTGGTGCTGCACCAAGGAAGTTGAAGTACCTTTCAGCACCCCTGGCTTGAGAGTCTAAACCCTCTTGGTCTAATGACCTAGCACCTTCAACAGTCTTACCATACTCTTGACCAGCCTTTAACTTAGCTTCAAGGTCAGCCTGTTGCAGCTGCATAGCTCTATCAACCATTCCAGCTTCACGACCACGGTCTGCTCTTGCAGAACCTAGTGCACCCTGTTGATTAGAAAGCATAGCACCTTCAGTGTTACGTAGCTGGTTAAGGATGTTTTCAGTACCCAGACCACCTTGCATTGCGTTTTGAGCAATACGTCCCTGAGCCAGTAGTGCTTTGCGTACCTCATCACTATCAGCGACACGACCTAGTGCACCCTCACGGTACAACCTACCAACGTCTTGGAGGACGGGGAGGGTTGCCCTTTTAATATCGGGATCTATCTCTTGTATAGTTCTTGTAGTTTCAGTCCTAGCCATTTTATATAACTCCTCTGACACCACTTAAGGGGGTGCAGTTGTATTGTTTCTGTAAGAACGCCACATAGTCCGCAGCCATCCCAGTAGAGTGGATTGTATCAGCTCTCCAGTCGGCACCACCATGTGCCTTTACGTGTTCGATCATGTAGTCAAAGCAAGATTTCACTGTTAGTGCATTTCTCGATTTACCCACCGAGTAGTCAACGATCATCTCTTTCACATCCATGACAGGGTTACCACAGTACTGTTCAATATATGTGCTGCACAACATAAACCCTATCATGTTATCACTCTCACCTACGAACTTAATCGCTAGGTAGTTTGGATCACCTCCTTTAGTTTTGGATAATAACTCTAAGAAACCAGAAGTCCAGTGTGCCTCGTCTTTATGGTTGTACGCAGCGTAAGTGTCCCCCTCGTAGGAGGCGCGGACAAGTGTCATAGCATCGTAGACATCGTTTGAGCCCATTAGTTTAATCATCTTGTCCTCTCCTGTTTATTGGGGTTTAGTTGGCCATGTTATCTCATCTAGTGAGGTTGCCCACTTATACATCTCCGGTATGTCTCGCAGTGCCTGCCTGTATGTCACCCACTCTGCTTTCACTGTGGTGGTTAACGGGCTGTCTGGGAGCTGCGTCCAATCTGATCCTGATACTTCAATATCCCTAAGCCCTCTGACTTGCGACCAAAACCGATTAGATGAAAAAGACCACTTGTTATCAACCCAATCATGCCAACCATTTGAGCAAGCATCTCTAATCTCCCAACCACCGTCCCAATACCAAGTGTTTAACACAACCTGATCGTCGGAGGTGTGGGGGATATGCCTAGCAACACAGCCGTTGTAAGTTTTTCCATCTTCATACATATCATCAACAGCAGGGCTAATAGTGTACGCCACTTCGCCGTTAGTTTTTACCATTGCTACTTTTATCATGTAAAAGTTCCTATTAAATTTGTTCTAAATCCACCGCCATAAGAAACCCCATAAGATCCAACTATTGCAATTACTGCATTTTGTGCGCGGATAGTTCTATTCGTATAATCCCACCGTGAATGCAGCGCCCAAACCGCTGAAGTCTGGGAGCCAATAGTTTGTCTTCCCACAAAACTTTTCCCGCTCATAATAGAATAAACTCCCGCCATGCTTGTTAATGAAAATATAGTTCCAGTTGCGCCAACGCTTGTAAAGTCATCAAATGCTACTTGCTGGCACCTAAAATTTCCATTGTTAGAGCTAAACGCTTGATCTCCGTTTGTTTTATTTACCTCTAAGCCATAATCTCCGCTATTGTTAGCAGGCATATCTGAAGACTTAATGGCAATTACCCAATCAACAGATATGTTGCTTGTTGCTAGATAATCTAAGCCAAAAACAAAAGATGCATATGTTGTAACATTAGTAAACTCTGAAAACCATACTAAATGGTCACCTGATTCAGTAGACGGTTTTGCAAAAATAACGTAGCTTGACGGAGTGTTGGCGGGGAATGCAACAGGATAATAGGTGTTTGTGGTTCCTGCTGTAGCCGTCCCACTTGCAAACACAGAAAGATTATCGTATGTGCCATCTATCTGCGTAAACCCGCTAGAGTTTATGCTACTAATTCCGTAACTCATATTCTAAATACCTGCACTTTATAATCATGGCTGTTATATTGATCGGAATTTGAAATAACAAACTGACCAGAACCCATAGAAACAGAAACGTAAAAATTTGAATAAGCTAACTCGTTTAAGCCCCAAGTTCCATCGGTTGCCATGCCAGAAACTGTAACTGTAACACTAGAGCCAGCGCCAACAGAGCCAGTAAAAAAGCCTACATACCTGCATTCTCTATCAGAAGTATCTAGCCTGACGTTGCCGCTAGAATCCCAGATCTGAAGTCCGTAAGCCATTACGTCAAATCCCCTAACTTAACTCTAAGAATGTTACTTGAGTCGTAGACTTTTAGTACGGATGAAGTTATTTCCATGCGCTCGCCAGAGGTTGCGCTTTTAATGTTTAACCCACTTGCACCAGCAGTCCCGGCGATGTTCACTTGCGCCACATCTATTGTACCTGTCTTCAACAGACCACCATCAATTGTAGTGATCTGAGAGCCAACGGGGTTTGCTAATTCATTATTTAAGTTCGTAAACGTAACCAAACCATCAAACGAGAATGAAGAGAACGTATTTGAGAACACGATAGTTTGTGTGCCGCCCGGATCAGCTTCAGTCACATAGTAGCTACAAGCCCAGTAGTCTGCATCACCCCCTGTGACAGCTGGGGGTGTGCGGGACCAGTTGGCTGTCAGTCCTGAGAAAGAACCACTAGTGAGATCATATGAGGTTGCTGTTGGTGTTGCAGGGGCACTTGTGGCTGAGAGGGCGTAGTATATGTAACCAGAAGCGTTACGTGTGCCAGTGGCACCATCAGATGCCAACATAGCAGCATACCATTCAGAGGCTAGTACAGTGCCTGTGCTTGCCCTACTACTGACGACAGCTGAGGCCCTCCAAAGAACATCACCAGTCCCAACAGCATCTAAGTTAGTCCAACCATCGTTAGTTACAGTCCTTGAGTATGTGGAGGTTTCAAAAGTATACGTTAACGTACCCTGTGGTGTTGTTGGTGTTGACCCCGTGTTCCTGTAATACAAGTTAACAGTGGCTGTGTTAAAACCATCAACAGCTTCTGTATTGTTAGATATCAATATTGGAGCAGACCAACTGTCAAAGGCGATGGTGTCTACGTCACCCCTGTCAGCAATGTTCACTTGGATAGAGTATAAGTAAGCACCATCTGCTAACAGGGGGGTCATCCTATGCCAACCATCAAAGTCTGTAACAGATCCCGTAGATGAATTGGTTAGTGTTGTTGTGGAGTACTTATAAGTAGACTCCACAGTGATCTCTTGAGCAAAGGGCATTGTATCAGCCGACCATCTTTTATAAAGGACTAAAGTGACAGCGTTGACTGCCGTATCTCCAGAACCTGGAAGTCCAGTCGTACTTTCCGATGAAGTACCCATGGGTACACTGTTACTTAGTTCATACAAAAAGCTATCTAGTTGGATATCTCCCGTAACGGGTGGTCTTAACACAGTCATTACCTACTACCTCCTTTCCTAACGTCTATTTGAATACCAGACAACCTCCAGTTCTCACCTACATTACTTTCATCTGTGATTCTAAAGTTAAGTAACCTCCCTGTGAGCCTAGCGTCTGTTTTATAGTCCTTCCCGATAATGAACAATGGGTTTTCACTGTTCCCCGCTGCACCATTAGCTGTCAATGGGTTTGAAGCGAGGGATGCGCCCGGTGCATTAGTGGCTCTGAACCTGAGCCTGAGAGTGATGTCATCGCTAATGTCCTTACTTGCCCAGAGAGCAACAGATGCTAGTGACTCCACATCAAACTCAGGAGACATTGGTGCTTCTGTCCTCTCTACGTAAGATTCATAGTTTGCATTGTTTATATCGGTATGTTTATTATTAAAATCAACACCATAAATATCACCACTCAGGACAAAAATTGGCCTTGAGACACTCGGATCTACGTTTGCGGAGAGTGTTCCATTAGCTAAGATACCTTTAGTGTGGCCAGAGATCCCATGTGCTGCTTCACTTATCACCCTTCGAGACCAAACGTTATCTTCATAGTTGAAGATAAGGACCTCATTGGTATTACCAGTAGATGTTAAGTTAGGGAAACATAACCATAGCTCATTATCTGCTGTGTTGTTAATCATAAATGCTTTAGTTGAATAATCAGGGCTTACATTATCAAAGTAGTAATCCCTAACCCTGTTGTTAGACAGTGACTTGATGCTTGCAGGGTGCCCAGAGAACTGGTAGATATCATCAGAACCTACAACAACGTGCGTACCTCTGTGCTCGTGAACTAAGTCTATACCAGAAGCTCCGTGGGTTGAGCTCACAATACTTGCTACGTAAGGTATTGATGGGTTGCTTGTCTTACTCAATGCGTGGATAGAGTTATTTGTGTACACATACAGGTTCCCTTGCATCGCTGCAAGCTCTTGTATGATACCTGTGGTGGATAAGGTAAACTCTTCCGCTGTAGAAACACCAGCGCTGTATGGGTTCCAGTTGTGAGGTATAGCACCTGCTGCTGCAACATCGGAGATCCTAACAACACCTGGTTGGTTCCGTACAGCTGTACCGCTGCTCAGTATGGTGTACCGTGTGCTTGAGTATGTGCCTGTGGGCAACTCGTTAAGTGTAACCTGAGTATCACTATTAACGGCAGTGATAGTGTAGTCACCCTTGGCAAAAGAAGGTGAACTAATCTTTATAACATCACCAACACTTAGGCCGTGTCTGGTTGTGAAAGCGAGGGTGTTATTAACATCATCAACGCTAGACACTGGTGGTGAGTTGATCTCTATCAAATTACCTGCAACTAGGGTATCACCCCACGCCCTTATAACACCTGCACGTACTTGTACAGTTGCAATAGATCTTACAGTTACATAAACGGTATCACCACTCTCTAAGAACTCTGTAAAGGCAGGACTACCACCCGCTGCTACTGCAATAGAAACAAGGTGTGTGTTCGTAACTGGATCTAAAGATGAAGTCACTTGAGAGACTGTGGTTACACTTGTCAGGGTCACTGAGAACTTCTTGCGACTATCAGTACCACTGTAAACAGCAACTACCACTTCTTCTAAATCGAAGTTAACCTTCTTGCCTAGGTCAAACTCAGCAACATGGATGTCAGAGTTATAAATATCATTAAATGCAACTTGGTTTGTAAAGTATGAATCCCAACCTGGAAGCTCAAAGGCATCTAAGAGGGCCATGTCAGTATTGCCCGTTGAATCCAAGATGTACCAAGGACGAGCAAGTCCATTATTAATTATTATAGCATACCCACCTTGGTATACTGTGTGTTGCCAGCCACCACCTGTTGGCACATCAAGCTCGAGGTCTTTAGTGTTACCGTCACTGGCACGTACAATGTAGACTCTATCGGTGGTGTTATCGGTAGCTACTACTACGTAGTAACCATTAGATGGTGTTAGGTTAGGGTTAGCCCACCATGCAATATGTATTAGATTACCAACTATTGCATCTCCTGTGAAAGAACTAAAGAGTTTAGCCTCCCCAGATATCTTCTCTACACATCCATTATTAAACCGTACATTAAGGACATCACTGAAAGCGTTAGTCGGTAATGCAATGGCAGGTGTGTCTTTAACTAAACCAACAGCGTTAAGTCCTGTAATAGGGACAACTTGATCTGTCATTGAATACCTCCGTTATTACTTATAGTCATTAGGGTTCACCCCCCGGTATTGTCCTATAGGGACTAGCGACAACCATACACACACACCACCAGGCCCACGCGTACTACCATGGGCCTGGTCAGCTCAGTTGAAGCTTAACGTTCTCTTTGTACCCCCTTCGTTTTCTCGTAAGACCTCATGGCACCGAGACCCAACATACCCATCAGTACTGTCTGCAATAATGAAGTATCTACCTTAGGTATAACGAACCAGATGTCCAGTATTGGTGATAAGATTGTAGAGTACAGCAAGGCAATACCGCAGGTCCATCCAATTGCAGGTCGCCATCCAGCAACAAAGAGAGACTTGTGTGCAGCCTCAACCTTGTTGATTTCCAACTGACCCTCCAGGAGCGCCTGTGAGTGCTTCTCAGCCATTGTAGCTAACTTATGGGCTAAGGTATACCTCAGGTCTTTATCTACTACAACCTCAGTTAGCAGTCCTGTGATGGGACCCATGAGTGTGGTTAGTAATGACATACGCTTTCTCCTTTAGTAGGGCCACATCACGCGTTTCTCGAAGGACCAGAGGACTCTATCATCGACATGGATAAAGGTAGCGTGTATCCCAATACCTGTGAAACCCATCTTAAGTGCCTCCTCGACAATCTTACGCATCTTGACACCATCGCTGTGGTAAATGTCTGCTGCAATACCTTTAGTGTGTGTACCAGGTTTCGCTTTTCGTTTCTCAATGGAGTGCTCTTTAGATCTAAATCCACTGGTTATTGAAAAGGGGAACCCACAGTTCTCCCTGAGTTGGTCAAGTCTGTGGACAAAAGAAACATCCATCTCATTATCCCCTGTCTCTTGACAGTCAAACTCCTCTATCTTAAAGTATTTAAACTCACCCATTAGTTAATCATCCTTTTTGTTTCCATATATTAATCCTTGCACTGTCTTCGATTCATATATACGAATACCAATCCAAATTATTGTTAACAAGGAGGCTGTAGGTGGCAACCATGCGGCTACGGACATTATACCTGTCGAAACAGCCAAACCATCGAGTACTTCCTTCGTTTCCTCTATTGCTGACATCACTCCGTTATCTCTTTTAGTTTTCTCTTTGAACTGTTAGTTAGTTGTAACATTCAAATATCTCCTGTGTGTGATTGATTTATTAGTGGTAGTTAAATGAGCTTCTCCCACCAAGTCGTACCGTTATGTAAAACCCGTGACAGACTAACCATGCAGGTATCTTGGTTAAAAGCGGTGACCTGCATACATCACGGCGCATGGCTATGAGGAAACGACCATCACAGTTAATACGGTCAACCTCACTCCCACCCTTCCCGTAACCCCAGTCGTGGTGTTGCCAACTGGCCTCTACAAAATAACTACTGGCAAGTTTAGTAATTAGCATTCGCAATGACGTTGGAAACCACTCAGGTCCAATACCGTTGCCATACGCTAGCTGATCTTCTAGTGATAAATCAGACCACCTCATAGCCCAAGCTTCGCTGACATAAGCTTAGCTCCCTCATCAGCCTGTGAGAGCAATCTACCTATCTGCTCGACCGTTGTACAGCTTGACAAAGCGTTTAAAACTCGAGCCTCCATCCCGTCAATAGTTGCGGCGACCATCGCCAACTGCTCACCCTTTTCCAGTTGCTTTTTAGCAAGATGTAGTGCTGTCTCGTTCTCGCCCATGTCAATATCCTCATTTTAAGTTTTGGGTTTTACCAAGGTGTCCCAGAGGCCGTGATTGGTGATATAGATTCTTCGATCTGAGCAACAATAGCGGCTTCAATGCTTGCCACCTGTTCTTCGCCAAGTGAATCTTTAGCCCAGCCAACAGCCATCTCTTGAGTAATGTCAGCGTATGGGACATAACTAGATGCTGCTGGATCAGGGGAAAAACCACAAGTGCCATAAGACCGGCCTGAGTAAATTACACCATCTACTACTTCGCTATCGACTGCCTGCCAGTGTGCAGCAATTACTGCGCCATCTGCAATTTTGTGGTCTAAGTTTGATACTACCCAAGTTACCGACATTGTGTTATTCCTCTAATTGTGCAACACGGTTGCGTAATGATTGTATCTCTTTGATTAGCACTGGGACTAGCTTTGAGTAGTCAACACCCATCATGTCGTCTTCAGTCTCGCCTTGTGATACTGCTTCAGGAGCAACCTCAAGTAGCTCCTGTGCAATCATGCCGTAGTCTTGATGTGAGCCATCAGCTTTCCAGTCATACTTGCGTACTTGGATGGAGTCTATCTTGCTACCTGCGTCATCAGCGTCTGCAATGTTTTCCTTGAGGCGTTGGTCTGATGAGGTGTTGTAGGATGTTGTTGTTCCGTTAGTAAAGATAGTGCCTACAGCGCCGTTAGCATTTCTAAAAGCAACGTGTCCTTCGTTACCTGTGCCAGCTCTTCTCGATTCAAAAAGGTAACCGCTAGAGCTTTCTGCGGTTATTCTTGCTGAAAAAGAACCACTAGCAGTACCCACCAGCAAGTTACCGCTTGCATCAAACCTGCCGTACTCAGTATCGCCGCCAGCCTGTACAAAAGATATACCATCGCCGTTTTGGTCGTTAAGTTGTAAACCACCAGAGGTAGAAAGATACTTAATTGAGGCGTATGTTGCGTTATCTCCACGATAGACTCTTAACTCATTACCACCTTTGACTTGCACGTTGCCTGATGAGTCTATGCGCATGCGTTCTGTTGGAGCAGAATCTGTTGTTGCACTTCTCGTTCCAAAAACAAGGTCATATTTACCAAAGCCAGTATTTGACGTCCCAAGTGCGCCTATATACGCGCCTGAGTTCGTTGCACTGTTCGAGTAACCGTAAGTGGTAAGAAAGTATCTTCCGTTCCCGTATTCACCCCCGCCCATATGCAAAAAGCTGTTTGCAAGGGTTGTATCTGAACTAGAAGAAGTGTCTGCCTGTGAGAGAACGCTATTTATTTTACCTTTCGGCGCGCTGGTACCAACACCAACATTTCCTGTGCTGGTAATACGCATGCGTTCTGTGCCGTTGCCAGTACCAAAGGCAATGGTTTGGGCATCAATTTTTAAATCGCCATAATCAGATGTGGCTCTGTCATATGCTTGGATGTAGCTTGTAGTGCCAGCAGCAAACTCTATCCCATGCTGTCCTGTTCCTTCAGATATAACAAGTTGGTTTAAAGGACTAGACGTACCAATACCTAAAGACTCCGCAGACGCATCCCAGAACAACTTAGTACCAAAGGCAACATCACCTGCGCCATCTACAGTAAGCCCACCCAGCGTGGCTGTGCCGTTTACATTTAACGCGGCAAAGTCAGGGCTATCGCCTGTACCTAAACCTAAGTTACCCCTTGCAGTACCAGCGTCTGCCAACCCAGAGAGGTTACTACTTTTAAGAAGGGCACTTGCTGCCACGTTAGAGGTTGCAGTGTCAGTATAACCAGTGTAATAACTTCCAGGTTGAGTATTAAGTGTGTCAGCGTTAACGTTAGTTGCTAATGAAAAGGTACCATACGCAACAATCACCAGGATATCACCTGTAGCTGCTCCTGAACTTAAAGTGAGACTTGAGCCACTTGTCGCGGTGTAGTCAACACCATTGACAAGATGTAACCCTGAGAGATAAACATCTATAAAACCGGGGTCATACCCTAAAGAAGAACTATCGTCATCATTACCACTAAACACTGTCTGGTTATTGGTAGCTGTGTACTTAAACCTAGCTGATGTTCCGTTAACTGCTGACCCAGCGTTTTTCCAGCCAGAGGTACTATATACTTTCATCAGCTGTGCAGTGGTGTCGAAGTACAAAACACCTTGTGCCAAAGCATTACCGTCATTGTCCGTGGTCGGAGCTGAGGCTTTTGCACCTAGGAACCTATCATCGAAAAGGTCATAAGAAGCTGATGCACTTGTTGCAGAAGAGGCTGCATTAGCCTCAGCAGTCTCAGCATTAACCTCAGCAGTCTCAGCAGCAGTTGCGCTAGATGTTGCGGATGTTGCTGATGCGCTAGCTTCACTAGCTTTAGTTGTGGCAGTGGTTGCGCTAGATGTTGCGGATGTAGCTGATGCGCTAGCTTCACTAGCTTTAGTTGTTGCAGTGGTAGCTGAGGTGCTTGCACTAGTTGAAGAAACACCTGCTGACGTTGCAGAGGTTGCAGCGCTCGTAGCTGAAGCCGCAGCGTCAGTAGCACTTGTGCCTACACTATCAGCAGATGCTTGTGCAGCTAATGCATCGGAAGTTGCACTTGTAGCACTCGTGGCTGCACTTGTAGCACTCGTGGCTGCACTTGTAGCACTCGTGGCTGCACTTGTAGCACTCGTGGCTGCACTTGTAGCACTGCCAGTGGAAGATGTGGCACTTGTCGAAGCCGAGGTAGCGCTCGTGCTGGCGTTAGCCTCAGCAGTCTCAGCGTCAGTCTTAGCTGTCCCAGCAGCAGTTGCGCTAGATGTTGCGGATGTAGCTGCTGAAATAGAAGAACTCTCACTTGACGCTGCTGCTGCAGCACTGCTGGTCGATGTGGTGGCACCCGTAGCGGCTTCTGTAGCTGAGGAAGCTGCATTTGCTTCGGATACAGCTGCTGCTTCTGCACTAACTGCTGCTGCATTATTAAAAGATTGAACTTGACTACCGCCAGAGTCCCCGAAAGAACCCCCAAGAGCCGTATCATCTGTTATGTATGTCATGCTAACTCCTTAAATTAAACCCCCTGCATTAAAGCTCACATGTGATTGACCAGCGGAGAGCTTGCGTTTCTTCTCTTCATTGTTCAATTCCAAAATAGCCTCTGCAAACCGAGCTTTATATTTCTCTGATTGTTGATCTTCTTGTAGATAATCAAAGCACCTATGCAATGCACCAAACAACAAGACACGTTCATTCTGATCTTTTAACCAATTACCAATCTCTGCTGCATACCTCACGTATGACCCACTAAGTGCTTGATACGTTCTCTGCTCTAGGAACGTGAGTGCATCATGCTCAGCTTGAGTTTTAACTTCGTAGACAACAGGGGCTGCTTGTGCTTCAGCCAGTGTGACAGTGGCGGGGACAACCTGACGAGCATCTAAAGCTGGTAATCTTCTGTAGTAGAACAACTCAAGTGTATCTCCTGTGCTCAACAACTCACCTGCGATCAAGAGGGATGAGCCCTTTCTAGTGAAGTACCCACTGTTGTGGGTGTTATCGTTGTAATCGTAGAATACCTTAGTATCTACAGTCTCGTTGTATACAGTGTCCCTGTAAGCATTGTGTGCACTAACACTAGGTGCACCTGTCGTTGCTATGATTGCAAAGTCACTTTGATTAGCATCAGTGATTAGCACAGCCCCAACTGAAGAACCCACCTCTGGTCTATTGATAGAACCCATAGACCGAAGTACAATGAAAGAAACTGTATCGTGTGGAACTGCTAATGTAGCGTTAGTTATGCCTGGGTTTGTATCGTTGGTGTCAAGCGTAGCATCCTTAATGGAGTAGCTTGTAGCCGCTGCATATACCCCCTCCGATGTTTTTGTGCAGTAGGTTGTTGGGGTTCCTTCCCCAACAATGTAATACTGTGAAGACTCTAAAGGTGGGATCTCTAGGAGACGATATGATTCGTCTGCGGCATATCTTAAACTCGATTGAATGATATCGTCGGGAAGGACAGTCTCTTCACGGTTAGCCCAACCCCTTACCATCTTTACTAAATTTGCGTATGTAGCCATTGGGCCTCTCCTGTTACCATTTGACTTTATCAGCCCAGTAAGCAGCACTCATTGGACCTCTCTTTATATTCTTTCCATGCCTAGCCTTAAAACTCTTTCGTTTAGCTTTCATCTTGTCAGACTCACCTGACTTAGGTTCCCCTGCGGTTGAGGCCCCTTGCTCTCCAAACCGTATTAGCTTTTGCTCACCCTTACTAGATGCAAGTACAACATGGCTTTTCTTAGGGTGACTCGGAGTTCTCTTCGGTTTATTAGCTTTCATCTTGCTCTTATCAATTGCCATGGAAACCCCTCAGTACGACATTAACACTGGATACTCTGACTTCATAATCCCAATCACCTTAAGGACTGCTTTGGGGTCATGCATGAAGTTTGCATCATGTATATCAATCTTGTACTTAGTTAAGATATCTAAAGCCACTATGTCGGGTATCGTACACGCTTTCTTATATGCAACATCCCTACCTCTTAACTTACTACTCTCTCGGTCAGCTCTAGCTTGCTTTATGAAAGGTGCTGTATCTTGATGAATCTCAAAGTCACCTGTGGTTGTGTCAAGGCCTCCGGTCATCCCACCTGCGGTGTTGATATTATAGTAATTAGAATCCATTAGTCTACTCCTTGTTCTTAATTCGTTATTGCTACGAAGCGACCAGTCTTGCCAATGACACCCAGCACAGGGCCAGCTACCAGGAAGTCAATGCTGCCCTTGATAAAACGTGCTGATGTGAGCTCATAACCACCAGTGGTGGATGCGGTAGTTACCCATGTGCAGTCCTCAGCAGGTAGGTTGTACTGTGTTCCAGCTGTGAATCCGTTAGCTGTTGTTGAAATTGTGCCTTTGATTACCAACATAATTACTTATCTCCTAAAGTAATAATAAAAAAAAAAGGGGAAGCAGCCCTTAAGCCACCTCCCCATAGGTGTTACTTCAGACCTTACTTAAGGCCGTAAATAGCTCCACAACCCAATGGGTTCTTAACTTCAAGCGTGGTCTCTTCTACCAGCATACCAACAGTAGAGTCACCCTTCTGGCCCACATCTACCTCGGCCAAAGGACGCAAGGTTGCAATTGCAAACCACTGAGGGTCATACACAAGTGCACATGAGTCAGAGAAATCATTTGCAGTACCAGCAGTACCAGTCTGGAGACCCATGATGTAGTTTGGAACTACCATCAGATCACCGAAGTCAGACATGTAGATATCAACAGACTGACGTAACTTACCGTTCTCATCAATGTTACGAACAACACCAGTGTCACTAACCATTAGGTCAGAGAAGTCACGGCGAAGCTTAGGGGATAACATAATCTTAGTCGCCTTACCACCTTGCTCGTAAATCTTCTGCATAGTACCGTCAATGTCAGTCAAACTCAAGGCAACTCGTGAAGAATCGGCAAGCAAGGTAGGTACGGCAGTTCCCTTACTAGCAGTGGTTGTCAGTGCAGTACCTGAAGCGTAAGTACAGGTGGTAGAGTTATTCACGAATGACTGGTAACCACCCATAGTGCGAGTGCCAGAGCCACTAGCGACTTGATAGCCGTTAACAAGATCATGCTCAACGTCACGACGAAGCTCAGTACCACGCTTCTTCAACTGATAGGCATACTCATCAGCAACACCTGCTTGATCTACTGCTCGGCGAGTGCCGGAGACAGCGATGGTCTTACCGTTAATCTGAGTGTAGTTACCCAGACGAGTACGGAAAGGGCCAACTGGGTTGTAAGCAGCGCCACCTTCAGAGCCGCCAGCACCAGGTTGTTCGTAATTAGCACCATCTACAAGCTTAGAGTTGCCGGGTGCAGCAAGCTCATCAGTCTGCCACTCATGAAAGATTGCAGTAGCTTTGCTTTTACCGATAGACGAAAGGAATGGAGTCTCATCACGAGTGATAAGGGAGATAAAGTTAGCAAGATCTTCACGTTGTGAAACATTGCTGCTATTAGTTCCAGAGGCAACGCCTCCAGCTGGTCCTGTGGTAGTTCGACCGCCAATTGTGGGCATAGTTGTATTCCTTATAATTAATTAAAGTTTCAGAGAGTTTGCTGCATATTCCCGCAGAAAAGCCATCTGGTCATCAGAGGAAGCATTTTCATGGAAAGCTCTTGCCTTCGTCATCTTGGATGCGTCCTGCTTCTGACGATTGGGTGACTTCGCCTTTTTAGTAGGTACTGCTTTCTTTGAAGGAGCAGCCTTACGTTTGGCTTGGCCCTTAGTGACACCTTGTTTCAACACACGGTAATCATTTAGTAGCCGAACAATGTTAGGATCAACAATAGAGTCTACAAGCTCTTCAGACACACCTTCACCTACGGCAAAACTACGTATACTAGCTGCTAGGTCATGGTTAAAACCAGGTAACTGTATTTCAATATTTTCATTAAAGTAAGTTAGTTTCTCTTCCCAGAGTTGTTCCTGAATAGACTGTTGTTGTTCTTTCAACTTCCCTTGTAAGCCTTCACGCTGCTTGCGAGCATCCCAGTATCTCTTCTGGATTTGTTCACGTTGATCCTTCAGTTCGCTAACCTTGTAAGTATCCCCATCAACACGAGCCTTATCAATCTCAGACTCAACATCATGGTATTCTTTAGCAAGGTTTTGTTCAGTTCCTACTAGAATTGCAGCAGAGGCGTTACCAAGTTCTTGCACTTCAGCTAGAGCTTTTGTTCTCTCTGCATCATGTACTTTCTTAGCTTCACCTAGTTCACGACCCTTTCTACTAAGTGAGATGTCAGTCTGATAGCCTTTCAGGAGATCCGCAAAGGACACATCCATCTCTTCACCATCAATCTTAACACGGACTCTAGCATCCAGATCTAAGTCATCAGCAGTAAACACATCGGTTTCTTGGGTAGCCTCGGCATCCTCATCCTCTATCTCAACTTCTTCTTCCTCATCTCCCTCTTCAGTAACGGTTTCTTCAGACTCTTCAGGGCCTTCTACTTCATCTGATTCCACCGGGTCAACCTCTGGAACTTCCCCTATAGGTAGCGAAGCTTCGTTCTCAAGGAAATCTGAGTTACTTAGCACAGCATCTAGGAGGTTCTGTTCGGTCTGACCGTTATCGGACATCTGCACATTGTCATCCATAGTGGGTAGAGTAGTGTTGTCTGTCATATTTAATCCCTCTTCTATTTAGCAACAGCTTTCTTAGCTGCTACTTTTTGCGTAGTTAGCTTAACCACAGGTGTTAGCTCAGCCACAGGTGTTAGGTTAGCTTCATAACGATCCTTGAGACTATAGAGACTCACCAAGCTGCTCGAGTTCGTCTTACACTTACCTGCAGCACGCATTGAATCATATTCTAACAATCTGATCATCCCCATTACATTATCTAGCAGGGCTTTATAATTAATCTCTCTACTGTCCATCGTCCTCTACCTCTCTTCCTAAGTGTTGTATGTTCTTCCCGTACATCTCGTATTGTACTAATTTAGCCTTAACATCGCCTAGTGATAACACACAAGAGTAGATAAATTCTCTAGTCTTAACCTCATGGGGTGCCGTGTTGAGGAACTTAAGGTAGTAATCTACCATAAGTTCCCCATAAGCTCCAGTGAAAAACCCTTCACGTTCTCTCGAAGCGAACTGAGCGTTCACTAAGGCTTCCTTTGCTGCAATATCGGGATGCATAATATTCAACCGCTTCTCGGCTGTCTTCTTGTACTTATCCATACTTTACCTCTTGTTAGGTTGGTTGTTGTCCTTGCATCATTGCCACCATCTCTCCTCCAGATATCTGACCTTGTGATGTAGGTTGTTCCATTGGTTCTTCTACGGGTGCTGCTTTCCCACCACCCATTATAACCGACACCTTCCCAAGGATCTGCTCATACGTTGGGTGTTCAGGAACATCTGTACCTGCTTTGTAGGCTTCTAGTGCTAGGTCACCCCACTCTTGGTAGTGCTTATCTATAGCGACTGCCAGTTGCTTGGTGTTATCTTGCACAGTATTAGCACTTTGAGCATCCGTGTATCTGACATTAGCTTCTGACAGATCAACATCAGCTTTAGTCTTCCTGTTCTGAAGTTCCTGTGTCTCCTGAGCACTCTTAGTTTGCGATTCGACTGCCTTAGCAGCGTTCTCCTTAAACTCATCAGTAGTGTAATCTTCTAGGAAATCATTACTTGACAAACCCATGGCCTCTAGTAGTTTAGTCGCAAGTACCGCAGGGGCTTCTGGTCTAACAATACTACCAGCTCCAGCTGAGTTCAACGAGGGTAATATCTGTTGACCCACTGTTGTTAGTTTGTTAATCAGATTAGCATTACTATTCTCACCAATGTCCAATATTACATCACACTCCATACGATCCGGTAGACTCGCACAGTCCACAACTTCTGTCATACCACCAACACAGACATTCATCTGCTTGGTTTGCTTACGGATAGACGAGTACACACCTTCACATAGACGCTTGAGACCTGTCTCAGCAAACCTACGGGCAATGTGTTGGATACGTTTCTGGGAAGCAGACTGAACAGCAGCCATCTTACCTTCACTGTTCCCAGAGACATACAGTGTGTCGTTTAGACCTTGAGCAGCCTTAGACATACCTGTCGCTTGCTCCTTAATGATCTGGAGGTGTTGCAATAGTGGTACTGTGCCAGTCGAGATGGTCTCGGGGGGTAATGCAGCGACAGCACCCTGGGGACTACCGTTAGTCGGTATGATCTGCTTTGGCTTCATGTGCTGTAATGCAGAGAAATCTACTACATTTGGATCAGCTAGCTTAGGGCTGTAGTTAGTTAGGTAGGTGTTCTCCACGAAGCCCCTTAGAATAGCCGTAGCAGCCAATGTGGACGAACGGGTAAGGTCAGCTATGGATAGTCCGTAGAACTCGTGAGGGATGTCTATAGGAGACAGAGAGGCTACCTGTATAAAATCACAGTCCTCCTCATGGAACACCTTACTGCCAATCATAATAAATCGTTTAAGCTCAGCAATGCCATCACCATCACGGTCAACATTCATCCAGCATTCAGTCACAGGTAGTTCACGGTTAGCCTCTACGGGCATACTGTCAGTGGCACCTTGCCAGTAAGACATACCAACCACCTCTTTACGGGCAGCAACATCTTGACTATAGCGGGTATTCCCTGACCACGCCATACCACCTAACTCATCCCACTCGTCATCACTGATAGTCTCAGCAATGTCAGGCCAGTGCTTACGGATCTCACTACGTGTCATGTCTGTTTGTATACCAACAAAGTTAGCATCATCAATAGATGTAGCATCACGGGAAATACGAAAGTTCTCTGGGGGGATGTTCTCTAGGCGAACCTTAGAACGATCCACTGTGCGCTTAATGCGTACATTCACGTAGACAAGTTCAGCATCACCAGTAGCATCTACCTCATTCTCAAACTCCAAATCACCTACGATCTCTACCTCTCCATCAGACAAGAGCTCATCAAGTTTTACTTGAGATATAACTTCATACTCTTCAAAGGTTGTGTAGTAATCTTCTACACAGTCCCACCTAATAATACCATTCTTCCAAAGGAGGGCAGACTTAATCCATGTTTGGATCAACTCCCATCCATTATTCTGTTTAAACAAGCAGTAGTTAGTTACCAATGAGGCATCATGGGCTTGCTTGTGTGCACCGGGGGAGGCTGCATAGGGGTTGAACTTAGCAAGCTTACCATTGTTTAGGAACAAATCACACAGCACAGCCGTGTAAGCCTCAACAGTCTCTGTGGTAGACGTATCTACGATGGCGCTCACACCTTGAGGCTTTAAGTGGCCCTTAGCTACACCAGCGTACTCATAGGTACTCTTCTCACGCTCCTGAGAGAGGTCTGAGGAGTTCAACCAATCACCGACACTGTTAGCGATACCTTGTTCGACTAAGTTTGATAGTTGCTCGTCTGTTACTTTTTCTTTATATCCGTGACTCATCACTGCCTCCAAGGGGTTGTTGGAGACTTCTCCAGTTCTTTACTAGAGTATGAACCAGCCTTGGTCATCTCTCGGGGTTTCTTGCTATTCTCTTTCTTACTCCCACTATTCCCTTCTTTCTTCTGCTTAGGTGCTTCTTCATTAAATCGCATAGTTCCCTCCAAGGGTCAATCTATCAATCATTATAATGAAGACTATTGCTGCATGACCTGCCACTGTACATGTGGCTTTGCAGGTACGGTCTTCTTTAATAAAAAGGTATCGTTTATTCCCCAGCGATACCAGACTGGTTGAGGACTAATGGAATTCTTCATAACCAAGTAGTTTCATCCTCGTTGTACTGAGAGACTCTTGTTGACCACGGTACATTGTTACTCTGTAGTTTATCTGCGTGAGTACGTAAGACCTCACAACCTATGGCTAATCCAATTACTGTATCATCATTACAACCAGCAGCTGCTTCTGTCTTACCTGTGTCCGTAGATATGTAATCCTTTAATTCTTGAATCATAATGTTAGATGGGATATCGAGCTCTTCGTTCTCTATGAGAGACTTCAAGTTACCGATGATAGCTGGCTTAGAAGCTGATGTAGTCCTAAAGCCTACACGGGTAGAAGCCTCACTGTTGACATTAGCCTTCTTAGTTTGCTTATACAAGTTGACATAATTCATTGCTTCAAGCTTCTGTATCGTTGCAATACCCATAGAGTTAGACTCTGGACATAATAATGAATTATTATAATAGCGACCTAGGTAGAATAGGAGTTCCCCAAAGAGACTTGGATCTACCCTATTGTCCCTGTAAAGGGCCATTACTTTATAATCTTTACTCAATACCACAGCCGTGGAGTAATCCTGACCAACACCCAATGCCACATCAGCAGCAATGACATAGTTATCCTCCCACTTTGGGTACTTAAATATGTGTAGCTTACCCTCACGGTTATCTTCAAACTGCTTGCTGTTAGCATCCCACGCTCTGTGGCTCTCCGGGGTCTCTGGTATTAGTTGTTCTAACTTCTCTATATTGAAGACATTAGATCCTGAGACTAGAAATGCTTCCTCAGCTGTAGCTGGGTATTCCTGTCGGAACTTATGCTCACCCCCTTCAGCTATCTTCAACCTTCTCCAGTAGAGTTGATCATTATCAATATTAAATCTTTCAACTAACTTCTCTTCCTCTACTGACAAGACCATACCCTCTGGGTGGGACCTACGGTATTCATCTGTAATAAACCATGGTAGGAAGATAGGTAAATATTCATTATCACCTGCAACAGCATCCTTCCACAACCTGTAGAACTCCCCTTGAGCACCATTAGCTGTAGACTCGAGTATTACCTCAGTACCAGCGGTCTGTGGGATACCCTGGAATAAACCTGCAAGGATCTTCTCATCGTGGTTCCAGAAGGCAACCTCTGAGAGGTGTGCGATTGTTGGGGTGGTACCTCGACCAGCTTCAGGTGCACCAGCAGTGTACAGACGATAACTAGCTTTAGCTGTCTTATCCTTGAAGTAAGGCGAACTGATGATAACCTCTTTAGCATTACTACGTTCCTCTGTGGGTGCTAGGCTCTTTGGCATGTTCCTGATGAGGTTCTTCGACATACTGAAGAGAGCATCTGAAGTAGCACTATCGTGTGCCATAACTACTGACCTCGAGTGTGGAGAGAAGTATGACTTCCAGTACACCCTACCTACACAGTACGTCGAGATACCCTGCTGTCTTGCCTTGAGGATTATCGCTCGTACACGACCAGTGTCCTTGAGTTGCTTTGTTAGTTTTTCCGAGATGATGGTCTGTGCTTGGTTTAACTCAAAGGGTACAAACCCTTTACTAGCGTCCTTAGTCACAATCCTTATCTGTTCCTGTGCGAAGCGTGTGAAGTCCTTGGAGTATTCCTCGAGTAACTTACGCTTCTCCATCTCTCTTATGAGTTTAACTACTTCTGTCTTGTCCATCGCTAGAGTCCTCAGTGACTGTTTGTACTTTTGGGGTTCTGTGGGATTCTGTGGGAGAACTTGGGGTACCCCCTCTGTTGTCTGTGAGAGATCCTGTGAGAGATCCTATTAGGTATCCTGTGAGAGATCCTGTGAGGGAACCTATTAGGTATCCTGTGAGAGATCCTGTGAGAGATCCTGTGAGGGAACCTATTAGGTATCCTGTGAGAGATCCTGTGAGAGCGTGTGTCTGTAAGTCAAGGATATAAAGGTACCCTTAATAACTTTAGGCACCCCCCAAGTTCCCTCCCAGTGTCCCATCCCTGTGTGGGACACTGCAGGTGCACTGTGAGTACACTGTGAGTCCACTGTGGGGGACACTGGGAGAATAGAGGGGGTAACCTATAGGGATAACCTATAGGGATAACCTATAGGGATAACCCATAGGGATAACCCCACTTGTCCTATAGGGACTAGCGAGGGGCGAGATAGCAGTGGGGGTTGCGGGATACTGGAGGTAACTGGGGGTTACTAAGGGGGACCTGAGGGTTAACGTAAATAATGCACAAAGTAGTTGACATTTGAGCCACACTACGTGTGTCTCTTTAAGAGCTTGTAGTGTCAACCCTGGCACTACTAACCTATTAGTTTATTACGGAGTACCACTATGAACATGAAGACACTACTAAAAGAGAGAGATGAACTGGTACGAAGCAGAGATGCTGCTAAGAAGGCCTACGTTATCGCTATGTTTGTACTAGCTATACTGCCCTTTGCACTGGTGATCCTGATGCTTAACCTACTTGGGTGTCCCACTCAATAAACCACTCCGCGCCTACGGGCGAATTTGGTACCGTAATCGTTTACGGTACCATAAATGGGAATAGGTAAATTTTATAAAGGAGATAGAGGATGAGTGATAGATACAAAATTGGTACAGTGGTGTGCCTAAATCCCAACCCTGGCGTACCAATGACCGTTACAGGCTACGGTAATAATGACAGATCTAACAATCCTGTCGTACAAGTCGCCTGGTTAAACGCGAAAATGACAGGATGCTCTTTTGCAATAGGCAACCAATCTGTTCAGCTGTACAAAGGAGTAATAGGAGATAGCCCATGGCTACCTTACAACTAGGATCATATGTATCTTACAAGAACACCCCGTACTTGGCAATCAAGTCAACGGGAGGTAATAACCCAATGGTCACCCTCATCCAAGCTGGTGATAACAAGAAGCTTCAGGTGTCCAGTAGGGAACTACTACTCCTCCCTTACAGGGCTAAAGAAGAGGCACTTAAGTCTGGTAAGAAAACCTTGGTTACACGCAAGGGTTACCGGCTGTCTTTAGTCTCTCACCGTTGGCTTGTGGCCTAATGTGATATGAACCAGTGGTGCCTTCGGGCATCACTCTTTAATTAATAATCAAGATAGGGTAGCCGACATGAACAAACATATACTACTAGTGATGAAGTACCTTGAAGGCCCCAAAACTGTAAGCGTAGATGAGCTAAAGAACAACAGCTCTGCTGCTCGTCTTGAGGCTGATAAGCACTACCATGGGTGTAACGGTGGTACTGCTGCTTATGAAGAAGCTGACCGTGCTAATTGGGCTGCTCATACTGCCTATGGAGCTGCTCACTATGCTCATATTCTTGCTAACACTACTCAGTACTTTGGTAATGCTATAAACTACCGTTGTATCCGTGATGCCATTGATGGTTATTTTGATAGTACAGGAGAAGATGGCCAAGACTACCTAAACCACCTGGAGAATACCAAATGGGAGAACTAAAGATAATGGCAGCAGCCACCATCATATTCACCCTTTGCGTAATAGCAACTCCTTTATTATTTGATTTTTGTATTAAACATGGAATGTGTTAAACAACTAACCAAAATGGACCACACAATATGAACTACGTATACACCCAAACAAAAAACCCCGACACTGAAGAATCCAATGCCCTTTACATGCTAGGTTATGAGGTGTTGGAGTATGAAATAGTCAACCAAGAATGGAATGACTGGCTGAGAGAGGTAGAGTCTATCGGAAACACCCACAGTCACAAAGTAGATATACTCGAAACAGTAGTCATAAGAGAAAGTGGGTTCTTAATGCTACATGAAGTGGAGTTCCACCCAGAGGGTCGAAGCGTTAGCTTCACCGCATACAAGAAGATGTGCCTGTTGTGAGCACATTCCTCGCAATCACGCTACTTCTGTCAACCTACCCCATGTTGACCCAATTAAGGTATGTTGATTGCTACCCTGCCCCAAGTAGGCGTAAACGTGGAGCCACCCGTATGTCCAATAGGGAACTATGTGAAAGACTACGTAACAGGAAGTTCACTTAACCCACACTTAAACACTAAAGGATAAGACGATGAGTGATTATATAGAATATACAGTTAAGGTTTGGGCTAATGGTGATAAAGAGTGGTACCTAAACGATAAACTACACAGAGAAGATGGCCCTGCTGTGGAGTGGGCTAGTGGTACTAAACGTTGGTACCTAAACGGTAAACAGCTTACCGAAGAGGAGTTCAATGAGCGTACAAACAAGCCTTGCGTTAGTAAGGTTGTAACTATAGAAGGTATTGAATACAAACTTGTACCTACATCAAAAGGATAAGACGATGAGTGATTATATAGAATATACAGTTAAGGTTTGGGCTAATGGTACTAAACGTTGGTACCTAAACGGTAAACAACACAGAGAAGATGGGCCTGCTTGTGAGTATGCTGATGGCTCTAAGTATTGGTACCTAAACGGTAAACTACACAGAGAAGATGGTCCTGCTGAGGAGTGGGCTAATGGTGGTAAAGAGTGGTACCTAAACGATAAACTACACAGAGAAGATGGCCCTGCTGTGGAGTGGGCTAGTGGTACTAAACGTTGGTACCTAAACGGTAAACAGCTTACCGAAGAGGAGTTCAATGAGCGTACAAACAAGCCTTGCGTTAGTAAGGTTGTAACTATAGAAGGTATTGAATACAAACTTGTACCTACATCAAAAGGATAAGACGATGAGTGATTATATAGAATATACAGTTAAGGTTTGGGCTAATGGTACTAAACGTTGGTACCTAAACGGTAAACAACACAGAGAAGATGGGCCTGCTTGTGAGTATGCTGATGGCTCTAAGT
>Ga0206126_10000643_pt1 | contig 46100 bp, 44 predicted proteins | sample Helgoland_Spring_5_FD_148621 | JGI IMG/M metagenome (GOLD analysis project Ga0206126, IMG submission 148621) | Pelagic subsurface seawater microbial communities from Kabeltonne, Helgoland, North Sea - Helgoland_Spring_Bloom_20160412_1 | ecosystem: Environmental > Aquatic > Marine > Epipelagic ...
CATCTCAACCAAGGTGACCTGGGAGCCGAGCCGCTGAAATGCCTGGGCCAGCTCACAGCCAATCGCACCGCCACCGACAATCAGCAAGCGCTCAGGTAAATCCTGCAGCTGCCAGAGTGTCTCAGAAGTCAGGGGATCAACCTGGTCTAACCCAGGAATCGGCGGCATGGTCGGCCGCGCACCAGTGGCTAGAATAATTTTTTCAGCGCGGATTTGCTGCCCATCCACATCCACCACCCAGGGCGAAATCAGCTTGGCATTGCCATAGAGGCAGTCGACGCCCAGACCGGTAAAACGCTCTACCGAGTCGTGAGGCTCAATGGTTTTGATCACATCCTGGACCCGGCCCATCACTCGAGCAAAGTCTACTTGCGGAGGGGCAACATCTATACCCAACTGCGTCGCCTTGTTAATTTCAGACATGGACTTTGCCGCGCGGATAAGTGCCTTGCTCGGCACGCAGCCAGTGTTTAAACAGTCGCCGCCCATCTTGTCCCGCTCAATCAGCGTTACTCGGGCCTTGAGGGTTGCGCCTATATAGGCACTCACTAGACCGCCACTGCCAGCACCAATCACAATCAGATTGGTATCGAACTTATGCGGCTTTTTAAAACCGCGATAAAGCTTGCGCCGCTCCACGGCATTAACTACTGCGCGCACTATCAAAGGGAACACCGCTAAGAGTACAAAGGACGAAATCACCGCCGGGGTCATAATGCCCGCCGCAGAAAATTCATCGATGCTCCCCAGGGAGGCACCGGCATTTACGTAAACAAGAGTTCCTGCCAACATGCCCAACTGACTAATCAGGTAAAAAGTCGAGGCTTTTAACGGCGTCAGTCCCATCACCAGATTGATCATCCAAAACGGAAATAGGGGTATTAGACGCAGACCAAAGAGGTAGTAACCACCCTGCTTCTCGATACCCTGATTGATGGTGCTCAGGTAGCTGGAAAAATTTTCCTGCACCCAATCCCTAAGCAAAAAGCGCGATACTAAAAACGCCAGTGTGGCACCGATGGAGCTGGCGAAAGAAACCAGCAGGGTACCAATCCACAGCCCAAACACCATGCCACCAATAATCGTTAGTAGCGCCGCTCCGGGAATTGATACCGCCGTGGCAATCACATAGATTGCAAAATAGACCGCTGCGGTAAGTAGCGGTTGCTGCGCATAGAGATCGCGAAAGAAGTCTACAGACAGATAGCGCTGACCATCGAAGGCGATATAGGCCCAGAACAATACGGCGATTGCCCCTAGCAATAGTATTTTTTTAATCACTGGTAACACCTCTTAATAAGCCTTACCCCTCAATAAGCTGGGCGCTGAGAAAACCTTTACGCTGCTCTTAGAAAGTAAATTCAATTATCTTGATCTCAGACAAGCTGTCATTTTTATTGATCATTCACCCGGCTGTTCATGCCAAAGCCGCTGTCGAAAAAAGATCTGCTTCCTTGTCCTCTTTTGCATTGAGACTTTTATGCAGTGAATGGTAACATGACCGCAGAATCCTGCTTCTGGCAATAACTTTAATTACTTGTGGAGACCCACTATGAGCGACGCTATCGTTCACACGACAGATTCTAGCTTTGAAAACGACGTACTGCAGTCAGATATTCCAGCACTGGTAGATTTTTGGGCGGCCTGGTGTGGCCCCTGCAAAATGATTGCCCCGCTGCTCGATGAACTCTCTACCGAATATGCAGGACGGGTAAAAATCTGCAAAGTCGATGTGGACACCAGCCCAGAAACAGCGGCAAAGTTTAATGTTCGCGGCATCCCAACACTGCTGGTGTTTAAAAACGGCACTGTAGAAGCCACGAAAGTAGGTGCTCTATCCAAAGCCCAGCTGGTTGAATTTGTCGACAGCATTTTGTAATCCCTTTGCGGTCCTGGTTTCGGGGCCGCAAAATTTCCTTGCGCTTTGATCAATGCACGCTATACTTCTTCGTAAACAAGCATTTATATTCCACGTAGGCTCCCCAACTAACCACTTTCGGTGTTATCTAATAGCCCAGCTCTAGTCTTATTTAATTAAATGACACAGCATAAGCAGCCGGCGAGCCTCACTCAAAATTTAAAGTAAACCTTTAGAAGCAAAAAGTAGAAAAATTAACAAACCGGCTGCAAAGCCAATCCCTCTATCAAACCTATAGCAACCCTAAAATATCCCTCCTATGAATCTATCCGAACTAAAACAAAAACCTATTGACGAACTTTTGAAGATGACAGCCGCTGCCGGCCTCGACAATTTAGCTCGATCAAGAAAACAAGACATCATCTTTGCCCTACTCAAAAAACACGCCAAAGGCGGCGATGATATTTACGGCGACGGCGTATTAGAAATACTCCCTGACGGTTTTGGCTTCCTGCGCTCAGCAGGCGCCTCCTACCTCGCCGGCCCCGACGACATCTATGTATCACCCAGCCAGATAAGACGCTTTAACCTGCGCACTGGTGACGGCATCTCTGGCAAGATACGCCCACCGAAAGACGGTGAACGCTACTTCGCCATGCTCAAAGTTGACGAGATCAACCTCGACGCTCCAGAAAATGCCCGCAACAAAATTCTTTTTGAAAATCTTACCCCACTATTCCCAGATCAGCGCCTAACGCTGGAAGCTGGCAATGGTTCTTCGGAAGATTTGACCGGTCGTATTATTGATTTGGTCTCTCCGATCGGTAAAGGTCAGCGCGGCTTGATCGTGGCACCGCCGAAAGCCGGTAAAACTATCATGATGCAGAATATTGCTCAGTCGATTATTCGCAACAATCCCGAATGTATCATTATCGTATTGCTGATCGATGAACGTCCGGAAGAAGTAACCGAAATGCAGCGCACCGTGCGCGGTGAAGTCATTGCCTCCACCTTTGATGAGCCACCAACACGTCACGTGCAGGTTGCCGAAATGGTAATCGAGCGGGCCAAGCGTCTGGTAGAGCACAAAAAAGATGTTGTCATTCTGCTCGATTCCATCACCCGTTTAGCCCGTGCCTACAACACTGTTATCCCCTCCTCCGGTAAAGTACTTACCGGTGGTGTCGATGCTCACGCCCTTGAGAAACCTAAGCGTTTCTTCGGTGCTGCACGTAACATCGAACACGGCGGCAGCCTCAGTATTATTGCCACTGCACTGGTTGATACCGGCTCGAAAATGGACGAAGTGATCTACGAAGAATTTAAAGGCACCGGTAACATGGAGCTGATTCTCGATCGCAAGATCGCTGAAAAGCGCGTCTACCCCTCGATAAATATTCGTCGCTCCGGTACCCGCCGGGAAGACCTGTTGATGGATGAAGACGAGCTGCAACGTGTCTGGATTCTGCGCAAACTACTCCACGATATGGAAGACGTTGCCGCCATCGAGTTTATGACTGATAAGCTCAAAGGCTTTAAAAACAATGCCGAATTCTTTGGTGCAATGCGGCGTAAATAGTGCGCCAAAATAAGTGCAGCTTGCGTATCATAGGCCTGTTGCACTGACCTAGGCCCAAGCACCATGACATTTAAAAGCCCGTTAAAATATTCCGACCTGCGTGAATTTATAGCTTTCCTCGAACAGCGGGGAGAGCTAGTTCGCATCAAGCAAGAGGTCGACCCCAATCTAGAAATGACCGAGATCAGCGACCGCACACTGCGCGCTAAGGGTCCGGCACTCCTATTTGAAAACCCCAAAGGCTACGACACCCCAGTTCTGTGTAACCTGTTTGGCACCCCAGATCGGGTCGCCATGGGTATGGGTCAAGAAAATGTCAGCGCCCTCCGCGATGTGGGAACTCTGTTAGCATTTCTTAAAGAACCAGAGCCACCAAAAGGAGTGCGGGATCTCTGGGAAAAGCGCCACGATTTCAAACAGGTGCTAAATATGCCTGTTAAGCAGATCAAAAATCCGCCCTGCCAGGAAGTCGTGATTGAAGGTGACGACGTTGACCTAGATAAACTCCCCATCCAAACCTGCTGGCCCGGGGACAAAGCGCCATTGGTCACCTGGGCACTAGCAGTCACCCGCGGCCCGGAAAAAGAACGCCAGAACCTCGGCATCTACCGCATGCAGAAGATCGGCAAAAATAAATTAATTATGCGCTGGCTCGCCCACCGTGGTGGTGCCCTTGACTACCGAGAATTTCAAAAGCGCTTTCCTGGCAAGCCCTATCCAGTTGCCATCGCACTGGGCGCAGACCCCGCCACCACCTTAGGCGCCGTCACACCAGTACCGGATACACTCTCGGAATATGCCTTCGCTGGCCTGTTGCGCGGCGAGAAAACTCAGGTCGCCAAATGCCTTGGCAACGACCTGCAAGTCCCAGCCACAGCAGAGTTTATTCTCGAAGGATTTTTACACCCTGGGGAAGTCGCCGAGGAAGGTCCGTTTGGCGATCACACCGGTTACTACAACGAAGTAGAAAGCTTCCCGGTATTCACCATCGACCGCATCACCCACCGCAGAGATCCGATTTATCACAGCACCTACACCGGCCGTCCACCGGATGAACCAGCTGTGCTGGGCGTGGCTCTCAATGAAGTCTTTGTACCCATACTGCAAAAGCAGTTTCCAGAGATCGTCGACTTCTACCTGCCCCCGGAAGGCTGCTCCTACCGCATGGCCATCGTCAGCATGAAGAAGCAGTACCCAGGCCACGCCAAACGCGTGATGATGGGGGTCTGGTCCTTTCTGCGCCAGTTTATGTATACCAAGTTTGTTATTGTCACCGATGACGATATAAACGTGCGTAATTGGGAAGACGTAGTCTGGGCCATGACCACCAGAATGGACCCGGTCCGCGACACCATGATGGTGGAAAATACCCCCATCGACTACCTCGACTTCGCCTCCCCCGTTTCCGGCCTAGGCTCTAAAATGGGTATGGACGCGACCAATAAATTGCCCGGCGAAACCGACCGCGAATGGGGCGAAACCATAGTGATGGATGACGCCGTCAAACAGCGTGTTGATGAGATGTGGGACGAGCTGGGGATCAATATTGATTGAGCGTATTGAAAGCAAACTGCCAACATGGCCCGTGAGAGTCTGTTGGCAGTGAGGTTGTAATGTCACTGCCCTTTTGTGTTGCATTTAGACTATATGGTAGCAAGACGACAGTCGGCACCTTACCCAGGAAGAGCTAAGAACGCCCTTAGTGACCCTAAAACCCAGCGCATAGCCATCAGCTAAGCTTGAATTAATAGCAGAATCCCCCCATAACCACTACACTCCCCGCACTAAGTAACTGTCCCGCATTCCGCGGCTGCCCACCTCAGTAGGATCCCTATGAAAAAGACCTTTAAACTAGAACACCCGAAAATAAAATTACCTAGAGTCGTCGACTCGGTAAAGCACGATATCCGCAAATTTCTCAAGAAAGAACGGGCCAAGACTTTGCCCTCTGGCGCCAAATACTGGGACTTTGACTGCAAATTTGGTGAGTCCGAAGAGACTGCTATAGAAGTGCATCTGTCTTCTTTGACCAAAAGCGTCGATGAATTTGTGGCCAAGGGCATTATGACTCTGTATGTAGAAATCAACGCTAAAGCTATTGGCGGGGATGAACTCTCTGCAGTAAAAGCCGTTAGTAGCGATGAAACCCCTGCAGTAGAGGAGGACTAGCTATCAACAATAATGATATCTTGCGCCGTGTGCGCTACATCTTTGATTTTAGCGATCAGCTGATGATCTCTATCTTTAAGCTCGGCGGCTATGAGGGCAATAAAGCTGAGCTGGCTACTTGGCTGGCCCGGGAAGGGGAGCCTGAGTTTGTGCTCTGTGAGGATGTAAATCTTGCTAGCTTCTTGAATGGTCTGATTATTAAGAATAGAGGGCCCAGCGATAAGGGTACTCCTGAGCCAGAGCATTTTCTCAGTAATAACAGTGTGCTGCGCAAGCTTAAGATCGCACTGAGTCTTCAGGCAGATGATTTGCTTGAGATTCTGAAGCTCAATGAGTTCACTATGAGCAAACACGAGTTGAGCGCCCTATTCCGTCGTCCAGACCATAAAAACTATAGAGAATGTCTGGATCAGGTACTGCGTAATTTTCTCGATGGTATGGAAAAGCGTTACCGGAAGAAGTAGCTGACCACAAAAGACAGCCAGTCCCGAACTGGCGACATAGCAATCCGACTGACTCCTTAGTGCTGACTTCCATGACCATTAGTATCAAAAATATTTTACAACCAGAGGTCAACTACTCAACTTGCCAGGCGAGCTGCTGCCGCTTAGAGGTGATGATCATCACCGATACAGGTGTGCCCGCTGAACATATTTCCGTGGACGAATGGGGCGCAGAAACCATGCTGCGTCTGAGCGATGGCTGGTGCTCGGCGATAGATCGCGATACTTTTCTTTGCTCAATTTATGAAAACCGCCCGCTGATCTGTCGAGAATTCGAAATGGGTTCATATGAATGTCGCGTGGAAAGAGCGGCCTAAGCACTGTAGCCAATACTCAATACTTTGCTATAAACGCTACCAAATTATCACTGTAAAAAAATACCCAACGAAAAAGGATTTATTGTCTTTTCATAATTTTTTTATCTAATTAAATAGGTAAAACCTTGTTGATTTTTCAGCGATGGTTTTACCTTTTTTATTTTAGACCTTCTCTCCCTAGCTCGAACGCCCAGTACCTGACAACGTTTTTTATCCTATGCTAAACTGGCGTTATGATCACATAAAGATTCAACCATAAACCTATGACAGAATATCGACTGGCAGACGTCAACCAGCTAGATCAGCTTAAAGCATTTCTATTTCACCATGGCGCCAACCCCTGGAACCACTTACCGGTGGGTGGAGTCGATGCTGAGTTCGAGCTGGTCACTTCTGGGCAGGCCAGTGCACTAGTGATTTATAGCGGAGAGCAACCCATAGGTCTAGGAATTTTCTATCATCCGAGTTCCCTTCCGCAAACCTATTTGAAGTATAGCCAAGCTAGATCAGCGATTTATATTGCGGAGGTGGTTGTGCACATGGACTTTAGCGGACAAGGCATTGGCACAAGACTACTCGAAGATATTATTCGACGTGCATCTAAGTTTGGGGCTGAGATATTGCTGGTTGATCGTCACACGGAAAACTCGGGCTCTGCAGGAATGATGAGAAAAGCGGGCTTTAAAGAGCTGTCTACTTTTGTCGATTTGGATCGTCGTGACGTTGGAAATCGCAGCACTACAGTGATGTCTTTTGAACTAATTTAATTTTATTTAATCTGTTTTTTTAATTTTAAAAAATAAAAAAAGGGTGCCAATTGGCACCCTTTTTTGTCTTACTTTTTACTGCTTTTCTAATTAACTCATAGGGAGTTGCTTAGAAGTTGTAGCGGTAGTTTGCGTAGTAGAACGCTCCACTGAAGCCCATTGGGGTAAATGTGCTGTATGTGTTGCCTACAGCTGCAGTAGCAGTGTTGATTCCGAAACCATGCATTTCGCTAGTGGTCTGACCATTGTTGTCCAATACATTGTTCGCACCAATCAGAATGCTAGAGCTTTCGTTGATGTTGTACTCAACTTCCAGATCGACAATAAACTCAGAGTCGAACGTGTATGCACTATCACTCGCTTGAGTATCCTCGTTACAGTTCTTATAGCCGTTAGCGTTTAAAATCGACTCGCCGAGCGCATCTTCAGGTGACTCAGCAAAGACATCACATTCGAACTGATCAAACCACTCATCATAGAAGCTAACACGAGCCAAGAATCTCCAAGAGTCCATCATATGATTAGCAGATAGATTCCATCGGGTTTCTGGTGTTGTGCTCTCAATCTGAGCAATTCGTTGCGGGTCAACGGTATTATTAGGCTCGAGATCTTGTCGGAGCTCCGCGTCTGGGTTGGGGTCGCCATAAAGTACTTCCATTGCATCTGTGGACAGCATGGTAGCCTTGTCACAATTGAATGCGGACTGAAGTTTGTTACAGTCTGTAACCTTTGTCTTAGTATTATTGTAGGCAAGATTCCATTGAGTCGTGCCGAATGAGCTTTCCGTAGTGGTCGAAATAACAATATCAAAACCGCTAGTGTTGGTGTCGAAGTCGTTGGTGAAGAAACGGAAACGTCTCAGATCACCTGCGCCTGGCACACCTTCATCTACCAAGTCAGCAATGTCATCGTCAGAAAGTTCTACTTCTGATGACAGGTTCAACCGGTCTTCTACGTCAATATCGAAGTAGTCAACAGTAATGTCGAACTCGCCAATAGTTGCGAAAACGCCAAATGTCCAGTTGGTGGCATCTTCAGCTTTAAGCGCTGAGCCGCCATTACGCAGTGCTACTGCACTAGTCGATGGGATCGTACCATTATTAACTAATACGCCTCCAGAAAGCTCAGTAGAGGTATTCGAAGAGTTTGATTGACCTGGAGTAGGGGCCTTAAAACCAGTGCTGTAAGTAGCACGCATGCCCATATCGTCAGTCATCTGATAGTTCATACCAATTTTGTAGTTGGTCGTTGTACCGAAGTCATCAAAATCTTCAAAGCGCAATGCGGTTTGAACCAGCAGATCGTCAGAAGCGTCCCATTCTGCTTCTGCGTAAGCAGCATAGTTAGAGCGATCGAAAACACCTGAGGTTACAGCGGGGAATCCTGGGAAACCATTTGAAGATGTGCTGAAGCCCTGTGAGCCTAGACCACCATCAATGTATGACTCTTCCTGTCCTGCACCAATGGTGAACTCTTCTGTACGATACTCAGCACCGAATGCCATATTGAACGTTTCGCTCATTGAATAAGTGAAGTCAGCGTTCATGTTCATGTCAACCTGCTGGTAGTAACCAGGATCGAAGTCACGGGGAGTATTTTCGCCCAGACTGGCATTAACAGTGTTGTTAATATGGAAGTCCGCTTTGCTCTTACCGTAGTAAGTGCTTACGTCCCAGCCTAGACCGGCATCTGTTTCGCCTTTCAAGCCAACCAAGAATGATTGATCAGTCACCTTGCCACCAAAACGAGGTGTGAAGCCACCAGGGATAGTCTCGTTAAAGTTAAAGCAATTAGCGTCAGCCTTTAAGTCGGCAACAACAGTTGCAGAATATGGAACTCTAAACTGAGCACAGTTACCTGTCCCATTAGCTGTTAGGTCGGCAACCAGAAGATTGTCGTCATCACCGCCATCAGCAAAAACGCCTGGGCGATTAGTTGGGTTACGGTAGAAGAAACCACCGTCTACTTTTTTCGAGTTGGTGTTGGCATAACCGTACATTTCAGTGTCGCCACCTAGGTCAGCACCAAAGTTGACAAACAATTTAATGTCGTCCTTAACTTCAGGGCGACCCCAGATCATTGCTGGAGACGGAACGCCTGTAACGCCAGCATCGATAAGACCCTTAGCATCATTGCGCTGCTCTGAACGGCTGGTTGGATCCGAACTGCTATATTCGAAAGTAGCGTTAACAAAACCATTACTACCCAGCTCAAAGCCTCTGTTCATAGAAATATTAAGTGCTTCCCCATCGCCTTCTTTATACTCACCAGCGCGAACAGAAACGCTGCCGCCGCTACTAGCGTCTTTAAGATTAAAGTTGATAACGCCAGCAATTGCGTCAGAACCATACTGAGCTGCCGCGCCATCGCGCAAAACTTCAACATTTTTCAGAGCCATGGCAGGAATTGCAGCTGCATCTGGTCCTTGAGAACCGTTAGATATACCGTTACCCAACCACGTAATAACTGCTGCACGGTGACGACGTTTGCCATTCACCAGCAAGAGAGCGTGATCAGGAGCCATGCCGCGGAGATTGGCTGGACGTACCAGCGTAGCTGCATCGCTGATGGGCTGATCATTCACGGCGTATGAAGGAACAGAGTTGCGCAGCAGGTTGCTGACATCAGAGTCGCCCTGGTTAGCCAGTTCAGATGCAGTAATAACATCAACGGCTGCTGGTGTTTCAGTAGTAGAGCGTGCTTTTATTCTGCTACCTGTAGTAACAATTTCTTCAACCATAGCGCCTTCTGCGAAAGCGACTGTTGGCAGCACTGCGCTGCTGGCAATAATTGCCGCTGCTAGTGAAGTTAATTTTAAAATGGATTTGTTTTTCATAATCTCCCCCGAGATATTTAAATTTTGAGATGTTTTATTATTTCTATTTTTAGGCCCGAAAATCTGGACCTTTAAGCACGGTAACACAAGAATTCGGATGCGCCTAGCTTTTGAAAGCTAACGATGACCAGCGAGTCAGACTACCAAGGATTAGCTTTTAACCACAGGCCTTGCGGGGCTCTTGCCCCCCCTCCTCTAGTGATAACAATTGTCTTTTAAAAATAGTCGGTATACTTGGGCGGCTGAAACTAAAACCTAGGGGGAAATACCATGCCTGAACTCAAGATCCACCAAGGCGCCTGCCACTGCGGCGCGATCAAGTTTGAAATCGACGCCCCCAGTCAGTTACACGCCCACGCCTGCAACTGCTCAATCTGCTATAAAAGTGGCGGTGATCAGATGATTGTGCCGGCCTCGAGGTTTCGATTAGTCTGCGGTGCAGAGGCGATAACCACCTATACCTTTAATACAGATGCTGCCCAACACACATTTTGCAAACACTGCGGTATCAAAGCCTTTTATACACCGCGGTCTAATCCGGATGGTTTTAGTGTCAACCTGCGCTGCCTCGACCGCACCTATGTTGAATCTATAGTGGTGGACACATTTGATGGCCAGAACTGGGAACAGAACGCGGCCTCTCTAGCCCATCTGTCTCGTGAAGACTAATAGTAGTAAGCTTGTAGTGGTATGCTTGGCGCAGATTCCACCCCCCTCAAAACAATAAAAATAGGGTACAACTGTGAATAAACAACAGGGCCAGTTCTATCTGTTTCGCCAGCGGCGCTTTGTGCCCTTCTTTATTACTCAGTTTCTCGGCGCGCTGAATGACAATCTGTTTAAAAATGCCCTGCTGGTAATTATTGTTAGCAGCGGCATCTCCGCCTCGGATAGCAATACCAACTTCCTCACCAATTTGGCCGCTGGCCTGTTTATCCTGCCGTTCTTTTTATTCTCCACCACTGCTGGCCAGTTAGCAGACAAATATGACAAGGCTTGGTTGATCCGACGGATTAAGTTTGCCGAAATTCTTATTATGCTCACCGGCAGCTATGCCCTTTACAGCAGCAATATCACATTGATGCTCGGGGTGCTGTTTTTACTCGGCGTGCAGTCGGCGTTTTTTGGGCCGATTAAGTATTCAATTATTCCCCAGCACCTTAGCCCTGAAGAACTTATGGCCGGCAATGCCCAGGTGGGCATGGGCACCTTCACTTCAATTTTGATTGGCACACTGTTGGGAGCCTGGCTGGTGAGCTACGAGGGCGGCGAGCTATTAGTTGGCTCTGCCGCCATTATGCTGGCCTTAATCGGCTGGCGCGCCAGTTGCGCGATTCCCGATGCACCATCAGAGGGGGGCGATGTTCCCATCAGCCTCAATCCGATTGCCGACGCTGCGGGCAATATCCGCCTGGCCCGAGAAAATATGACAGTGTTCTACTGCATTATGGGCATCTCCTGGTTTTGGTTATTTGGCGGCAGCTTTTTAACTCAGGTACCAAATTTTGCTGTGACCGTGCTCCAGGGTCATGCCAGTTTAATATCGGTACTTTTAGGCGCCTTTATTGTGGGGGTAGCGATTGGCTCACTGCTCTGCGCCAAAATATCCGGTCGCCAGGTTGAACCGGGGTTGATCCCCTTTGGCGCCATTGGCCTAACCCTGTTTAGTGCCGATCTGTTTTTTGCCTCAACCAGTTATCAGCTGGTGAACACGTCAGTAAGTGCAGTAATGCCACTACAGTTTTTAAGCCTCAGCGGCGGTGTGCGAATATTTATCGATCTGGCTGCCATCGGTATGTTTGGCGGCATGTTTATCGTGCCTCTGTATGCCATGGTGCAGTCGCGCACCCAGAGTCATAAGCGGGCGCGGGTTATAGCGGCCAACAATGTGTTTAATGCGATCTTTATGGTTTCTGGGGCATTAATCGGTATTGTCTGTTTAAGTATTGTGCAGATGACCATTCCACAATTTTTTGCCCTGATGTCGGCAGCCAATTTACTCTTTTTAATGCTCTTGATCTGGCGAGTGCCAGAATTCAAGCTTCGCTTTTTGGCTTGGATAACGAATAATCGCTAGCTTATAACCGACAGCCTGTAACAAATAACAGCCTCGCCGAAAATCTCTGCGAGACAAATCAATAAGGGAATAAAACAATGCAACTCTCCTCAAAAATACTCCTCGGCATGGCCCTTGGCATTGTCGTCGGCCTGATACTCAATATGATCAGCGACGGCAGTGATTCCGGACCACTAACCGCCTGGGTGGTGGAGTATATATTTGATGTGGTGGGGCGGATTTTTATTGCCTCATTGAAGCTGCTGGTAGTGCCCCTAGTATTTGTCTCTCTGGTCTGTGGCTCTGCCGCTATGGGTGAAAATGTCAAAATGGGGCGCATCGCTTTTAAGACCTTGGCTCTCTATCTGTTTACCACTGCAGTGGCCATCACCATTGCCCTAACTCTGGCAAATATTATCAATCCCGGCATCGGCATTGATACCACCGCGACTGCCAGCTATGTGGCGGCTACTCCGCCGGCATTTAAAGACGTACTGATTGGTATATTCCCCACCAACCCTATTCAGGCCATGTCTGATGGCAATATGTTGCAGATTATCGTCTTTGCCATCTTGGTTGGCGTTGCCATCACTCAGGCAGGAGCTGCGGGCAAGTCGACCCTAGAGGGCTTCCAGGCGTTTAATGATGTGATTATGCGCATGGTCACTATTCTTATGCACCTGGCGCCCTTCGGTGTCTTCTGTCTGCTGGCGAAACTGTTTACTGAAGAGGGCTTTACCGCGATCTTCAATCTAGCGCTCTACTTTATGACTGTCACTCTGGTGCTGCTGATTCATGCGGGGGTGGTTTACACCAGTATTTTCAGTTTCTTTACCCGCTTAAATCCCCTGACACTGATTAAGAATATGCGTCCGGCCATGCTCTTTGCCTTTAGTACCTCATCGAGCAATGCGACCATGCCGATCACCATGAATGTAGTGGAGAAACGCGTCGGTGTAGACAATTCCATCGCCTCCTTTACTGTGCCTCTGGGCGCCACCATCAATATGGACGGCACTGCGATTATGCAGGGCGTGGCAACTGTGTTTATCGCTCAGGCCTATGGTTTGGATTTGGGTCTTACCGAATATCTCGCGGTGATTGCCACCGCAACCCTGGCTTCGGTCGGCACCGCAGGTGTCCCGGGAGTGGGTTTGATTATGCTCTCCATGGTACTGCAGCAGGTGGGATTGCCGGTGGAGGGCATTGGCTTGATTATCGGTGTCGATCGTCTGTTGGATATGATGCGCACCGTGGTCAATGTGACCGGTGACGGCATGGTGACCACAGTAGTGGCGAAAAGCGAGGGGCTGCTCGATGAAGAGATCTTCAATGAAGTCTCGGATCGCGATGAATACAGCAGTGCGCAGCCAAATAGCTGACATCCAGCTATTTGGCCAGCGCGTATAAATCACAGCGGCTTTCGAGCCGCATAGGTCAACCAATCTAGTTCAGCCGAGTTACTCAGAGCTTAAAGCTGAGCGCTTGTAATCACGTAAAGGTTTGGAAATGCCACTGTTCAACCGCCAGGGAAAAATCACCGTTGCCGCGCTATTGGCCGGAATCTTATTTATTGTCGCTGTGGCAACCCTTAAGCCCCAGCCAGAAAAAGTCAAACGTCTGCCGCCCCCGCCACTCTTAGTTGAAGTGATTGATGCCGCACCCCAAACCCTGCGTCCAACTATTTCGTCTCAGGGCACTGTGGCGCCGAGGCGGGAAATTGATCTGGTATCTCAGGTATCCGGCAAGGTAGTTGCCGTTGATCAACGCTATGCCAGCGGGAGCTTCTTCCGTCGGGGGGACAAGTTAATCCAGCTGGAATCCAGCGACTATGAGTTTGCTGTTATCCGTGCCAGGGCGCAGCTGGCCAAAGCCGAAGAGCAGGTGGCTCTGGAAAAAGGCCGCTCACGTCAGGCCAAGCGAGAATGGCGCGATCTCGGGGATAACACCGCCAATGCACTGTTTTTGCGCGCGCCGCAGCTGGCCTCTGCCGAAGCAGCTCTGGAATCAGCCCGAGCGGATCTGGATAAAGCCAATCTCGACCTCAGCCGCACATCCATAGTCACCCCATTTCAGGGACGTATCAGACAGACCTTTGTCGATCTTGGCCAGTACATTACCCCGGGCACTCGCATCGCCAAAATATACAGCACAGATGTAGTGGAAGTGCGTCTGCCCCTGAGCGACCGACAGGCAGCACTAATTGATCTGCCCGTTAATTTTGAAGATGCCCAGAGCGCCGAGTATCCAGAGGTGGTGCTACAGCGCAACGTCGGCGGCAAGACCTATAAGTGGCAGGGCAAAATTGTCCGCACCGAAGCCTCCATCGATATTCAGAGCCGCATGACCTATGCGGTAGCGGAAGTGCAAAACCCATTCAAAACCGATCCCAATAGCGATCGACCACCCCTTAGCATCGGGCTGTTTGTGGAGGCTGAGATTGCTGGCCGTCAGATCACCAATGCCATGGAACTGCCGAAGAACGTTATTTATCGCGGCAATGAAGTGCTTGTCCTCAATAACAGTGACGAAATCAGCTTTACAACTCTATCAGTGGTGCAGTCGGATACTGACTCGGTGGTAACCAACAGCATTGAACCCGGCACACGTATAGTTGGAACCCGGATTGCCCTGCCGGTGCCCGGGATGCGGGTCAAGCCCAGCCCTGTAAACGCTCAAACCAACAGCGATAAGCCCTTATGAATAGCTCCATAGCCTGGTTTGTGCGCAACCCGATTGCAGCAAATCTGCTGATGCTGCTGATCTTGGCAGCCGGGATTATCGGCAGCTTGGGCATGGGCAAGGAAGTCTTTCCCTCCACCAGTATTAATATAATCAATATTTCGATGCCCTATCCAGGCGCCGGGCCACGGGAGGTGGAAGAGCAGATTGTGGTGCGCATTGAAGAGGCCATCTACACCATCGAAGGCATCAAGCATATCCGCAGTCAGGCGCGCCAGAGCAGCGGCAAGGTCACAGTCGAAGTCGCCGACGGCTACGACATGACGAAGATGATCAACGAGATCAAGGCACGAGTGGATTCGATTATCACCTTTCCCAGCGATGCCGAGCGCGCGGTGATTAGCGAGCAGAAAATGCGCGATGAGGTGATTCGCGTAGCCCTGTTTGGGGATGCGGGAGAAGCGGTACTGCGAGAATATGGTCAGCGCATCCGCAATGATTTGGCAGCCCTGCCCAATGTCGATTTTGTCGAGCTCTGGGGAGTGCGTGAACCGCAAATCGATATCGAACTATCTGAACTCAATATGCGCCGTTACGGCATATCATTTAATGATGTGGTCGCGGCAGTGCGCCAGTCTTCACTGAACTTGCCCGCCGGCACTATTCGAGCTGATAGCGGCGATATACAGATTCAAACCCGCGGTCAGGCCTATTACGAAGAAGACTTTAAGCAGATCGTGGTCTCCAGTCGGGCGGACGGAACAGAGATAAAAATCGAAGATGTAGCCACTGTTATCGACGGCTTTGAAGAGCGCAATCTACGGACTAGATTCAACGGCGCAAACGCTATTTTCCTCGGTGTGCGCGTGGGCAAAGATCCCGACGTAGTGGCCACCACAGCAGCGGTAAAGGGCTATGTGGAGAGCGGCTCCAGCTTTCTACCGCCGGGTTTACAACTACAAACCTGGAAAGATTTCTCAAATATGTTTTCTGGTCGCCTGGCGCTGCTATCAAAAAATGCCTTCGGCGGATTGATTCTAGTGTTTGTGGTGCTGATGTTATTTCTGCGTCCGCAGCTGGCCTTTTGGGTGGCTGTGGGTATTGCCATCGCCTATATGGGTGCTCTGTGGATACTGCCCAGTATTGGCCTGACCCTCAATATGATGTCGATGTTTTCCTTTCTGCTGATTCTTGGCATTATCGTCGACGATGCGATTATTGTCGGCGAGAGTATCTATCGTCATCAACAGCTTGGCTATGACGGCGACACTGCGGCGCGACTGGGAGCCCAGGCGGTTTCCAAGCCGGTACTGCTGGCGGTGGTCAGCACTATGATTGTGTTCTTGCCGATGCTTTTTTTACCCGGCATGTGGCCTAAATTTCTCTGGGCAATCCCAGCGGTAACTCTGGTTGCACTGTCTTTTTCGCTAATAGAGTCATTCTGGATACTGCCCTCCCATCTGGCCAAGATGCAGCCTGAAAAACCCGCCACGACCAAGACTGGCATAGCTATTCGCAGAGTGAGGAAACGCTTTGCTGATGGCCTGGTTAATTTTGCTCAGAATACTTACACACCCTTTTTGGAGAAGGCGCTAAATTGGCGTGCCCTAACCCTTATCGGATTTTGCCTAGCCTTCACCCTATCCATTACATTGATTAGCGCCGGCTATATCAAACAGCGCTTTATGCCCGATGTGCCTTCGGACTTTATCTCCATGCGCATTGAGATGCCCGACGGCTTCTCCGCTGAAGGTAAAGTAGAAATTACCCAGCGAGCGGAGCGCGCGGCCAAACTATTGGCCAGTGACCCAGCAATCAAGGCGCAAATCAACAGCGACAAGCTGGTGGCCAATCAGCTGTCGTTTATGTATGGCGACACCATTCGCCTAATGCTTGAATTGCAGCCGGATATGAGTGGTCAGGTAAGCCCGACGCTGGTGGGCGAGCGCTGGCAGCAGCTGATTGGTGAGATACCCCAAGCCAAGACTTTCAATGTGGATGCCTCTGCTGCAGGTCGTGGCAATGGCGAGCGTATCACTGGGGTGTTGACCTCAAATAATCTCGATCAACTCACCGCCGCGGCACAGTTCCTTAAACAACGCATGCGCGATATCCCCGGCGCGCGAAATATCCGCGACGATATTCACTCTGGGCGCTCCGATATTGATATCAACCTGCTTCCCTATGGCAATAACTTTGGCATCGGACTAGCTGATGTCGCCCGCCAGGTGCGCTATGGCTTTTACGGTGCCGAAGCTCAGCGTGTGCCCCGAGGCCGCGACGATGTCCGGGTTATGGTGCGCTATCCGAAGCAAGATCGCTCTCAGGTGGATACTCTAGATAGCATGCGTATTCGTACCCCCGGCGGCGCAGAGGTGCCATTTTACTCGATCGCCGAAACCTCCTATGTGCCGGGTTATACGCGTATCAATCGACAGGATCGTCAGCGCAGCGTCAAAGTCTCTGCTCGACCCACAGCCAACAAATTAACCGTCGACGAAATGGCGCAGATTCTGTTTGGCGAAATCGCTCCTGAGTTACAGCAGCTCTACCCTGACGTCGTGCTCAACAAGGATGAACAGCTCGCCGAACAGGATGAATTCTTTGCCTCGGCAGCCAAGCTATTTATTCTCGCTCTGGGAATGATTTATATCCTGATGGCGGTGGAATTCAAATCCTATTTAAAGCCATTGGGAGTTCTGTCGGCAGTGCCTTTTGGCATGATGGGTGCGGTGTTTGGGCACTTTATTATGGGGCTCAATTTTAGCGTGCTGTCATTTCTTGGGGTGCTGGCAGCCTCGGGGGTGGTGGTCAATGACAACCTGGTATTAATCGATCGCATCAATCAATTGCGCACCGAGGGACTGGTGGTTAAAGAGGCTCTGATACGCGCCGGGCAAGAACGTTTTCGGCCGATTGTCCTCACCTCTCTGACAACCTTTATTGGGCTGGCACCGATACTTTTAGAAACCAGCATGCAGGCACGCTTTCTGATTCCAATGATTGCCTCACTGGCATTTGGCGTGCTCTTCGCCACCGTTGTAACACTGGTTTTTGTGCCCTGTCTCTATCTCTCTGGGGCAAACTTAAATGCCCGCTGGGAAAAGAGAATGCTGCAGCCCGTCCCAGACTCAAATGCCGAGAACGGCGCCTAAAGATTAATGCCTTTTTGCATTGAACATTCAGGACCTAATAGTAAGCAGTGGGCGTGGTGGTGAGCACCATTGGTGAGCTGACTTCTTCTCGCTTGACCAGACCACAGAGCTGTTCCACCAGCTCAAGAGCGAAATCCAGAGCTGTACCCGGCCCCTGACTGGTGATGCAATTGCCATCTACAACCACTCGGGCAGCACCGTCCACCTCTTTGGCTTCTAGTGACTTCTGAAAACTCGGGTGACAGGTGGCAGTTTTATCTAGCAACAATCCTTTCGATGCCAGCACCAGTGCTGGCGCTGCACAGATCCCAGCAAACAGCTTGTTGTGAGCGGCCTGATCACGCAGCAAGGCATCTAATACTGGGTGTTCGGCAAGGTGTTCTGAGCCGGGCAATCCACCGGGCACAGCAATCAAATCGTAATGCTTTTTCGCGCAGTCATCTAACATCACATCGGCGACAATATGGGTTCCCCTGGATGCGCAAATTTGCAGCTTGTCGCCACTGTTAGCGCTGGCCACTGTGACCTCAATACCGGCTCGGCGAAGCACGTCAACAATGGTTACCAGCTCAATTTCCTCGCTTCCCTCGGCGATGGGAACAAGTGCGGTTTTATTCATAGTTTGTCCTTTTTATCCTTTGGCTACATAAGTTACACTGTGGCGCAAATTATTCTAACTGTCACGGATTTGGCATGAAAATTTTCATAATAAAAAATCATGATGGAAGCCTTTTAGGTAAAGATCTTGAGTGGGTGGACGGCGCCAATGCTAGCCTCCTTTTTACTGCACAACACCGCGATATTGCCCTCAATCAGCTGATCGAATTAAACGCTAAAAATATCCATTTGCGCGCCGAGATTATTGAGTGCGAGGCGGATAAAAAAGGCCGCCCGACACTAGTCCTGGAAGCCGCAGCATTGCTTTCCGAAGCTTCAGCCAATGCCGACCAAATCAGCGCGGCCTAAACAGGAACCTTTGCGTGTCAATTGAAACTCATCTTGCGGCGCTAGCGCAGCCAAACTCTATCGCGATACTAAAAAATATTGCCCGGGGCATAGAGAAGGAAAGTCTCAGGGTAGAGCCCTCTGGCCGTATGGCGATGACGCCACACCCCAAAGCCTTAGGCAGCGCCTTAACTCATCCGTCGATTACCACCGACTACTCCGAAGCACTGCTGGAATTTATTACCGCGCCATCGGCCTCTATAGATGAGGTCATCAACGAGCTTGAAGAAATCCACAGCTACACCTATCAACATATCGGGGATGAACTTCTCTGGGTCAGCAGCATGCCCTGTCAGTTGGGCGACGATAGCAGCATACCCGTGGGCCAATATGGCAGCTCCAATAGTGGCCAGATGAAAACTGTCTATCGTCTCGGCCTCGGCCATCGCTACGGCCGCCTAATGCAAACCATTGCCGGAATCCATTACAACTTTTCCGTGCCAGACGAACTCTGGAAGCAATTGCAGGCCCTCGAGGGCGGCAATCAGCAGTCACTGCAAGATTTTAAAACCCAAGGCTATTTTGCCCTGATCCGCAATTTCAGACGCTACTTCTGGCTGCTGCTCTATCTGCTGGGTGCGGCGCCTGCTGTCTGTGCCAGCTTTGTCCGCGGCCGCGAGCACGATCTTGTGCCCCTGGGCAATGACAGCCACAGCCTGCATCTGCCCTATGCCACGTCACTGCGTATGGGTAATCTCGGCTACCAGAGTGATGCTCAGAGCTCCCTGGTGGTGTGCTACAACGATATTGCCCAGTACAGCAGAACTCTGAAAGGCGCTCTGGAAACGCCCTATCAGCCCTATGAAGAGATCGGATTAAAAGATGCTCAGGGTAACTATCAGCAGTTGACGACTAATCTGCTGCAAATTGAAAACGAGTTTTACAGCCCGATCCGACCGAAGCGCACCGCCGCCCCAGGAGAAACGCCTCTGGAGGCATTGGAGAATCACGGTGTTGAGTACATTGAAGTGCGCTGTGTTGACTTAAACCCACTGCTGCCCAATGGTATAGATAAACCAACCAGTCAATTTTTGGATACCTTTTTACTCTTCTGCCTACTCAAAGACAGTCCGCTTACTAACAATGATGAGTACCGCCAGATTACTGAAAATCAGCGCCGCGCTGTAGCGCGCGGTCGCGACCCTGAGCTGGAACTGTTGGATGGTGATAAGCAGCGCAATTTGGCGGAATGGGGTCTGTCGCTAATGGCCGAAATACAGCCAGTCGCCGAGATACTTGATCAGGCTAACAGTACTGCCGAATACAGCACCACAGCCGGGTTGATGAAAACGCGCCTGCAGGACAATAGCCTGACCCCCGCTGCTCAGCTGATAGCCGAAATGAAGGCCAACAATGAGACTTACTATGGCATGGCCATGCGCAAGGCTCAGGAACATCGGCAATACTTTCAGAGTAAAGCGCTAAACTCGGAGACGGCAGAAAAATACCGTCGCCTGGCCGAAGAGTCACAGCTCAAACAAGAACAGATTGAAGCATCGGATAGCCTCATCTTCGACCAATTTATCGCAGACTATTATCAGTAAATGATTGCTCACGAGCAGGCCGATATAAGGAGTAAAGATTGAACTTGCCCAACAACCAAACCCTCAGTCTCAGTGCCGCTGCAGTCTGTGCCGGTCTAATCGCCGTAGCCATCCTTTATTTTCAAAATTATCTGGGACTGGAACCCTGCTATCTGTGCATGACTCAGCGAGTATTTGTGATCGCGGTTGGCGTAATTTTTCTAGCCGCCGGACTGCACAATCCCGCGGCCACAGGCCAAAAGATCTACGCTGGCCTAGCCACACTGACAGCGTTGGGCGGCAGCTTTTTCTCCATTAAACAGCTGTGGCTTCAGGGGCTTCCAGAAGATCAAGTACCCGCGTGCGGCCCCCCAGTAGACTACCTATTCGATGCTTTTTCAGTCTCCGAGGCCATCAGCATGCTGTTGCGCGGTGACGGCAACTGCGCCGAAGTACAGTGGCAGTTACTGGGTCTCAGCATGCCTGGCTGGGTGCTCGTCAGTTTCATCGGTCTCGCTGGAGTGGGGCTGTTACAACTGCTGCGTAAATGAAAAAGCTCGCCATCGGTTTACTGATTCTGGTGGTTTTCCAGTGGCTCGGCGAATGGGGCATCAGCGTCACAGGGCTTAATATTCCCGGCCAACTGCTGGGGATGATTCTTTTACTGATAGTCCTAAGCCTGAACAAAGCCCTACTGCCGTGGCTGGAAACAACTAGCAGCCAATTAATTCGTTTTATCGCCCTACTGTTTGTCCCAATCACCACCGGAGCCTTCTTTCTCGGGCCTGAGATATTCGAACAACTGCCACAAATTCTAGCCGTGTTGATTATTTCGACTCTATTAGCTCAGTGGTTTATGGCGTTGCTTATCAATCGGCTACGCCGCTCAGGTGATAAGTGAGATGAGTGAAATTCTTGCGCAGCAGTGGCAGATTATTAGCAGCACATCCTGGCCACTGCTGCTAACGCTCGCGGGTTTTGCCATTGCCTGGTGGACCTATAATCGCTCCGGCAGGGCCTCATTACTGCATCCCTTAATGATCGCGACACCGCTGATTTATTTCACCATGCAAATCATTGATCTGGATTTTGCAGCCTATTACTCAGGCAACGGTATTTTAAACTGGCTGCTGGGGCCAGCCACTGTCGCTCTGGCGGTGCCTCTTTCCCAGCAATTGCGCCAGCTCCCAGCCATGTTTAAACCGCTCATAGTTGCCCTGCTGCTCGGCGGTCTATTCGCCACACTGAGCGCCCTGCTACTGGTCAAGTTGTTCGGCTTGAGCGATATAGTGCTGCTATCCTTAGCCGCCAAATCCGTCACTTCACCTATTGCCCTGAGCGTTGTTGAACAGATCGGTGGCCTAACAAGCTTGCTAGCGGTGGCAACCATGATTACTGGACTGGCGGGCATTGTAGTGGCGAAGAGTATTTTTCACCTGACTCAGCTAGAGGATGAGCGCTGGCAGGGGTTGATCCTCGGTGTCACTGCCCATGCCATCGGCACCGCCAAGGCATTTGAGAGCAGTCCCCGCTGCGGCGCATTTGCCACATTGGGCATGGGTATTAATGGCATCCTAACGGCGATTGCTCTGCCGCTCTCAATCGGTCTTTTTATCATTTGAGTATTTATTGTTCGACCTAAAACAAAGTAAACTGCGGGTCCATTAGGGAGTGATGAGGTTACATGGCATGTTAGAAGATCTACAACGATTAAAACAACACTGGGGCGGTGTCAGCGACATCGTCGACCGCTGGTTAGAAGAGCGCCGCGAGTTGCTGGTCAAGTACTGTGATCTGATTGAGATTCACGACTTCGATAGTGCCAATCGAGCTCATGGTGACAAGCTGCAGAGCTTCTGTGAAGTGATGGTGGACTATGTATCTGTGGGCCACTTTGAAGTCTATGAACAGCTGGCTAAAGAAGCTAAAGCATTCAGCGACAGTGAAGGTCTCAAAACTGGCGCAGATCTTGTAGAAAAGATTCAGCTCTCTACGGAAGCGGTTTTGGACTTTAACGATAAATACCTGGAAACAGATGATCTAGATACCTTAGCCACTGATCTATCGGTTATTGGCGAGGCTCTTGAACAACGCTTTGAATCCGAAGACAAGATGATCGAAGTGTTGCACAACGGACACCTTGAGCAACTGCAAAAGGCTAGCTCAGCGCCGGTATAAGAGTTTTGTAGATTCAGAAGACAAGAAAAAGCCCCGATAAATCGGGGCTTTTTCGTTTTGCTACAGCGACTTTGTTATAGGCTAAATTTAGCCATCAATATTAGCGTTCAACAGTTCCACTTCAAAAATTAGTACTGAGTTTGGACCTATTGGACCAGCGCCGCCGGGACCGTAGGCTAACTCGGCAGGAATATAAAGTTCCCACTTAGAGCCTTCTGGCATCAGCTTCAATGCTTCAGTCCAGCCCGGAATCACCTGAGTAACACCAAACTGCGCCGGTACACCGCGCTTAACCGAGCTGTCGAATTCAGTGCCATCTAACAGGCGACCTGCATAGTGAACTTCAACCGTGCTGTCAGCCGTGGGAGTAGCGCCAGTACCAGCAGTGAGAATCTTGTACTGCAAACCGCTTGCAGTTGTGGTCACGCCCTCTTTGGCGCCATTGGCAGCCAGAAAATCAGCTCCCTCTTTAATATTGCCTTCAGACTGCATAGCTGTAGCTTGCTGCTGAGCCTTTTCCATCTCATCGCGCTTGGCGGTCATCTCAGTTTCGAAGCGCTGAATGGTTTCAGCGATCTGCTCTTCGGTTAACGCCGGCGCCTTTTCATCAAGCCCATCGGTAAAACCCTGATTAAAGGCCTGTGCATCAATCTCTAAACCAATGCCGCGAATATTTTTACCATTGTCTAAACCCATCAAATAGCTGATGCGCTGACTGTGGCTATCTAGACTGGCAGCGGATGCCACCTCAGTAGATGTGTCTGACGTCTGAGAATCACAGGCTGCGATTACAAACAGCAGTGCGATAGGTAAAAGCTTTTTCATATTAATGTCCTTTTCTTCACGTTGATTAACTTTGGTTAACTCTGATTAACAATGGATTGCATTTGAATAATACGACTAAATAATTTGGCGGCCCAAGTTTAGTTTATTTCCAAGCCCATATCGACTTAGCAAAACTAGTCGATTTTTTGATACAGCAGATCCCACACGCCATGACCAAGACGCTCGCCGCGCTTCTCAAATTTAGTCAGCGGTCGGTACTCGGGGCGGGGTGAATACTGCTGTTCACCAACGGTGTTTTTAAAGCCAGGCGCGACCTCTAAAACCTCAAGCATCTGCTCGGCATAGTGCTGCCAATCGGTGGCCATATGCAGTACACCACCGAGCTCAAGCTTATCGCGAATCAACTGAACAAATTGCGGCTGCACAATGCGTCGCTTGTTGTGCTTCTTCTTGTGCCAGGGATCCGGGAAATAGAGCTGTAGACGATGCAGGCTAGACGAGGGAATACATTCATTGAGCACATCGGTGGCATCGGCCAGATAGACGCGCAGATTTTTGATCTGCTGTTCTTCTGCACTGGCAATCAACCGACCCACCCCTGGAGGGTGCACCTCGATACCAATAAAATCTTGCGCCGGCGCGGCACTGGCCATCTGCAATAGGGAGTCCCCCATGCCAAAACCAATTTCGACAATTAGCGGCGCCTTGCGGCCAAAAATAGTCTCGGCATCAATCGGACCATCATCGAGTTTTAGACCATAAAAAGACCAACCGCTACTGAAAGCATTGCGCTGCCCTTCGGTCATGCGACCGGCACGAACTACATAGCTACGGATAGCTTTCTTGCGATACTCAGGTCTGAATTCAGAACTGCGCTCAGCCGAACCAGCATGCTCTTGAGTCCCGTCTTTAATCCCGTTTTGAGAGCCGTCTTGAATCCCGTTTTGAGAGCCGTCTTGAGTGCCAGGTTTAGTATCGTCTTGTAGATCGTCGCTGTTAATGTCCATTAATCCTCGGCGCTTTTTGCAGTAAAGAGTAATAACCAACCAGCAATAAAGGCGCTGCCACCCACTGGCGTGATAATCCCCAGGATGCTAATCCTAGAGATGGCAATCAGATACAGAGAGCCAGAAAACAGCACAATGCCCAGCATAAAGCAGCGTGCCGCCCAGTGCAGGGAGCGCTCATTGAGCGGTAAGTTGATAGCGGCGAGCAGTGCCAGGGTGTGGATAAAATGATAGAGCACTCCGGTTTGATAGGTCTCCAGCATTTGCGCGCTTAAGGAACCCTTGAGACCATGTGCCGCAAAGGCGCCCAACATTACAGCCAGCGCGCCGCTGAGAGCAGTCAGTCGAATCCAGAGGAGTTTATCCATAGCAATAAAAAAGCCGCACTAAGCGGCTTTTGGTCTCTTATAAGGTGAAATTAGGCTTCCATCATTCCGCGAACTTTCTTCATCGCGTTTTTCTCAAGCTGGCGAATACGCTCGGCAGAGACGCCGTATTCAGCGGCCAGTTCATGAAGAGTTGCCTTGGCATCATTCAACCAGCGACGCTGGAGAATATCGCGACTGCGATCATCGAGATCTTCTACCGCAGCGATTAGGCGAGTATTGTTATCCACTTCCCAATCATCGTTTTCAGCCAGCTGCGCCGGATCCATACTCTTGTCTTCAAGAAAGTAGACCGGAGCTTGGAAACTGCTGCTGTCATCGTCTTCGCCAGCTGGAGCATCAAAAGCTGGGTCCCGAGAGGTAAGACGCATTTCCATTTCCATCACGTCTTTAACCTGGACACCCAGATCATCCGCTACTGCCTTGGCTTCATCGGCAGATAGCCACTGCAACTGCTTTTTGGCGCTACGCAGATTGAAGAACAACTTGCGCTGAGCCTTGGTCGTGGCAATTTTAACGATGCGCCAGTTGCGCAAAATAAATTCGTGAATCTCGGCTTTGATCCAGTGCACTGCAAAGGACACTAGGCGCACACCTTTTTCAGGGTTGAAACGACGCACCGCTTTCATCAAGCCGACATTACCTTCCTGAATCAGATCCGCCAATGGCAGGCCGTAGCCGTTGTAAGAGCGAGCGATGTGAACAACAAAGCGCAGATGGGCCATTACCATACGACGAGCTGCGTCGAGATCTTCTTGGTAATATAGCGCCTCGCCCAGTGCACGCTCTTCATCGATGGTCAGAATGGGCACAGTCGCAGTTCCCTGAATGTACGCATTCAGGTTGCCGCCGGGGGCCATCCACTCCATGGTTTGAAGGGCATTACTCATAACAGACTCTTTTTCATCGTGGGTCGAATATTCTAGCACTTTTTAATTGCTCGTTCCTAGCCTTTAACAGTAACCTTTACAGAGTAGTTTAGACCCTGTTGATCGGTTTTTCAGCGTGGCTGGATATTGCGCAAATGTTGTCCTACAGCAAGCCAGGCACCAATTAAACCAACGCTGCCGCCAATTAGCAGCAGGGTTACAAAACCACTAAAGCCAAGGCCGCTAATACTGAACTGACTCTGGTACAACAGTGCTAGCTTATCTACGGGCCCGGCCAGCCAAAAGCCCAATCCAGTTAAAAGAATTCCAGCAACCAGCGCGCCGAACATGCCAAACAATAGTCCGCTGTATAAAAACGGTCTGCGCACATAGGCATCGGTGCCGCCAACCATCTTTACTACGGTGATTTCATCCCGGCGACTCTGAATCGCCAGGCGAATAGTATTGCCCACAACCAGAATCACCCCCAGCCCCAGGGCGGCTCCCAGAGCCAAAACTAATTTTCGCCCCATGTCCAAAAGCGCATCTAGGCGCTGTAACCATTCAAGATCCAGCTGCACATCATCGACTAATTTCAACTCGCGGATCTCGGTCACTAGGCGGCTGGCATCGCCAACCAACAGCGGCTGTACCAGAAAGGAATCCGGTAGTGGATTTTCATCTAGATACTGCAGAGCCGCACCAAAGCCCGATAGGCTCTCAAATTCATCTCGAGCATCCTGTGCCGAAATATAAGTCACTGAGGCAACCCCAGAGAGCCCTTCGAGCTTTGTAGTCAGGCTTTCTAGAGCGGACTCCCGCGCGCCCTTTTTAACAAACACACTGATTTGCGCCGAGGCGTCAACCCCGCCGCTGAGCTGGCGAATGTTTTCCACACTTAAATAAAGTGCCGCAGGCAGTGTTAGAGCAATAGCAATCACCAGAATGGTCAGAAGTGACTGCAATGGTTCGCCGAGTATTTTTAATGTGCTGCTTTTAAGGGTCGCCTGATGGTGTTGCCTGTAGCTGCGCCACTTATCGACACGACTGAGCATCTGACCGCGCGCACCGCGCTGGCCACTGTCACGAGCCCTGCTTTTAGTAGCCGCCATAACTGACCCCATCCTGCTCCATCTGACCCTGATTGAGTCGCATAATGCGCATATCCATACGGTTGATCAGATTGATATCGTGACTGGCCACTAACACAGTGACGCCAACATCTTGAAAACGCTTAAACAGCGCCATAATTTCAGCCGACAACTGTGGATCCAAATTACCCGTAGGCTCATCAGCGAGAAGAATTTTTGGCTTGTGCACCACAGCTCGGGCTATACCCACCCGCTGCTGTTCACCCCCAGATAGAGCAATCGGATTATGCTTCTCTCGGTCGAGTAGGCCCACTGTATCTAGGGCCGCACGCACTCGGCGACCTATATCGGCCTGAGAATACCCCGTCACCTGAAGAGGGAGAGCAACATTTTCAAACACCGAGCGATCAAATAGCAGCTGGTGGTTCTGAAACACAACACCCACTTGGCGGCGATAAAAGGGAACTTTGGAGTGGGGCAAACGGTTTATATTCTTGCCGTTAATAAGCAAATTGCCCGAGGTGGGCCGTTCGATCAGCATCAATAGTTTTAACAATGTGCTTTTACCGGCACCGGAGTGGCCAGTAAGAAAGGCCATCTCGCCTGCGTCCATTTCAAAACTCACGCCGCGCAGAGCTTCGTAACCACTCTCATAGCGCTTGCAGAGATTGTCAAAACGGATCATCGACATTCTATTGCACCTGGCCCAGTAGCGCGGAAACAAACTGTTCGGCAACAAAGGGCTGCAGATCGTCCACTCCTTCACCTACACCTATATAGCGGATCGGCACAGAAAACTTCTCCGCTAGGGCGAAGATAACGCCGCCTTTAGCGGTGCCATCGAGCTTGGTTAAGACAATCCCCGTGACCCCAGCCGTGGCATGGAACTCTTTCATCTGGGCCACCGCGTTCTGACCGGTTCCGGCATCCAAGACCAGCAACACTTCATGGGGTGCGGCGGCATCCAGTTTGGCAGCCACTCGACGAACCTTTTTTAGCTCTTCCATCAGGTTGCTTTTATTGTGCAGACGCCCGGCGGTGTCGGCGATAATCACATCGATATTTTTTGCTCTGGCAGACTCAATGGCATCAAACACCACCGAGGCACTGTCGGCACCCATATGTTGGGCCACCACCGGAATTTGATTGCGCTCGCCCCAGACTTGCAGCTGCTCAACGGCGGCGGCCCTAAAGGTATCGCCGGCGGCTAACATGACCGACTGCCCCTGCTGTTGCAGCTGTCGCGCCATCTTGCCGATAGTCGTAGTCTTGCCGACACCGTTGACGCCGACCACCAACATCACAAAGGGGCCCTCGGCATTATCGGTATTTAGAGGTTGTTCGCAGGGGCTAAGTCGAGCAATTAGAATTTCACGGAGGGCTGCCTGCAGTGCTGCACCATCTTTTAGCATGGCACGATTGGAGCGTTCGGTGAGCTGAGCAATAATCTGAGAAGTGGCTTCGACACCCACATCGGCCATCAGCAGCAGAGTTTCCAACTCCTCAAAAAGCTCGTCATCTATTACCTTGGCGCCGAGAAACAGATCGCCGAGACCACGACTGGTGCGCGACAGGGCACGCTGCATCTTGCCGAGCAGGCCGCCGGATTTCTCTGCGGCCGGTTCTTCTATAGAGGAAGTGGCACCGACAGAAACTGCATCAGAAGAATTAGAAGGCTCAGCCTTGTTACGCTTAAAGCGATCGAGAAAGCTGCGCTTGTTCTTTTCTGGCTCTGGAGGATTAGTTGAATTAGCGTCCATGTAGGTTCATTTCTAACTGTGGTTATATTCTGGTGTATCCTACCATCTCAATCGATTTAGGGTGATTAAATGTCACCAAAAGGAGTGGCTTTTGACTGTCAGACAACGGGTTCGGATTATCGCCGGCAAATGGCGCAGCCGCGTACTGACATTTCCCAGTGTAGAGGGCCTGCGCCCCACTGGTGATCGGATCCGCGAAACTCTGTTTAACTGGCTAGCACCCCATATAGCCGGAGCCAGCTGTCTGGATCTGTTTAGTGGCTCTGGGGCACTCTGTTTTGAGGCCCTGTCTCGCGGTGCAGCAGACTGCTTGGCTCTTGAGAAAAGCCCCAAAGCACTGGCCACTCTCAACGAAAATAAGACGCTCTTCGATGCTGCTGAGTTAACCCTGCGCCGGGCAGACACGGTCGCCTACCTGAGCAACAGCCCGGATAAGCCCTTCGATATTGTCTTTGTCGACCCCCCTTTTGACCTCAATGTTCTCAGCGAAGTCTGCGCTCTATTAGAAGATAACCAATGGCTGACAGCCGACAGTCTTATCTACTGTGAATTCTCGGCGCGGCACAACAGTTTCGCGCCACCCCCTAATTGGCGCATCGAAAAAAGCAAAGCTGCCGGTGGGGTAAATTATCTGCTGTACTCACGGATTTGAGCCAACGGCTATATTTAAGTAATATGCGCCCACTCCAACACGGCGGAACCAGTGCATGACGACAATAGTCTACCCCGGCACCTTTGACCCAATTACCAATGGCCATATCGATCTAGTCGAAAGAGCTTCACGAATGTTCGACAAAATTGTTATAGGTATCGCCACCAGCCAGCGCAAGGGCCCACTGTTTAGCGTCGATGAACGCATTCAGTTAGCCACAGACGCACTGGCCCATGTGCCCAATATTGAAATTCTCGGATTCGATTATCTGCTGGTGAACTTTGTTCAGGACTGTAAGGGCGACGCCATTATGCGTGGACTGCGGGCAGTTTCGGATTTTGAGTATGAATTTCAGCTGGCCAATATGAATCGCGCTCTGTCGCCGAATATTGAAAGTGTCTTTTTGACACCAGCAGAACATCTGTCTTATATCTCATCGTCACTGGTGCGGGAGATCTCTTCCCTTGACGGCGATGTATCAAAGTTTGCCCCAGCCAATGTGGTCGAGGCGCTGAGTCAAAAATTCAATAAGTCTTAGAACTCAGGGCTCAGGGCTAAGAGTTCTGGGCCAAGAGCTCAGCGCTGACAGGCTGGGCAGAAAACCGAACTGCGCTGACCCAGGCGAATATCCGTTAAGGGTTTGGCGCAGGTAACACAGGGTTCACCACCGCGACCATAGACCATCAGTGTCTGCTGAAAATATCCTGGCTCGCCATTACCGTTGACGAAATCCCGCAGTGTAGTGCCCCCCTGAGTAATGGCGCTGGCTAAGACCTCTTTAATATGGACCGCCAGCTCCTCATATCGCTTCAGAGACACTCGCCCCGCAGCTCGATCAGGGCGAATACCGGTACGAAACAATGCCTCAGAGGCGTAGATATTACCCACACCCACCACCGTGCGATTGTCCATTATGAACGGCTTGATCGCCATTTTACGCTTGCGGGACAGCTCAAACAGACGCTTGCCAGTAAACTCATCGGTGAGGGGTTCGGGACCCAGATGGTCCAGCTGGGGAAAGCCTCTGTCTGACCAGAGCCAAGCGCCAAAGCGACGGGGGTCGTGATAGCGCAGACAGGCACCGTTGGCCATTAACATTTCTATGTGATCGTGCTTGCGCCGCGGCGCCGCCCGATCCACCAGGCGCAAGCTCCCGCTCATCCCCAGATGGATCATCATGGTGCCGCGCTCAAGCTCGACAAGCAGGTACTTGGCTCGACGCGTAATGGCGACAACCCGCTGACCCTGAGTCAGCTCAAAGATGCCCTGGGTCACAGGCCAGCGCAATGACCCATTATGAACCCTAAGCTGGTCAATAAATTGATCTACAATATGCGGAGCTACCCCACGAAGGGTAGTCTCTACTTCCGGTAATTCAGGCATATCTACCTATTTTTTATCTATCAGCGTAATGATGTTTTCCTTAATTGCTTTATTTCTGGCAAACTTAAGGGTCTTAGTTGGGGTAGGTTAAACCGCTTTGACACTCAGGGGTAGTGGCACTAGCAATTCTGTCAGAATTCAGTAGAATGCGCCGCTCCATTAATATCAGAAATGTTTGAAGGTTCACTTTAAATGGCATTAGGAAGAAGACGTAAGGAAGAGGATGAGTCAGCAATCGATATGACGCCGATGCTCGACGTTGTGTTTATCATGCTTATCTTTTTTATCGTGACAGCCTCATTTGTCAATGAGTCCGGGCTTGATGTGAATCGCCCACCGACCTCTGACGAGCCGCCACCAGAGACTGAAAACCTCAATATTGTGTTTCGGGTTTCCGAGAGCAATGAGCTCACCTTTGAAGGACGCCGCATTGATGTGCGTGCAGTTCGAGCAAACGTAGAACGCATGCACGCAGAGAAACCAGAAGCTAAGGTCATTGTAAGTGCCCATCCGAAGTCCAAGACGGAGATGTTTGCCCTGATCTCTGACCAGGCCCGCGAGGCCGGCGTCTACGATGTGTCGCTGTCTACCGACGAATAGCAAAACAAGCGCAGTAATCGAGAGCCCTGCAGGGAACTGTGGGGCTTTTTTGTGTCTGCAGCTTTTACAAGTAAGTACAACTAGGCCGTGATATCGACTATTTTCTAAATGGATATTAGTGTGACAAGATGGCCGCGTAACGCTGATAAAAAAGACCGCAATCGGAGAGTAAGTTCATGGAGCAGACCGATTTACACCATGCTCAGCAGCAGATAAAAAGTCTGGCCCAAGTGCTGCCTGAGTTTGGCCCAGAGGCTCAGGCCGACCTGCAATCAAACTCGGCCCTAGAACACTATCTCGACTTTTATCAATTACCAGAACCCAGCGACAGGTTGCAACTGCTTGCCGGCAAACTTTTGCATGGCCAGCAGCAAACTCACCTTATGCTGTGGAAGCCGCCGCAATCAAAAGGCACTGCCATAATAGTCCATGGCTATCTGGATCACACCGGCCTCTATGGCCATCTGATTCGCCAGCTACTGGAGCGCCAGCTTACTGTTGTCTGCTTTGATTTGATTGGCCACGGTCTCTCCAGCGGCGAGCCCGCCTCCATAGACAGCTTCGAGCAATATGTGGAACAGCTCAATCAGGTGCTTAAGGCCACTGCCGATCTCTGCCCAAGACCACTACATGCGATTGGCCAAAGCACCGGTGGCGCCATTTTACTGAAGCAACTTTTAAATCAGGGCAGCAACCATAACTATCCCTTTGTCAGCCTCAATTTACTTGCACCACTGGTGCAGCCAAGACTGTGGAAGATTGATCGCTGGCTATTTAAATTGACTCGACCCTTCAGGCCAACCATGAACAGGGTATTTCGGAAAAACTCTCAGGATGCCGCATTTCTGGATTTTGTTCGCCATAGGGATCCTTTTCAGCCCCGCCGCTTACCGGCGGCTTGGGTGAGCGCCATGGCCAACTGGGTAACGGAAATGGGTTGCAGCACTGAGAATCCATTTGCCATCAATGTGATTCAGGGAGACCAGGACAGCACCGTCGACTGGCGGCACAATATTAAAGTGCTGCAGGGTAAATTTCCCAATATGGAGTTGCAGGTGATTCAGGGGGCTGGGCACCATTTAGTCAATGAGGTGCCGGTGTTGCGGGAGGAAATTTTTGCCGCTTTAAAATTCTAGCTATAGAGCTGTTGGCACTTTACTGCGCTGTTGGCACTTCTCTAGTATTGCCATCGCCGTCGATGGCGACAAAGACAAACTCACCCTCGGTGACTTTGCACTGTTCCCCTTCACTGTCACTATCAATCCAGGCTTCAATCAAAATGCGGACCGAGCTGGTGCCCACCGAGAGGGTCTGGGCATAGCAGCCCACCACCGCACCCACAGGCACCGGATTGAGAAACGACATACTACTAATAGCCACAGTGGCAACTCGCCCTCTGCCAATTCGACCGGCCAAGATAGCGCCAGCCAGATCCATTTGACTGAGCAGCCAACCGCCAAAAATATCGCCGTTGGCGTTGGTTTCTCGGGGCATGGCAATGGTTTGAGAGATTAACTTTCCCGATGGTGCTGGCGACTGAGTTTCCATAAGTCTTTCGTCCTTTGTCTTTCTAATTAGTTATAAATCAATCCTGGCAACCAAGTGGCCAGCGCGGGCCACAGAGATAACATCAGCATTAAGAGTAGCTGAATACCAATAAAGGGGATAACCCCGCGGTACATCTCTTTGGTCTCCACCGATGCCGGTGCCACGCCGCGCAGGTAGAACAGGGCAAAGCCAAAGGGCGGGGTTAAAAAAGAGGTCTGCAAGTTGATGGCAATCATAATGCCCAACCACACTGGGTCTAAACCCATGGCCAACAGCACCGGCCCGACAATGGGCACCACCACAAAGGTGATCTCAATAAAGTCGAGGACAAAGCCCAGCACAAAGATCACCAGCATCACCAAAATCGTTGCGCCCACTAGGCCACCGGGAAGTCCGGTCAAAAACTGCTCAACCATCTCTTCGCCGCCAAAGCCGCGGAACACCAACGAGAATACCGCCGCACCGATCAAAATCAAAAACACCATGGAGGTCACTTCGGTGGTGCTCTGAGCCACTTCCCGCAGCCGCACAAAAGACAGCTGACGCTTAAATAGCGCCAACAGTGTGGCGCCAAAGGCCCCCACGCCGGCGGCTTCAGTGGGGGTTGCAGCACCGGACAGAATCGACCCCAGTACAGCCACAATCAATAGTATCGGCGGCAATAAATTGAGCATGGCGCGAGATAGGCCATGCTGTGGAAGAGGCTCATCACCCTCTGCAGGCGCTGCCGGTTTAATAAACAGAATCACATAGAGGCAATAGAGCAGCACCAAAATCAAACCGGGAATTATCGCACCGACAAATAGGTCGCCAATAGACACCACCTTGGGGGTGAAGATGCCCATACTAAGTTGCGCCTGCTGATAGGCACTGGAGAGAATATCGCCGAGTAATACCAGGGCAATGGACGGCGGAATAATCTGCCCCAATGTACCTGTGGCGCAGATAATGCCCGTGGCCTGAGAGGAGGAATAGCCCCGCTTAAGCATGGTCGGCAATGACATCAGCCCCATGGTTACTACGGTGGCGCCAACAATACCGGTGCTCGCCGCCAGCAGTGCGCCGACCAAGACCACAGAAAGACCCAGCCCACTGCGAAAGCCCTTAAGCAGATCCGCCATACTCTCCAGCAGATCTTCCGCGAGACGGGATTTCTCCAGCATCACTCCCATAAAGACAAACAGCGGCACGGCAATCAGCGTGGTGTTTTTAATGGTGCCAAACAGCCGATTGGGCAAGGCGTGCAGAAACGCCATATCAAAGGTGCCGGTGGCAAAACCCACCAGGGCAAATATCAACGCCGTCCCGGACAGAGACAGGGCCACGGGATAGCCCGCCATCAAGACCAGGCAGACCACCAAAAACATCAGTAGGGGAATAAACTCAACCATCAGATTAGTGGCTCTAGGTGATTTGATTCAATAGGCGGCGTACTGACTGGGGGTTTGCCCAGCAACACCAGAGTGCTTTTAAGAATTTCAGCCAGGCCCTGCAGCATTAACGTAGCCGGCATTAATAACAGCAGCGTCTTTAATAAATAGATGCCCTGAATACCACTGCGCTCCTCTGAGGTTTCGCCAATCGCCCAGCTGGCGACAACATAGTCCCAGGAAAAGACAAAGATCAGCAGGCTTACCGGCAGCAAAAACAGCAGCCCGCCAAGCAAATCCACCAGCGCCTTTTTCTCAGGAGAAAAGCCACGGTAAAAAATATCCACCCGCACATGGCCGCCGCGCTGCAGCGTAAAGGCAATACCCAGCATAAACACCAGCCCATGCAAGTAGGTAATCGATTCCTGAAGGGCGATGGATCCGCTCTGAAAATAGTAGCGCAGCACCACAACCACCAAAGTCATCAGCACCATAGCTAGGGTTAACCAAGAGACCATCCTGCCGGTCCAATCGGTAAAGCGATCAATAGCGCTGATCGCTAGCGAAACATATTTCACAACAGCTCCAGATTATCAGATTCACAACAGCGGCCAGTATAACCTCAGGACAAAGTCCCTGACAGCAGTCGGTCTAGGCCATCAATATAAAATTAAGTAAAACACTGAAAATAAGATTAAAGGTTTTACTACAAGTGCCGATCTTTGACTGTGATAGGGGGAAATTCCCTCAGTAAAAAGCCCTCAAAGGGCCGTAATGATTATTGTTAAATTGCTAACCGAGAATGGTGAAAGATATGTCTGGGATTGAAAGTAATCTCAAATTAAATACACAGATTGCGCCGGCCGCTTCGCCCCAGAGGCCAACGCCCAGTGAACCTGTATCTGTGCCAACCAAATCGATTCAAGACGTCAGTCGCGACGTTCAGGCATCTAAAGGTGAGAGCGCCAAGCAGCTTAGCCAAAATATGGAAGATGTTAAGGCCGCAGTCAAAACTCTCAACATTGCCATGAAAAAGGCGCCCACTAGCCTGCAATTTTCTGTGGATAGCGCCTCTCATCGTTTTGTTGTCAATGTCACCAATAAAGACACCGGCGAATTAGTTCGCAGCATGCCCGGCGAAGCCATATTGCGAATAGCTCAAAATTTGGAGTCACTTAAAGGAGTTCTATTTGACGAGCTGTATTAGTCGTGAGCGCTGTATTGTTCAGACGGCATCTAAAGGCTTAAATAACAAATTATAAAGCTCTTCTTCAACTGACGAGATTCCGACAAAGCGGCAATCTTGCGGCAAATACTGCGGCAAGGATATGCCGCCATGCCTTTTTCCAGCAAAACCCCGCAGCACCAAAAAACCATAAGCCATTGTTTAAAAAACACTTTTTAATTTTTTTCGTGGAAAAATTAAAACTTGGCATCGGTATTGCAGTTTCTCTTATGTGAGTCGTCAAAATGCCAACAGGCAGCAGGGCGGCGATTGGTAAATTTTTAGGCTTATCACTGGCTCAGTGGTTGAGCTAAATGAGCCTAACGATCCCGGTTGCACCACGCTTTTATTAAAGGCAGCCGATCAAAAGAATAGAGGAATTTGCAATGACTGTTATTAATACAAATGTGGGCGCAACTATTACCCAAAACGCCTTAGCCAAAAATGAGCGACTTATGGGTCAGGCAATGGAACGACTGTCCACCGGCAAGCGTATCAACTCGGCTTCAGACGATGCCGCTGGCCTAGCCATCTCCGCGCGTATGACAGCGCAGATTAAAGGTCTGGATCAGGCAGCACGAAATGCCAATGATGCTATCGCCATGATTCAAACAGCAGATGGTGCTTCGATTGAAGTGGCCAATATGCTGCAGAGAATGCGCGAGCTGGCTATTCAATCAATTACCGAAACCAACACTGCCACCGATAGATCTAACCTCAGTGTCGAGTTTGTGGCACTGCAGTCAGAAATCTCTCGAATTTCCACTACTACTCAGTGGAACGGAGAAAATATTCTCGACGGTAGTGCAGGGACACTTGCAGACGGCGTAGTTTCCTATCAAGTAGGCTCTAATGCAGGCCAAACAATCTCTGTGGACCTGGGCGACTGGGCGACCACCGGCGAAGGTGTCTTCAGCAATGGCGGTGTCGACAACGATATATCTGCTTTAGGTATCAGTCTGAGCACTTCTACAAATGCAGCTGCAGCTCTGGCAAAAATTGATACTGCAATTAACGGTATCAATACACAGCGAGCCTCATACGGTGCAGTGATGAACCGCCTTGAGTATGTTGTCGATAACTTAGCCAATGTATCCCAAAACGCGGCCGCCTCGCGCAGTCGAGTTGAAGATGCTGACTATGCTACAGAGACAACAGAGTTAGCCCGCACGCAGATTATTCAGCAAGCGGGTACGGCAATGCTGGCCCAGGCGAATCAGTCTGCGCAGTCTGTATTGCAGCTATTGAAGGGTTAAAGTCTCACTTATATAGCAACTCCCAGCCCCTGAGCTACAGGGCTGCACAAACGCTACTCCAGGCAACTGGGGTGGCGTTTTTTTATGCTGTTATATAGACGGATCTATTCAGAAATAGAATATTTTCTCAATCAGGGTTTAAGTATTTACAAGTGATGCCGATGTATAGGTTACGGACGCGCCAGAAAGCGAATGTAATCTTGGCAACGTGACGAAGAAACTTAATGATTTTTTTGAGGATTTTAAAATGACTGTTATCAATACAAATATTGGCGCTACGATTACGGCCAACTCACTGGCGAAAAACGAACGTGCAATGAACACCGCAATGGAACGTCTTTCTACCGGTAAACGCATCAACTCAGCAGCTGACGATGCCGCTGGCCTGGCAATTAGCCAGCGCTTAAACGCTCAGGTTAAGGGTCTCGACCAAGCAGCTCGCAACGCCAACGACGCGATTTCTATGCTGCAAACCGCAGATGGCGCTGCGATCGAAATCACTAACATGCTGCAACGTATGCGTGAACTGGCTGTTCAGGCAACCAGCAACAGTAACACAACCGACGATGTTGCCAACCTCGATCTTGAATTCAAAGCTCTGGCCGAAGAAATTGATCGTATAGTCGACGCTACTCAGTGGAATGGCGAGAGTATTCTCGACGGCACTGGTGGCACAACAGGTACGTTCACCTATCAAATTGGTGCTAACGACGGCCAAACAATCGACGTCGATTTCAATGATTTTAACCTGGCCGCTGGCGCAACTGGTGTAATGGGCGCTGATATTAGCGGTATGGTTGCCTCTTCAGCGACTATTGACACATCAACAGCGAATATTATCGCAACTCTGGATACTGCCATCTCTGGCGTAACCACTCAGCGCGCTACTTTCGGTGCTGTTATGAATCGCCTCGAGTACACAGTTGATAACCTGAGAAATATCTCTCAGAACACATCTGCCTCTATGAGTCGTATCGCTGACGCTGATTACGCTGCTGAAACCACTGAGCTGGCACGTACTCAGATTATTCAGCAGGCGGGCACAGCTATGTTATCTCAAGCCAACCAGCAGGCTCAGTCTGTTCTGGCACTGCTTAAGTAATTTAGACAACACCAGCTACACCGCAGTAATGCAAACCCGGCTCTTTGAGTCGGGTTTTTTATTATCTGTTGTTTTCTATTGCTGACTCTTCACTGGCTTAAACTGACTCTGCTGAGCGCTGAGTGAAAAGTGAAAAACCGAATATAAGAAACCCGCAAAATATGCGGGTCTTTACTGTCTGCGATTCAAGGCGAACTAATTTAGTTATCATATGCCTTAGATAGAGATTCCAGCTGCCCTTCAAGATATTCTCTGGTGCCATTGAGACGCTCCACCATGGATTCCATAGTGGCAAATTGGCCGAGGTAGCGGTCGTATACTGCTGCCATACGCAGCTCTAACTCTTCTAACTGCTCTTGATAGTCTTCCAACGCCACTTCGGCACTGGCCTCTCTGGTAGCCAACAGACTGTCACTGTCAGTGAGACTCTCAAGAGTGGTGGCTATATCCTGAGCTAAGCCTTTTGCGGCGGTGCCATAGAGATTTTGATCGCTGGTATTGGCGGTTAACATCATCACCACATCATCGTAATCATCGGCAATGGCGCTATCGTAGTCATCCTCATCAAAGGTTAGGCGACCTTTCTGATCAACACTGACACCTATATCCCGCAGCCCGGTTATATCTCCAGAGGCGGTGGAGGAATCGTCAAACAATGAGGTTCGCACCTGCTCCATAACGTGCCGCGCAACGGCGAGATCACGCTGCAGGGCACCACTGAACTCAACATCTTCCTGAGGCGCCTTAACAAAGGTGTCCATAATGTCGCGAAAATCATTGTAGACCGTCACGACATTTTCAATGCCGGTCTTAAGAGTGCTTTTATCACTGCTGACGGTTAACCGCGCCGCCGAAGAGGTGACCGCATTTAATGTCAGCGTGGCCCCAGCAATCAGATCCGATACCTCGTTACTGCTGCGAGTCACCGCCAGACCATTAAACTCAAGACTCGCATCCTGAGCTGACTGCAAGCTATTAGCCGGGGTAGCAAAACCCAAATCGGGAGTCGAAGAAACGCTAAAAGCCCCTTCGCTGCCAGTGGCTCCACTGAGCACAATGCGGTAGTTGGCGCCGGCAATACCTGTATCGATCAGGCTCGCGGTGATACCCATATCGGCATCGTTAATCGCACTGACGATCCCTGCTGGGGTATCGACTTCCACCGTCACAGTGCTGCTAGTGGGACTGGTGGCACCTACAGCAAAGGTAATATCAAAAGCGCTGCCGGAATTAAGGCTAGTGGTGGAGGTGCTGTACTCGGCGGACTTGACCCGCTGCTCAAGGGCCAGCTGGGTTACTTCAATAATATGGGAGCCGGCTTCCGAGGTGCCATCGACGCTATTAAGAGTCACAGCTGGGTCATTGGAGCTGGCTGTATTGGTGGCCAATTCGTCGGCGTCATTGAGCGCTTCAAAGGCGCTTTGCAGCAGGCTGACCTGATAGGAAATTAAACCGTAGGCGGAAATTTTTGCTTCCGTGGCGGCGACTGCAGCGTCGATTTTTTCTTGCCGTGGCGCCTTATCCACATCCGTTAGGTTCTGCGCCAATTCGGTAATATTGATCCCTGAGCCAGCGCCCAGAGTTTTCATAATCTGTGCTGTGGGGCTATCGGCTGCGGTGACTTCGGCCATCTATACTGTCTCGCTTTTCAATTCGGGGTCGCGTTAGCGGATGTAGTCAAATAGTGTCAGCTGGGAAATTTTTGCAAAGCTGCTCTGCCCTGCTTCCAGTGACATAATTTCAGAGGTCAGCTGGGTAATAGCAGTGGCGTAATCTAAATCTTCGGCACCGGACAGCAATGTCTGATAACGCAGCTTGGCGTCAGCCAGGCTATCGGTTTGCAGTTCGCTGATGCGCAGGCGACTACCGACATCGGCGATAGAGACCGCCATATTCAGGGTTAGCTCGCTGACTTCCGCAAGGCTGTTCTGCAGTTGTCCGGAATCTTGGTTAAGCAGGGCGGCATTAAAATCATCGATCACTTGGAAAAAGCCAACTCGCTCGCTGACGCCATCGGTTTCACGAATCACACTGGAGAACACTTCATTGCCAGGGCGGTTGAGCGCCAGCTGACGTTGATCGGAAACATCTACCAGCATGCGATTTTGGTCACCCTGATAAACCAAGTTGCCCGCGGCGTCTTCAGTAAAAGGCTGGTCTCTGACCATAGAGCCTGAAAAAACATAGTTGCCAGAGACATCCTGAGCATTGGCCAGAGATAGCAACTGATCCCGCAGGGCTGTCACCTCTGAGGCAATAATTTTGCGGTCAGCATCAGACATGGTGTCACTGCTAGCCTGCACGGCGAGCTCGCGAACTCGCTGCATAACGTCCTCAGAACTCATCAGTGCCGCTTCTTCAGCACCCAAACGACTGTTGATCGCATCCAGGTTGCTGCTGTAAACATCCTGGCGATTTAAGGCGCTACTCAGGCGTTGAATCATGCCCGCTTGCTCTGGGCTGTCGCTGGGTCGAAGAACCTGCTTGCCGGTTGCCAGCTGAGTTTGCATTGCAGCGACTTTCGACTGCTGCTGGGCCATCTGGGTAGTGGCGCGCTCAAATATTTGGCTGGTTGAGACTTTCATCAGTCAATTCCTTAACGAATCGTTAATATAGAATCAAATAGCTTGGAGGCTACCTGAATAATTTGTGCCGAGGCCTGATAGGCCTGCTGAAAACGAATCAGTTCAGCGGCTTCCTCGTCTAAGCTGACTCCGGAAATCTGATCTTTTGAGGCCACTGCCTGGTCGAAGACCACCTGCATGGCTTCCTTCGACATCATTGCCAAGGCGGCTTTGCTGCCAACGGTACCAACCAGAGTGATATAGGACTCACTAAAGGTGCGCCCGTCATCCAACAGCGGCTTGTCTTGCAGTTCAACTATGCGACGTATATTGCCGTTGTCGCCAATACCGTCGGCATTGCTCTCGATATTAAAGCGGTCGCCTGCCTGAGGTGTGCCCTGAAGTGCCACAAGCATGCCGTTATGGATAATATCTTGACCCAACCTATAGCTTCGGGTGGCGACAACAGTGTCGCTGGCGTTATCGGTAATACTGTATTCCGTATCAGATAAAAATTTGATGGTGAACGGCTGTTGCTGACTCGCGGCGACAGCATTTTTGTCCATTGCACCAAAGCCCGCCGCCACTGAGGCGCTGCCGCTGCCGGTAACAAATACGGCGAGATCTTCGGTTACCGGGCCATCCACATAGATGCCGGTGCGCAGACCCAGCACTGCCAAGTCAGCTGGCCGCCCATCGTCGCCAAAGGTGAAGCGAATTTCTTCAGCGCCCTGTAACTCAAGCTGTCCGCTAAAGGTTGTGTTTTTCTGACCCAGAGCATTGCTGGTAGACGAGGCATCCGGGTTGCCCAGAGTAATATTGGCGCCCTCGAAGCCCACCGCATTGGTCAGCTGCAAGCGGTCATCTGGGGTCACAGTGGCAACCACATTGGTGTTAGCTGTGACCAGGTTGATGGCATTGGCTAACTGGTCGGCCGAGGTCAACAGAGAGCCATCACCAATGGTGACGTTGTTGATGGTCAACTGCTGGGTGAAGTCGATGCCACTGGCATCGAGCTCAATAATATTGCTCGCCGTTGCGCTGACCCCGGTAGCTGCCGAGGCGCTGTTTAACCAGCTGGCCATGGCCGCCGCAGATGTTGTCTGCCCTGCCGCCAAGGAAAGGTTAGATAGCGCGGTACCGTTTAAGACCAGCGCATTTGCACTGATCAAATCAATCGCCACAGAGGATTCGTTGTCCTGAAGGCGCACGCGGTCTGAGGTCGCTGATGCAGGGATGGTGGTAATCTCAAAGGCATCGGTAATGCCAGTGTCACTCACCTGCCAGTCTTTGCGCTCAACTTCAGTGGCCAAAAAGCCATAGGTCAACTGCATATCCAGATAGGCATCTGAGCCTGTGGCATTGAGGTAAGAGGCGCTGTAACTGCTGCTGCTGTTAAACCCGGGGTCACCAGAGACCAAGGTCACCTGCTCAGCTTGATCGAGGCTGTGACCCAGAACATGCACCGCGTCAGCGGTCATCACCTGAAAACTGAGATCGCTGTCGTAGGGTACTTCCATCATCAGCGAGGTCTGGGTACTGCCCTGGGGAATAACGAAGGCAGGAGATAAATAATTTGCTGCTATCGCTTCGCCGGCTGCCGCGCTGGGGTTATTGCCGAGACTATCGATAGTCTTGCCAAAGTCAAAGGTGGCGTTTTGCTTGACGCTAATCTGTTCCAGACTAACGGTTGCCGTGCCGAGATTACTGAGGTCGCTCATAACCCGCATAGTGTCGCCAGTGGCGACTGATAGCGGATCGGTCTGAACCATACGAATGCCGCTAGCAGGCCGCGCTAGAGGAGCGATGGTATAGCTCTCGCCATCCAGGGGCATACTGTCCACAGAGATATTGAGCCCAGCGTAGTCAAAGTTGCTCGACCCTGGGGCCGCCTGGGTGATGGCACCGCTGCTTAAATCTTCAATGCGCCAGCTATTCTGCTCGCTGACCCAGGTGACACGAAAGGGTGCGTAATCAAAGGCTTCAGGGTCTGTGACCTGAACCTCTAAGCTGGCGTTGTTGTTTCCCGCTGCAGCAGTGATATCAAAAATCGGGTCTATAGCAAACAGATCAGTACCTGGCTCACCGCGTCCATCGAGGCCGGCGTTATGAATCAGATTGACTTCGGCAACCAGGGTTTGCGCTAAATAGTCAAAGCTATCCATGGCTGGAGAGAGTGTCTGGGTGCGGAAGTTTAGCAGTCCACCGAGGGTGCCACTGCTCACCGCACTGGCCGCGCGCCGATCACCGTAGGGTTCGATAATCAGATCCACGCGACCTGGGTCGCTTTCACTAAAAGCGGCACCCAGATCATAGGCGGTCTTGCTGTCGGCGATAAGGCTGCCAGCACTGCTACCCAGACGCACCTGCACCTGACCAGAGGTAGCCTCGGTAACATGAATCTTGGTTACCGCTGACATATCGCGCAACAATTGGTCGCGCTGGTCGAGCAACATCGGCGGCTGACTGTCGAGGGTGAGTTTTTTGTTGAGCTGGCGATTGACGAAAGCGAGCTTGTCAGAGAGGCTGTTTAAGCTGCCAATCTGTGCATCAATGTTCTCGCGAGTTTCGATTTCAACAGCGTTGAGCTGGCCCGATAATTCGCGAAAGCGTGCGGTCATGCCGTCGGCATCGCGAAGAAAATTGCTGCGTAAATTAATTGATGCGGGGTCGGAACTGAGCGCACTGGCGGCGGCAAAAAACTTGTCCATGGCACTGGAGAGACCAGAGGCCTCAGATCCCATAATGTCCACCACGCGGTTGGCGTAATCAATCAGCGGTTGCTGAGTGGCCAACTTGCTGCCACTGTCACGCAGACTCGATTCGGCAAATTCATCATAGGCCCGTTCAATATTGGCCAGGCGCGCACCGGAGCCGACAAATACCGTACCCTGCTGGCTCGGCGCATTCTCCGACGTCTCGGTTACCTGCCGTGAATAGCCCTCAGTATTGAGGTTGGCAATATTGTTACCGACGGTTGAAAGGGCCTGACGATACAACTGAGTAGCGCCTGCTCCGATCGATAGAATATCTGCCATAGTCCCCTCCTTAAATGTGCTTAGTGCTTGTTATTAAATGCTTATCTTTTGTCAATCACTGCTGACGCGAACTCAGCGTCGGCTGTTTAACGGCATAGCGCTTGCGCCATCGCCACGCTCAATATTGATCGGCTTCGCCGGTGGCTTTTGGATTGCCATACCCGCAGCCGGCATCTGTTCATAGGCTTCAATCGCCTTGGACGGTGACGCGCCCTTGACTTGCTCGCTAATCCACTTGCCCATACCGAAGGCGCCATTCTGGGCCATTACCTGAGACAGCTCTTCGTGATACATCTGCTCAAAGGTGTCCTGACTGGAGGAACCCATGAGGTCGCTTTTCATCGGCGCATTGGCTTCGCGCATAGACTTAAACATCATCTGGATAAACATCGCTTCGAACTGCTGGCCCACTTCCTCGGCGGCACCGGCATCGTCGCGCTTGGCACGGGCCTTGAGGTTGCCAAGGCCGGCAAAATCCAGGTGACTTTTGGCTGAGAGGCTAATATCAGCCATTTAGATCACCACTAATTCAGCGCGCAAACTGCCGGAGCTTTTTAGCGCCTCAAGAATCGCAATCAGCGATGAGGGTGTAGCGCCAACCTGGTTAACTGCATCGACGATTTCTCGCAGATCGACACCGGGCTGGAATAAAAACATTTTGTTGTTTGGCTCTTCGACGTCCACATCAGCATTAGTCACACCAGCGGTTACGCCGTCGCTGAAGGCATTGGGCTGGCTGATTTCATTGGTCGCCGAAATACGTACCGAGATAGTGCCGTGGGTCACGGCAACCGCATTGACGCGCACATTGCGATTGATCACTGCGGTGCCGGTGCGCGAGTTAATAACCACTCGTGCAGGGGGTTCGCCGGGAGTGACATCAAGGTTCTCAATCATGCTCATAAAGGCCACTCGCTGAGAGGAATCTGCAGGTGCCATGACCGCGATAGAAACCCCGTCCAAGGCACTGGCAACGCCGGCACCAAAGGTGTCATTGATCACTTGGGTGATGGCATTAGAGGTGGAAAAGTCATTGTCCTTTGTGTTCAGAACTATATATTCAGAAGTGTCAAAAGGGGTTTCCACCAAGCGCTCAACCGTGGCGCCATTGGGAATACGACCAGAGGTCGGCACACCAATAGTCACGCTGGTGCCGGCAGCATCTGCTGAGATCCCGGTGACGGTCATGGCGCCCTGAGCCAGGGCATAGGTATTGCCGTCAACACCGCGCAATTGGGTCATCACCAGGTTGCCGCCGCGCAGGCTTTCAGCAACGCCGATAGCGGAGACATTGATATCAATACGCTGACCCGGCTTGGCGAAGGCTGGCATATCCGCCGTCACCATTACCGCAGCCACGTTTTCTAATTTCATTTCTTTCTGGGCATTCTGCGAGGCCAGTGACGCCATAGCATCACCTAGATCGAAGTCGCTTACTGGACCGTCGACACTGACACCCAAACCCGACAGCAACGTTTTAAGGCTCTGGGCTGAGAGGGGTAGATCTTTGCCGTCGCCAGTACCCTGCAAACCCACAACCAGACCAAAACCCAGCAGCTGGTTAGAGCGCACGCCGGCGACATCGGTCAGATCTTTGATACGGTCGGCACTGACAGCGCTGGTGATCAGTGCACTCAACAGAATCAACCATCTTAGTTTTAACAAGGTGCTGTTTAACATAGTCCTGTCCAACATAAAGCTATCTCCTGCAACCGCTTAGAACGGCCAGAATTTAAATATAAGTCCTGTGCCCCAGCCTGGCTTTGACGCATTGGCTAGATCACCTGTACCACGGTAAGAAATTTGTGCATTGGCAATACGCCGCGACAACACAGTGTTGTCAGGCTGGATATCCGCCGGGCGGATAATGCCCTTGACGCGAATAAACTCGCTGCCCTCGGTAAGAGCCAATTGCTTCTCACCGAGAATTACTAGGTTGCCGTTGCTCAGCACTTCAACCACCATGGCGGAAATAGAACCTGTCAGTGAAGCGGCCTGACCAGCAGTGCCCGTACCGTCACTGGTGACAGTTCCACCGTCTAATTTAAAATCGCTAAAGAATCCGGTGCCGCGACCGATCTTAGATAGGACAGAGTCTTTTTGCGCTTCAGTGACAACATCGTTTGTTGCCGCACGGCTAGTAGAAATATCGCTGCTGCGGGAGGCTTGAGTGGTTTCGCTGAGCAGCACCGTAATCAGGTCGCCGACTTTAAGATCGCCGCCCTGGTAGCTGCGCAGATCGCCAAACAGGCCCATGCCATTGTTAAAGATGGCACCGGTTGCCGCTGTGGCTGGTGCTACAGGCGCAGGCTGAACCGGGGCAAACTCAGCGCTTGGCATCAGGTTCGGTTGCGTCGCACAAGCACCCAGTAGGGTTGCTGTTGCACTAATTACCATGGCGCGCAGAATAGTCATCACTGAGCCTTAAAGGTTATTGTTCAGGAAGCGCAGCATGCCGTCTGCTGCCGAGATTGCCTTGGAGTTAACCTCGTAGGCGCGCTGGGTCTCAATCATATTGACCATCTCTTCAACCACATTGACGTTAGAGGCTTCGAGAGCTCCCTGCATCAGCATGCCGGCGCCATCAGTGCCAGGCAGCACAACCAGAGGATCGCCACTGGCATTGGTCTGTTGCATCAGATTGCGGCCAATCGGCTGCAATCCAGAGTTGTTCACAAAGCGCGATAACTGCAGCTGACCGATCTGGCTAGACCCGCCGCCATTGGCCAATTCCACTGTCACTATGCCATCGCGACCAATGGTTAGACTGGCAGCGTTCTGTGGCACGGTGATGGCAGGCAATACTGCTTGGCCACCAGCAGTCACTAGGTTGCC